>ENA-OQNN01000170-OQNN01000170.1-human-gut-metagenome-genome-assembly--contig:-NODE-170-length-79689-cov-6.016955_pt1 | contig 79689 bp, 69 predicted proteins | sample MGYA00242624_ERZ504870 | MGnify/ENA primary metagenome ERZ504870 (study PRJEB26092, sample SAMD00036379) | human gut metagenome | host: Homo sapiens | study: EMG produced TPA metagenomics assembly of... | reverse complement strand
TCACGGATGTGAAAATCCTAATGGCAATATGTCATACCAACTACTTCCCTTATTATAATAAAATAAGTGTAGATGTTAGAGTTAATTACTCTCTAACAACTACACTTTTATGGTACTAAATGGCAAATACGTAACCGTAGTGGCCTCCACCGGGTTACACTTCCGGGCATTTCATTTATTAACATCTGCTGCCAGTCACGACTTGAAGAAAACAGTATAAAGTGGTTCTGGTGAATGTGGAATGCTCTTAGAAAAAGTTAGAGAGTCAGAATCTCCGTTAAAGGAACGAAGCGAATGTGTTTGAGGCGAACGCCGAGTTTGAGCGTAGTTCCTTTGCTTTTAGGAGATTCTGGCTCTCTTAGTTTTTCTTAGAGTATGGAACCTGAACCAGAAGCACTTTATACTGTTTTCTTCAAGGATCGAGAGGCCAACTACGTTAATAAATCAAATCCCAAATCAAATTAATAGGTAACCTCCTGCAAATACAATCCCTTCGGATCGCAAGGTGCACTGGCTTCCAGGATTCCGGCAAAGATATCATCAATATCCTGCACAGAGCGGTTGCCGAGTCCGATATCCATCAGTGTACCAACGATGATGCGGGCCATGTTGTGAAGAAAATCATCAGCATGGATCAGGATCTGCATTTCCTCAATGTCTCCATAGATATCAATATCAAAGATCTCTCGGACTGTAGATTTCGTCTTCTTCGCACTGGAGAAATTGCGGAAATCGTGACGTCCGGTGAGTTTCTCGGCAGCCTGCTGCATCGTGCGTTTGTCCGGGATACGGTAGCAGTGGTAGGTATATTTACGGTCAAAGACACTTGGCACATCATCAATAGTCATGCGGTATACATAAGTCTTGGATGTAGCATTGAGCTGTGCGTGGAAACGTTCCGGCACTTCTTCCACTTCGATGATCGCAATATCCATCGGAAGATAACGGTTCAGATAGTGCTTGATGTTCTGTGTGCTGATAGAACAGGATGTCCGGAAGTTGGCAATCTGCGCATAAGCATGTACGCCGACTTCGGTACGGCATCCGCAGAAAAGTTCCAGATCATCTTCTTCTGTCATTTTCTTTAAAACTTCTGTGATTTTATTCGATATGGTATTGCCGGATTCGTCTTTTCCCAGTCTTGTCCATCCCTGGTAACGGCTTCCATCGTATTCGATCGTTAATTTTATATTTCTCATGAGAACTCCATTCCGCTGTGAAACAGCTTTTATTGAAATTAGTTTAAGTATAACAAATACGGTGCTATAATAAAAGAGTTTAAAAAGAAAAGAGAGGTGTTTTTTTGTGGAAATGGAAAAAAGAAAGGTATCGGATTCAATCGTAGAGACGGTTCATATGGTAAGACCGCAGCACCTGAATGCGTCTGACCGTTTGTTCGGAGGGGCACTTATGCAGTGGATCGATGAAGTGGCAGGTATGGTGGCAAAACGCCACACAAGGAGAAATGTGATCACAGCATCTGTAGACAGTCTGAGTTTCCTTAGGGGTGCATATGTCAAAGATACAGTTGTGATCATTGGAAAAGTGACTTATGTCGGGAATACCTCTATGGAAGTAAAGGTAGATACTTATGTAGAGGCATTGAGCGGGGAACGTACGCCGATCAATCATGCGTATTTTACAATGGTGGCACTGGACAAGAATGACAGGCCGGTAAGAGTACCGAGACTGGAACTTGAGACAGAAGAAGAAAAAGAAGAGTGGGATAAGGGAGAAAAGAGAAGAGAACTCCGTATGATGCGTAAAGAAGAAGGACTTTAAAGCCCTTCTTCTATTTTTGTTATGTATGATTCTTCATATGTGTGCGGACCATCTGCACCATCTGGTCAATCTGCTCCTGCTCTTTGGCGGGGCGTCCCTCTTTCAGGATGTCGAGGATGAGAGACATTTCCTGCGGAGTGAACTGGATCCCTTTTTTGTTTGCGCTGGTGATGAGTGCCATCATCACAGGAGCCAGTGATCTTCCGCTTTTGCCGGCGGTCTGTTTTGCGGCGAGCCGGATCAGCTCCAATTTGACAGGATCCATTCCATTCATAGCTGGATGATCCATCCAGCTGTTTCCGGTGTTGTTTCCGGAAGAGTCCGTTGTATGAGTGGTTCTTTCATTCATGTGAAGAGTCTCCTTTCTTTGCCGGTGTTCCAGATGCGGAAAGTTCCTCGTCGAACAGTTCCATGTAATTCTGGAACATTTCCATATCTTCGCCGGACATCATTGCTTTCATAAGATCAACAGGGCTTGCAGGACCGGAAGCACCGGGATCTCCGGTTGTGGAACCGGCCTGCGCCATCGCCATCATTTCCGCCATCTGCATTACAGAAGTCATCTGATTCATCATATCCCGTTCATTTTCATCCATATAAGGCGCCAGTTCGCTGATCGATTGAAAAGAAAATGCATGGAAAGGAAGTCCCCGGAAATAGTCCATCGTATACCGGAATTCGGTAAATTTGATGTAGACGGCAAGAAAGCGCTGAATGGAAGGAGGCAGGAAGGCAAGAAACAGCTTCCATTTATATAAATAGGAGGGTGTGACAGATTTATCGAAGGGTGTCATTGGTTTAGAAGGTTTTCCGGCCATGGTGACTCCTTCCGGTATCAGCGTTATAAATATATATGAAAAAAGAGACGGGAAAATGACTCCGTCTCTTAAGTCCTATACAGGAAAATGTAAGTTGTCTAGCATCCACATCCACAGCCGTTGCCGCAACCATTACCGCATCCATTGCCAAAGCCGCCGCAGCAGCAGAGAAGAAGGATGATCCACAGGCAGCTGTCGTTACCATTGCCACATCCGCATCCATTGCCGCATCCATTGCCAAAGCCATTGCCAAAGCCGCCGCAGCAGCAGAGAAGAAGGATGATCCACAGGCAGCTGTTGTTGCCGAAGCCGCATCCGCTGTTACTGCATCCACAACTGCATCCGCTGCATCCACAGTCCCCGCCGAATCTGTCGCGTCCTTCGCATCCGCATCCACAGTTTGCTGTACTCAAATCGCTCATATTGAATCCTCCAATAATGATGTTTACAGTACATAATATGCAGACGGTGCAGATGTGTGAGCAGAATATTAAGTATAACTGACCAGCCGTTTCAGAGAATACTGGAAATGAAGCAGTTCTTTCTGAAGCTTCACACGTTTGAATCCACTGAGTTCTTTTTTTGAATAATCATCGTAAACCTTCAATAGATAAGATACCGGGAGATTCCGGTTCTTATACCAGGTGAAAAGCAGCCAGTCCATGATCGGAGGCAGCCAGTACTTTTCGGGAATCTCTGCCTCTCGCAGTGTTATGGCATAGCGAAGTGCCTGAGAGGAAAGATCCGACAGCCGGTCCGCTGCCTGTTTCTTATTTTTTTCTTTGAAAAGCTGTTCGCTTTCCAGCGTGATATCATATAAAGAATCAGCTGCCCGCCAGTAATTCACAAATGGTGTACCGGTGACCGGCGCTGTTTCTTCCATATTATGAAGATTGAACAGATCAAAGTTCCGGTCTGCACCTGCAGATGGCTTTCCGAATACTTTGCGGTCATAAGAAGCACGTTTCTTCGGATCGGAAAGTATGCGGTAGGCTTCCAGGATCTGCTGCATTTTTCTGGTTGTATCGATACCATTCTTCATGTTGGCATCGGGATGATATTTTTTCGCAAGTCTGTTCTTGGCGGCAGAGATTTCTTCAGGAGAAGCCGTTCTTGACACACCAAGCATCTTGTAATAATTCTTTTTTGCCATTATATTCTCCCCTTATAATATATGGACATGATCGGAAGATACTGCATCCGGCAATATCTCCCATCAGATATATTACGACAAAGCCGGTGGGAAATCAATTTTATTTTGAAAAAACAAAGGTGTAAAGAAAAAATACTTGACACCCATCCGGAAGTGTTATATGATATCGGAGGTGAAAGACATGAATGAAATATTAGAACAGGCATTATTATATGATTTTTATGGAGAACTTCTTACGGATCATCAGAAAGAAGTGTATGAGCAGTTTGTCCTGGAAGATTTATCACTCGGCGAGATCGCAAGAGAGGAAGGAATCAGCAGACAGGGTGTACATGATCTGGTAAAGAGATGTTCCCAGACACTGAAAGGCTACGAAGAGAAACTTCATCTGGTAGAGAAATTCGTGTCGGTCAGAGAAAAAGTAAAGCAGATTGATGAATTGCTAGATGGATATGAGAAGGAGAATGCAGAAGAACTTGTTGCAGACATCCGGAAGATATCCGATGAAATTATAGAGGAGTTATAGCATGGCATTTGACAGCTTGACAGAGAAACTTCAAAACGTATTTAAGAACCTGCGAAGCAAAGGACGTCTGACAGAAGATGATGTCAAAGAAGCTTTAAAAGAGATCAAGCGCGCATTACTCGCAGCGGATGTTAACTTTAAAGTGGTAAAAGATTTCATCAAGAGCGTGCAGGAGCGTGCGATCGGTCAGGATGTAATGAATGGTCTGAATCCGGGACAGATGGTGATCAAGATTGTAAATGAGGAACTGATCAACCTGATGGGTTCGGAGACTACAGAGATTCAGCTTCAGCCTGGAAAGGCCATCACGGTCATCATGATGGCAGGTCTTCAGGGAGCAGGTAAGACGACCACGACAGCAAAGCTTGCCGGAAAGTTCAAGTTAAAGGGCAAGAAACCACTGCTGGTTGCATGTGACGTCTACAGACCGGCTGCGATCAAGCAGTTACAGGTCAATGGTGAGAAGCAGGGTGTGGAAGTCTTCTCCATGGGAGAGAACCACAAGCCGGCGAATATCGCCAGGGCGGCGATCGAACATGCGCAGAAGAATGGCAACGACCTCGTGATCCTCGATACAGCCGGACGACTTCACATCGATGAAGATATGATGGCAGAGCTTGAAGAGATCAAAGAAGAAGTAGAAGTACATCAGACCATACTTGTCATTGATGCGATGACCGGACAGGATGCCGTGAATGTGGCAAAAGAGTTCAATGAAAAGGTCGGCATCGACGGTGTGATCGTTACCAAATTAGATGGTGACACAAGAGGTGGTGCGGCACTGTCCGTAAAGGCAGTTACCGGAAAGCCGATCCTGTATGTAGGTATGGGAGAAAAACTTTCGGATCTGGAACAGTTCTATCCGGACCGTATGGCATCAAGAATCCTCGGAATGGGAGATGTCCTGTCACTTATCGAGAAGGCAGAGGCCGAGATCGATGAAGAGAAAGCCAGAGAGATGACCCAGAAGCTTAAGAAGAACCAGTTTGATTTTGACGATTATCTGGAAAGCATTAAGCAGATGAAGAATATGGGTGGTCTTGGAAATATCATGAACATGCTGCCGGGTCTTGGAGGCATGGGCAGTAAGATGAAGGGATTGGACGACGAGCAGACAGCGGAAGCCGAGAGGAAGATGGGAAGGATGGAAGCGATCATTCATTCCATGACACCGGCGGAAAGAGCTAATCCGGATATTCTTTCTCCATCCAGAAAGCACAGAATTGCCAAAGGTGCAGGGGTGGACATCAGCGAAGTGAACCGCATGATCAAGCAGTTTAACGAGATGAAAAAGCTGATGAAACAATTTGGCAAGCCGGGAAAGAAGAAAAAATTCGGATTCCCGTTTTAAATATGATATATCGCGGATCCCGCGTTATATAGATTCCAGATTATACATTAGAAGATGCCAAAGGCAGGTTCTGGGTATAAGAATAAACTATGAATATTATAATTTTACGGAGGTAAACTAACATGGCAGTAAAAATGAGATTAAGAAGAATGGGACAGAAGAAGGCTCCTTTCTATAGAATCATCGTAGCAGATTCTAGAGCACCAAGAGACGGAAGATTCATCGACGAAATCGGAACATACGATCCGAACTGTGATCCAAGTGCTATCAAAGTTGACGAAGAAGCAGCTAAGAAATGGCTTGCAAACGGAGCACAGCCTACAGAAGCAGTTGCAAAGATTTTAAAGGCAGCAGGCATCGAGAAATAATTATGCCACTGGAGGTGTGCATTTATGAAGGAATTAGTTGAAGTAATTGCGAAAGCATTAGTCGACGATCCAGAAAGCGTTGTTGTAAATGAACGCGAAGAGAAGAAGACGACAGTTCTGGAAGTACGAGTTGCTGAATCTGATATGGGAAAAGTAATCGGAAAACAGGGCCGTATTGCGAAGGCGATCCGCTCAGTTGTGAAAGCCGCAGCAGCGAAGGAAGATAAGAAAGTTATCGTAGATATCATGGACTAGAATAATAATGGGGATTCCCATTTTGTCCCGGGACAGGCCCGTTTGTGGTCTGTCCCGCTTATCTTATATCAGAGTATGTGAACAGTATCTGTTATGAAAGAGGAAAAGGGCGGTATAGAAATGCCCGCAACATATAAGAAAAGGAGTATCTATGGAAGAATTGTTACAGGTAGGCGTCATCACTTCGACACACGGAGTGCGCGGGGAAGTCAAAGTATTTCCGACTACAGATGACCCGGAGCGTTTTAAGACGTTAAAGCATGTGCTGTTAGACACCGGGAGAGAAAAAAAACCTCTGGAGATTCAGGTGGTCAAATTCTTTAAACAGTTTGTGATCCTGAAATTCAAAGGAATTGATAATATAAATGATATTGAGCGTTACAAGAGATGCCCGCTTCTGGTAGAACGAAAAGATGCGGTGGCACTGGAAGAGGATGAATATTTTATCGCCGATATGATCGGTATCCAGGTTGTAACAGAGGACGATGAACCATTCGGAACATTAAAAGATGTCATGGAGACCGGTGCGAACGATGTCTATGTGATCGATACCGAGGAACATGGAGAAGTGCTGGTTCCGGCAATCCGCGAATGTATCCTGGATGTTGATATAGAGAATCAGAAGATGAAGATCCACCTGATGGACGGGCTGATCTAGAAAGAGGATAGTATATGAATTTTTATATTATGACATTATTTCCGGAGATGGTCATGGACGGGTTGAACACCAGTATCATCGGGCGTGCGGTGAATAAAGGACTTTTGTCTATAGAGGCTCTGAATATCAGGGATTATGCGTTCAATAAGCATCACAGCGTGGATGACTATCCGTATGGAGGCGGTGCAGGGATGCTGATGCAGGCGGAGCCGGTATATCAGTGTTATGATGCACTTGCAAGACAGATCAGGGAAAGGAAAGCCGGGGAAGAAAGATCCGGAGAACAGCCGGACATGGCGTGTGGAAAGAAACGCACAAGAGTCATCTATCTGTCCCCGCAGGGGAAGACATTCAACCAGTCTATGGCAGAAGAATTCGCACAGGAAGAAGATCTTGTATTCTTATGCGGACATTATGAAGGGATTGACGAACGTGTGCTGGAGGAGATCGTGACCGATTATGTATCCATAGGGGATTATGTCCTGACCGGGGGAGAACTTCCGGCGATGATCATGATCGATGCGATATCCAGACTGGTTCCTGGAGTCCTCCATAACGATGTATCTGCCGAATTCGAAAGCTTTCAGGATAATCTGCTGGAATACCCGCAGTATTCCAGACCGGAAGTGTGGCATGACAAAAAAGTACCGGAGATATTGATGTCCGGTCATCATGCCAATATTGAAAAATGGAGACGCGAACAGTCTGTGATCCGCACTGCGAAGAACCGGCCGGATCTGCTTGAAAAGGCAGAGCTTACCGAGAATGAAAAAAAGCTGGCAAAGGAAATACAAAGAGACGGGCAGCCGGTTACAGAGTAGGATTATATAAAGCAGAAAAGAGTGCAAAAAACAAGAAAAAATCCTTGTAATTTTGCACCGGGTATGATAGAATATAGCGTGTTGTGAAGAAAAATAGATGGTCCTCTGGTACAAATGTATTAAGAACATCCAAGTAAACAAGGAGGTCACACATAATGAACGATATTATTAAGAACATTGAAGCTGCTCAGTTAAAAGAAGTAGCACCAGAATTCCACGTTGGAGATACTGTTAAAGTTTACGGAAAGATCAAAGAAGGAAACCGTGAAAGAGTACAGATTTTCGAAGGAACAGTCCTGAAGAGACAGGGTGGCGGAGCAAGAGAGACATTTACAGTTAGAAAGTTTTCTAACGGAATCGGTGTTGAGAAGACTTGGCCGGTACACTCACCAAACGTTGAGAAGATCGAAGTAGTAAGAAGAGGTAAAGTAAGAAGAGCAAAACTGAACTACTTAAGAGACCGCGTTGGTAAGAAAGCTAAAGTAAAAGAATTAGTAAAATAATCAGGAAAATGAATGTAAAAAGGACAACTACATAATGTAATTGTCCTTTTTTGATATTGCCATGTATTTCGCAGGGAGCTGCCCGTGGCAAGTCATGAAGATAAGGGGATTATATGAGACGCAGAAGTAATCTGGATTTTGAAAGACGAAGAAGATCCCGGAGATCAAGTTACCGCAGACGTCAGGCAAAAAAGAAACTGTTGGGAAAACTTCCGAAGGAGAAGAAGAAGATTCATCTGAATCTGGAAAAGATCGTATCCGGCATAAGCTGGGTGTTTAAGATCGCAGTTACCTGCCTGATCGCATTTGTCGCAGTATGGTACTGGGGACAACAGGTGAGTACCGTGGGAGATTCTATGAGACCGGTACTTAAGAATGCGGATAAAGTGCTGGTAAACCGTATTGTATATAATGCATCTTCTCCAAAGCGTGGAGATATCATTGTCTTTAAGCCGAAGGGCAATGAAAGTTCGCATTATTATACGAAGAGGATTGTTGGACTTCCGGGAGAAACGGTACAGATCGTAGAGAACCGGATTTATATCAATGGAGAGAAACTGGAAGAAGATTATACAACCACGAAGATCGATACCGCAGGCATCGCAGCCGAGAAGTTTAAGCTTGGCGGGGATGAATATTTTGTGATGGGTGATAACAGAAAGAACAGCGAAGACAGCCGGAGTGCAGATATCGGAGCGGTAAAACGGTCTTACATTTACGGAAAGGCCTGGTTTGTGGTATCACCGAAGAAGAATTTCGGATTCGTGAGATAATAGATAAGAGGAGAACGAAGATATGCATTTTCAATGGTATCCAGGGCACATGACGAAAGCAAAACGCATGATGCAGGAGAATATCAAACTAATAGATCTGGTCATTGAGCTGGTTGATGCCAGAGTACCGATCAGTAGCAGGAACCCGGACATTGACGAACTTGGAAAGAATAAAGCAAGGCTGATCCTTCTGAACAAGTCAGATCTGGCAGAAGATAAATGGAACGATGCCTGGTCGGAATATTTCCGCGAAAAAGGGTTCTCCGTTGTAAAAGTGAACTCTAAAAAAGGCGGGGGGATCAAGTCTATCAACGGCGTGATCCAGGAAGCATGTAAAGAAAAGATTGAAAGAGACAGAAAGCGCGGTATCCTGAACCGTCCGGTCAGAGCCATGGTAGTAGGAATCCCGAATGTCGGAAAGTCAACATTCATCAATGCACTGGCAGGAAAAGCATGTGCGAAGACGGGCAACAAGCCGGGTGTGACCAAGGGAAAACAGTGGATCAGACTGAACAAGAATGTAGAACTTCTTGATACACCGGGAATCTTATGGCCAAGATTCGAAGATCAGGCAGTAGGTCTTAAGCTTGCATTTATCGGTTCGATCAAGGATGAGATCCTGCAGACGGAAGAACTGGCAGCAGAGCTTGTGACATTTATGAACAAGAATTATCCGGGAGTTTTGGAGAGCAAATATAACGTAGAAGAAGATGCGGATCCATACGGCATGATCGCAAGGATCGCTGAAAGCAGACATTGCCTGGTACGCGGAAATGAACTGGATACAGAGAAAGCGTCTGTCCTTCTGATGGATGATTTCCGTAACGGACGCCTGGGAAGACTGACTCTGGAATATCCGGATGCATATTAGAAAGGACACGCACGAATATGTCCAGACATTCAAAGAGAGAGGAAGAAGAAAGAGACATCCTGGGGGAACTCGGCGGATGGCTTGTGTATATACTGCTTATCATCGGTCTGACCTATCTGATCATCACCTTTGTCGGACAGCGGACGATGGTAAGCGGATCTTCCATGGAGACGACATTACAGGATGGAGACAATCTGATCGTTGATAAGATCAGTTACCGGTTCCGGGATCCGAAACGCTATGATATTATTGTATTTCCGTATAAATATGAAGAAGATACATATTATATCAAACGTATCATCGGAATGCCGGGTGAGACTGTGCAGATCCGGGACGGATATGTGTATATCGATGGAAAACGCCTGACCAGTGATATCTATGGGAAGGAGAAGATCAAGGATCCGCAGACGGCTGCAGAACCGGTTACGCTGGGAGATGATGAATACTTTGTGATGGGAGATAACCGTAATCACAGTATGGACAGCAGAGATCCGGGGGTAGGAGTGCTGACCCGGAAGGATCTGATCGGCAGAGCCTGGGTGCGTATCTATCCATTTGACAATATAGGAGTGATCCGACATGAATAAACGAGAAGAAGAAAAACTGAAAAAACAACAGGAAAAGCTTCAGAAAGAACTGGAGCGTACCGAAGCAATGAGCGTCTATGAAAAAGAATACAGCGACTGTACCTATATCTGTGGGATCGATGAAGTCGGCCGCGGGCCATTTGCCGGTCCGGTGGTAGCGGGAGCAGTCATTCTGCCAAAAGATGATCCGATTCTGTATCTGAATGATTCGAAAAAGCTTTCGGAGAAGAAGAGGGAGGCACTTTACGATGAGATCATGGAGCGTGCAGTGGCGACAGGAATCGGGATCGTAAGTCCGGCAAGGATTGATGAGATCAATATCCTGCAGGCGACTTATGAGGCGATGCGCATGGCGATAGGGAACCTGAAGGTACAGCCGGATCTGCTTCTGAACGATGCAGTGACGATACCGGGCGTCGATATCCAGCAGGTGCCGATCATCAAAGGAGATGCCAAAAGTGTGTCCATTGCAGCGGCAAGCATCATTGCCAAAGTGACCAGGGACCGCCTGATGGTAGAGTATGATGCAGTGATGCCGGGGTATGATTTCGCTGCCAATAAAGGATATGGCACGAAGAAACATATCGAAGGCTTGAAAGAACTGGGACCATCACCGATCCACAGAATGACATTTATAAAAAAATACATATAAAAATATATCACAGACAGCAAAGTTGTAAGAATGTTTGCTAAAATGAACGGGAGGACTATGGCCGGAGATACAGGAAGAGAACGGAAGAATAACCGGGAGATCGGAAGCCATTATGAACGGCTTGCCGGTGCATATCTGGAGCAGGAAGGATATGAGATCCTGGAGTATAATTACCGGTGTAAGACCGGAGAGATTGATATCATAGCAAGAGAAGCGGGATATCTGGTCTTCTGTGAGGTGAAATATCGCGCTTCAGATAAAAAAGGACATCCGGCGGAGGCTGTAAATCCAGCCAAACAGAGAACCATTTCCAAAAGTGCACTTTGCTATATGACGGTCAACGAAATTGATGAGGTACCATGCAGATTCGATGTGGTGAGCATCGAGAATCATGAGGTGACACTTTACCGGAATGCATTTGATTATACAGGATAGGAAGAGATCCGGAACAGAAAGGATGAATATGGCATGAATCTGGGCTTACATTATAAAAATCAGGACCATATATTTGATGAAAAAGAAGTGAACGGTGTCCCGTTCTTAAGTTATCCGATGCTGGAAGAGACCGGAATCGTGAATCATGGATTCTCGACCAGACTTGGCGGTGTCAGCAAAGGATGCTGGGCAACGATGAATATCAGTACAACCAGAGGTGACGATCCGGAAGATGTCAGGGAGAATCAGAGAAGGATTGCCGGAGCCATCGGTGTACAGCCGGAAGATATGACATTCACCAATCAGACCCATACGACCAATGTAGCGGTAGTAAAAGCCGGAGACAGGGGAAAGCGTTTTCAGGAGACTGATGGAATGATCACAGATGTGCCGGGAATCTGTCTGGTTACATTTTACGCAGACTGTGTGCCGTTGTATTTTGTTGATCCGGTGAAGAAGGCGATCGGTCTTTCACATTCCGGATGGCGAGGAACCGTCGGTAAGATAGGAAAAGTTACCATAGAACTGATGCAGAAGACATATGGCTCTGATCCGGAAGATATCATTGCGGCAATCGGTCCGTCCATCTGCCGGGACTGCTATGAAGTGAGCGGGGATGTGATACAGCAATTCAGGGAAAGCTTTGACGAAGCGTACTGGCCGGAGCTGTTTTATAAAAAAGAAAACGGGAAATACCAGTTGGATCTCTGGCGTGCCAATGAACGGATATTCACAGAAGCCGGAATACGCGAAGATCATATTGCGGTAACCAATGTATGCACACACTGCAATCCGGATATTCTGTTCTCGCACAGGACTACCGGAGATAAAAGGGGAAATGTAAGCGCATTTCTTGCGCTGAAACAGATGACAACAAGAGGAGTATAACATATGACAGATACAACAATTGCAGATACGACGCAGGAAGTAACCGATGCGACCCAGGAAGCGGTCAAACAGGTTAATCAGCTGACACAATATGTACAGGACAGCATACCGGGACTGATCACGTTCGGATTGAAAGTGCTGGCGGCACTGGTGGCATTCTTTATCGGCCGGCTGGTGATCCGGTGGATTCGGAAGATCGTCAGACGTTCCTTTGAGCGCTCCGGTGCGGACAAAGGAGTGGAGCAGTTTGTAGATTCCCTGCTAAAATATGGACTGTATGCCCTGCTTGTCTTCAGTCTGATCTCCAGTCTTGGATTCGATACAACGTCCGTAGCGGCAGTACTGGCATCCGGTGGTGTGGCAATCGGTCTTGCATTACAGGGAAGCCTTTCGAACTTTGCAGGCGGAGTCCTGATCCTTTTATTAAAACCGTTTGTAGTCGGAGATTATATTATCGAGGATACCAACGGAAAAGAAGGAACCGTAAAAGAGATCCAGATCTTCTATACCAAACTCAGTACAATTGATAACAAGACGATCGTAATCCCGAATGGAATGCTGACCAACAACAGTATTACCAATGCAACGGCAAAAGATGAAAGGCAGCTGGATCTGCGTGTGGGTATTTCTTATGATGCGGATATCCGACAGGCAAAATCAGTGATCGAAAATCTGCTGATCAAAGATGAATGTATCATCAAGAACGAACAGATCAATGTATTTGTTCATGAACTGGCAGACAATGCGGTTGTACTGGGAATTCGTGCATGGGTGAAGAATGAGGAATATTGGGAAACCAGATGGAGACTGCTCGAAGAGATCAAGCTTTTACTGGATGAGAACGGTATTGAAATTCCATATCCGCAGATGACTGTACACATGCAGAAGAACACATAGAAACATATTGAAACATATAAAAAAATACGCCATACAATACAGGAAGCAGATCTTGCAGGCATTATGCCTGTGGCAGGCTTCTATATTGTATGGCGTATTTTGTAATTATCCTAAGACAACCTCTACTTTACAGGTCTTCTTGCCGGCATCGAACGGAATAAGAGTTCCTGTTACCGGCTGCCCGTCAACTGTGACAGATGCGACTCCGGACTCTACATGTGCACTGTTATCAATCGTAATATCGTAAGAGACACCACGGTAAGTACGGCGGCAGGTATAGCCGCTCCAGTCAGACGGAATACATGGATTGATACGCAGTCCCAGTAAAGTCGGCTGGATACCGAGAATATACTGGCTGATACAGGTAAATGTCCAAGCGGCTGTTCCGGTAAGCCAGCTGTTCTTGCCTTCTCCGTGAGTCGGAGCATCCCGGCCGGCCATCATCTGACAGTAGACATACGGCTCGGTCCTGCGGATCTCACTCTGATCTTCCAGATAAGCAGGACAGGTCTTTTTGAAGACCTCGAAAGCCCGGCTACCATGACCGAGAACCGCCTCGGCACAGCTGATCCATGGATTATTATGGCAGAAGATTCCGGCATTTTCCTTATATCCCGGCGGGTAAGAAGAAATCTCCCCAAGTTCTACATGATAGGTTGTATAAGCAGGAGTCTGCAGGATAATGCCGTATCTGGTATCCAGGCGTTCTTCCACACTTCTGAGCGCACGGGCAGCAGCGGACGGACTTCCATCTTCCGTAATATCCGTGCCGATTCCGGCCATCACACACATTCCCTGTGGTTCGATAAAAATCTGGCCTTCTTCGCAGACCTTGCTTCCTACCGGATTGGACATGGCATCATAAGCACGCAGGAACCAGTCTCCGTCCCAGCCGGCATCCATGACAGTCTCTTCCATAGCAGCCACTTCTTTTAATACAGCATCCCGCTCATCGTCCAGGCGGAGGGCATCACAGATCTCTGCATATTCCCGTCCGTATTTTACGAACATACCGGCGATGAATACACTTTCGGCTACCGGTCCGTCGTTCGGTCCTGTCGTCTGGAAACTCTCACCCGGTTCTTCGGAAAAGCAGTTCAGATTCAGACAGTCATTCCAGTCCGCACGTCCGATGAGCGGCAGTCCGTGAGGGCCTTTGTGGGTTGCGGTATACTGAAAACTCCGTCTTAGATGTTCCATCAAAGGAGCCGTGTTATCCGCATCATTATCGAATGTACAAGGTTCTTCAAGGATAGAAAAATCCCCTGTCTCACGAAGATAAGCAGCCGTTCCCGCAATCAGCCACAAAGGATCATCATTGAATCCGCTTCCGACATCCATATTACCGCGCTTGGTGAGCGGCTGATACTGGTGGTAAGCGCTTCCGTCAGGAAATTGCGTAGCTGCAATATCCAGGATACGCTGGCGGGCGCGTTCCGGGATCAGATGGACAAAGCCAAGCAGATCCTGACAGGAATCGCGGAATCCCATCCCGCGTCCCAGACCGCTCTCATAGTAGCTTGCACTGCGGCTCATATTAAATGTAACCATGCACTGATACTGGTTCCATATATTCACCATACGGTTCAGCCTGACATCTTCTGTCTGAATCGTATAAGCGGACAGAAGCGTTGTCCAGTAATCTTTTAATTCCTGAAATGCGGCCATTACCTGTTCCGTTGTCTGGTATCTGGCAAGCAGTCTGTCGGCAGGTTCTTTGTTGATGACACCGGGTGCACTGAACTTTTTATCCTTTGGATTCTCGCAGTATCCCAGGACAAAGACTAGGGATACCGAATCGCCGGGTCTTAGCTTCAGGTGGATATGGTGGCTCGCAACAGGAGCCCATCCATGTGCGATACTGCCGGAGCAGAAGCCCTTTCTGACTGCCTGCGGATCAGCAGGACTGTTATACAGTCCGATGAAGGCATCTCTGGAAGTATCAAATCCGTTGACCGGATGATTGACCGAATATACCGCATAATGATTGCGGCGTTCCCGGTATTCCGTCTTGTGATAAATGGTACTTCCGGCAACCTCCACTTCACCCGTAGAAAAATTCCTCTGGAAGTTTGAAGAATCGTCCGCTGCATTCCAGAGACAGAATTCAATATAGCTGAAAAGATCGAATTCTTTTTCCGCATCCGTATAATTGGTCAGTGTAAGAAGATTGATCTCACAGTTGTCATGAACGGGAACGAAAGCAAGAAGCTTCGCATTCAGGCTGTTCTTTGAACTTTCAAAGACGGTATATCCGAGTCCGTGGCGGCACTGGTAAGAATCTAACGGTGTCTGGACCGGCTGCCATCCGGGATTCCAGACGGTATCTCCTTCTTTGATATAGTAATAGCGCCCGTTCTGATCCATCGGACTGTTGTTATAACGGTAGCGCGTCAGCCGGAGAAGCTTGGCATCTTTATAGAATGAATAGCCGCCGGCGGTATTGGATATCAGGCTGAAGAAGTCCTGAGTACCAAGATAATTGATCCAAGGCAGCGGTGTCTTAGGTGTGGTGATGACGTATTCTTTGTTGACATCATCAAAGTAACCGAATTTCATATGATAGCTCCTTTCTGATAAAAATATTCCGAACACGATTTCGTAATCTGTTTTTATTATAAGAGTGTTGCAGTCAAAATGTAAACAAAAATAATGATATAAAAATAACCTTTGTGCAAAATATACAAGAAAAATGTGAAAAAATTGTGTATTTAAAAGGATTGACGAAATTGTGTAGACGATTTATTATAAAACTACGAAAACGTATTCGGGACGTTCGAAAAACCGGGAAAGGAGGAAACGCATGGTAACGATCAAGGATATATCGAAACGCTGCAACGTGTCGCCGGCTACCGTCAGTAAAGCACTGAATGGTTATGAAGATATCAGTAAAGAGACAATAGAGCTGGTAAAGCGGACGGCACAGGAGATGCACTATATGCCAAATGCAGCAGCAAGACAGTTGAAGACGAATATTTCACATAATATCGGAGTACTGTTCGTAGATGATACCATGTGTGGATTGACACATGAATATTTCTCGGCAATCTTAAACAGCACGAAAGAAGAAGCAGAACGGCTTGGGTATGATATAACATTTATCAGCCAGAACATAGGAGGTGAAAAGATATCATTTGCCGAACATTGCCGGTACCGCAAGTGTGACGGAGTGGTAATAGCAAGCGTAGATTTTTACAATCCGGGAGTCGTCGAACTGATGAGGAGTGACATCCCGACTGTTACTATTGATTTCGCAGCGGATAATCTGAACTGTGTCATGTCGGATAATGTTGACGGCACATACAGTCTGGTGAATTATCTGACAGGAAAGGGACACCGCAAGATCGCATTCATCCATGGAGAGCATACATCCGTTACAGAAAAGAGACTGATCGGATTCTACAGGGGATGTGAACAGAACGGAATAGAGGTTCCAGAAGAATATGTTATAAAAGCGGTGTATCATGATCCGAAATCCAGCGCAAAGGCGACAGAATATCTGATGCAGCTTGACGATCCGCCGACGGCGATCATGTATCCGGATGATTTTTCTTACATTGGAGGGATGAATCAGTTAGAGAGAATGGGGCTTTCCATTCCGGATGATGTAAGTGTGACAGGATATGACGGAATTACATTGTCGGAGGTGTTGCGGCCGAAGCTGACAACTTATTATCAGGATGCAGAAGCGATCGGAAGAGAATCGGCAAGAAGACTGGTGGATGTAATTGAGAATCCAAAGACCAGCATACCGGAGAAAATAATGGTAACAGGACGGCTGATAGAAGGAAAAAGTGTAAAACAAATTTGAAAGGGAGGTACATCTTTATGAAAAAAAGAACAAAAAAACTCATTAGTATGTCATTGGCATCTATCATGGCACTTTCTCTTGCAGGATGCGGAGGCAGCAGCGGCGGAAGCGACAGTTCGAAAAAAGAAGGTTCGGGCGATGCCGGCAAGACCTTGAACATCTGGTGCTGGAACGATGAATTCCAGAGCAGATTCAATGATTACTATCCGGAAGTGAAGAAAGTTTCAAAGGATAAGTCCACAACAACATTAAAGGACGGAACCGTTGTAAAATGGACGATCAATCCGAATGAGAACAACAACTATCAGAACAAACTGGATGAAGCTCTCCTGAATCAGGAGAAAGCATCTGCAGACGATAAGATTGATATATTCCTGATCGAAGCAGACTACGCATTAAAATATGTAGATTCTGATTACACAATGGATATCAAGGATCTTGGACTTACAGATGATGATCTGTCCGAACAGTATCAGTATACAAAAGATATCGTAACTGTAGACGGAACACAGAAAGGTACGACATGGCAGGCAACACCTGGACTGTTCGCATACCGCCGTTCCATTGCCAAAGATGTTCTCGGAACAGACGATCCGGAACAGGTACAGGCAGCAGTTGCTGACTGGGATAAGTTCAACGCAGTTGCTGAAAAGGCAAATGAAAAAGGATACAAGATGTTATCAGGATATGACGATGCATACCGTACATTCTCGAACAACGTAGCTGCTCCTTGGGTAGATGGCAAGACAGTAAAAGTTGATGAGAACATTATGAAATGGGTAGACCAGACCAAGACATTTACAGATAAAGGTTATAACAATAAGACATCTCTGTGGGATGACGCATGGGCAAAAGATCAGGGACCAGAAGGAAAGGTATTCGGATTCTTCTATTCAACATGGGGAATCAACTTCACACTTCTTGGCAACTCCCTTGCAGATCCTGACGGAGAGAAAGAAGTCGGAAATGGTATCTATGGTGATTACGCAGTATGCCAGGGACCGGAACCATATTACTGGGGCGGAACATGGATCTGTGCAGCAACAGGAACAGACAACAAAGACGAAGTTGCTGATATCATGAAGAAACTGACATGTGACAAAGATATCATGAAACAGATCACACTGGATACAGAAGATTATACAAATAACAAATCAGCTATGAAAGAGATCGCTGACGATCCGGATTATGGCTCAGCATTCCTCGGTGGACAGAACCACATCAAACTTTTCGCAGAACAGGCTGAAAAGATCGATATGAGCAATGCAGGCAAATACGATCAGGGATGTAACGAAAAGATTCAGGCTGCATTCAAAGATTACTTCGACGGCAAAGTAGATGAAGATACTGCTAAGAAGAACTTTGAGAAGGCAATCACAGAGCTTTATCCAAATCTGGAAAAAGTTGAGTGGCCATCTAACTAACAGTAAGACCGGACAGGGTGGGCATCATCGCCCACTCTGTTTTGCTTAAAGATGCAAAGAATATTCATATTTTATATACGGCAAGAAAGGAGGATGCACATGAAGGCAACAGCAACGAAAAAGAAAGTAAGTTACGCAAAATGGGGATACCTCTTCATCTTGCCGTTTTTCCTTGTGTTTCTTGTGTTCCAGCTGGTACCACTGGTATCTACATTCTATTATAGTTTTTTCGAATATTACAGAGACGGACTTACCGTAGTAGGACCGAATTTTGTAGGACTTAAGAATTATCAGGAACTTCTGTCCGCAGATCTGCCGAAATACATCGGTAATACGATCGTCATGTGGCTGATCGGATTCATTCCACAGATTATTGTATCGCTGGTTCTGGCAGCATGGTTTACGGATGTAAGACTCCGGATCAAAGGAAAGACATTTTTTAAAGTTGTGATCTATCTTCCGAATCTGATCATGGCAAGTGCATTCGCAATGCTGTTCTTCGCCCTGTTCTCTGTGAACGGTCCGGTAAATGGATTGCTGAAATCCCTGGGTGTGATACATACACCGATCCGGTTTCTGTCATCGGTTGCGGGAACGAGAGGTCTGGTAGGACTGATGAACTTTCTGATGTGGTTCGGTAATACGACGATCCTTCTGATGGCGGCAGTCATGGGAATCAGTCCGTCGATGTTCGAAGCGGCAGAACTTGATGGTGCAGATCACAGACAGACATTCTTTAAGATCACCCTTCCGCTTATCCGGCCGATCCTGGTATATGTACTGATCACATCCATGATCGGAGGTATGCAGATGTTCGATATTCCACAGATCCTGACAAACGGAAAAGGAAGTCCGAACCGTACTGCAACAACCGTTATCATGTATCTGAATAACCATTTATATAGTAAGAACTACGGCGCAGCGGGCGCAATATCTGTAGTATTGTTCATCATCTGCGCAATTCTGTGTGTGGGCGTTTACTTCACACTGAATCAGGAAGATGAGAAGAAACATCATCACAAGAAGGGAGGAAAATAACATGGCTGAAAAGAAAACGAACGGAACTAACAGAGTCCATAAAGGAAGAACGACGCTTGCCTATGTTGTACTGATCATACTTTCCTTCCTGTGCCTGTTCTTCTTCTATGTATTGCTGGTCAATGCGACAAGGAATCATTTCCAGATCCAGAAGGGCTTCTCGTTCGTCCCGGGAAAATCTTTGGTTCGGAATCTGAAAGCGGTTCTGAATGATGCCAACATTCCGGTACTTTCAGGAATTAAGAACAGTCTGATCGTGTCTGTATGTACGGCAGCACTGTCTACATACTTCTCTGCAATGACCGCTTATGGCTTGTATGCTTATGATTTCAAATTAAGAAAACCGGCATTCTTATTCATCCTGCTGATCCTGGTAATGCCGACACAGGTATCTGCACTTGGTTTCGTTAACCTGATCACCAAGATGGACTTAATGGACAGTCTGGTTCCGTTGTTCCTCCCATCGATCGCGGCGCCGGCGGTATTCTACTTCATGTACAGTTATATGCAGTCATCACTTCCGTTGGAACTGATCGAAGCGGCAAGGATTGACGGAAGCGGAGAGTTTCACACATTTAACAAGATTGTAATACCGATTATGAAGCCGGCGATGGCAGTACAGGCGATCTTCGCATTCGTGCAGGCATGGAACAACTACTTCCTGCCGGGACTGATCTTAAGCAGCAACGAGAAGAAGACACTTCCGATCCTGATTGCATCTCTCCGAAGTGCAGACTTCCTGAAGTTCGATATGGGTAAAGTGTATATGCTGGTAGCGATTGCGATCGTGCCGATCATTATCGTATATATCCTGCTTTCCAAATATATTGTTGCAGGTGTGACACTTGGAGGTGTAAAAGAATAAGAAATATAAGAAATGTTGTGGATAACAACAAAAAAGGAATCCTGATCAAAGGATTCCTTTTTTTAAGCTGGAAATCGGACTTGAACCGACGACCTCTTCATTACGAGTGAAGTGCTCTACCAACTGAGCTATTCCAGCATGTGCCTGTGACAGCCACGAATATAATTATACTGCATTTTCCCAGATTTGCAAGTGTTTTTTTAAAATATTAAATGGGATATGAAATGATGTGAAATGGCAGGAGATTTTGTGTATAATAGCAATGTGGGTGTGAAAGGGGAAAGATAAAATGATACAAGTATTAAAGAAAACATGGAGACAGAGGCTGTTATCCCTTCTGCTTCCGATCCTCCTGGTATTTGCGATGGCAGGCGTGGGAATGAAAGTTCCGGTGCAGGCCGCCGGGAACGATACGGGAGCGCAGACAGGAGAGATGAAAGTCCATTTTCTGGATGTGGGTCAGGGGCTGTCCATTCTGGTACAGTCGGAAGGAAAGACGATGATCTATGACGGCGGTGACAAAAAGACATCGAGATTCGTCGTGGCCTATCTGAAAGAACAGGGAGTGACAGAGATTGATTATCTGATCAGCAGCCACTATGATGCAGACCATATGGCGGGACTGATCGGATGCCTGAACGTATTCGATGTGAAGAACGTCATATCCAGCAACTATGTCCACACAAGCAAATTGTATAAATCTTTTGTGAAGGCAGTAAAGGCTGACGGGCTGAAGATGAAGCATCCGGCAGTCGGAAAGACGTATGAATTCGGAAGCGGATCATTTGAGATTCTTGCGCCGGCAGTTATCGAGAAAAACGGAAGTAATAACAACTCGGTAGCGATCAAGCTTACAAATGGCGGAAACAGCTTTGTATTTACCGGAGATGCCGAACATGAAAGTGAAGAAAGGATGTGCAGTTCAGGGGTAGACTTAAGCTGTGACGTGCTGGTTCCGGGGCATCACGGATCGGCGACAGCAACGTCCTGGGATTTCTTACAGAAGACGGTTCCGGAGTATGCGGTGATAAGCTGCGGGGCAGATAATAAATACGGCCATCCGGATAAAGATACCATGGATAAATTAAAGAGTATGGAGATCCAGGTATACAGAACGGATAAGCAGGGAACCATCACCGTGACCAGCAACGGGACAGATCTGAGCTGGAGCGCATCGCCGTGCAATGATTATACGCCGGGAGATGCATCGGATCAGGGGACACAGGTGCAGCAGACGGAAGCGCAGAGCGTGCAGGGGCAGATTGGACAACAGACAGCATCACAGGCAGCGGAAGGAGAAAAAGTATGGGTTTCGGCAACCGGTTCCAAATATCATAAGACGAACCATTGCGGCAGCATGAATCCGGACACGGCGAAGCAGGAGACAGAAGCAGAAGCCAAAGCCCAGGGACTGGAACCGTGTAAAAAATGTTATTAAAACTCTATATTTTTCCATGAAGAAATGTTACAATTGATTATGTATAAATACAGACAGATAATTGATATTGCAGAAAATACATTTCGGGTGAGATACATGGATAAGAAACGTAAAAAAGGGTTTACTTTAACGGAACTGATCGTTGTTCTTGTGATCATTGCGATTATAGCAGCGGTAGCAGTTCCGTTTTTTATTAATTATTGGAAGAAAGCGGAGTTCAGGAAGAACGAGGAGAATGCGAAGACGGTATATTTGGCGGCAGAATCCAGGCTTACCTATTACAGATCCTCGGGGCGATGGGAAGCATTTCAAAAGGAAATAAAACAGGCGGTCAGAGACGGCAACAGTGAAAAAGCAGAAAAAGCGGTATTCAAAGATGAAAAGGACAGCGGGCTGAATGACCGCATCTATACGATCAAGCTGAACAAAGAGGCAGAGAACCAGACGAAAAAGAACAATCTGGTCCTGGAACTTCTGGATGATTATACCTATGACAAAGGATTCTTTGATGCCTCCATAGCAATCGAGATCGATATAGAATCGGGAGAAGTCTATTCGGCATTCTATGGTTCCAGATGCAAAGGATTGAATTATAAATCCGGGGATGAAGACGGATATCTGACCATGCAGAAGCGCAGCTATGACAGCAGAAGCAGTCGGCTGCTTGGATATTATTCGGCAGAAGATGCAGTGAATACGGTAGATCTGAAGACAAAACGTCTTCGCATCACAACCATCAATCTGGCCAATAGTGAGAAACTCTCCCTTGACTGGTCAAGCAACGCAGGAACGGATCTCGGAGTAGAATACAAGATCGCATTTTATAAAAAGAATGACAAAGAAAAAATGTTCGAACTCAGAGTATCGCCATTTGATATGCGTACAAACGGATGGGACGGAAGCAGTGATGCAAAGACAGGAATGGCGTTCCTTGAAGTGACGAAGAAAGACGGAACACAGGAGACATTGTGGAATTTCCCGGTGACATACAGTGACAACAAATATTCCCTGGTCCTTGATGCTATGATGTCTGCAAAGACACAGGCGGTACTGGACAGTCAGAAAGACGAAGGGATTAAGAGTAATCTTGAGAAGAGTTCCAGCACAAGTATTACCCGCCTTGCAGCTGCCTCAGATGCGCTGGCCGAGCCGCAGAACATTTACGCAACCGTAACGGCAGCGGCGTATTCCGGAAAAGCAGACAGGAATACGAACCAGGAGTACCGGAACAGTGAAGCTGTTGCATCAAATGCAGCAAATACCATGTTCGGAGACGATTCGGCAGGCAGAGACATGCAGGTGTCGGCATTCCGTCATCTTTCCAACATGCGGTATTATGAGAAGAATCACAGAGATGCAGAAGCAACATTTACCCTTACGAATAAGAATATGGACTGGGCTTCCGTCGGTACAGGTGTCTATGATCTTGAAAAAGCAGAAAACGGTGTAGAGAAGCTTGCATGGAAAGAGAACACGAAGACACAGACGACAGGATTTCCGTCGATTGGAACACTTCCGGCATCCTATACATTAAAAGGGGACGGAAGAAATACACTGGTATCGAATCTGTATCTGAATGAGGAATCGGTGGCAGATGATGGTACGGCAGATAAGCTTGGAATCTCAGGAACAGAATTCTTAGGACTGTTCCGGGAATTAAAAGGAACTGTAAAAGATGTGACATTCCGTGATCCGTCACTTGAGATCGGACAGGACGATGAAGTATGCCGGTCGCTGAAAGGAATCGGAATCCTCGCCGGGCGAAGTGAAGGCAGTCTGGAAAATGTCACAATCATATCATCTGGAAAAAGCGCGGATGACAGCCGGATCGTGAAGGTAAATGCGGATAATAATACAGCCGGATCTCTCGGAGTCGGAGCGGTTGCAGGTGCGATCGCAGGATATGAGAACGGACAGTTCACGAAAGTATCAGCAGGAAAGGTGTCCGGACTTTCGGTAGAAGGAAAGATCGAAGCATCTCTTCCGGATACTGTACAAGAAGAACAGGCATATGGAATCGGCGGGATTGCCGGTTATGCAAAGCTTGAGAACAAAGCCGGTGCCGTAAAGATAGAAGAGTGTAAGAATCATGCGGACATCTCCGGTAATATGAGTACCGGTGGAATCGTAGGAAGAATAGACGGAACGTTAAATTACAAGGCGGGAACCGTATACAATGCAGCACGCCTTAAGGCAGAAGCAAACATTCTGAACTGTACAAGTGATGGGCTGATTCTGTGTACAACAGAGGAAAATGATAGTAGTACTACAAAGGGCAACTACTTTGGAGGTATCACAGGTTACAGTGATCATGCACTTATCTACAAGGCATCCAGTGCATCCGGACGTGCAGGAAACTTCACTTATAATAAGAAAAAAGAGAATCTGCTTCTGGGGACTTATGTGGGAGGAATCACCGGTTACGGTAATTACACATTACTGTCCAATTGTTCTACGGAAAAGAATGGTTACATTCTCGGTGAAAACTATGTCGGCGGAATTGCCGGCGGATTCGGAGAAGGAGTGTCCGAAGCGGTCCAGTCATCCGCAGATGCAGGCGCCAGCGTAACGACGAATGCAAGCTATGTGATCGGTAAGAATTACGTCGGCGGTATCGTCGGAATGAATGGGAAGAAGGTAACACTGAAGAACTGTGTCAACAACGGTGTGACTGCCGGATATGGAGCCTATGTGGGTGGTATCGTCGGCTATAATGAAAAAAGTTCTACGATCCTTGACTGCGCAAGTTATCTTTCAGATTACGACAGTTCGATTTACAACATGATCGTGAAAGACTGGCAGGCGACTGCGGACTATGCAGGCGGCATTGCCGGATACAATGACGGACGGATCGAATTCACGAATGCAAGTGAAGCAGTTACCGTAAAATCCGTTTCCAGCATTGTGGTCGGTAAGAATTACGTCGGCGGCATCGCAGGGTTCAATGATCAGAACGCCTCTATCGATGTGCATTATACATTGATCGGCGGAAGAATCTATGCATATGGTGACTGTGCCGGGGGAGCATTCGGACTGAATACATCAGAAAAAGTGCTGACAAGTGAACTTACGATCAAGCCGCAGAGCATACAGGGCAGATATTATGTCGGCGGATGCATCGGAGCCAATGTGGTCGATCTGGATAGCGATGTGAATATGACGCAGATCCGTACGGATAATATTCTGGGACGGATTACGGGACAGGCGTTCTGTGGCGGCATTATAGGTTATCAGAGAACCTATACACATGCACAGCTTGGCCTGAATACGGATGCAAGCATCAAAGACCAGGCAGCATCACTTCTTCCGCAAGTAAATAAAACAAGCGGCGTTCCGGGTAAAGTCAGAGAATCGGTAAACAATAATTGTATGCTGATAACAACAACGAATAATATTCCGGTGCGTGCCGGATTATATACCGGCGGCATCGTAGGATACTGCGAGAAGAACAGCAGACTTCAGATGGAAGGATGTACGAATAAAGGAGATATCGCACTTGCCTACACGAACTGGTCTAAGGGAGTATCTCTGGGGGCATATCTTAGAAGCAGCGAGATCGGAGGGATGACAATTCCGTCCGGTGCAGATGATGTAAATATACATTTCGCCGGGGGAGTCATCAGTGTCAATCTTGAAAACCAGGTGATCGACAACTGCTCCAATACCGGAAATATGTCCGGTTATACCGGAACCGGCGGCGTAGTAGGATTGAATGCAGGCAGGGTAACCAGCTGCAGTCTCAGACAGAACTTCGGAAGTGCGGCACTCAACTATATTGGAGGAATTGCCGGGATCAATACGGGAACGATCGAGTCCTGTACGACAGAACAGAATAAGACGATATCTGGAAGCTCCAATATAGGAGGAATTGTCGGATGGAATCTGAATGGCGGTACCCTGACAGGCAATCAGAGTCTGGCAAATGTATCAGCGTCAGGGAACTGTGCAGTCGGCGGAATTGCCGGACGAAATAATGGCAATCTGATTCTGACAAATGACAATTCTGGTGTTTCAAGAAGTGTGTCCGGCACGAACGCAAGTGGAGTCGGCGGAATTGCCGGAGTCAATGAAGCAGGCGGAACACTTATTGTGATCGGAAATTCAAATGAGATTGATGCAGTAGGAAGCGGAGTATCCGTCATCGGTTTACAAAGAGTCGGCGGAATTGTCGGCGTGAACCGTGGCACGATCGGACCTACCGGAACTTCGACATCTGAGAAATATCTGGCATCAAGAGCAAAGCTTGTACGTGCATCAAGAGGCTATGCCGGGGGAATCGTCGGAGAGACGCATGGAGATATCATCTGTGCAGTGAACCGTTCGGTATCTGTAACTGCGGACGAAGGCTATGCCGGAGGAATCACAGCAGTTAATAATGAAGGACAAGCGATCCAGAACTGTAAGAACTTCGGAACTGTCAGCAGCAGTAAAGGTTATGCATCGGGCATTGCGGCATACAATGCCGGTACGATCACAGACTGTGTAGTAAAAGGAGCAGAGATCCAGAGTATCGGTGTAAACGAGATAGGCGCCATAACCGCAGAGAATGCAGGAACGATCCTAAGCAGCAGACCGGAAACGGGTGTTGTCTTAAAAGGAGAGGCCCTGGTATTCGGCGGAGTAACCGGAAGCAACCGTGGAACCATCGGAACAGTAGAAAACAGTGACAAATATGAACTGACAGAAATTCCGAAAATCATCACAACAAAGGGCAATCTGACCGTCGGCGGGGTTGCCGGACAGAACTATAAAAACATATATAATGTAAAAGTAACGGCAGAACATGCAGATACATTCCGGGGATTCACCAGTTATCACTATCTTGGCGGAATCACCGGTGAAAACAGCGGAAATGTAACGGGAGCAGAATTCACCGGAACGATCATCGAAGCAACAGGAACTGCCGGAAACTGTTACGGTGCGATCGCCGGTATCAATGAAGCCTATGCAACATTAAAGGATTGTACAGTTAAGAGACTTACCATGCAGATCCGGGGCGTGTACTCGGCAGCCAGCACAAGTTCGGCAGAAGAGAAAGAAAAATCGGCAACACATGCCGGAGGAATTGCAGGCAAGAACGAGAAAGAAGCAACGATAGAAGGCTGCAGTCTGGAAGATAATAAAGACAGCAGTCTTACAGCTGAGTATGGTATGCTCGGTGGAGTGACCGGCTTCAATAAAGGAACGGTCACGATGTCCGGAAGCAGTATCACAAAAGCTGTGATGAATGCGGAAGTGGCGGCGAAACTGTATGATACAGAAGCAGATCAGATGGCAGAAAAAGCAAGAACACAGGGATTGAAAGAAGATTCCGCATATGTGGAATGGAAAGCATCCGCACAGGTGGAAGACCTGAAGTATCAGGGCGGATCCAAAGTATCAGCAGACCGCCTGAAGATATGGATGACCAGGAACGGTAATATCGGAGGCATCACAGCATATAACGGAACAACCGGAGAACTTGCAGAGTGCGTATCCGGTAACTGGTTCCTGGTAAACAAATCCGATGCGATCGGTGTAGGTACCGGAGGAATCATCGGTATGAACGAATCCGAGAAGAATTTGAGTAAGCTGGTGAATGGTGCATTTGTAGGCCGTCAGTTGTCGGAAGCAAAAACCAACCGTTTCGCCGGCGGAATCATCGGTAATCAGAATAATTCAACCAGTAAAGACTGGACGATTGATACGTGTGTTAATTTCGGTACGGTATATTGTTATCGTTCACACTATTCCGGTGGAATTATAGGACAGTGGACCGGTTCTGGCGGTCATATCGAGAATTGTCAGAACTATGGAAATCTGCAGACAACATTTAAGGCAAATTGGGTTGGAGCATCCGGCGGCATTGTGGCACAGCTATATCATGCACAGGAGGATAATGAATATAATATTATCGGATGTGGGAACTTTGGAAATATCTATGGACAGACAGGAAACAGTGCGCAAAACTGTGCGAATGACAGTGCGGGAATTCTTGGAAATGTAACAATCTATGAAGTAAATGATGCAGACAAAGCACAGCGATTTACAATCCGGGTGCTGGACTGTGTGAACGGACCGGGGGTAAAGATATATTCCGGATCCATGGCATCGGGAATTGTTGGCTTCTTATCGGCAGATAATGTAGAGAAGATATCGAATCAGACGACCGCAGCCAATACCGTTGCAAGATGTACGGCAAATGTGAAAGTACAGATTGAAAGATGTCAGAATTATGCCGGGGTTTTATCTGGCGCAGCATTTGTCTCCGGAATATTCGGAGACCGGTATGGGCAGACCGGATGTGGGAACCTGACGGTGACCAATTGTTATTCCGTGAATAACGGTCACAATAATCCGGTCTATTCGTTTGAAGGCACCCTTGGAAATTCCAATACGACTTATATGAAAGAAGCAAATCGGATAAATAACTACTTCATACAGAGCGGAAATACCGGAAGCTTCCCGGGCAATATGAGAATCAATAATGTAAAAACCGGTGGACAGGACACAACAGGAAGTGGAAGAGCAGAAAATCAATTAAGTGATACCGGATTGCAGGGATGGAAAAAGGCACAGTATGCACAATACGAGTACATCATGCAGGATTATTCAGATCCTCGAAATGTGAAATGGTTAGTTGCGGCAGTTGATCCAAAGGAAACAGTTGACGGGCAGTGGGCTTATATCAATGAATCCAACGGTCAAAAATACATCCGGTCAAAAGACAAAGATGTAAGAGTCGGACAGGTATTATTCTATCTGGATCAAGTATATCCGGACATCAATGCCATTGTCGGAAAAGGAAGCAGATTCTATAAATGTGCCCGCGAAAGCTACCGCAGGATAGAAGGAATCGAAGATCAGAAACTGATCGCACCAAAAGCAGCAACCGCAACCGTTGAAGATGGTAAGATCCATCTGGATATCACGCCGGAGGCCCTTCCGGGTTCGGAGAAGAATGAGACATGCGATCCGTTCAAATACAGGGTACAGATAACGGATTCCACCGGGAAGACCGCAGAACGGATCCTGTACAGTGAGGATGAAAGCTTTGACATTCCTGCGGGATTATCGGGAGACCTGTCAGTTAATGTCTATGCATCCAGTATGTATTCCGATGTTGCGGATTCCGATGCGTGCAAGGCAGAAGTAAAACAGGTTGCGAAAGTATTACCGGAACCGGATGTTCGTGCAGAACTGATTCTTGTAGACAAGACGTCTGCAAGCGGCAAGGTGGATTACCGATACCAGTTCTCACTGAACAATATTGACGACTACAGGGAGTATCCGGGATGGCAGGTAGAGATCAGCCTGAAAGGATATGACCAGAAAGTTGTATTAAACGAAGAAAATAAGACAGATTATATGAAACTTGATCTGTCAGGCAAGCGTAATAAGAAAGACAATACATATCAGATCAATGCAAAAGCAACGGGAAAAGACACAAAGAAGCAGTATGAAGATTCACCGCTCGTGTCCATATCCGCATATCTGCCATATTACCAGGCATTTATCGGATTGAAGATGCCGCTGGCCGGAAAGAATGACAGTCTGACGAATATAGCGTCACCAACTGTAGAACTGACAGGCAATACACTGGATGAGCTGACCGTCAATATCAAGCTTGACAACAGTAGTTCCAATGAGCTTCTGGAGGTAACACCGGTCTACCGTGCAGAACTGACCGGTAACTGGAAAGGCGGAAAAGAGACGGTAGTATTTGCAAAAACAGACATCATGACGGTATCAAAGGGTGTGGCAACGGCAAGCTTCCACAACCTGCCGGTTTATCTGAAAGATGCAACTAATCTGAAAGTACGGCTCTGGTATGCACAGACAGGTCTCGGTCCGGTATATCTGTATCATGAGATCCAGTCGCCGGAAGACGGGAAACCAGACCTGCCAATGAAGCTTCAGGACGGAGTAGTCCGCGAACTGACCAATGTAGAAAACGGTCAGGAAGAATGGGCATATGAATACAGTCTGCCGCTGAGCAATCCATGGAACAACTATGATCCATATACATATGTGTCAGACGTCTTGCTCGACGAATTCCTGGAACCGGTCATGGATCTGGAAGATGGCTCTACACTGGAACCGCACATTGACGAAGAAAGCGGAAAATTACAGTACGCATTCTCCTGGGATAAAAAAGTAAAAGGTGGAACATACAAGATCACGCTGACCGGTATCGATGCGGACGGCAAAGAAGTCATCATTCCTACAGACACTTACGCTGGAAGCAACTCTTACACAGCAGATGCCGATGACTGGAATTACAAACAGGTAAAACTGAAAGTGACTAGGATCGGTGAAGGAAAGAAAGTCGGCGTATCGACGGAAGCAACCTATCATATTGCCAACCGTCTGGAACGCCCATCGCAGCCGGCAGTTGAGATTGACAGTGAAAATGAATTGTTATATAACCTTTCATGGACACCGATCACATCAGAAGAAGGATGCAAAGGTTATCAGGCATACATCCGTGTATATGATGACAACAGTGAACTTGGCAAAGAAAAAGCAATCGGAAGGCTGATCACACCGGAGCAAAAGAAAGATGGCTCTTATACAGAACAGATCGATCTGGAAAAATATTCCGGAAAACGAGTGGTCATTTATCTGAAAGCAATCGCAGATACGAACAGTGAATATCTGGACAGCGTATTCGGAATATCCTACGAACTTGATATTCCAAAGCGACTGGCAAAACCGAATGTAACATGGTCCAATAACTGGAAATATAATTTGGAAGACAACATAGAAGCCAAGAAATTCGAAGACGGAGCCATGAAAATAAGTCTGACAGCAGATGATGGCAGCATTCCGCCGGGAGGAAGTGCATATCTTCTGAGAGCATATGTATATGACAACGAAGAGGCGGCCGATGCAGCAACAGAGACAGATCCGGGTAGCTATATCAAAAACTATCCGGCAGACGCATCTGTTGTACAGATGGATGCTGAAAATGCGCATAAGTATTCGCATGAGTTAAAGAATCTGTCCATTGAATATGCCGGAAAATGGATCGTGTTCTATACAAGAATCTCATCTGGTGGCGGCAATATCAGTTCCGAGTGGGCGAAATCAGATGCTTACCGCCTGCCATACGTGAAGTTAGAGTCACCACAGGTAACATCAGATCAGGAAGATTATACATTTAAGGCAAAGGTAACAGAGACACCGGATGTACCGGGAGAAGAAAAAACCTGGACAGCCAGACGCACGGCACTCACCTGGAGCAGTATCAAATGTGCAGACATATTTACACTGGATCTGAATGGAATGATCATGGATGGAACCGATAAGAATGAACTTCGTAAGAATTTCAGGATCAGACAAACGAAAGAAGAAATCACGGTAGAAGCCTACAGGCTTGTTGATGTTGAGAAACTTGTGAATGGCAAGAAGGTGACAAGCAAAGAATGGCAGTGGCAGAAGATTGAGGAAAATGCTTTGGATTATCCGGAAGGAACTCCGGAAACAGAGATCCATCATGTATTTAATCTTAGTGATTACAGTGTGGCGATCGAGTCGACCTATAAGGCAGAAAACGGAGGCACACCGCTGTATAACATAGAACTTGGCACGGAGCTTGATGTAGTGAAGAACGAAGACGGAACCTATAGTTATACACTGAGACTTCCGGATATCTCAAATGTCACGGCACATGACGGATGCAGCGTTACGCATGACAACTTCAATATCTCACGGAATGCCGTATTTACCGCAAATGTGACGGAGAATATCGTAGATGATAAAGAAGCTCAGAAGAGTACAGCTTATATCAAGTCAGACGAGACTAAGATTGAATGGAAAAAATAATGCAACAATGATGAAACAACAGACAAAGGAGACAGGACCTTATGAAGTGTAGAGGCTGGCAGCAGTTGAAGGCAAATGCAAAAAACGGAATATCGATGGCAGTAGTACTGTGCGTATCTGCGTTTTTCATTGCATTTGCCGCTGCCATCCTGTATACCGCAGGCCTGGTGACAGCACAGTCGAATCAGAGATTAAAAGAAGAACGGTGCTTCCGGCTGGCAAAAAGCTATGCGGAAGTACTGACAGAGGAACTGGAAAAATACGATGCCAGATACGATACCAACGGAAATGTGACAGGAAGCGGCACGTTCTATGCGTTTGCCAACAAATTTCTTGATGACGATAAATATCTGGAGTATAATTCGGACTATAAAGACAGTACACAGTATCATTTTGTCGTAAATGGTACAGATACGTCGGAATTATCAAAGGGCACGCTGTCCGATCAGAATTACGGGAACCTCTCTGTGACATTAAAAAAAGAGCAGAATACAGAGGAGACGCAGGAGAATCTGGATGCGATCACAAATGGCGGTACTTTAAAAGCAGACGAATCCGGCGGGGATTATACAAGTGCCATCCGGATGCTTGAAAATACGACCGTCAGACAATACATCCTGACGGTAGAAGTGACGGCTTATTACAAGGATGAATCTTATACCTATACGACAGAGTATACAAGGGCAGAAAGATATCCGGTCAGCTTCACATGTGCCGGTCAGACCATCGTTTGGGACAGCACGTCGGGAAGCTGGAAAGAAGGAAACAGCGGAGGAAGTGAATTTACCGTTCCGGAAGGCACAGATATTGTGTATAAATATATGAAATCATCGCCGACACTCTGTAAGTTCGAAGAAAATAATCTTTATCAGGAAGGAGATGACAGCGGTGCAGCAGATTAAAAAGACCAGAGCCAATGCAGGCGAGACACTGGTGGAAGTTGTGGCAAGTATCTTTATATTCCTGATCCTGATGGGAATCCTCCAGGGGGCGATCAGCTATAGCAGCAATGCACTTAAGGAGAACAAAAAGATCCGTAAGGACAATGCAAAAGTCATAGAAAAACTGCAAAGTGCGGATGTCACCTCCGTAAAAGAAGGAGAAAACATCACATTCGTGGCAGCGAATACCAATATGACGGTATTAGGATCACAGGTATTTTCAACCAGTACGGACCTGATGAAAAAAGTAGTGGATTATCAGGGGAGCGACGGGAAGGAAAAGCAGATCACATTCTATCTGTATGGCAGCACAAAATGAGAAAAAAAGAGAACAGAAAAAAAGGTACCACACTGGTAGAGATGATCGTGACACTGCTGCTCATCAGTATCATGATGACGATGGCTGCCGCATCCTTAAGTTCGGCGGCAAAGATATTCGTGCGGGTGCAGAAGACCCAGTATGCACAGTCGATAACAGATACTGTAATGACAGAACTTCGGACGATCACCAAAGATGCATCTGGGTATGTGAAGATCTATCCGGAAGAGAGCGGATTCCAGCCGGCAGCCGCGGGATCAACAACCGGAACCTGTCTGGAATTTTTAAATCCTGACGGATATGTAGAGCTGGTATCCACAGACGGCTGTGAGAAGACACAGATCTATATCGGAGATAACAAGAACGGTTCCGCAGATGCGGTGGAAAAAGGTCAGCTTCTGACCCGGTATTATACCCGTAACAGTACCACAGGGAAATACTTCTGCCGGAAAAACGAAACACCCGCTGCAAGGGCAGTCGCCACAGCATTCGGCAAAGGTTTTTACATGGGTAATTATTTAGAAATAAAATATTCCGTTCCATCCGGAACAACGGACGGGACAAAAGTAAGCAGTATCGTGGCAAAAGTCACGCTATACAGCGACAAAGACAGAAAACACGTAGTGGCATCCGACACCGAACTTTTGGAATTCCGGAATCCACTGATTTATACAACTGCGGTCACTGCATCGTAGCGGATGATAGGGACCGTCAGATATTTATAGAAATATAGAGATAGAAATTAGAAATATAGGGATATAGACGTTTGCACCGAGACGTTTCTATATAAATTTACTTAAGAGAATAAAGAAAAGAGGAGAGAAAAAAGATGTTAAAGAAACTGAAAAAGAATAAGAAAAAAGGTTTTACTCTGGTAGAACTGATCGTTGTATTGGTAATCCTGGCAATTCTTGCTGCATTGTTGATTCCGGCTTTGACGGGGTATATTGATAAGGCGAAGAATAAATCGGTCATTGCTGAGACACGTCAGACTGTAATGGCAGCTCAGACATTATATGATGAAGAGTATGCAAAGGTTAAAACAGGTGGTACTGTATCATTTGGTACAGAAACAGGAGATAAACAAATTGCATTAGCAGATGTTGCAAAACTTGCAGAAGTAGATGAAACTAATGTTATTAGCATTAAAGTAAAAGCTAACAAAATTTCTGAATTAGTATATGATAATGGACAGAAGAAATGCACATATAAGCCGGAGAATTCAGCGAAAACTACAGATGGTGATTATAATGTAGAAACTTCTACAAAAAAGTAGTTACTTTTTAAGAAAGGCATTTACTCATGATCCAACAACAGCAAGAATCCAAAACAACCACAACTAAATACCGTTGGGTCAAGAGCCTGATCCAGATCTTAATCATCATCCTGCTTGTAACAGTGACAGTAATACCCGGAGCGCTCCGACTCTTGTATCGGGCAGACGCTCAAGTGGCTCTGGGTCATGCAAAATCGGTGCGACTGGCGCTCCAGGTAACTGGAAAAGAATGCTATGGCAGGAACGATACTTTTACGGACGCTTCCCAGGAGGGAGGCGTCACGGAAAGTGTCAGAAAAGAAGTTCTGATGCTCAGCAAAGCGCCCGGAGATTTCTGGGTACTGCAGATGTCAGACGACGGTTACACGGTAGACAAGTTCCTCTACTGTGAAGGAGAATACACCGTCTGGTATACGAGAAGCCCGGAATCGTACACCGTATACCGCAGGGAACAGATGACCGGCTCTGAAATACAGGAGCAGGAAACGAAAGAATAGCAGAAATAGCAGGAATCACAGAATGTTAATTTTTTTAGAAAGTATCCTATGGGTGCTCAGGTTCTTCTTCGGAGCCTGTATCGCAAGCTTCCTGAATGTGGCAGTATGCAGACTGCCGAAGGGAGAGAGCGTAGTGAGTGGACGCAGCCACTGCACCGTCTGCGGAAGAATATTAAAGCCATGGGAGCTGATCCCATGCATCAGTTATCTTGCACTGCGTGGAAAATGTGCAGGATGTAAGACACACATCCCGACAAGGGATTTTATAATAGAAATAATCGGAGGCGCAGCATTTATTACATGCGCAGTACGTTACGGCTGTGGAACTTTTGGAATCTTATCTCTGAAAGGCACAGTGATCCTGATCTACCTTGGAATATTAATGGTGGTAGCCCTGATAGACTGGGATACCCAGATCATTTACGATAGATTTCATATCATGATTCTGATATTGGCAATGATAAATATGTGGTTATTTCAGGCACATAGTTTGAAAGACTGTCTGCTTGGAGCAGTGATCATAGCAGGACCGATGCTCATACTGGCACTTCTCATACCGGGGGCATTCGGCGGCGGTGACATCAAATTAATGGCAGCATCCGGACTGTTCCTTGGGACGGCATCCATCGTATGTGCCATGTTTTTTGGCCTTTTGACAGGCGGTGCCTATGGAAGCATCATGTTAAAGAGTGGAAAACTCGGAAGAAAAGATCAGTTTGCATTCGGACCATTCCTTGCAGTGGGACTTGCGGTCGCTGCATTCTACGGCGATCAGATCGTAAGCTGGTATCTGAGATTTTTCTGACAGAGTTTTCACAGGCATATAATTTTTACAGGCATATAAATACAAATGAAAATAAAAATAAGGAAGGAAGTTCTGACATGGCGAATTTTCGATATACAGCGAAAGAGATGAGTGGAAAAGTCAGAAAAGGCACACTGGAAGCAGCGACGGAGAATGCATTGATCCAGAAACTACAGGAACAGGATCTGTATCTGATCGAAGCGAAGAATCTGTCGGATGAAAAGAAATACAAAAAGTTAAAGCCAAAGCAGCTGGCAGGATTCTGCCGGGAATTATCGACCCTGCTTGCATCCGGAGTCAGTCTGGTAAGGGCACTGGATATCATTTCCGAACAGGAGGGGATCGACCAGAAAGAGCGCGAGGTGTACCAGGCGGTCCTGGCCGATATGAAGAAGGGAATCAGCCTGTCGGAAGCGATGGAGACGAAAGAATGCTTCCCGGAACTCATGATCGGTATGATCCGTTCCGGTGAAGGAAGCGGTAACCTGGACCTTGTGACGCAGAGACTTGCGATTCAGTACGAAAAAGATTATAAGCTGACCCAGCAAGTGCATTCGGCAATGACGTATCCATGCATCTTACTGGTGTTGTGTGTGGCGATCGCAATCCTGATTGTGACATTCATCCTGCCGCAGTTCCAGAGCTTATTTGACCAGATGGAGACACTGCCGCTTGCGACGACGATCCTGATCGCAGCGTCTCATTTTCTGACAAAGAAATGGTACATTGCACTGCTGATCGTAATCGTGGCGGCAGGGCTTCTGCGTATCATTGCAGCAATCCCGGCGGTCAGAAGACAGCTGGATTACCGGAAAGTACATCTTCCGGCATTCGGGAAGCTATTTAAGATTATCTATACTGCAAGATTTGCAAGAACCCTCAGCAGTCTGTATTCCAGTGGTATGCCGCTTGCAACGTCGATCGGTATCGCGGCGAAGACCATCGGAAACGGCTATGTAGAAGAGCAGTTTGACCAGGTGATACTCAAGGTGCGCAGCGGTGTACCGCTTTCACAGGGCATGCGAGAGGTCGACGGACTGTTAAAGAAGCTCTCCAGTACGATTCAGATCGGCGAAGAGAGCGGACGTCTGGATGTGATGCTGGATTCGATCGCAGCGACACTGGAAGATGAAGCAGAACAGGCAACCAAGAGAATGGTAACGTTGTTAGAGCCGGTGCTGATCATCCTGATGGCATTGATCGTCGGATTCATCATGATCGCAGTTATGCTGCCGATCTACCAGTCATATTCGGCAATAGAAAATTCATAAAAGAGACAGATACACAGGAGGAAATCAATGAGCGATACAGTCATAGCTTTGCGTGAGGACTGCATTCTGGCGGCAGAAGGAAAGTCGGGTGCGAAGCCAAAGATTACAGATGCGCGCCGTATCGATGTAGAAGGATATGGAGATCCGCTGGAACAGTGGAAACAGGCGCTGATAAGATACAAACAGGAATGCCGGCCGGATAAGGTGAAGCTGATCCTTCCAACCACGTATTCATCAGCAAGGATCACACAGGTTCCATATGCAGGAGGAAGAAAACTTACGAAGATGGCGGCCAACGTCATGCAGGAGGCAGCCGGGGATGGCATAGCCGATTACGGAATTGTCCAGTCGGATAAGAAAAAGGGAATCAGCGTGTGTACGGCTGCGGCAGAAGCAGGCACGCTGGAAGAGATATTGGGAATCTGCAAAGAGATTGGGCTGAACGTGGAAGCGATCACAGTCCCGATGGAAGGCTATCTGAAAGGACTGTCCGCGATCAAAGCATATGAGAAGTCGACGGCAGTCTTCCTTCTGTTCGAGGATTCCAGTGTGACAAGCGTGCTGTATCAGAACGGTGTATACATGTACTCCACCAGAAGCCGTATCTTCAGTGAGCGGGGCACACTGGATTTTGGAACAGAAATCGCAAGAAATATTTCCGGAATCTTACAGTTCTATTCGACGAGAAAAGCAGATACACCGATCACAGGGGTATATTATGCCGGATGCGCACAGGATGACTTTGAGGTCTGCGTTCCGGGGATCCGAAATATGAATCTGGAAGTGCATCCGATGAAGACAGGGTTCCAGTTCGAGACAGACGGGGCAGCGGAAGACTGGCTGGTATGCATGGGAGCGCTGATCACAGATAAGAAGAAGCAGATCAATCTCTGTCAGGCCTTTAAGCAGTCGCAGAATGGACAAAAGGCAGAAAAAGGAAGCACAGGAAAACAGCTCGTGATCCCGGGCGTGACACTTCTGATCTGTCTGGCACTGATCGCAGGTGTAAATGTCTGGAATATGTCAACGAAGAGACAGATAAAAGAAATAGATACCTGGATCAATGACAGCGGCAATAAGAAGGCATACAAAGCGGCAGAGAAGGTCAGAAAAAAAGGAGACCAGCTGATCGAAGCACAGTCTCAGGTGAACCGGATGAAGAGTAATCTTGCAACCTATCCGGTTCTGACCGAAGAGATGACTGCAACGATCGTGAACAGCGGCGGCAGCCAGATCCAGGTGGAGATCGAGTCCATGGATGCGGAGACGGGACTGCTTACATTCCACGCGGTCAGCCCGACCGTGATCGACATTCCGGGGTATATCAGCAGACTTACGGACACCGGATTATTTTCATCTGTAGATTACAGCGGATATCAGTTCGGGGACGGTGAGTATTCACTGGATCTCTCCTGCATACTAAAAGCACAAGAAGACGGGGGTGATAAGTAATGAAGCTGGAAATGGAATTAAAACCGGGGGATGTCGTACTTTTGAAATTCCTGGCATGCCTGCTGATCATATTTTTTTCTTTCCGTTTCTTTGTGTTCCCGGGAATCGAGAAACATCAGGATCTGGTACAGGTGAAGGAAGAAAAGCAGATCCAAAAAGACGAGATGGAAAAGACCATCGAAGACAGACCGATTAATGAAGAAAAGATTGTAAAGCTGAATCAGAAACTGGCAGAATCCGGCAAGGGCTTCTATGAACTTCTTGAGAATCAGGAAGTGGATGAACTTGTCACCGGCCTGGCATTGAAGCAGGGATTAAAACCTGTGTATCTGAAGATTGAAAATACAACGCCCGGCATTCCGGCGGCATATCAGACGGTTGTAAAAAGTAAAGACAGCGATGACACAACCGGATCAGACAGTCATTCCGGTTCTTCCATATTAAAATATGTGAATACAACGACCGTATCCATTACACTTCAGGGCTCGGAGCAGCAGATCCGTGCCATGTTAGATGACATTGCCAGAAATTATCCGGGGGTACAGGTGCGAAGCTTTCACATGGAAGAGAGCACATATGTAGATGACAGCTTACAGCAGGTGTCACAGAATAACTGTGAATGCACGATGGCAGTCTATACATGCGGACAGCTTGGAAAATAAACCCGGAGAACAGCGAAAAAAAGCAATGCCTGAAAGTAAGAATCCCAGGGAGGAAATGAGAAATTGAAAACAAATCTTAGAATCGGAGAGGTCCTGGAAGAGAAAGGTTATGTAACCGCAGAACAGATCAGACAGGCCCTGGCATACCAGAAAGAACATAGAGACAAACGAGTAGGACAGATACTGATGGAACTGGGATTTGTCACGGAAGAACAGGTGCTGGAGGCACTTGCCAGCAGACTGCATCTGGATATCGTGGATGTGGCACAGATCCCGGTGGACTTAAAAGCAGTCGGCATGATCGGCCGTGAACTTGCAGAGAAGAATCTGTTACTTCCGGTCAGTGTAAAGGACCACAACATTATTCTGGTCACGAATGATCCGCTCAATTATTTTGCGCTGGAAGAAGTAAGGCAGCAGACCGGATGTCAGCTTAAGATCTGCTTAAGTGAAGAAGCACCGCTTAAGAAGGCCGTGTCTTATTACTATGCAGAGGTCAATGCGAGAAAAGCCGCAAAGCAGGCAAATGTAGGATTTGACACAGTGGGTACGGTTGATGAGCTTGAGATTGAGAATCTGGAAAATGCAGATGATGAAACGCCGATCGTCAGACTCCTGAACAGTCTGATCGAGCGTGCGATCAAGACAGAAGCCAGCGATATCCACATCGAACCATTTGAAAAAGAGACCACCGTCCGCATGCGTATCGACGGCGTGGTGACGGAATATGTGAAGATCCAGAAGAATATCCACGGACCACTGATCGCACGTATCAAGATCCTGGCCAATCTGGATATCGCAGAGAAGCGTATCCCGCAGGATGGACATTTCCGTGTGGCACTGGACGAAGGACAGGTCAATATCCGTGTATCCGTTCTGCCGACCGTATTCGGAGAGAAGGCAGTCCTGCGTATCATGGCGGGCACGGCACATATGGATCATGCGGAGCATTTCGGAATGGATGATTACAGCTATGCGCAGTTTGCGCCACTTCTGAATTGCCCGAACGGGATCATATACATCACCGGACCGACCGGAAGCGGCAAATCTACGACGTTATATATGGTACTGGATTATCTGTCAGGCAGACAGGTAAATATCTCTACGATCGAGGATCCGGTGGAGAAGAACCTTCCGGGAGTCAATCAGACACAGGTGAATCCGGCAGCGGGGCTGACCTTCGACGTGGGACTGCGTGCACTGATGCGTCAGGATCCGGATATCATCATGGTCGGGGAGACCAGAGACGGGGAGACAGCGGGAACTTCTGTGCGTGCTGCCATCACCGGACATATGGTGCTCAGTACCCTGCATACGAACGATGCGGTATCCAGTATCGTCCGTCTGGAAGATATGGGTGTTGAGACGTATCTGGTGGCCAATTCCATTGTAGGACTTGTGGCGCAGCGTCTGATGCGCAAGGTCTGCCCTTATTGCGGACAGGTGGTAGAGACAACACCGCAGGAGAGAGTATTCCTCGGAGAAGATGTCACGACGATCCACAGAGGTGCGGGATGCCCGCAGTGTCATCACACCGGATATAAGGGAAGGATCGCCGTTCACGAAGTGCTGGCTGTCGATCATGCGATCCGCAGGATGATCATCGAGCATGCATCGGTGGAAGAGATCACACATTATGCAAGAGAACATCAGAAGATGCGTACACTGAAGGAAAGCGGACAGATCCTTGTGGAAGAAGGACTCACAACGCCGGAAGAACTGATGAAGATCAGTTATGAATAAATGGAGAAAGGCAGAAACAGCGGGAAAATGGAAAAGAATCATGAAATTATCGACCATCTGATCCGTAAAGCACGGGCAGAAAAAGCATCGGATATACACATTTCAGAAGGGATGCCGATCTGGCAGCGAGTGAATGGCCGCCTGCAGAAATCCGACTGGCAGATGGAGCCGGAGCAGATCAAAGAGATGCTTCTTGGAATGTTAAATGAAGCACAAAGAGAAGCATTTTATCAGGGAAGAGATGTTGATTTCTCATGGGAGACTACCGACGGATGCCGACAGCGTGTGAATATTTTCTGCCAGCAGAAGAAGATCGCGGCAACGATCCGGATCCTGAATCAGACAATCCCGACGCTGGAAGCACTGAAGATCCCATCCATCCTGTATGATATGGCGAAAGAACCGAGGGGAATCGTTCTGGTGACCGGACCGACCGGAAGCGGAAAGTCTACCACACTGGCGGCAGTCATTGAACATATGAATCAGACCTATGACAGACACATCATTACGATCGAAGACCCGGTCGAGTATGTATACGAATCTAAGAAATCCCTGATCCACCAGCGCGAGGTCGGACAGGACGTACCGGATTTTGCATCTGCCTTAAGGAGTGCGCTCCGGGAAGACCCGGATGTGATCCTGGTAGGAGAGATGCGGGACTATGAGACAATCTCGGCAGCACTTCTGGCAGCAGAGACCGGTCACCTGGTACTTTCTACGCTTCACACGACCGGAGCGGCTCAGACGGTAGAACGTATCATCGATGCCTGCCCGGCTGAAGGACAGAACCAGGTACGTATCCAGCTTGCGGGAACATTAAAAGGGATCATCAGCCAGTGCCTGATCCCGTGTGGCGGCGGCTTAAGCCGTGTGGCTGCGACAGAAGTCCTGACCGGAAATGATGCGATCCTGAATCTCATCCGTGAAGGTAAGACACATCAGATGCCGGCCATGATGCAGTCGGGAGCAGCGAAAGGCATGCACACCCTGAATATGGATCTGTTAAGACTTATGCAGGAAGGATACATCACGCAGAAAGAAGCAGTGATGTATACAAATGATAAGGCAGAACTGCTATCAACCTATGGAATTTAGAGATGTCCCATTATAGACGCAGGTTGTCTTCTTACCCGGAATGATGGTTACCATGTAACCGTCCTTGCCGAAGTTGATCGCAACCACCCGTCCGTCAGTCGTGTGAAAGATCTGAAGCAGTACTTCTCTCGAACCCGGATTACTGCCTAAGAAGGCTTTGCAGGTCGTGTTCCATGTATTCTTCCCGGACGGAGCGGTGAACAGATAACGTGCATCGGATTTTTTTGTACTATCAAGATAATCCAGTACCTGACGGGAGATCCTTCTGCTGGAGGTATTGACTTCTGTCTGATCTTTTGGGTTCTGCTGTAAGGCATTCAGGGCAGCGTTGGTAACCCTGCCAAGACCGCTTACATTCTTACCATCAATGACAGTGGTGAAGCGGCAAGGTGATTTTGGAGCCGGGTCGGTAAAGCTCTCCGGATACAGGGCATAGCATTCCGACAGCGCTGCCTGCGAAGCCTTCCACACATCGGTGGCTTCCGTTATAATAGCTTTTTCTTTTGCTTTTCTGATATACCCTGTCAGAGCCGGGATCAGAAGAGCAGCAAGAATCGCAAGAATCGTCAGTACGACAATAAGCTCCACTAATGTAAATCCGCGTTTGGGTTTGTTTTGGTTTTTGTCTGGCTTTTTTATAATGATCTTCCTCTCTTTTACTTTTGAGTATAATTATAGACAATGGGGGGAGTTTGGTCAAGGGGACGGGAAAAGTGGCTTTTTTTCTGTCCCTGCTGGCTTTTTTAGATTTTCCGCTTGTCTTTTGTTGAAGACATCTATATAATGAGTTTAAACATTTATCTATAACAATCATTTTATTTATATGTTTATTTTCTGTTTTATTATTTTATCTGATTTTTACCCATTTTAATCATTTTTTAATTTTACGCACGAAAGGATTGGTGCAATGCCAAGAAAAGCCAGAAAAAAGAGCAGCATGAACATTTATCATGTGATCTTAAGAGGAATCAATCAGCAGATCATATTCGAAGACAAGCATGATCATGTGCAGTTTATCAGCATTATGAAGCACTATAAAAAGCTGTGCGGATTCAAGTTATATGCGTACTGTCTGATGGACAATCATGTCCATCTGCTGATCGAGGACGCAGACATTCCCCTGGATGAAATCATGAAGAAAATCGAGGTCAAATTTGTCCGATGGTATAATCGGAAATACGACCGTACAGGCAATCTGTTCCAAGAGAGGTATAAAAGTGAGCCGGTAAATAATACAAGATATTTTCAAACGGTATTCCGCTATATCCATCAGAATCCACTCCATGCCGGGCTGGAAAGGGTGCCCGGCGTATATCCGTGGAGCAGTTACAAAGCGTACGTGGTTACAGATGCTTCGTTTATCGATGTGGATCGTGTATTGGAATTGTTCAGCAGTCACCGGGAATGTATGGATTATCTGAATACGGATTCGGATGAAAAATGTATGGAACATGTGTCTTCTTACCGTATGTCAGACCGGGCGGCACTGGATGTAATACGGGAACAGACGCCGTGTATATCCCCGTCTGATTTCCAACATCTGGAATTGTATACAAGAAATCAATATTTGAAAATGTTACATCATGCCGGAATCTCTAAACGGCAGCTAAGCAGGCTGACGGGAATATCAAGAACGGTGATAGATAAAGCGGTAAGAGGAGTCTGAGCCACTATACTGAGCCATCGGGGACAGAGAAAAAGCCGGTTAACCCCGTCCCCAATGGCTCACCACCGCATACAATCCCATCGCCATGATACATAGTAATACAATGCTCATAAGAAGGACATTCATCTGGAAAATCTGGCTGGAGTAGATGATCAGGTATCCCAGCCCTTCACGGGCCGCCAGGAATTCACCGATCACAACCCCCACCAGACACAGTCCGATATTTACCTTCATATTGCTCAGGATCGCAGGTATGGAGCTGGGAAGTACAACCTTGGTCAGGACATCTCTATGCTTTCCGCCGAGCGTATAGATCAGTGTCATCTTACCCGGGTCAGTAGTCATAAAACTGGTATACAGGTTCAGAATGCTTCCGAAGATTGCCACCGACATCCCGGCAACGATGATCGTGGTGCGTGTGGCACCGAGCCATACGATAAGGAGCGGGGCAAGCGCCGACTTCGGAAGGCTGTTCAGGACGACCAGATAGGGTTCCAATATCTCCGAAAGCTTCTTACTGAACCACAGAAGCACAGCAGCCAGCACACTGAAGAACGTCACCAGAAAGAAACTGACGAGAGTCTCATATAATGTAACACCCAGATGCCGGAAAATGCTCCGGTCGGCAGCCATGCTGAAAAAACACTGTGCGATCCCGGACGGACTGCTGAAGATAAATGAATCGATGATCTGATGAGAGGAAGTAAATTCCCACACAGACAGAAAAATCACGAGAAGAAGAATACGGGAAATGCAGACGAATCTTTGGTGCATCCGGTAACGGCGCAGAAAAGAGCGCTGCGCAGAACTTACAGCGGTGGCCGGATCAGTTGCCGGTTTCCGAGAAAACCGGTGGTTCCTGCTTCTTGTCATCGTCATTCAGCTCCTTCCATATCAGATTAAAATAATTCTTGAATTCCGGCGTACTCCTGCGCTTCAGCGGAGTATCATGCTCCAGGCTGAAGATAAGCGGAATTGTCTGCCGGATCGTTGCCGGCCGGCTGGAAAGCACGATCACACGGTCGGCAAGAGAGATCGCTTCCGACAGGTCGTGCGTGACCAGAAGTGCAGATTTTCCTTCATTCCGGATGATCTGCCCGATGTCATCGCCAACCTGAAGCCTGGTCTGATAGTCCAGGGCGGAAAAAGGTTCATCCAGAAGAAGAAGCTCCGGCTCCAGGACGAGTGTGCGGATCAGGGCAGCACGCTGCCGCATCCCGCCGGACAACTCCGAAGGCCTTGCATTCTTAAAGTCACCGAGTCCATAGATGTCAAGAAGCTCATGTGCCCGTTGCTTTGTACGCGCTGTCAGTGCGTGCTGGACTTCCAGCCCAAGGATTACGTTATTATAAATCGTGCGCCATTCAAAGAGTTCATCGTGCTGTAACATATAGCCGACATTTGTCGTGCTCTCTTTCAAAGGCTTTCCGTTGATCTTAATCTGCCCCTCTGTACAAGGCAGCAGTCCGCAGATCAGCGAAAGCAGTGTAGATTTGCCACACCCGGAGGGGCCCACAATGGCGGCAAATTCGCCTTTGTTCAATGAAAATGAGATATCAGACAGAGCCAGGGTCTCCCCTTGCAGAGTATGATACGTGTAAGAAATGTGCTGTAGATTTAAAATCTGTTCCCGAACCGGTTCCATAGAAGACCTCCTACAAGCAAAAAATAACCTATATAAGTAAGATATGCCGCAGACAGAAAACAGGTGAATAAATGTGGTGTGTGTGGTAAAATGCTGATATCAGAAAGACATTAACACACCAAGAGAGGTCATTACATGTTACAAAAAATAAATTATCAAAAAGAACTGGATAAATTAATCACGGATCTGCAAAAAGAGGAAAAAGTCCCGACGCTTCTGCTTCACAGCTGCTGCGCCCCGTGCAGCAGTTATGTGCTGGAATACTTAAGCAATTATTTCAAGATCACGGTACTTTATTACAACCCGAACATTTACCCGGAGAGCGAATACAGCAAGCGCATCATCGAACAGCAGACACTGATCGGGGCGATGCATACGAAATATCCGGTGCAGTTCATTGCGGGCAGCTATGAGAAAGAGAAATTCTATGCGATGGCAAAGGGACTGGAAGAAGTAAAAGAAGGCGGCGTGCGCTGCTTCAAATGCTATGAACTCCGCTTAAGAGAGGCCGCAGAGATTGCAAAAGCCGGAGGATATGAGTACTTCACGACGACGCTCAGCATCAGCCCGCTTAAGAATGCAGCAAAATTGAATGAGATTGGATTAAAACTTGCAGAAGAGTATGGCGTGGCATATCTGACGTCAGATTTCAAAAAGAAGAACGGATATAAGCGGTCCGTAGAATTATCCGCACAGTACGGGCTTTACCGGCAGGATTACTGTGGCTGTGAATTCTCCATGCGTCAGCGTCTGGAAGAACAGCAGGCGAAAAAAAACAGTGAAAATGCATAAATCGAATCAGAAAATTGCATGGATTAAGAAAAAAATCACGTTTCAGGGTGAATAAATATGTAAATTTCTGCAATAATATTTGCTTTTACGCGGAAATGTGTTAAAATCGGAAACAGTAAACTTAAAAATGAAAGGAAGAAATCCATATGGCACAGTTATGGGGAGGCCGTTTCACAAAAGAAACAGACCAGTTAGTATATAATTTCAACGCTTCCATTACATTTGACAAAAGATTCTATAAGCAGGATATCAAAGGCAGTCTTGCACATGTAGCAATGCTTGCAAAGCAGGGAATCTTAACGGAAGAAGAAAAAGAACAGATCACAGACGGACTGAATGGCATTTTGGCAGATGTAGAATCCGGAAAATTAGAAATATCAGATAAATATGAGGACATCCACAGCTTTGTGGAAGCAACACTGATCGACCGCATCGGCGATCCGGGAAAGAAGCTTCACACCGGACGAAGCAGAAATGACCAGGTTGCATTAGATATGAAGCTTTTCACCAGAGACGAGATCCACGAGATCGACGCCCAGGTAAAAGAACTTCTGGAAGTGATCCTTCACGTGATGGAGGAAAATGTCGAGACATACATGCCTGGATTCACACACCTTCAGAAAGCGCAGCCGATCACACTGGCCCACCACATGGGAGCATATTTTGAAATGTTCCGCAGAGACCACGAGAGACTGCAGGACATCGCAAAGCGTATGAATACCTGTCCGCTCGGTTCCGGAGCACTTGCGGGGACAACCTATCCGCTGGACCGTGAGTACACAGCCGAATTACTTGGATTCGACGGACCGACACTGAACAGCATGGACGGGGTATCCGACAGAGATTACTTATTAGAACTGTTATCTGCACTCAGCATCATCATGATGCACCTGAGCAGATTCTGTGAGGAAGTCATCATCTGGAATTCGAATGAATACCAGTTCGTGGAGATCGATGACGCATACAGCACCGGAAGCAGTATCATGCCGCAGAAGAAGAACCCGGATATCGCAGAACTCGTAAGAGGTAAGACAGGACGCGTATATGGTGCGCTCAATGCACTCCTTACCACAATGAAAGGGATCCCGCTTGCATACAACAAAGATATGCAGGAAGACAAAGAATGGGCATTCGATGCCATGGATACCGCAAAGGGATGTATCACATTATTTGCCGGCATGTTAAAGACCATGCAGTTCAACAAAGACCGCATGGAAGAAAGTGCAAAACACGGATTCACCAACGCAACAGATGCGGCAGATTATCTGGTAAATCACGGTGTACCATTCAGAGATGCACACGGCATCGTAGGAAAACTTGTGCTGACCTGTATCGAGAAGAAGATCCCGTTAGATGCACTTCCGTTGGAAGAGTACAAGAAGATCTCACCGGTATTTGAAGAAGACATATATGAAGCAATTGATCTTAAGACATGTGTGAATAAGCGTATCACAATCGGAGCACCGGGAAAGGATGCGATGGAGAAGTCGATCGCAGTTTATAAGAAATACATGGCTGAATAAGAACAAAAGAAAGGGAGAGAAAAGAAGATGGAGAAGAAATTAAGAGTAGGTATTTTAGGAGCAACAGGAATGGTTGGACAGCGTTTTATCTCATTGCTTGAAAATCACCCTTGGTTCGAGGTAGTAACAGTAGCAGCAAGCCCGCGTTCAGCAGGAAAGACATACGAAGAGGCAGTCGGCGGACGCTGGAAAATGGATACACCAATGCCGGAAGGCGTTAAGAAACTGATCGTAAAGAATGTAAATGAAGTAGAAGAAGTATCTTCTACCGTAGATTTTGTATTCAGTGCCGTAGATATGACAAAAGACGAAATCAAAGCAATCGAAGAAGCATATGCAAAGACAGAGACACCGGTTGTATCAAACAACAGCGCACACCGCTGGACAAAAGATGTACCGATGGTAGTACCTGAGATCAACGCAGCGCACTTCGACCTGATCAAGACTCAGAAAGAGCGTCTCGGAACAACACGCGGATTCATCGCAGTAAAACCAAACTGCTCAATCCAGAGCTACACACCTGCACTTGCAGCATGGAAAGAATTCGGACCAAAAGAAGTTGTTGTAACAACATACCAGGCAATCTCCGGAGCAGGTAAGACATTCAAAGACTGGCCGGAAATGATCGAGAACATCATCCCATACATCGGAGGAGAAGAAGAAAAGAGTGAGAAAGAACCTCTGCGTGTACTCGGAACACTCGAAAACGGCGAGATCAAACTGGCAGAAGAACCAAAGATCACATGCCAGTGCTTAAGAGTTCCTGTACTGAACGGACACACAGCAGCTGTATTCATCAACTTCGAGAAGAAGCCAACCAAAGAACAGCTGATCGAGAAACTGGAAAGCTTCAAGGGATTCCCACAGGAAGCAGAACTTCCAAGTGCACCAAAGCAGTTCATCCAGTACCTGTCAGAAGACGACAGACCACAGGTAAAAGCGGATGTTAACTACGAGAACGGAATGGGCGTATCCATCGGACGTCTGAGAGAAGACAGCATGTATGATTACAAATTCATCGGACTGTCACACAACACTGTCCGCGGTGCGGCAGGCGGAGCCGTACTTTGCGCCGAAGCACTGACTGCTAAGGGATACATTCAGGCAAAGTAGCCAGGGGGACGGGAAATCCGGCTTTTTTAGTGTCCCAAGTGGCACACTCACCTGCTTAGCATTCATAAGGCGAAGACATAAAAAGGCAAAAGCATAAAAAAGATGAAAGCATAAAATATAAAAGGGCGGGAACTGCAACATGTAAAAAGACGCAGTTCCCGCCTTTTTATATTTTATATCTCCAGCAAAGAAGCCGGTCCCGCCTGCCGATACAAAATCCGATCACAAATCTGATCACAAATCTGATCACCAGTTTTATCACAAGTCTGAACACGATACATCTCAGTGTTGAGAATAAAAGATGGTTTTGCTATAATAAAGTATACAATAAACTCGCTGATTACAAAGTGCCGGTGGGGACACTAAAAAAACCAAAAACACCGTCCCCATGGCCCATGGCAAGAAACGGAGGAAGCCCCTATGGACCGAGAATTATTGAACTACACACAGAACCGAGAACTTTCCTGGCTGAGATTCGATCAGCGTGTATTGGAAGAAGCAAGAGATAAGAGCGTGCCGCTATTAGAACGTATGAAATTCGTAGCCATCTTCACCAGTAACTTAGATGAATTCTTCATGATCCGTGTCGGAAGTCTCTATGACATGGTGCAGACAGACGACAGACACAGAGACAGCCGGTCGGGAATGACACCGCAGGAGCAGCTGGATGCGATCTACGCAGCAGTTGCCCCGTTATATAAAGAACGTGACAAGACCTACGCCGGGATCAAGAAAGAACTGTCCCCATACGGAGTCTGCGGACTGGACTTTAAAGAACTGGAGACAGACGAGAAGAAATATGTTAAGAAATGTTTCAAAGAGCAGATCCTGCCGGTACTGTCACCGCAGATCGTAGACAGCAGCCACCCGTTCCCGCATCTTATGAATAAAGATATCTACGTAACAGCCAATCTGAAGCATATCAATAGCAGGAAGAATAAAGACGACAAAGAAAAAGAACAGATCCTCGGAATCGTACCGGTTCCGACCTATGTATCCGATATCCTGATGCTTCCGGGACATGACATCCGTTATATCCGCATGGAGAAAGTCATCATGGAATACCTCAATCTGGTATTTGACCAGTACGAAGTATCCGACCCGAACTACATCTGCGTGACAAGAAATGCAGACGTATCTCCGGACGATGAGGCACTGGAGGTTACCGATGATTTCCGGAAACTCATGCAGAGTACCCTGCACAAACGCCGCAGGATGGCGGTAGTAAGATTAGAAACAGCGGAGAAACTGACACCGGAAATGCAGGAATACTTCTGTAAGAAATTCAAGATCACACCGGAGCAGATCTTCCGCACGAAGATGCCGATGAAACTGGATTATATGTTCTCCATCGCAGGAAATCTCCCGGAATCCATGAAGAAAGCACTGGTCTACGAACCATTCTCCCCGCAAAAATCAGCACATGTACAGGACGGAAACATGTTAAAACAGGTGAAAAAGAATGATATCCTGTTGTTCTACCCATACGAAAGCATGGATCCGTTCCTGAAGCTGATCAAAGATGCCGCGGCAGATCCGACCGTTATGACGATCAAGATCACCATCTACCGCCTGGCGAAGAAGGCAAGACTGGTGGAATACCTGTGCGCAGCTGCGGAAAATGGAAAAGAAGTTACCGTGCTGATCGAGCTGCGTGCAAGATTTGACGAGCAGAACAACATCGACTGGTCGGAACGTCTGGAAGAAGCAGGATGCCGTGTGATCTACGGATTCGACGGTTACAAAGTGCATTCCAAGATTTGTCTGATCACATACAGGAACCGCAATGACATCCAGTATATCACACAGGTCGGAACCGGCAATTATAACGAGAAGACAGCTGCTATGTATACTGATCTGTCCCTGATGACAGCCGATCCGCGAATCGGACAGGACGCCGCAGAATTTTTCAAGAATATGTCCATCGGCAATCTGCAGGGCAGTTATCAATACCTGATCGTATCACCGGTCAGCTTAAAGAGCCGTATCTTACAGATGATGGACGAAGAGATGGCAAAAGGAAGCGAAGGACGCATTATTATGAAGATGAACTCCGTGACAGATGTGGACTTCATAAAGAAAGTATCCGAGGCCTCCTGCGCCGGAGTAAGGGTAGACTTGATTGTTCGCGGAATCTGCTGTATACTACCGGGAGTGCCTGGATTTACGGAAAATGTCAGAGTGATGAGTGTGGTTGGCCGCTATCTGGAACATCCACGTATCTTCAGCTTCGGAACCGGCAAAGAGCAGAAGATCTATATCGGCTCCGCAGACATGATGACAAGAAATACAGAAAAAAGAGTAGAAGTAGCCTGCCCGGTATTAGACGGGCAGATCAGACGCCAGATCAACCATGACCTGAAGATCATGTTGAGTGATAACGTGAAAGCAAGGATCATGCAGAAAGACGGCACATATATGAAACGGACCGGCGGCATAAAAGCTGTGGACTCCCAGGCAGTCTTCATGGAAGAAGCACAGCATGGCGGCCGAGAAGAAGACCAACGGGGATGGGGATTACTGGCTTTTTTCCTGTCCCTCCGGCACAGAAAAAAATAAAAGCCATCAGGGACAGGAAAAAAGCCAGTAATTCCCGTCTCCATCGGCTCACCAAGGAGTAACACAATTACATGGGAAAATCACTATACATTGCCGAAAAACCCAGCGTAGCGCAGGAGTTCGCCAAGGCATTGCATATCAATACACAGAGAAAAGACGGATATCTCGAATCAGCAGAAGCAATCGTAACCTGGTGTGTCGGACACCTGGTCACGATGAGTTATCCGGAAGAATACGATCCGGCATTAAAAAGGTGGAGTCTTGAGACTCTGCCTTTTATCCCGCAGGAATTCAAATACGAAGTCATCCCGGCAGTGTCAAAGCAGTTCCGAATCGTATCGGGACTGCTGAACCGCACAGACGTAGACACCATCTACGTCTGTACCGACTCGGGACGGGAAGGAGAATACATCTACCGTCTGGTCGAACAGCAGGCAGGCGTAAAAGGCAAGAACCGCCGCCGCGTATGGATCGACTCCCAGACAGAAGAAGAGATCCTGCGCGGGATCAAAGAAGCAAAAGACTTAAAAGAATACGACAACCTGGCAGCATCCGCCTATTTAAGAGCGAAAGAAGACTACCTGATGGGAATCAACTTCTCCCGCCTTTTGACATTGAAATACGGTAACAGCATCTCCAATTATCTGAATACGAAATATTCCGTCGTATCCGTAGGCCGCGTTATGACCTGCGTCCTCGGCATGGTCGTGCGCAGAGAACGGGAGATCAGGGAATTCGTAGAGACCCCGTTCTACAGAGTCCTAAGCACCATCGGAGAGAAAGGGGCAACATTCGAAGGCGAATGGCGGGCAGTCAAAGGATCAAAATGGTTCGAATCCTTCGACCTCTATAAGGAAAATGGATTCAAAGAAAAGGAAAAGGCAGAAGAACTGATCCGATACTTAAGCAACAGCGAGTCAGACGCCAGCCAACCCCTGACCTGCCAGATCGTGTCCATAGAAAAGAAGAAAGAAAAGAAGAACCCGCCGTTATTATTCAACCTGGCCGAGATCCAGAATGAATGTTCCAAGCGCTTCAAGATCAGTCCGGATGAGACCCTCCGGATCATCCAGGAACTATATGAAAAAAAGCTCGTCACCTACCCAAGAACGGACGCCCGCGTGCTGTCAACAGCAGTGGCAAAAGAGATCCACAAGAACTTAAACGGTCTGATGCAGTACGAACCGGCAAAGCCATATCTTCAGGATATCGTGAAATTCGGCAGCCACAAAGGACTGGAGAAGACGAGATACGTCAACGACAAACAGATCACAGACCACTATGCGATCATCCCGACAGGACAGGGCATGGGAGCACTAAAAGGACTTCCGAATCTGTCACAGAGGGTGTATGATGTGATCGTAAGACGATTCTTAAGCATCTTCTACCCACCGGCTGTCTATCAGAAAGTGTCGATCGTGACGAAGATCAAAGAAGAATCCTTCTTCTCAAGCTTCAAAGTACTGGCGGAAGAAGGATATCTGAAAGTTACAGGCGTGCCGGGCAGGAAGAACGACAATAACGATAATACAGACAGTACCGAGGACAAAGACACTGATGCAGCCTTCTTCGCCAGGATCCAGAGCCTCAAGAAAGGCATGACCCTTCCGGTACAGTCCCTGGACATCAAAGAAGGCAAGACCTCGCCGCCGAAGCGCTACAACTCCGGTTCACTGATCCTTGCCATGGAAAATGCAGGACAGCTCATCGAAGACGAAGAACTCCGCGCCCAGATCAAAGGAAGCGGAATCGGCACCAGTGCCACCAGAGGCGAGATACTGAAGAAATTATTCAATAATAAATATCTGGCGCTCAATAAAAAGACCCAGATCGTCACGCCGACGATGTTAGGGGAAATGATCTACGATGTCGTGGACCATTCCATCCGGCCGCTCCTGAACCCGGAACTTACGGCAAGCTGGGAAAAAGGTCTGACGTATGTGGCAGACGGAGATATCACATCAGATGAATATATGAAAAAGCTGGATGATTTTGTATCAAGACGCACACTTGCAGTCAAAGGTCTGAACAATCAGTATCAGATGCGGGCGTGCTATGATAAGGCAGCGCAGTTTTATAAGAAGCCGGTGAGAAAGACCGGAAAAACTAAAAAATAATAAATAATAAATAAAAAAGGAGAACCAACATGTCAGAACAATTAACCATCAAAAACCTCTACAACCACATGGATGAAACCATCGCAAAAGACATCTTCGAAGGAGCCACCTACCCATGGGAAATCCTTCCAAAGATCAGCGACTTCATCAAAGAACTCGGAAAGACCCTTCCGGCAGATGAATACGATCAGGTCGGCGAAGACGTATGGATCGCCAAATCCGCAACCGTATTCCAGACAGCCTACATCCACGGACCGGCGATCATCGGAAAGAAGGCAGAAGTCCGCCAGTGCGCATTCATCCGCGGAAATGCGATCGTCGGCGAAGGCGCAGTCGTAGGTAACTCGACAGAACTTAAGAACGTCATCCTGTTCAACAAAGTACAGGTGCCGCACTATAATTACGTGGGCGATTCCATCCTCGGCTACAAATCCCACATGGGGGCCGGATCCATCACATCCAATGTCAAATCCGACAAAAAGCTCGTCGTAGTAAAAGCCGGAGACGAAAGGATCGAGACAGGTCTTAAGAAATTCGGAGCCATGCTCGGAGACAAAGTAGAAGTCGGTTGCGGCAGCGTACTGAATCCGGGAACCGTGATCGGAAGCCACAGCAACATCTACCCACTGTCAAGCGTCAGAGGATTCGTACCGGCACACAGCATCTACAAGAGACAGGGCGAAGTAGTGGAGAAAGTAGAAGAGTAATCAGACCACGGAGGAAAAATCAATGAACAAAATAGCATTCATCGGCGTAGGCATCATGGGCAGATCCATGGTCCGCAATCTCATGAAAGCAGGATTCGAATTACACATCTACGCCAGAACCAGATCCAAAGTCGAAGACGTGATCAGCGAAGGAGCCACCTTCCATGACACCATCGCAGACTGCGTAAAAGACGCAGAAGCAGTCATCACCATCGTGGGCTTCCCGACCGACGTAGAAGAAGTCTACTTCGATGCAGGCAACATCTTAGACAGCGCAAGAGAAGGCGCATACCTGATCGACATGACGACCACAAGCCCGATGCTGGACCAGAAGATTGCAGAAGAAGGAACCAAAAGAGGCTTCCACGTACTGGACGCACCGGTCACCGGCGGTGACACCGGAGCGAAGAACGGTACACTCTCCATCCTGGTCGGCGGTTCCAGAGAAGACTACGAAGCCTGCATGCCGTTATTCGAGGCGATGGGAACCAACATCAACTACCAGGGAGGATCCGGCTGCGGCCAGCACGCCAAGCTTGCGAACCAGATCATGATCGCCGGCACCTTATCCGGAGTCTGCGAGGCACTCACCTATGCGAAGGCAAAAGGCCTTAACCTTCAGACGGTACTCGATTCCGTATCGACCGGAGCGGCAGGAAGCAAACAGCTAGATACCTTCGGACCGAAGATCCTGGCAGGAGATTACGCACCGGGATTCTTCCTGAAGCACTTCGTCAAAGACATGAAGATCGCCCTTACCGAAGCGAACATGAGCAATCTCAATCTGGACGTATTAAGCCAGGTGCTTGCCAACTACGAACTCCTTCAGGCAGAAGGCTGCGGAGATCTCGGCACTCAGGCACTGATCAAGTACTATGAAGAAGAGATGGACGTATAAAACATGTCGAAAAAAAGACAAAAAATAGGAAAAGTTGTACAAATTGTTGATACATAGTTGAAGCCTGCTTAAAGATATGATAAAATCATACATGTTTATGAATGGATGAGGGATGTGGGCAAAAAATGATATATAATAATCCCAGTTATTTGTGCTTTAAAGACAGAAAGCCAAATATAGAGATATTACATAACACTTATAAAATGTATAAATATACGAAGAGCTTGAGAGATACCCTTCCTTCCATTGGTATGAAATGATAAGAATACCGGGGGGGGGTATTTTGGTGCGCAAAAAATTGCGCAGAGAAGAAAAGGATATAATGAATTTATTCCAACTTATAAGAAACCGATGAAAAAGCAGAGAATAAAGGAGTACCACCAGATGAAAGAATGTTACATAGATATGCATTGCCACATTCTGCCGGGAGTCGATGACGGGGCAAAAGACCTTGCCGAGACGAAGAAGATGCTTGAGATCGCATACGCAGAAGGAATCCGGTGTATCATAGCAACCCCTCACCACCATCCGCACCGCGGAAAGGCGCCGGCAGAGAAGCTCCGTGAAAAGGCAAAGCTTGTGCGCGAAGCAGCACACGAGATCGATGAACGCTTCCGGGTATACCTTGGAACGGAAGTCTATTTCGGACAGGATGTTGCAGACAAATTAAAAGAAGGAAAGATCCTTTCGATGAACCGCAGAGAGTATGTACTGGTAGAATTCCCGCCCTCACAGACATACAGCTACATCAGACAGGGGATCCAGCAGCTGCAGTTCGCAGGATACGAAGTCATACTGGCGCATGTCGAACGCTATCACTGCATCGCCGAAGATGTAGAACTTGCGGAAGAACTGTACGATATGGGTGTGAACCTGCAGGTAAATGCAGACAGCATCACCGGGGGATCCGGCCGTAAGATCAGAAAGTTCATCGAAGAACTGATGAACCGCGACATGGTATTCTGCGTCGGAACCGATGCACACGATACAAAGCACAGACCGCCGAAGATGAAGAAGGCGGCCGCTCACGTAGAGAAACGATACGGAGAAGATTATACAAGGAGGATATTCTACAGCAATGCCAAGAGTATGCTGAAGAAGAGAGATTAAGATGAGCCGAGAAAATTATGGAATGATGAATCAGGAGATTCAGGATGACGAAGTTACCATTGATCTGATGGAATTATTCAGTGCCTTATGGGCAAAGAAGACGATAATTATTCTGTCTGCGGTATTCATGGCACTGGTAGCGTTCGTCGGAACGAAGATGTTCGTGACACCGAAGTACACGTCAGTAACAAAGCTCTTTGTTATGACGAAGAATGACGACACCTCAGCAAGCGCAACCTACACAGACTTACAGACAGGAAGCATGCTGACAAAGGACTACATGGAACTGGTAAAGAGCCGACCGGTACTGGAGAAGACCATCTCCAAGCTGAAGCTTGATGTAACGCCGGAAGAACTGGCAGGCATGATCACCACAGAGACACCGACCGACACACGTATCATGAGCATCAGTGTGACGGACGATGATCCGAAAGAAGCAAAACAGATCGCAGACACACTCAGAAAAGCAGTCAGCGTACAGATCACAGAGATCATGAATGCGGATTCTGTCAACACCGTAGAAGAAGGGAACCTTCCGACCAGCCCGTCTTCCCCGAATGTCAAGAAGAACATGATGCTCGGCGCACTGCTCGGACTTGTCATCTCTATGGGATTCGTTGTACTGATCTCCATCTTAGATGATACGGTCAAGACTCCGGATGATGTAGAAAAGTACCTCGGACTGAATGTACTGACTTCCATCCCGATCCAGGAAGGAAGTAGCGCACCGAAGAGAGCAAATCAGCAGAGAGAATCAAGAAATGCTGTGAAAAGCAGAAGATAGGAGAAGGACATGGCAGAGATAGTATTAAAGAATCTAACGAAAGATTACCGGAGCAACGAAGCATACAAGACACTTCGTACCAACATTGAATTCTCCGGATCAGATAAGAAAGTGATCGTATTCACAAGCTGTACACCGAACGAAGGAAAGAGTACCGTGACGATGGGACTTGCAGCATCCCTCGCAGAAGGCGGCAAGAGAGTATTGTTCGTGGATGCAGACCTTCGGAAATCCGTCCTGGTGGGACGGCACAGAGTCACAGGAGAAGTGAAGGGACTGACACACTTCCTCTCCGGACAAGCAGACGTAAAAGAAGTGATTTTAAGAACACAGGAACCGAATCTCTTCGTGACATTCGCAGGACCGGTCCCGCCGAACCCGGCAGAACTGCTCGGCAGCAGAAGGTTCGAAGCATTCCTTGACGGTGCAAGACAGGCATATGATTATGTGATCATCGATGCGCCGCCGCTCGGAAGCGTCATTGACGCAGCGATCATTGCAAAATTCTCAGATGCCTCCGTGATGGTCATCTCAGCGAAGACGATCAGCTACAAGTTCGCCAGAGTGGTAAAAGAACAGTTGGAGAAGGCAGACTGCCCAATCCTCGGCGTGGTATTGAATAAAGTAGAGATGAAACAGAACAAGTATTATGGTAAATACTACGGTAATTACTATGGCAGTTACGGAGAAAACGGAAAGAAATAGAGGGTGAGCGTATGAACCAGCGCGTGGTTACCGGCCTGTTGACGGCCGGATGTATAGCACTGGCGGGTGCAGGATATATGACCTATAAGAATCAGGATCGCACTGCACCGGAGATGAAAGTAGACCAGAGTAAGAAGATTGCCTATACAGAAGGAGAAGACTACGGAGAGCTTCTGGAAGGCGTGACGGCACAGGACAATAAAGATGGAGACCTGACCAGTGAGGTGTTTGTAGAGAAGGTCGTGCCGGTCAGTAAGAAGAAGGCGGTTGTCTATTACGGTGTCACAGACAAGGCGAAAAATGTAGGAACAGCAAGCCGGGAAGTGACCTATCAGGCAGCAGAAGACAGTGATGTGGCAGAAGATATCGCACAGGATACGGCTTCGGAAGAGGTGTCGGAAGATACCACACAGAAGACAAAGAAAAAATCCAAAAAAGCAAAGACCAAGAAGATTGCTGAAGAAAAAAAGGCAGAAGATACCGTACAGGATGCAGCGGCAGCAGATCAGCAGAGCGCAGACCAGCAGAGTGAGGCGCTGCAGCCGAATGGCACACGTCCGGCAATGAAGCTTGCCGAAGAAGCGAAGACGATAGCTAGAGGAACATCATTCAATGCACTAAATGAAGTAACTGATGCAGTGGACGACAAAGACGACAGAGACACCTTGTTCCGCGGGCTTCACATCGACGGTAATTACAATGTAAACCAGGCAGGAACCTATACATTACAGTATTACGTACAGGACAGTGACGGTAACACCTCAGATCCGATCACATTTACACTGACTGTACAGTAACAGACGAAGGATGAATGATATGAGACAGAGACTTCTGGAAATGGAAAGAAAAAACCTGATAGGAAAACTGATCACACTGATCCAGCTTCTGGTATCGGTGATCTGCATCGTGACTGTGGCAGGCAGCGGGATGTTGCCGAAGAAGTACCTGATCTTCCTGATCGGGACACTGGCGGTACTCTTTGGCGCGACACATATCCTGCAGTATCCGAAGAATAAAGTACTGCGCTATACGGGTATGATCATCAGTCTGCTGATGACGATTATACTGGCAGCAATCAGTATGGGAATGATGAAGACCGATGATGTACTTAAGAAAGTCGGCGGAGCTACCTACAAGACGGATAACATGGTCGTGGTCGTGAAGAAAGGTGATTCTGCGAAGAACATCAAAGATGCCGAGGATTACCGGTTCGGTTATCAGACGGCAGTAGATCAGAATAATACCGATAAGATGATCAAGGATATCGAGAAGAAAGTCGGCAAAGACGTGAAGACCGAAGAATACGAATCATTGACGGATGAGGCAAATGCACTTCTGAATGGAAATGTGGATGCGGCGGTGTTCAATGAGGGGTATATGAGTATGATCGATGAGTCGATTGAGGGGTTCTCGGATCAGGTTCGTGTTTTGTATCAGTATGGAATAAAGACAAAATTAAAAGAAGAGAAAAAAGCAGATGTACAGGAACCGTTCAATGTGTTTATCAGTGGTATCGATGTATCTGGACCAATCACAACGAACAGCCGAAGTGATGTAAATATTATTATGACGGTGAATCCGAATACGAAGCAGATCCTGCTCACAACGACACCGAGAGATTATTATGTTACGATTCCAGGTGTATCGGGTGATGCAAGGGATAAGCTGACACACGCAGGTATCTATGGAGTGGATGCATCTATGGCAACGCTTGAGAATCTGTATGGAATTGACATCAGTTACTATGCGCGGGTGAACTTTACTTCCCTGGAGACGATAGTGGATGCGCTTGGCGGTGTGGATGTGAATTCGGAAGTAGAATTTGAAGCAGGTGGATATAGCTTCCATAAAGGTGTAAATCATATGAATGGTGCGCAGGCACTGGCGTTCTCAAGAGAGAGGCATAGCTTCGCAGCAGGTGATAACCAGCGTGGTAAGGATCAGGAAGCGGTATTGACTGCGATTATTCAGAAAGCCACATCTCCGGCAATCATTAAGAGTGCTAACGAGATCCTGGCAACGGTCAGTGATTGTGTAGAGACGAATATGACATCGGATGAGATGGCAAAATTCATTAATATGCAGCTTAATGACGGAGCAAGCTGGAATATTGAGTCGCAGGCGGCATCCGGCAAGGGAGATACGCAGGCTTGTTATTCGTCGGGATCGCAGCTGTTGTATGTGATGTGGCCAGATGAAGCGGTGGTAGCAAATACAAGTGATAAGATGAAAAAAGTATTAACAAAGAAATAGTATAGGAAAAGAGAAATAGATTATGAAAATACAGGAGAAGAAAAAAGTTCATATTCGGTGGATGCTTGTCTGCTATGATATATTGATATATTTATTGTCGGCAATATTATTACTGAGGCTATACGGAGGAAATGATAGATTATCAAATACAGGCATACTTCAACAAATGTGTATATCTATGGTGTGCATATTTGGCATCCGCCTGCTTGGAAATATATATGGACAGGTGTGGAGATATGGAGGCATTCAGTGCTATATGCGTCTGATCTTTGCAGATGGAATAGCATGTGTGCTCTATATGATCATAGAAATTCTTCTCCCTGTTGAAAGCATTACTTTTACAAGAATGCTTTCTCTTGTAAGCGTGGATCTGCTTGGAGCATTAACGATACGTATGTTGTATCGCTATGCATATAAATGCGGGAACAGCAATGATATGCAGGGCAGATTCTGGACGGTGCTTCTGAAGATATTCTCGGGAATTGATGCAGGACGTGAAAAAGAAATCCAGAAAATTAAAATTGCGATTATCGGTGCAGGCCGCGTAGGTGTCGGCCTTGCAGAAGAACTGCTGAATAACGAACAGGCATCCTACGTTCCAAGATGCTTTATTGATATTAATAAGGAAAAAGTAGGACGTGAGATCCAGGGGATTCCTGTATGGTCGGAAACGGATGCAACATTATCGAAGCTGGATGATTATGAAGTGCAGGAGATTATCTTTGCAATTCCGTCTATGGAGACAGAAAGGAGAAAAGAACTGTATGATTATTATAAGAATGCCGGCTATAAAGTAAAAATCTATGATTACCCGACGATGCATGCTGCCGGAGGGAAAAGATATCTGAGAGAGTTCGACATTGAGGAATTACTTTTTAGAAAGCCACTGTTAGTTGCGGATGAACAAACCAATGCATATTATAAAGATAAAGTGGTATTGATCACCGGTGGCGGCGGTTCGATCGGATCGGAGCTCTGTCGTCAGATGGCTAAGATGCAGCCGAAACAACTGGTTATTCTGGACATCTATGAAAATGGTGCTTATGATGTACAGCAGGAACTGAAAATTGCTTACAAAGGGAAATTAAAGTTACAGGTTGAGATTGCGTCAATTACGAATCGAAAGGCGATGGCAAGAATATTCGAACAGTATCATCCACAGATCGTAATTAATGCTGCTGCGCATAAGCATGTACCATTGATGGAGCATAATTGCATTGAGGCGATTGAAAACAATATATTTGGAACAAAAAACATGGTGGAATTGTGCGAAGAATATGGCGCGGAACGATTCATGATGGTATCCACGGATAAGGCAGTTAATCCGACGAATGTCATGGGTGCCACAAAGCGTATGTGTGAGATGATCGTACAGAGTGCAAGTACACATGGAAATGTAAAGTATAGTGCAACCAGATTCGGCAATGTGCTTGGAAGTGCGGGATCGGTGATTCCGCTGTTCAAAAGACAGATTGCAAATGGCGGTCCTGTGACGATCACAGATAAGAGAATCATTCGGTATTTTATGACGATACCGGAAGCGTCTCAGCTGGTACTGCAAAGTGGAGCAATGGCACAGAATGGTGAATTGTTTGTTCTGGATATGGGGAAACCGGTTAAGATTATGGATCTTGCCGAGAATATGATCCGCTTATCTGGAGTACAGGGGATTGAGATTGTTGAGACAGGACTTCGTCCGGGCGAAAAGCTTTATGAAGAGTTATTGGTAAAGACAGAAGAACTGGACAAGACAGAGAACAGTATGATTTTTATCGAAAGAGATTCTGCGCTCAGTGCAGCCGAAATTGATGAGAAACTTGCAATGTTGAAGGAAGCATGCGCTACGGATGATGACTCGAAAGCGAAAGAAGTGTTGAGAAAGGTTGTTCCGACATTTAAAAGACCGGAAGAGGTAAATAAGACGGCATTTAAAAAACAACATAGAGAAAATGAAGAAAATTCGAAAAAGGGAATGAAAGTTGCATTGTTTTAAATCTTGATTGGTCTGGAATGATTAATAAATGATATAAACAAAGGGTGAGAAAATGTATAAGAAAAGTAATCAATTTGAGAAATTTGAAAAAAAGGTATGGCTTTCTTCGCCGACAATGTATCCAGATTCTATGCGTTATGTAATGGAAGCTTATGAAACAAACTGGATGTCTACGGTAGGTGCGAACATCAATGAAGTAGAAAAGATAGCTGCAGAGATATCAGAAACCAAATATGCAGTTGCATTATCTTGTGGTACCGCAGCACTTCATCTTTGTATGAAACTTGCGGGAGAGAGATTATATGGAAAACCACCGGTTGGAGTTGGAGCATTACAAAATAAGAGAGTATTTTGTACAGATATGACATTTAATGCTACGTTAAATCCTGTTGTTTATGAAGGCGGCATTCCAGTATTTATCGATACAGAATATGATTCATGGGGAATGGATCCTGTTGCGTTAGAGAAAGCATTTGAGATGTATCCGGATGTGAAATTGGTTGTTTATGCAGAACTTTATGGATTCCCAGGAAATGTCAAACAGATTAAAAAAATATGTGAAAAACATGGTGCGTTGTTAGTCGAAGATGCTGCTGAAGCAATGGGAGCAACATGGGAAGGTAAAGCGTGCGGATCTTATGGTGATTATGCCGCAATATCTTATAATGGAAATAAAATCATTACAGGATCTGCGGGGGGATGTCTGTTGACAAATTCGCTCGAAGACGCAAACCAGGCTCGTAAATGGTCAACACAGGCAAGAGAAGCTGCCACATGGTATCAGAATGAGGAAGTCGGATATAATTATCGAATGAGCAATGTTATCGCAGGAGTAATCCGAGATCAGTATAATCATTTATTCGACCATGTAGCACAGAAGAAAGCTGTTTATGAAAGATATAAAGAAGGATTTAAAGATCTTCCAGTACAGATGAATCCATTTGATGAAACAAAAGCTGAGCCAAATTACTGGTTAAGTAGTTTGCTAATCAATGAAGATGCTATGTGTAAGCAAGTAAGAGGAGAAACAGAAGCACTTTATATTTCAGAAGCAGGTAAGAGTTGCCCGACAGAAATTTTAGATGCAATTACAAGTATAAACGCAGAAGGAAGACCAATTTGGAAACCTATGCATATGCAGCCGATGTATAGAATGCATGAGTTTGTTACAGTAAATGGATCTGGTAGGGCGAAAACAAATGCTTATATTGCGGGTGGAATTAAGGATGCTGGGGCAGATGTCTTCCAGCGAGGTGTGTGTCTGCCGAGTGACAATAAGATGACAGCAGAGCAACAGGAGAGAATTATTGAAGTTATAAGAGCTTGTTTTGAGTAAAGCTATGAAGGGATATATGTTTTAATGTACGCTAAATTTTTTAAGAGAGCAATTGATTTTATATTGAGTTTGTGTGCTTTGATTGTACTTTCTCCATTGCTTGTTATTTTAACTATTATTGGAGCAATTTGTATGAAGGGAAATCCTTTTTTTGTACAGAAAAGACCAGGAAAGAATGAAAGAATCATATCATTATTGAAGTTTCGAACAATGACAAATGAGAAAGACAAGGATGGAAAGCTGCTTCCAGATGAAATTAGATTAGTTTCATATGGCAAATTTTTACGTTCTACATCATTAGATGAGTTGCCGTCATTAATCAATATTTTGATTGGAGATCTTTCAATTATAGGTCCTAGACCGTTGCTTATTGAATATCTTCCTTGGTATACAGAAACAGAAAAACATCGTCATGATGTAAGACCGGGATTAACTGGATGGGCACAGGTTAATGGAAGAAATACTGTTAATTGGGACAGAAGATTTGAGCTTGATGTAGAATATGTTAATAATATTTCTTTCAGGTTTGATTTGAAAATTTTTCTTATGACAATTCAAAAAGTTATTAAGAGAAGTGATATAGCTGAAGATACGAGAATTGTTGAGGGAAATTTTGCTGATATTAGAAAGAAAAAAGTGAAGATTGAGAAAAAAGAATTTTAAACAATACGAGGAGAGATAGCATGAATTTATTAATTTTAAGTTCAGGAACAAGAAATAAAATTGTTCAATATTTTAAGAAAACATTAGCGGGAGAGGGAAAAGTTATCTGTACTGATATGAGTGAATTGGCTCCTTCTATATATGAAGCTGACAAATATTATATAGTTCCAAGAATGACAGATCCAGGATATTTAGAGATCATTCTTGATATTTGTAAGAAAGAAAAAATAGATGGAGTTTTAAGCCTCATTGATCCGGAATTATCATTATTAGCTGAAAACGAAGATAAGTTTGCTGCAGTAGGTACAAAAGTTATCGGATCAGCATATAAGCTTTGCGAAATGTCTCTTGATAAATATGAAATGTATAATTGGCTTAAAGGTCATGGATATAAATGTGCAAAGTCATATATGGATAAAGAGGAGTTTTTTGCAGATGTTGAAACAGGTAAAGCAAAGTATCCGGTTTTTGTAAAACCTGCAAGAGGTAGCGCAAGTATTGCTATTTCTAAGGTACATGATAAAGAAACAATAGAACTTCTTTTCAAACATAATGAGGGACTGATGATACAAGAGTTTCTTGATGGACAAGAAATAGGTGCTGATGTATATATAGATATGATAAGTGGAGAAATTGTATCTATTTTTACTAAAAAGAAGATTTTAATGCGAGCTGGTGAAACTGACAAAGCCGTATCATTTAAAGATGAGAGGTTGATGGAAGTCCTAAAGAAGTTTGTATCTGAAGCTGGATATAGAGGGCAGATTGATATAGATGTTTTTGATGTGAATGGAGAATACTATATTAGTGAAGTAAATCCGCGTTTTGGTGGCGGATATCCTCATGCATATGAAAGCGGTGCGAATCACATGTGTCTTATTGTCAATAACCTTGCAGGTAGAGCAAATGAGTGTGTTGTGGGTAAAAATTATGAGGTTGGAACCTATATGATGAAGTATAATGAAATTATGATACAGCACAACAGATAAGAAGTTGTTGGAAAACGCTATGAAGAAGTTAGTATTTCGAGAGGAAGAGTTGTCATTTTATTTGTTTAATCCAGATTTTTTCCATTTGTATGATAAAGAAAAAAAGGGAAGATGTGAGCCTGTTCACAGATATACATTAAAGCATATCCTACATCAATATGTATATTTGCTTGGAGGGGGACAAAATCTTCTACTGTGAGAAGAACAACTAGATAGTTGCCTACGTTATCTATACAAGGTGTCGACGACATGTTTTCAATTCTGGTAATAAAAACGATTATTATGTTATTTTTTATTATACTTATCCGGAATATAGAGGGTATGGATATGCAAATATTTTAATGAAAACATTATTTAGACTTATTGATGATAATAATGATTTTTATGAGTGTATAGCAATAAATAATTTTGCTTCAATTCGTGCAGCAGAAAAAATAGGATTTAAAAAAGATGGCTTTGTAAAAAAAAGTAAGTATTTACACACATTATCAAGAGTTAAAGAAAGTTCAACATTATTATATAAATATAATAGAAATACTAATAGTTCAGATATGAAAAAAGTTAATGAATCATAAAAGAATGGGACCAAAGATGAAAATTTTAATTATATGTAATTCGGCTTCAGGGCTAGAAGTTTTCAGAGGGATGTTAATAAAAAGATTAATAAAAGAGGGAAATACTGTAAGTTCGATTATTCCTGTAGCTGCTGAACAGAAAGAATTAAATGCAGAAAAAGAAATAGAAAAATGGAACTGCAAATTAATACGGATTCCTATGGAAAGAAGAGGAATGAATCCTATAAAGGATATTAATTTATTAAAATCATATTATAACATTATAAAATTAGAGAAACCGGATTTTGTGATTACATATACAATTAAACCTAATATTTATGGTGGATTTGTAAGTAGAATTCTAAAAGTGCCATATGCAGTTAATATTACTGGACTTGGTACTGCATTCCAGAGTGATGGAATGTTGAAACATATGGTCACTGTCATGTACAAGATTGCTCTAAAAAAAGTGAAGATTGTATTTTTTGAAAACAGTGAAAATAGAAATCAAATTGTAAATTACGGAATCGTTCCATTTGAAAAAACTCAAGTTCTTGCTGGAGCAGGTGTTGATTTAGAACATTTTCAGTATATTGAATATCCAGAGGAGTGTGAGTGTACAAGATTTTTATTTATTGGGCGGGTAATGAGAGAAAAAGGCATTGATGAATTATTTGAAGCAATGCGACGTCTAAAACAAGATGGATACAACTGTTCATTGGATGTTTTAGGAGGATTTGAAGAAAATTATTCTAGTAAAATAAAGAAATATGAGGAAGAAGGATGGCTACATTATCAAGGATATCAAGATGATGTAAGACCGTTTATCGAAAAATGTCACTGTTTTGTACTTCCATCGTGGCATGAGGGTATGGCAAATACAAATTTGGAATGTGCAGCAAGCGGAAGACCAGTTATTACATCCAATATTCATGGCTGTCTTGAAGCAGTAATTGATGGGAAAACAGGCTATCTTGCCGAAAAGAAAAGCGCAGATGATTTGTATAAAACGATGAAGAAATTTATTCAACTTTCATATAAGGAACGAAAAGAAATGGGATTAGCAGGCAGAAGACATATAGAGGATGTTTTTGATAAAAAAAAGGTAGTTGAGGAAACTATGAGTTATTTGAAAAATGAGTAAGAGTATGGAAAGGCTTAATAATGGTAAAGATAGGTTATTTGATGGCAAAAGTAAAAGAAAAAATATTTCATAATCATGAGATACTGTACGATTATTATCGTTGCGTGGGGTGAAAATAGGAAAGGATTGTTTGCTTTGTTCTTCACCGATGACTAGAGAGCCATATTTAATTAATATAGGCAATAATGTAACAGTTTCTACTAACGTTACATTTGTTACACATGATAATAGTATAAAGCTTTTATATCCTGAAAAATCGGATGTTTTTGGGAAAATAGTTATAGGAAATAATTGTTTTGTAGGTGAAAATGTCACAATTCTTTATGGTGTTACTTTAGCTGATAATATAATCGTTGCAGCAGGATCTGTTGTAACAAAATCTTTTAGCAATTCCAACATTATAATCGGTGGAAATCCTGCCCATATTATAAATACATGGGATAAATTTTCAGAAAAGATAAAGGATAATGTTATAACTCGTAAGGAAATGGAAAATTGTAAAGAAAGAGATAGTTCATTTTTAATATCTCGATAAATAGGAGGATATATGTACCCATTAGTTTCTGTTGTTATACCAACATATAGTAGACCTACTTATTTAAGGCGATGTTTGGAATCTGTCTTAAATCAAACATACAAAAATATAGAAATATTTGTTGTCGATGATAATAATCCAGAAACTGAAGCAAGAATTGAAACTGAAAAAATTATGAATGAATATGTAAATAGAAAAAATGTTACATATCTAAAACACAATTTTAATAAAAACGGTTCTGCAGCAAGAAATACTGGATGGAAGCATTCATCAGGCAAATATATAACATTTCTTGATGATGATGATGAAATTGATGAATTAAAGATTCAAAAACAAGTGGAATGTTTGGAAAAACTGGATAAGTCATGGGGGGCTTGTTATACGGCCTATAAACTAATAAAGGAACATGGAAGTAATCAGATTTCAACTGAAAATAGAAGCGGTGATTGTTATATTGATGCTTTAATGCGGACTATGTTTATGGGGTCTGGATCAAATTTATTTTTAAGAAAAAAAGTCGTTGACGAAATTGGTGGATATGATGAATCATTCCAAAGAAATCAAGATATTGAATTTTTAGTCAGGGTTCTTGAAAATTATAAGTTGGCATATGTAGATGAAATTCTGCTTACTATTTATCAAGAGGGAAATCGAATTAGTAGGTCTTTCGAGCAAATAGATAAATATGCCCAATATTACTTAGAGGTTTTTCAAGACAAAATAAATGCGTTGAATAAATCGGATAGAAATCGCGTGATTGCTGTTATTTCGTTAGAAAGATGTAGAGTTGCATTCTACAAGAAAAAATATAAAGAAGGACTTAAAATAATTTTAGAAAATAATGTCAAATTTAAATATATCATTAGATACATAAAATATATAATACACAGACTCATAACGCATGAATCATATGGATTTAATGGTTTGTAAAGGAGTAAATAATGATTGGATATGTAATATTACATTACCAGAGTATTGAAATAACAAAAAAATGTGTGGATAAACTTCTAATGTTTAGCAAAACTAATCCAATTGTAATAGTGGATAATTGTTCACCAAATGGAAGTGGAAAACAACTTGAAAAAATGTATTCAAAATATATTAACGTCACAGTAATTATTAATGAGGAAAATCAAGGATTTGCTAAAGGTAATAATTTAGGCTATCAGTATATAAAAAGAAAATATTCATTGAACTATGTTGTTGTTATGAATAATGATATCATGATTGAAGATAATGATTTTGCTGTAATAATTGAGCAATTTATGGAAAAAAATGAAGTAGATGTATGTGGTCCTGATATGGTTACATTAAAAGGAAATCATCAAAATCCATTGCAATTAAAACCTTATACTAGTAAATATTTACAGCGCCGTGTAAGAGAGGATAAGATAAAGGTTCTTTTATTGAGAACAAGATTGTTTTGGAAATTATATGAAAATTATAAAAAAACAAATAAAATACCGATCAGAACAAAACAACCCACTGTGTTTGATTGTATATTACATGGTTCATGCATTATATATGGACCAGAATATATTAAGAGAGAACAAAATGCATTTTTGCCTATTACATATATGTATAATGAAGAAGCTATATTATATGATTACTTAGTACATAGAGGATATAAAACAGGATATTGTTCTGATGTAACAATTATACACATGGAAGGTGTTTCTACTTCTGAGAGAATTGAAAATAAGAAGAAAAAAGTTATATTTAGATTTAAGAATAATATTAAATCGATAGAAGCCCAATTGGAAGAAAGAAAAAAGTATATTAATCAATCCGAATTATAAAAAAATAATTCAAGAATAAGAGAATGATGCAAGTTGGACGTACAATGAGGGAAGTTTCTGAATTAATTATGATTTATAAATTGTCTATCTGGTTAACAGAGTTGGCAGATATAGAAATCAGAATATATTAATGGATTGACATTATATGAAGGAGAAAGAAAGTGCTTAAAATTATTGTGAAGCGTAGAAAAGACGGAAGAATATTGACATTATCTTTTGTTTTTTTGTTTATAATATTGTGGATACTTATAGGATTTAATTTAAAAAATCCAGATTACGAATATTATGAAAATTTATTTTCACGTGCAACCCAAGGAGTAAGTTATCATGCTGTGGAAACTGGATTTTGGTATATAGTGAAATTTGCAGCGAAGATAGGGTTTAGCTATTCGTTATTTTTGAAAATTTATACGTTGATTGCACTTTTATTAATTAGTAGTTCAATAATAAAATATACAGAAAAGCCTTCATTAGTATTAGTGTTATATATGTGTTATCCTTTCCTTTTAGATGTTGCGCAAATAAGACACTTTATGGCAATATCTATTTTTACATTTTCAGTACGATATTTAGAAAGTTACAGCAAGAAAAATTTGATTAAATATATTTTCTTAATAGTTATTGCAGCGTCGCAACAGATTATGGCAATTGCATTTTTGGCGTATTTATTAGTATACTTAATTGATCAAAAAAAGGCAGCAAAGATAGCAATAATGTTAACAATTATTAATATGTTTGGGTGCAAATATATTTTACAAACATCGTTGGTGCAAAAAATATTCAGCTTACGTGATAAAACTGTTGATTATGCAAGTGGGTATAGTAATAGGCAGCTTTTTATGTATGCGTGTTTTTACGGAATATTAATAATATTATGTGTTTTTTTACAGAAAATAAATAATGTGGATAAAACTAATAGCGCTTTTTTGTATAAGATATGTATGTATTCAACTTTATTTATTCCATTTTTAATGATTGATTTTCAATATAGCCGCTTATTCAGAGGAAGTATTTTAGTTATATACATTTTTATAACGCAGCAAATCTATTCATTAAAGAAAAGTGATAAGTTAATTGTTACAATAGGACTTCTATTTATAATGATACTGGTAGCAATAAAGCTATTTGGAAAAGGAAGTGGTTATTTTGAAACACTTACAATGCCGATTTTTCAAAATAATGAGGTATTATATTTTCTTTTTAACTGAATGTAAATATGGAAAATCGAATTTATTTTAATAAGCAGATTGCGTTAAAAATATACTGATAATTATTTTGATAATTGATAAATATACATTTTAATGTTATGCGGGGAGTGTAAAATAAATTATGAAAAATAGAACCTCTTTTCTTGGTGCTGATCGAGTATATTTTACTTACGGAAACCTTGTCAAGGCTGAATTTTATGTCGGTAGCCTAGCCAAAGTTGGACTACCGACGTAAAATGGGAGTTCCAGGCCAAAGAAAGAGTAGGTAAAGGCTCATAGCCATTGAACTTCTTGATTTTATTGAGGGGGGAGCTGATTTTGGATGTATAAAATTGACAGACATTACCTTATGCAGGTGAAAGGATAGATATATGAAAAAATCAATTAAGCTAAACGGCATTTTAAATGTAATAAAAAAATGTTGTAATATTATATTACCTTTACTTATTTTTCCGTATATATCGCGAGTTTTAGGACCCGATAATTATGGAAAATTTAGTTTTTCCAATTCAATAATCAGTTATTTTATGTTGACGGCGTTGTTAGGAATAGAAACTTATGCGGTACGAGAAGGGGCAAGAATTAGAAATGATAAACATAGAATAGATAAATTTGTCTCAGAAGTATTCTCAATCAATATAATGTCGTTAATAATTTCTTATATTTTTTTGCTATTTTTTATATTTTCCAATCAAAAAATATATTCTTATAAAGAACTGATTTTGATTTTGAGTATTATGATTCCATGTACTGTTTTAGGCAGAGACTATATTAATATTATATTTGAGGATTACTTGTATATAACTATTCGATATATAGTGATTCAGATTCTGGGTGTTTTGGCAATATATTTACTTGTAAAAAAGCAAGAAGATTATTTGATATATACGTGTATATATATGCTAACGAATTCACTAGGATATCTTATTAACTTAGTATACACTCGTCGGTTTTGTTCTTTTAAGTTAACAATACATATGAATTTGAAACGACATTTGCTACCGATTTTAATATTATTTGGTGGGCAGTTAGCCGTAACCATTTATATTCAATCAGATATAACAATGCTTGGTTTTTTTTATTCTGATAAGGAAGTAGGAGTTTATACAATAACATCTAAGATTTACATGTTGGTTAAAGGAATAATAAATGCACTAACAACAGTAGCAATACCTAGGATATCTTATTATTTAGGTGAGAATCAAATAGAAAAATACAGAGAATTTTCGAATAAACTGATCAAATACTTATTTCTATTTGTTGTTCCGTTAGTAATAGGGTTACTTTTCTTTAGTGAAAATATTTTGCAAATAATTGGAGGAAGACAATATATTTCGGGAGCTAATACATTAAAAGTACTTTCTTTAGCATTATTTTGCGCAGTGTTTTCAGGATTTTTTTGTAATGGACTAATGGTGCCAAACAGAAAAGAAAAAGAATTCCTTGTTATCACCACATTGTCAGCTTGTGTAAATATTGTCCTTAATTTATTTTTTATACCTCAAATAGGAACGATAGGTGCTGCAGTGACAACTTTAATTTCAGAAGTGATTGTATTGTTTATGTCATTTTATACTATGAAACAATATTTTAAAATAGAATGGGATTTTAAGCATATAATTTCTGTTATATTGGCTGGAATTACAGTAATAATAGTGTGTATCTTGTGTAAGTTTTTAATTAAAGATGCAATTATCCAGTTAATAATTGCAATGATAATATCTGCTTTGGTTTATTGTGGAATATTAATTGTTTTGAAAAATAACATTTTAGTGAATTTAATCAACGAGGTACTAAAGAAAAAAACTAAATAACTGATAATTAATAAAGAATAAGAAGGTAATATAAAATGAAAATAGCAGTAGCAGGAACAGGATATGTGAGACTATGAAGAAAAGTCTGTAAATAAAAATCTTCTATGATAATGATTGAGCTGGAAGCACTAAATTGGAGCTTCCAGCTCTTGTTATATATATACGACATGATTTCAGGCATGTCAAGAGCGGACGTCAAAAACGTCTTTCTCATCATGCATACAGATTCTGTTATTCTGGGAGTCTTCCCTCGTACATAATGCTGAGTTCACCGTAAACCCGTCCCCAGTTTCGAATGCTCATAGTCCATTTTTTTGTAGCTTCAAAAGTTGCCAGATACAGGGCTTTCAGGAGTGCTGTATCACTTGGAAATACGCTTCTCTGACGGTTGAGCTTACGGTAGGTATGAATATTACGGTGCGGCAGAGCCGCCAGTCCGGTGTGGCGAGAGTCACCTGTCCGGACTAACGGAGCCACCTCAGTTTGTTTATTAAGTTACTTTGCCATTGCTGGATCCAGTCCATATACTTCTCTCATAGAGAGGTCTTTAGATGGGTCAACACTTTCAATATCGATCTTATAGGAATCATACGATATACGATCCATGATGGCATCGGCAAGAGTACTTTCACCATCACAGATTTGCTGGTACCATTCACTTTCACGGAACTGAGAACAAAAGAGCGTTGAAGATTTTTTTCGTCTTTTATGTATCAGTTCAAAAAGATTCCTGGCTTCAGCTTCTGTCAGTTTAAGAAGCAGCCACTCATCAATGATCAGTACTATTGGCTTGGTGTATTTCTTCAGGACAGTCGAGAAAGTTCCATTGTCCCTGGCAGCCTGTAAGTCCAATAATAGATCAGGAAGTCGTACATACCGTACTGAGTAATAGTGCTTGCATGCTTCCATGCCAAAGGCACAGGCCATATAAGTTTTACCACTTCCGGTTACTCCAGTAATAAAGATGTTCCGGTATTCTGTAATGTATTCACAGGTTGCCAGCCGGTTGATCAGTGCTTTGTTCAGCTTTCGTCCAGAATGGTAATCAATCGCTGCGATGCTGGCATCTGGCTGTTCAAACTCAGCCTGGCGGATCAGCCTTTTCAGACGATTGTTTTTGCGGTTGCTGTATTCGACATCAACAAGCAGGCCGAACCGATCTTCGAATGGAACTTCCTTCATTGCAGGATCATCCATCTGGATGCGGAATGCATCTGCCATAGCAGTCAGACGCATTTCAATAAGTTTATCGATTGTACTTTGATTTGTCATGATTTTTTACCTCCATAGTATCTGGCTCCTCTGGTTATGCCATGTGGTTTTACTGCTTGAGATGATTCTGATTCGGTATCAGGTGCATCCTTTGTTGCAACCAATAGATTTTTGATATTTTTATAGCTAGGTTTACCGGAATAAGAGAGCGCCTTAGCGCAGACCTGTTCCAGTTTTTCTGGCGAATATTTTTCTGCCAGTTTCAGTAATCCCATGCAGCTTCTGTAGGATTGCTGTTCAATCCTGCCGGAGGTAAGCATTGCATCGACAACCTTACTTGTGTTAATTCCAATCGAATCAGCCCACTTACGGAACCGGTCACCGTTCCATTCCAGATATTTCTGGTGTTCCTGCGGCATATGTTCTGTCACTGTAGAATACTGACCGCTTCGTCCATAGAGTCGTCTGTGAGAGGCAATACGATTGTGATTATAAAATATTTCAACCGTTGTATCTGTTATACGCACATCAACCTTATTTTTGATATACTGATAAGGCACGGAGTAGAACATTCTGTCTACTGCGATGTGATAGTTAAACTGGACGGTGGCTTGTTTCCACTCAGCCAGTTCAAAAGGTGTAGCGGGCAACGGAGCCAGTAATGGCATTTCTTCCCCAAGAAATAAACTGAGTCTGCTACATTCCTTTTTCTGGAATTTACGGGCGTTGTAGGCATCCAGTTTTTCACGGATTGAAGCATTCAATTCTGCAAGAGAGAAAAACTGTTCATTGCGAAGGGCTGCTGTTATCCATGTGGATATCTTTCCTACCGATCCCTCTACATTCGGTTTATCTTTGGGTTTCCGGACTCTGGCCGGAAGGATGGCAAGATTGTAATGTTCTGCCATCTCATGATAAGTTGTGTTTAAGGCAGTGTTGTACCAGTCACTCTTTTTATGATTCACTGCAGTTGTGCAGTTATCAGAAACGAGCATAGGTGTAACACTGCCAAAGAAATCAAACATCTGGATATGAGCTTTGATCCAGTTGTCAGTTTTCTCATTCATATATGCTTTTACAAAAGCATACTGACTGTAAGTTAATACACCTACAAATATCCATGCATCTGTTATTTCTCCGGTGTCCGGATCAATGATGTGAGCAGGGTCACCTGCCCAGTCAACTTCAATCTGTTCACCTGGTTTTCTAGGGATATGCATGGTAGCCCTGCGTTTTTCTTCATCCTTCTGGATGTAGTAGCAGAACTGAGAATACATTAGAGGCTCTTCGCTGCTCATGCGGCACTCCTCACAGTATTCTACCCAGAGAAGCTTTTTGTTTACGCCGTTCCGCAGAAGTTCTTTGCGGATGTAGGTAAAGTTTGGCATACGTTTATTCGTTGCCGACTTATCTTTAGGAAACATCAGCTCCTCTAGTGCACTGTCGGTCATGTCAAAATCCAGCGGCCATGAAAGATTGATTTCCGCTGCTTTTTTCAAAACCTTGGCGACTGTGTTTCTGGATACACCGCAACTCTGTGCGATGTTCCTCTCACTGAATCCTAAGCTTTTCAAGCGTAGGATTTCACGATACTTGGTCATAACTTACGACCTCCTTTATCTGTATTCACACCAAGGGTGTGTCTTTACAGTATAAAGGAAATATATGTAATAGAGCCCAATAAGGTGGCTCTGAATTACCGGAATATATGGCTCTCATTCTCCGGACAGGTGGCTCTCAAAGTCCGGACAGGTGGCTCAGAGAACCCCGGAATAATCACCCCGAATTCTGAACCTCTATCGGTCAATATATTTTCAAAAACAGAGAGAAATTCATATGTGCTTAATCGTTTCTCCAAACGATCAAATATAAGTCTTACCGCTCCCTTAGTGCAACGATTAAGTAAAAAGGCAAGAAACAACTTTTCCTGTGTGAAAAACAATGTTAAGAGAGTCTTGTTTGATTCTCTTGAAGAATGTACTGTATCCATTTCTACAAAGGAGTCCAACTTTAATAAACCAAAATCTGAGTAAGTCCTATTGTTAAAGACAGAGCGATCTGTGATCTGTGTTTTATGACACTTTCTAGGCTTGAACTTTGCCTGTCGTTTCAGATCAATATTTCTGGCTGTGAAAAGTCCTTTGTCAATGTATGTATACATAGAGCGGACAGACATATCCAGTTCCGGATGATTTGTAGGAATCTGATAAGGCGATTGACCCTGTTCAATTAACGGCGAAATGATCTGGTCTTTCTGATGAAGCTGTCGTTTAGTCATATTTATTCCTGAGCGAGAGTTTTTCAGTAATTCACGATACTTTCTGTCAGCAACACGTCCGTTATAATAGTATTTATGTGCGATTGTGCAGTGATTGATCTTTTTGGGGCATCCATTACAAACGTACGGTGCTTTGTCCAAGCGTTTACATCGTTCTTTTTCAAAATCTTTGCAGGTCTGATTACAGGTTGGACATGAAGTACACTTAATGCCACAGAGAAGAATTTTTCCGCAAGCATTGGTCTTCTTGCAGTGGTAACGATGAATGCAAAAGTTCTTTGAATTATAGAATGTGCCTTTGTGATACCAATCTGAAATTCGGTGAGCACGGACCTCTTTGGATATGGTCGTTGGATCTATACATAGAAAAGCAGCAATGTCTTTAAAAGATGTTCCTTTTGCTAATTCGTTTTCGATGTAAATGCGGTCATTTAATGTTAAGTGTTTCTGATTTCCTGGTATATATTTACTCATGATAATTCTCCTTCTACTGCTGTCAGAAGGAGATACAACCATAACATTATTGTGTGAAAGAGTAAATATCTACTGTGCGAGAGTAAATTCCACCGTGGGGCAGTGGAATTTAAGAATTCATTTTAGAAAGGGGATATGTTGAAATTCGACAATATACAATGCCATTGGGTTTATGATATAATATATAAAAACAATATTTTTAAGAAGGAGTATGATAACGAAAGTACAGTGGATGAAGTAAATAAAATAATAGACGTAAAATAAGCGGTATGAAGATAAGAAGGTGAAGGCTATGTCAGTAGTTGATTTAACAAGAAGGATAACAATGGATTTTAAAGAATACAGTGAGTATAAAACATCACATGATAGTTTAATCTATGTAGGGAATGATCCTTTGATTCAGTCAAATACATCTTTGACAATTACGGTAGGAAGAATATGGTATGATGGAAAAAAACATACCGATATACGGATTCCGGATAAAGGGTTAAAGGTAAAGCCGAAAGATTATGTTGTGTTGAAAACAAAGCAGAAGATATGTATTCCTTATAATGTATATGGAATTGTAGTTGGAAAAGGTGTTAATATATTTAATGGTGGCGTCATTTCTACAGGAAAGATAGTTCCTGGATACCGTGGAGAATTGAGAATTGGATATTATAATGCTGGAACGTCAACGATTGTATTACATGAGGGAGATGCACTTGCATGTTGTATTTTCTTTGATGTTGAATCAACGATAACAGAATTGGCGATAGATGATGAGAGTGAGGGAATTCCGGTAATAGAGGATATAAAGCTTCGTGAAAAAATATGTAATTTTATTATAAAAACTGGTACAGTTTAATATCTACAATATTGGCAGTTATAGCAATTGTGGTATCTATTATGAAATAGTAAGAGGAAGAATAATGTTTATTGTAGGCGAAAATTTAAAACAACTCACAAAACAATACAAAATAGTAAATGATATCAGGGATGTTGATGAGACATGTATTGAGTTGAAGTTGTTCTCTGTTATAAAGCGACTGGTTTTACCACAAAATACATCAAAAAATAATCATATTTTGAAATATGGAGATAGTATACCGAGGGAATATATAAAGAAAGAGAAGATATATGATAGAGGATTAAAAATTCCCTCGAAAGGCTGTGTGTTGGCTTGTTCAAGTCAGGTGGTACATATTCCTCGTGGATATATGGGACTGGTACAGACGAAAGGAACGTTAGCTAGAATGTTTATGTTTGCACAATGTTCTGATGCACAGATAGATAGTGGATATAAAGGGAGGATTACATTTGAATTGTTTAATGCTTCACCATTTGATATTGTATTACGGGCAGAACAAAGTGTAGCCAATTTATATATATTGTCGGCATCAGATAAAAAAGTAAATGAATATGAGGGCAAATACAACAGGGCAATGGAACCAACAGTACCACGATATAAGTAGTCAATGATTTAATAAAAATCATTCAGTAAAGTAATGATGTTTAAAGGGTATCCGGAAAATCTATGCCGCTAGAAAGGACGTCGGGATGATTTTCGGAGTATCTGGTGGAAATGCTATCATGAACAGCTGAAAGTTGACATTGCTTGAGAAAAGTGCTGATTTTACGGTGTATATTCCTGAGACGGATGAGCATTTCACAACTTCGCTTGCGGTGATTCCGCTACAGTTGATAGGATATTATGTGTCTGTAGCTAAGGGGCTTGATGTGGATAAGCCTAGGAATTTGGCTAAGAGTGTGACGGTGGAATAGAATAGTAGAGAGAATAAAACTGGTCTGGGAGGGCTGGTTTTATTTGAAAACGATGCTTTAGCACGGTGAAAAGAAAAAGCAAAAGAAAATAATAAAAAAATCGACAAAAGGCGACGGTTTTTTGAGAGTTGTGTGTATATATATTAGATGGGAATATTTTAGTTGAAAAGAGCAAAGATAATAAAGAGTGATAGAATGGAAAATGATAATAAATTTAATTTGGTTGATAATGCCAGTGCCAGTGAAATTTCGAATGATAAAAATTTAAAATATACGAATATATTGAATGGATTGTTTTATGATCAATTGGTGTTGTGCGAAAATGAAAGCGATTGTAAGTTTTATTCTGCAATATTAGAAAGTGTAGATTTGTTGGTATATCAAAATACTTTATTTTGTGCTGTTGGTGGAAAGGATCAGTTTAAAAAAGTTGTACCATTGTTAAGAAATTTAAATATACAATATTCTGTTATTGCTGATATAGACTTGATAAATAATAAAGACAATGTAGAACAATTAGTTAATTCAATCGAGAAAGAATGCTATGATCAAATAAAGAGTGTTCATACACAGTTTATAGAAGAATTTGAAAAAGGCATGAATCCGCAAGTAAAGACACAACAAATTATAAAAGATGAAATTAATCAAAAGTTTAACGAGGAAAAGTATATGCCAGAGTCAATGGCGAAGGACATAAAAAATATCTTAAAAAATATTAGTAGTTTTAAATTATTGAAAAATGGTGGTAAAAGCATATTGCCGCAAGGAGAATGTGCATCTTTATTTGAAAAGATAGATGAATTTTTGAAGAAACATAAAGTCTTTATTTTGAAATGTGGAGAGATAGAAAGGTTTGTTCCGGCGGTGGGGGGCACGGAAATACTTGGGTAGAAAAAACATTTGAAAAATATAATGATATTGATAATAAAGTTTATGATGAAGCAAAGCAATTTATTAAAGAAGTTTTTGACATTAAATAATGAAGTGGATTATGAGTAATTGATGTTAATGAATAGATAACTAATTTTAATAGTGGTTGAAAATAAATAATACAAGTTAAGTAATCCACAATTAAAACTATCATTTGTTAAAAAGCTAGAAAGCATTAGTGGTATATTGGGATGATACGTTGAGGATTAAACAAATATAAATTAAGGGAAATTAACTATATGAAGAAAGCGATAATTACTTGTTCAAATTCTACAATTGAATTATACGAATTTGTCGAAGCCTTTTATCTGGTATCTCAAAAAGCAAATACAGCATTAGAATTACTTCGACAAGGCTTGCCTACATGGGTTTCGCCGGAAAAATATGATGAAATGAAGATCTCTCTATGGGTATATAATGATACAAGAGCTAATGCATTGTGTCATTATGAAAACGGAGAAAATTATATAGCGTTATCTGTGGGACTATTAACAGCGTTTTGGAATGAAGTTGAAGATTTTGTTAGTCAGGATAATTTGACTTCGGTTTTTAAAATTAGTGAAGAAAATCGACCAACTTTTATGGATAATACATATTTTTACATGCTCAATTTTACCATTGCGCATGAGTATGGACATATAGCACATGGACATCTTAGAGAACAAAAAGGTGAAAAAAGTATTGATGAGACGTTTAGAATGTCAGATGTAGATAATGATAAAGACCGAAAGGCAAAGAATTGGACTACACAGTTAAAAGAATATGATGCGGATTCTTTTGCGGTAACAATACAAGCGGTATTGTTTTTGCAACAATGGCAGGAGGATATAAGGGTAAATCTTGCAAATTTTGATAAGATGTTTATAGCAAATTATCTTTGTTTCCGAACATTTGCAGAAAAAACAGGAAGAAAATTTGCGGATTATTTTGATAAAAGTATTGATGAATATGATCATCCGCATCCTGGAATAAGAATGTATTATTCCTATATTCATTATTCTTACTGGATAGGAAGATTTCGAGATTTTGGAGAAGATACAATGACAATTCTTGGAAGTGGCAGCGATGCAGTTATTTCATATGAGAAAAATGTGTTGGGAAAAGAAAAAATTAAGGAATGCTATTATTCAGTTGCATTCACTGAAAAAGGTGCGCAACATGTTATGAATCTTCATAATGGATGGCAAGAGAAGATTGAGCATTTTAATGGTAAGCGCTTAAATTTTAGACATGGATACAAAAAATCCCCGGTCACATTCCTGCAATCGGAGCACCTTGACAATTCACACATGATTGATTATTGATTTGAGTCGTTTGCACGACGTTCGATTTCAGATTTGAC
>ENA-OQNN01000166-OQNN01000166.1-human-gut-metagenome-genome-assembly--contig:-NODE-166-length-80881-cov-7.035280_pt1 | contig 80881 bp, 71 predicted proteins | sample MGYA00242624_ERZ504870 | MGnify/ENA primary metagenome ERZ504870 (study PRJEB26092, sample SAMD00036379) | human gut metagenome | host: Homo sapiens | study: EMG produced TPA metagenomics assembly of... | reverse complement strand
CGGATTCGTGTAGAGTATTTTTTCCATCCGATTCAATAACACCAGCCATCACTTCACTGCCTCTTGTTCCGTGCATCCGAGGTTCAACAGCAACTACCGTTCCGCTTACGCTGGAATGTACAGGAGCCCTGCTAAATCCGGCAGCTTCGCCGATCTTCTGACCGACTTTTACTGTATCACCAACCTGAACGATGGGATTCGCCGGAGCACCCAGATGCTGAGACATGGAAATTACAACCGTCTTCGGATCCGGGAACTTCTTAAGAGCAATGTGCTCACTGAATTCCTTGCGCTCTGACGGATGAACACCGCCATAGTAACCATCTAATCTGTTTTCTCTGATTGATTTCACATAATCGTTGATCACCTTGAAATTAACCTTGGAGAAATCACGAACCTGTACGGGCTGATTAAGGAATTCTTCCAGACGTCCCTGTTTCGCCAGTCTCTGGTAAATTTTCTCCCATGCACAGTCCTTATTGGGATCTACTTCGCACTTTCCATTCTTTGCTCCTCCACACTGACCATTCACAAGACTCTTGGAACAGTCAACGATGGGACAGACACCACCGGTAATATTCAGATAACACTGTGCACATGCATCACAGCTCTTCTTGGTAAGTGCCATGCCATGATGACCTCTGTAGTTAAGGGTATTGCTTGCAGCAACAACCGGCTTACCTGCCAGATCCGCAACAGTCTGAATACCAAGACCACAGGAAATTACTACCACATTCTCTGTTCCTTCCGGAAGCAGATCCTGCAATTTTCTTTCTGTGTGCATTTTATTGCATAAGAAATCAACTTTCGCACTACCTGTGACAGTCTTTCCCTGCTCCTCAGCAAACTTCAGGAATTCATCGCAATCCGGTTCCTCAACCGTCTCAAATTCCTTAAAGCACTTATTACAGGCAATCACAAACAGGTTGTCCTTGCCGTTCAGCACTGATGCAAGCTCATCACTGCTTTTCAGCTTGTACTTAGTATAATTTTCCAATTGCTCACCTTCCTTATAATAGAAATTATATTCTTATACTATCTGTTCTTATCCGTTCCCTCCACAAAAAAACTTATAAAAGCAGATAAATAAGTTACTGTTTTTTTCCTATATAATATAACATAAACTGACTATTTTATCCAGACTTTGTAACTATTCTTAACCATACTGTTTTTATTTTTTACAAAATCATTCCTGGATGTGTTATAATTGGGATATCTGTTGAATAACCGTTAATAAAGATACTTATGAGGTGTAATATTTATGAGATACAAAGATGAATTCCATATCGCATCCACAGCGGTTCTGCTTAGTATGGCTATGTTTGGAATTTCCGTAGTGGTTCCCAAGGAGAGCCGTGTTCCCACAGCCAAGACCACTTTGACAGAAGCACCGGAAACTGCAGCTGAACAGGCTGAACAGGCTGAATTTCCGATTTACAGCCAGGACAGCAACTATGACAGTTCTTACGATAGCAGCCAGAACGATACTTCTTATGACAGCAGCCAGGTAGACGGCAGCTATGATAATTCAGATACGGATTCCTCTGACAGTGGTCAGATTACTTATCCTACAGAAGATTCCGAAGACAGTTCAGGAAGCGACACTACCGATAATACCGATATTCCTGATTATACAGAGGATCCTTCAGAGGACTACGGAACAGAAGACAGCGGAGACCTTGATTATACAGAGGATGGCTCTGGTACCGGTTCCGATAATAGAGACAGCTCATCCGATACTTCCGGTCAGGATATTGAATACTATGAATAACAAAATCCCCGAAAATTTCGGGGATTTTGTTTTACCTGATCTTATTCAAAAATCCAAATGGTTCCTTATCTTCCAGAAAATGCATCAGCATATATGCCGTCATGATCGCTACATTCTCTTCCTTCAGAATCCGCTTCACTTCCTCGCGGTCCGCCAGAATCACTTCAATCTCTTCCGTATCTTCCTGTGCCTTGGAACTGATTTCGCCGCTGGCATATCCATATACAGTCGCACAAGACTCGTCTGTCATTCCTACAGTAGTGAAATAGGGCTTCTGGTAAGCTTCTGCTACCGGAATAGGATCAAGCTTCAGTCCGGTTTCCTCGTACATTTCACGAATTGCGCCTTCATGGTAATTCTCATCTGGCTCTACCAGACCAGCTGGAAATTCATAAATATAATCACCTAATGTATAACGATACTGGCGAATCAACACCACTTTGTCATGTTTTTCGCCATAAATGCTATAAATGATCACACCGTCCGGATTGTTCTTATGTGTCACCATTTTCAGGCTGTCTACATCTTTTGCACGGGAAGACACAAAATAGTTTACCGGGGTATTGTGCACACTGGTGGCTTTTACATTATAAAGGTTTACATAACGATTATCTGTCTGTTTGGTAATGCTGTTGATTTTTCCCATAGGAACCTCTTTTCGTCAGTTCTTGCTGTTCTGGTCAGAGGTCTCTCTGGATCTCACCAAGGAACAGAAAATCAGTCACCGCGAAGAATCACACGGATTCTTTTATAAATAAAGAACACGATCACTGAGGTTAATGTGTATTTGAATAAATTGAATGGTACAAGAATCATAATTGCAAAAGTAAGAAGGTTGGTTACACCGCTGTGTACTGCTGCACCCATTTCAATAAATGCCTGTACCGGCATTCCAAATGCCTTGCCGTATGCCGGAAGAAGTACAAATGCGTTTACAAAGCATGCAAGCACTGTGGTAAGAATTACACCTGCTGCCATACCTGCCACTGCGTGTGTTCTTGTCTTCTTATGCTGATAACGATAAATCAGTCCGGCTGGAACTACATAAGAACAGCCAAAGAGGAAGTTTGCCACATCACCAACGCCTGCTGTCATAGTTCCCTTGGTTACCAGATGTACCAGAATTTTCACCAGTTCAATCAGTATACCTGCTACAGGTCCCATTGCAAAAGAACCGATCAGTGCTGGAATCTCAGAGAAATCCAACTGATAAAAGGACGGTGCCAGAAATGGCAGCGGTACCTCAAAATTCATCAACACACCTGCCACAGCACCTAACATTGCTACCTGGGCAATGGTTCTGGTGCGGCTTCGCTCCATTACGTTTCCATTTTTGATTACTTGTTCGCTCATACTCATTGCTCCTTAAATTATAATATTTAAAGAAAATTTCTGCAAGTATGGGATTAAAATGTTACCAGTAAACAGTAACGTTAAAATCACCACATAAAAAGCCCCGGAATCTCTTCCGGGGCAATGAGCACGTACAAAAAAATCAACCGATCTAAATATTCTGCGCGTTCTTCTCTCATCCAGACTTTACTGTCGGTTTTGGAATTTCACCAAATCAGCCGCCAAAGCGGGTCGCGGACTATACCGCCGGTAGGGAATTTCGATTTCCAAGGATTTCGATCACCCTGCCCCGAAGAAATTTTCTTTTCATGGTGGATTATACAATAGAAATAAGATAATTTCAATAGGAAATCTATTTGTACATCTATTTCATATTTTCTATTATATATCTATTATCATTTGTCTTTATTTGTCTCCACAACATGTACATCCATCTGTGGATACGGAATGGAAATTCCGTTGGCATCAAAAGATTCTTTGATTTTCTCATTGAGGCGCCATTTGATCTTCCAGTATTTATCGGTAGGCACCCAGACGCGAAGGCCCATGACTACGGCACTGTCAGCAAGTTCGTCTACAAAGACCAGCATGTCTTTGTCCGATTTGGTTCCGGGATCTTCCTGTAAAATGTGCTGCAAAAGCTTTTTTGCTTTCTTAATATCGGAATCATAGGAAATTTCCACTTTGATTTCCAGGTTACGCAAATTCTGCGCAGTTACATTGATAATGGTGCTGTTGGATAATTTTCCATTTGGAATGATTACGTGCTTATTGTCAATGGTGATCAGGGTCGTATAGAACATCTCAACCTTATATACGGTTCCCTCCGTTCCACCAGCCTGATCCTGTATAATATAATCTCCTACCTGAAAGGGCTTAAACAAAAGCAGCATAACACCGCCAGACAGATTCTCCAGACCGCCCTGCAAAGCAAGACCAATGGTAACGCCGGCAGTTCCCAGAAGAGCTGCTACGGAAGATTCCTTCACACCGAAATTAGTAGCTATATTAAAAATCAGAATCAGATACAGCAAAAATTTTCCAAAAGAACAGATGAACTGGGCAACCCCCATGTCTATGCCGGCCTTTTCCATGGAACGCTTCGCAACCTTCAGCAGCCACTTGATCAGCTTTGTTCCCACATAAAACGCTACAATAGAAAGAACCACTTTCATTCCGAAGCTGATCAAATCCGGAATATGACCGTTAAAGTAAGCCTTGATCTGATCCCAGTTGGAGTTTACTTTATCCACTGTTTCCTGGACAGTCTCCTGAACTGCATTCTCTATAACCTGTCCTTCCAAATTCCCATCTCCTTTTTTCAGTCCTTTCCCACAAACAACTCTGTCCCTTATTATCCAAAAACAATTTCGTCCACTCCGCTCAAAATCGCAAAAGCGGCAGGAACTAATACCCATTTAAAACAGGGCAATCTGCCCTGTTTTCCACCGGAAATTCATTTTGGGAACAAATTATCCACCGCCTACTGCAAAACTCTCCACAGTATCAACTGCGCTGCCAGAATTAACGGCACACCCAGGCGAAATTTCCACTTTCTGGTTTTATGATGAAAAAACTGCATTCCAAGAAGAGCCCCAGCGGAACCGCCAATGGCAGCCACCGCAAGAAGCTGAGCCTCTGGGATGCGCCACTGTTTTCTGATGGCTTTCCGCTTGTCCATGCCGTACATCCCGAAGGCTGCGATATTAACTAAAACCAGATACACAACAAGCATATTTTCTAACATTTTAATCCAACTCTCTAATTCCTCTGCCAAACACGCTATAAAGCGTGTTTGAAAAAGGCTTTCTGCAAGGCAATGTCAAAAGAAGAGAAATAATGTTTTCCCACTTCTCTTTATTTATTCAACCCTTTCATAGAAAGGCTGATCCGGTTCTTCTTCTCATCCACACCGAGAACACGAACCTCCACAACATCTCCGACGCTTACAGCTTCCAACGGATGTTTGATAAATTTTTCACTCATCTGGGAAATATGAACAAGTCCGTCCTGATGAACTCCGATATCAACGAAAGCTCCGAAATCGATTACGTTGCGGACAGTTCCTTTCAGGATCATACCCTCTTTCAAATCCTTAATATCCAGTACGTCTGTGCGGAGAATCGGCTTCGGCATCTCATCTCGTGGGTCGCGGGCTGGTTTTTCCAGCTCTTTTACAATATCACGAAGTGTGATCTCACCAATTTTCAGCTCTGCTGCCGTCTTCTTATAATCCCCGATCTGTCTGGAAAGTCCAGCTAGCCTGCTGCCTGCAATATCCTCTGCGGAATATCCCAGCTTCTCAAGGAGCTTAGAAGCAGCCTCGTAGCTCTCCGGATGAACACTTGTAGCGTCCAGAGGATTGGAGCCACCTGTAATACGCATGAAGCCAGCGCACTGTTCAAATGCCTTCGGTCCAAGCTTGGCTACCTTCAGAAGTTCTTTTCGGCTTGTGAAACGGCCATTCTCTTCACGGTAAGCTACAATGTTCTTAGCGATTGCTTTGGAAACACCGGAAATATACTCCAGAAGGGAAGCAGATGCTGTATTCAAATCTACGCCAACCTTATTAACAGAATCCTCAACCACACCAGTCAGGGCTTCACCCAGCTTCTTCTGGTTCATGTCATGCTGATACTGTCCAACACCAATGGATTTCGGATCGATCTTAACCAGTTCAGCCAGAGGATCCTGCACACGTCTTGCAATGGAAGTGGCACTTCTCTGTCCTACGTCAAAATTCGGGAATTCTTCTGTTGCAAGCTTACTTGCAGAATAAACAGAAGCACCAGCCTCATTTGTGATCACATACTGAACCTTTGCCTCTGGGATCTCCTTCAGCATATCTACGATCACCTGCTCAGACTCTCTGGAAGCAGTACCATTTCCAACAGAGATCAGGGAAATATGATATTTCCTGATCATGGCTTCTACGGTATCCTTTGCAGCGCGGATCTTCTTCTCATTGGTCGGCGCAGTCGGGTAAACAACTGTAGTATCCAGAACTTTTCCAGTAGGATCTACAACAGCCAGCTTACAGCCGGTACGGAAAGCCGGATCCCAGCCAAGGACAGTCTGCCCTGCGATTGGAGGCTGCATAAGAAGCTGCTCCAGGTTCTTGCCAAAGACTTTGATAGCACCGTCTTCTGCCTTCTCTGTCAGGTCACTTCTGATCTCACGCTCGATTGCCGGCGCAATAAGACGCTTGTAGCTGTCCTCTGTTACCTCTTTCAGGATTGGTGTGGTAAACGGGTTTTCACGGGTGATCACCTGCTTCTCCAGGTAGCGGAGAATATCTTCCTCCGGTGCTGCTATCTTAATAGTAAGGAATTTCTCTTTCTCACCGCGGTTCAACGCCAGCACACGATGTCCAGCCAGCTTCTTCACCGGCTCTTCAAATTCGTAATACATTTCGTAAACAGACTGTGTCTCCGGATCCTTTGCCACAGAACTGATGGTTCCTTTCTTTGCAGTAAGGTCACGGATGTGGATTCGGTAATCTGCCTCGTCGGAAATATGCTCTGCAATAATATCCTTCGCACCAGCAATGGCGTCTGCCACAGAAGCAACCTCTTTTTCCTCTGACACAAAGGCTTCTGCCTCTTCCTCAATAGACTTGTTTGTCATCTGGAGCATAATGATATTTGCCAGGGGCTCCAGGCCTTTTTCCTTGGCAATGGTTGCCCTGGTACGTCTCTTCGGACGGTACGGGCGGTAAAGGTCCTCTACGACTACCAGCGTCTGTGCTGCCAGGATCTGTGCCTTCAGTTCTTCTGTCAGCTTGCCCTGGTCCTCAATGCTGGAAAGGACCTGATTCTTCTTGTCTTCCAGATTTCGGAGATAAGTCAGTCTCTCGTTCAGGTTACGAAGCTGCTCGTCATTTAAGGTTCCGGTAGCTTCTTTTCTATATCGTGAAATAAAAGGGATAGTGTTTCCCTCGTCGATCAATTTAACAGCAGCTTCTACCTGCCATTTCTGCACCCCCAGTTCCTGGGTGATTGCCTGTAAAATATCCATTTTTTCAATCTCCTCTTGTTGCTTGTATTTCTAATTTCTGTAACCGTCATTATTTTCTGTATCATATCCGTTTCCAGAATCATTGGTCCAGTTATAAAAGCCGCCGTCAGCAGTTCCATCTCCTGGCAGTCTGTAGTCCAGTTCCCCATCCAGATCCCGGTAAAATGCCACCATGGACATTTCCATATAAGGCATGATCCAGAAAAGTGCAATATAGAACGTGAACACAGATAATAACAAAAGCGGGATAAAGCTGAGATTCAGCTTCACATATCTCCAGATATTTCCCTTCATCAGCCTTGCGCTCTCTTTCAGTGCCTGGATTCCTCCAAGCTCTGTGTCATCCGCCATGAGAAAGTAGGTCATGGCAAATGGAAGGGAAATAAGAAAATTCAGCAAAGTGCTTACAGCCAGCAGTCCCAGAGTCATGGAAAGCCACTGAATCTGGGAATCCACAGTCAGTCCCGGATCTGTGGTAAAGCTCACATAATAGTAAGGGATCGCTGTGATCAGCTGGATCATCGCCAGCACAAAGCCTGCAACGATCACCCTGTCTGGCTTGTTTTTGAAAAAGTAGCCAAGATCTCCCAGAGAAAACTCCTTTCCCCGGGAAATATTCAAAAGCATATACCCCAGACCAGCAGAAATGATTCCCACGATCAGTGACACCACCAGCATAAATATTTCGCTGAGAACCAGATCCAGCGCGGATGTGCCAGAAAACAAATTGGTAGAAAGGATTGTTCCTAAGGTATTCAGACCATACACTGCCAGAAGCCCAAGGATCACAGTTCCAACATGTCCCTGCAATGACTTTTTGGCCTGCAGTTTGATTTCCTTCGTACTTCTTTTTTTCATAATCATCATTCTCCTTTGCAGTGAAACAGCAGGCCGGGATTCTGATACATCCCGGCCAGATATATTGCAGCACCATTTCGCTGTTTTCACTTTTGCTCCATTAAACCATGCCAGCTGTTCCTAATATAGCATTTTCCCATCTGACATCTGTAATTTTTTTATAACTACGCCGTCCTCTTACTTCCCCAGAAAAACACCGCTACCGTACCAGGACCTGTATGGCTTCCGATGGTGGTTCCGATGTTGTTGATCTCAACCTTCCCATTTAATTTCGGGAAACGCTCTTCCACCAGCCTTGCCACTTCCCTGGCATCCTCTATACATGCGGACTGGGAAATATAACATTTCCCACTATAGTCAAGTCCGCCCTCGGCGTACTCTTCCATTTTGTCTACAATAGCCCGGATCACCTTTTTCTTGGTACGGATCTTAAATCTTGGGATCAGTTTTCCCTGATCATCCATATTCAGAAGCGGACAAATATTCAGCATAGTGCCGAAAAAGCCGCTGGCCTTGGAAATACGGCCTCCTCTGATATAGAACGTAAGGTCTGTGGAAAAGAACCAGTGATGCAGGTTCAGCTTGTGTTCTTCTGCCCAGGCATGAACTTCCCCGATGGATTTACCCTCATCCCGGAGGTCAGCAAGTTTATCCATAAAAAGACCATATCCTGAAGACGCGCCCAGAGAATCCACAACCAGAATCTTACGATCCGGGTATTTTTCCTCCAGCTCCGCTTTTGCAACGTTGGCTGAATTTATAACACCGGAAATCCCGGAAGAAAGGCAGACGTGAAGCACATCCTTGCCCTGTTTCAGAAATCCTTCAAAATACTCTTCAAACTCATCTGCGTTTACCTGGGAAGTCTTGGTAGATGCCCCATCCTGCATGGCTTTATAAAACACATCAAAAGGCATGGACTGTCCCAGATCATCTGCATATTCTTTTCCATTTAATTCATAATGAAAGCAGATATAGGAAATATTTCTTTTCTCAAAATGTTCTTTCGTAAGGTCCGCTGTGGAACAACAGCTGATCACATAGTTGCTCATATTTCCCTCCTGTTACTAATTTTGTAAAACCTCCAGATCGGGTTCTCCCTTATTCTGGAAGAATTTCATTTCTGTACGCAACACTTGCCACTGTATCCGGATCCTCATCCTTGTTAAACCAGAACTGTGCCCGGTTGTCAATCTTGGTATCTGCAGTCTTATAAATATTCAGGTAATCTCCGTCCTCATCACACGAATAGCCTTTTTCCTCTGCAGCTGCGATCAGGTCCGCCTTCTTCGCACCCAGGGTAAATCCACCGGAAAGAGTAAGGGTAAGAGCATCACTGTCGTAATTGCCTACCTCAAGCTCCCGTACAAAACAGTTCTCGATGGCAGTTGCATCCTGGGTAAAATTGTAAACACTGAAATGCACACTCTGGTTATTCTTCATCATGTCTACAAATTCCAGATCCCGGCCAGCCACATAAGCGCCATCTTCCACATTCTGAAGCTCCCAGCCATTCTCAAGGAATGCAGACACCGGAGCCGGAAGGGAATAAAGATCTCCGCAGAATTCCAACTGTGGAGCCAGCAGATCATCTCCCAGCTCAGTAGGAGCGGTATAGGAAGATACGATTTCCGGAACTTCCTCGCTTACACTTCCCTTGTCATATCCTTCTGGCTCTACGAAGTTACGCATATCTACCTGCTTCAGAGTATTGTCATCCTTATATACATAGAAATGAACTTCCTCGTAATAATCTTTCGAGTAGGAATACTTGGTATACAGGTCTCCCTCGTAAGTATCGCTTGGATCACCATAAGCAGCTTTGATATCATCAAAATTGGATTTTCCCATTACGATTCCGCCAGGCAGTTCTACAGGAGTAGCCGCCACATCAAAATCATAGCTTGCATCAATATCAATTCCCGCCACCAGACACTGGTTTAATGGCAACTGGTTGATTCCAAGATTGATCACATCTACGGAAACGCGGTCGTCCCCTTTGTAAAAACTGATGGAACCATAGGAATTGGTTCCAACGCCCATCTCCGGGTCCTCGTTCTTGCCAAGTGTCCAGTCTGCTGCAAAATCCTGGTAATACATAGGGAACTGGTAAACCTTATCCCCGATCTTCACCTGAAAATCGTACAGGCTGTCGGACAGCTCTGTAACCGTTTCTGCACCAGCCTCAGGCTCATCAGCAGCCTCTCCTGCTGCCTCTGTAGTTTCGGCTTCCTGTGCCTCTGCATAAGCCGCGGACGGAACCGCACACAGGCACATTGCTGTAAAAAGCACTCCCAATACTTTTCTTTTCATACAGAAATTCCTCCTTAAAATGTATATTCGATCAGTCGGCAAGGCCGAAAGCATCGTGTACTGCATTCATAGCCCGGATTCCGTCTTTTTCATTGATGAGGACGGTAATACGGATTTCAGATGTGGAGATCATATTAATGTTTACCCCTTCATTGTAAAGGCTCTCAAACATCTTGGCAGCCACGCCAGGATTGCTGAGCATACCGGAGCCAACAATGGAAAGCTTGGCGATATTGCGCTCAGAGTGAAGCTCCTTGAAGCCAAGGCGCTCCTGGCTCTCCTCCAGAGTGGCAACTGCATCATCCAGATCATCCTTATTTACTGTAAAAGAAATGTCCTTTGTTCCTGCACGTCCGATAGACTGCAGGATAACATCTACGTTAATATTTTTCTTTGCAAGGGTATCAAATACCTTAAATGCAACACCAGGCACATCGCGAAGCCCCAGTACTGCGATTCTCACAGCGTCTGTATCCAGCGCAACACCGCTGATCAGCATTCTTTCCACGCTAACTACCTCCTTAACTACCGTTCCTTCACTGTTATTCAGGCTAGAGCGGACCACAAGGGGCACTCCGTATTTCTTCGCCATTTCCACAGAACGGTTGTGAAGTACACCTGCTCCTGATGTTGCCAGATCCAGCATCTCATCGTATGTGATTTCTTTCAGCTTTCTTGCATTTGGAACCTTACGTGGGTCGGCTGTGTAAACGCCGTCCACATCTGTATAAATCTCGCAGGCATCTGCATGAAGCGCTGCTGCCAGTGCCACGGCAGTGGTATCAGAACCGCCTCGTCCCAGGGTGGTATAATCATCATACTTATCCACTCCCTGGAATCCGGTAACGATGACAATCCTGCGGGCATCCAGCTCACGGCGGATACGCTCTGTGTCAATTCTTTTCAATCTTGCATTCTGATGGCTGCTTGTGGTATGCATGGTCACCTGAAAAGCATTCAGGGAAACCGCCGGAACGCCCAGCTTGTGCATTACCATTGCCATCAGAGATACGGACATCTGCTCACCGATGGTAAGGAGCATATCCATCTCACGCTTCGGAGGCTTGTCGTCCATATCATGAGCCATACGGATCAGCTCATCTGTATATTTTCCCATGGCGGACAAAACCACCACCACGTCATTTCCTTTTTTATATTCTTCGATACAACGGTTGGCAACATTATACATTCTCTGTTTGTCCCCAACGGAAGTACCGCCGAATTTCTTAACTATCAGCATAGTTTTTCCTTTCACGCTGTCAGTTTTATTTTTATCTGCGCATACAGACAGTTTCGCGCAGCTGCCCATTACCTGAATAACTGCGGATTCATGTTATCAGTCTTTCACGCGGATCATGCCCAGAACATTCTCTCCAAGCGCTTTCACACGCTCTTTGTACTCGCCCTGTGTCATAAGTCTGGTAATAAAACCAAATTCTTCCGGAAGGGAATCCGGCTCGATCACAGCCTCAACCTTACCAAAAGCCTTATCCACTTCATCCAGGGAAGTATCCTTCACACGGACAAAGAAACGGCCTTCTACAGAATCCGGCTCCATCAGGGTCATCTCTTCATTGCTCCAGTTATTTGGAATGGTATCATGAAGATGCTTTGCAGCCTCCACAACGTCTGCTACAACTGCACTTGCAGTAGGAAGCTTGCCGGCTCCGCTTCCATAGAACATGGCATCGCCAAGCATGTTTCCATGTACAAAAATACTGTTGAACACTCCCTTTACGCCATAAAGAGGATTCTCCTGTCCTACAAGGAAAGGTGCTACAAGTGCGTAGAAGGAATCGTCTCCCAATTTCTTGCTTGTGCCAAGAAGCTTGATACTTCTGCCCATTTCTCTTGCGTATTCCATATCCTCTGGTGTGATCTTTGTAATTCCTTCTGTATAAACATTTTCAAAATTCAGGAATTTTCCATATGCCAGAGAGGAAAGAATGGCAATCTTACGGCATGCGTCCTGTCCTTCCACGTCAGCGGTAGGATCAGCCTCTGCGTAGCCTTTTTCCTGAGCCTCTTTCAGAACAGTATTGAAATCAGCGCCTTCTGTGATCATCTTATCCAGCATATAGTTAGTAGTTCCGTTCAGAATTCCGCTGACCTCATCGATCTCATCTGCGGTAAGAGAACCGTTGATGGCACGAATGATCGGGATTCCACCGCCACAGCTTGCCTCGAAAAGGAAGTTGATCTTTTTCTCTTTTGCAATTTCCATAAGCTCAGGACCGTATTGGGCAACCAGAGCTTTATTTGAGGTACACACACTCTTGCCGGCTTCAAGTGCTCTTTTTGTAAAAGTATAGGCAGCACCGGTTCCTCCCATTACTTCTACTACAATTTTAACTTCCGGATCGTTTACGATCTGCTCAAAGTCATGAACAAGAATCTCTTCTACCGGATCTCCAGGGAACTCACGAAGATCCAGTACATATTTGATCTTAATCTCTTCCCCGGCTCTTTTGTTAATCAATTCATGATTGGTGCGGATGACTTCTACTACACCGCTTCCAACTGTGCCATATCCTAACACTGCAATATTTATCATCTGTCCGTTACTCCCTGCCTAAAATTTTTAAATAATGGATTCCTTCCATCTGTTCAATGTCATCCACCATTGCCTCAGCATCCCCTTCTCCCTGAAGGATCTGCACACTTAAGGTAAGAGTGGCAATACCACTGATGGGAATACTCTGATGTATGGTCAGAATATTGCCATGGTTTTCTGCAATAGCCCGAAGAACATTGGATAAAATTCCCGGCTCATCATCCATCTGTATAATAAATGTGATGGTCTTTCCCTTGGCTTCCTCGTGGAAGGGAAAAATATCATCTTTATATTTATAGAAAGAGCTTCGGCTGATTCCCACAGCGTCTGCAGCTTCCTGAACCGTAGCTGCCCGCTTTGATTCCAGAAGCTTCTTCGCTGCAACTACATTCAGAAGCACCTCTGGCACAGCCCGCTCTTTTACTACAAAATATTTATTCTTATCTGTTGTCTTTGGCATCCTGCATTTCCTTCCACTTTCACTGCGCCCTGCAAATCTCTGCCATTACAGCCGCTGTATCCAGACATAATCCGGAAGCTGGTACCGTTCCCTTCGTGAACAGCAGCATGCTTTTATTGCTGTTCTGCAGGTCTCTTCGCAAGTGCGATCCATTTCAAATATGCATTAATAAAGATATCAATGGCACCATCCATAACTGCATCTACATTTCCGGTTTCTTCATTAGTACGGTGATCTTTGACCATGGTATATGGCTGCATAACGTAGGAACGGATCTGGTTGCCCCAGCCGATATCCGTTACTTCACCTCGGATTCCGGAAAGCTTGGCTTCTGCTTCCTGCTGTTTCAGAAGATATAACTTCGCCTTCAGCATCTGCATAGCCTTATCTTTATTCATATGCTGGGAACGCTCATTCTGACACTGTACCACGATTCCTGTTGGGAAATGAGTGATACGGATAGCGGATGAGGTCTTGTTGATATGCTGTCCGCCGGCACCACTGCTTCGGTAGGTATCAATACGGATATCCTCATCATTGACCTCTACGTCCAGATCTTTCTCAATATCAGGCATTACATCGCAGGATACGAAAGAGGTCTGGCGCTTTCCAGCCGCATTGAACGGGGAAATACGTACCAGACGGTGAACACCTTTCTCAGACTTCAGAAGTCCGTATGCGTTCTCTCCGTTTACCTGGAAGGTAACAGATTTGATACCAGCTTCATCGCCGTCCAGATAGTCCAGAACTTCAATTGAAAAGCCCTTGCGCTCAGCCCAGCGTGTATACATACGATACAGCATACTGCACCAGTCGCAGGCTTCTGTTCCACCAGCTCCTGCATTCAGTTTGATAATGGCATTCTCGCCGTCATACTCTCCTGAAAGAAGTGTCTTCACACGGATACTGTCAAACTGTGCCTGGAACTCATCCAGCATTTCCTGGATTTCTTCGATCATGGACGGATCATTTTCCTCATAGCTCATCTCGATCAGGGTCTCCATATCTTCTTTCTGGGTTACCAGATTCTGATAGGTTTCCATGTCGTCCTTCATGCTCTTTAATTCTTTCATTTTCTTCTGGGATACTTCTGCATTGTCCCAGAAATCAGGCGCTTCCATTTCGCGCTCTAATTCTTCAACCCGCTTTTCTTTGTTAGCCAGGTCAAAGTGAATCCCTCACTTCCACTAATGGTTCTGTGTATGTTGCAAGAATGCTCTTGAACTGGTCTAATTCAACCATAGCTTCACCTTCTTTCTAATATTTCTGTGTAACTGTCCAGTGTTTTCTGAATCGTTACTTTTCTCCAACAATGCCGCAGGTCTGGAACGTATTTGAAAAATCATTCCCGCGATCCGCACGGCACACAGACTTTCAAACTATACAATAGCATATTCCGTGGGAAATTACAATAAAAAGCGGTGTGGAAAGGAATAGCCACCCGTTACCGTTTCCTTTGTGAATAACAGTCATTCTCTCTGTTGCGATTTTTTCTCAAAAATGGATTTTAGAATAGGTTGAAAAATCTCTATATTTCTTATATCATAAACTAATGATCCGTTTGTGGGACATGTTTCTATGATATAATGATTTTTGTTAAAACTATTAATAAAGAGGTATCATTTTTGAAGAAAAAAGAAGCAGTATTTATTGGTGCACTATTGGTTATTTCAGTGGCACTTTGTATTTTTGTTTATGCGGTTCCACATGGAACTCATGGGTCGATCCAGATTACGGTGGACGGGAAGCTTTATGGGACTTATTCACTGGCGGAGGATCAGGTGATCCAGATTGGGGATACCAATGTGTGTGAAATTAAGGACGGCGAGGTAAAGATGACAGAGGCAGACTGTCCGGATCATCTTTGCATGAAGCAGCCGGCAGTGGGCAGTGCTGGCGGATATATTGTGTGCCTGCCAAACAGAGTAGTCATTCAGGGAGAGGGCGATTCAGATTCACAGGATTCCGAGAGTGGATTTGACGCAGTGGTGTAAGTGATGAATCAGAAGAAGACGGCGTATCTTGGGCTGTTTGCAGCCATTGCCATTATTTTCGGGTATGTGGAATCGTTGATTCCGTTTTTTGCGGGAATTCCGGGAATGAAACTAGGGCTTGCAAATCTGGCGGTGCTTTTTGTGCTGGAGAGGTATACGTGGAAAGAAGCGGCGCTGGTTTCCATTGTGAGAATTTTTATTATCGGTTTTATGTTTGGAAGCGGCTCCAGTATTATGTATAGCCTGGCGGGGGCGACCCTTAGTTTGATTGTGATGGTTTTTGTGAAAAATAAGATTGGATTCGGGCAGCTGGGTGTAAGTGTGGCTGGTGGCGTTTCCCATAACATCGGTCAGCTGCTGGTGGCGATTCCGGCAACGCATACGGTGGGACTGTTGTATTATTATGCTCCGGCGCTGATGGTGTCGGGAGTGATTACAGGACTGCTGATTGGAGTGCTGACGAAGGAAGTGCTTAAGAGGATTCCGTAATATGTTACCACCGTACGCATCTGGGCTGGATATATTCCACGCGGGGAGGCACAACATTCCGCGGAGCTAACTGCTAACTGCGACTAAACATCTCAGGAGAGCCTTCGATGTTAAGTCTTCGTAAGCAGTGGATCTCCGCTCCATTAAGGGCGCGCCTTGAATGCCCCGCTTAGGAATATATCCAGCCCAAATGCTGTTGATTGAAAAAGAGCTCCAGGCGATAGTTTTTGACTATCCTCTGGAGCTCTTTTCGTTATTCCGTAAGCTATCATTTTCTATGAATCTATCATGGACAACTTACGCTTCGTTTACTGTGTATCCGTCTTTCATTAATTCGAATTTATCCATCAATCCACTTGTCACATACACATTTTTGTCTTCATCTACGAATACGGCTTCTGCATCATATTTCTCTAAAAGAGGTTTGGCCGCGTCCATACCCAGGACGAAGCAGGCGGTGGAAAGGCCGTCGGCCAGATAACCCTGATCGCAGACGATGGTAACAGAGGTGAGACCATTCCAGACAGGGTAACCGGTCTTTGGATCCAGGATGTGGTGGTAGCGAATTCCATCTTCTATGAAGTATTTTTCGTAGTCGCCGGAGGTGGAAAGGAACTGGTTGGCGTCCAGGGTGATGGCTCCAAGATAGTCGCCTTCCGTGTCACGGGGATCGGTAAGGGCTACTTTCCAGGAGGAGCCGTCGGGCTTTTCGCCGTAGGTCATGACACTGCTGCCGCCAAGGTTCAGGATCATACCGAAGACATCTGGCTGGGTTTGCAGGTAATCCATGATCAAATCACAGCCCATGCCTTTTCCAACGGCACCAAGATCCAGGGTACAGCCATCAAGAAGGGTTACATTGTTTCCGTCCACCTGAATTTTCTCGTAGCCCACTTCGGGAAGAAGGGTGTCGATTTCGGATTGATCTGGGACATGAGGGTTCTCGCCGTCAATGTCCCACAGGCGGATAATTTTTCCAAGGGTGGGGTCAAAAGCACCGTTGGAATCCTGGGAAAGCTGGCGGATTTTCTCAAGGTCGGCGGCAAGATCATCAGAAACTTCCATGGTCTTGCCATCAGCATTGTTCAGCTGGGAAATCTGGGAGTTTTCCTCTGTCCAGGAAAGGAGGGTGGTTTCCATTTCGCGGAGCTTTTCACCAATCTGGGTATTGATGTCCGCGCCTGAGGTGTAAAGGGTTTCGGAAACTACCGTGTCCATTGCGAAATCTGCGTTGGTGTATTTTTCTACGTCAGCAGCATAAACAACTGTAGTGGTTTTTCCCAGTACTGTTGCAGAAATGACAGTGAGAAGCAGGCTGCCGCAGAGGATTCCTGCCACACTTCTCTTTCTCAAATGCCTTCTCCCATTAAACATATCCAAGCAGGTAAGTGATTGACCTCTGGACTGCTTTTTATAATGTACCTTAATTAAATCGACTTCATTCTGAAATCTTACTTTACTTCTTTTTTTACTCATATCCTGTTCTTTCTGATTTTATTTTCTCTTATTTTCCAATAGCGTTCGCCCATCTTTTCCCAGCGCGTGTTCAAGAAAGAATCCTGCTTTGCAGGATTCTCCGCCTGCGGCGGGTCGCTATAAGCGACATCTACCTTTCCGCCGCAGTGCGATCCTGCCCGGCAGGGCTTTTTATGCTATAGGGAATTCCAACGGAATTTCCTATAGCATAAAAAAGGCTCTCATCTTTCGCCTTCGGAATCCCGATCCGGATGTTCCTCTTCGGGCAGATTCCCTGGCAGGCGTGGCAGCAGATACATTCTCCTGAGAGAGGGGTATCACCGTCAATGTCCAGATGAGCAGGACAGCGCTTTTTGCAGGCTCCGCATTTCGCTGGACAGGTGCCGCTGTCACGGTTGAACAGCGCAGAGGGCGCTATAGGCATTATAGCAAAAATTGCGCCCATTGGGCAGAGGAACTGGCAGAAAAATCTTTCCTGAGTGCACATTCCGATCATGAGCAGAATCAGCAGCACAATCCCCACCTTGTAGGCAGCACCGGGAAGTCTGCCAGCGGTGAGCATGGAAAACACATCCCATGGGCTCATGCCCTGAAGCTTGCTGTACCAGCCGGTAAGGATAGATACAAGAAGCACCAGAAGCCAGATATATTTCACCTTCTGCAAAATGCGGATGGCTTTTTCTGAGTATCCGTGACGGCCTTTTTTATGAAAAACCTTCTGGCGGATAAACACAGTCAGCTCGTACAATGCATCCCCAAGGGAACCAAATGCGCAGGCATATCCGCAGAAATGCCGTCCGAACAGGCAGGTTACCACCAGCACGGCAGTCACATCCAGAAAGGAATTCCAGCTGATTGTCTGATGTGCTGCGATTGCCTGAAAAACGGACTTCACGCCCGCGAATGCCGTGGAAAAAAGTGCCGGAGCAAAAATGAAAAACAGAAGCTGAATGCCAGCGCGGATCAGCCGAATTTTTCTTTGTCTCTTTTTCATTAATTTTCCGCCTTTCCAAGTGCATCATTTACAGCGTTGATAATTCCAGTGGAACTGAAGGTTGCGCCGGAAATGGTGTCAACGTCTGTGCTCTGGGAAGCCAGAATGGTGCTAATCACGCCCTGTCCCTGGGAAAGGTATGCAGAGTCTTCGCCTGGTGCACTTACCACCTGAATGTCTGTAATCGTGTCATTTTCAAGTGTTACCTGAACCTGGATGTTGCCGCCAAAGCCCTGGCCGTCTCCTGTGTAGGTTCCGTTTTTGTAGACAAGATCTTCACTTTCTTCCTCAGAAGAAGCGTCCTCAGCCTCTGTCTCATCTGTATTTTTGTCATCTTTTTTCGCGTCCTCGGAAGCATCCCCGGAAGCCGCTTCTTCCGTCTGGGCTTTCTGATTCTTCGCTTCCTCTTCTGCCTTTTTCTTCGCCTCTTCCTGCGCTTTTGCAGCCTCTTCAAGGGCACTTAATATCTCATCCTGCTGTTTTTCCAAGGCCTCCACTCTGGTTGTCAGACTGGCGATCTGCTGGTCTTTTTCGGTATCACTATCTTTTTTCTGCATGGAGTTGTAGCCAAGAACGACACCAACGATCAGAAGCAGACATAAAACTCTCATAATAAAACTCTGGTATTTCATGGGTTATGCTCCTTTTGCCTGATTTAATGCATTTCTAAATGCCTGAATAAATCCCTGGGAGGAATATGTGCATCCAGATACTGTATCTACACTGTCTGCGGACTGCTTTCCCATAACCTGTCCAAGAATTCCCTCCCAGGCTGTATCTGCATATTCTTCATCATCATAGGAAAAATAAGTTGCTCCCACAATCTGTCCTCCGGATATTGTTACGGTAACCTGTACACTGTCTGGTCCGTCATTGCCTTCTCCAATGCCAGTGTAGGTTCCATCTGTATATGCACCAGCAGGCACAGGCGTGGGTTCTGGCGTAGCTGTCGGTTCCGGCGTAGCTGTCGGTTCCGGCGTTACAGAATTCTCCGGTGTATCCGTCGGTTCCGGCGCAGAAGTTGGCGCTGGCGCTTCAGTAGGCTCTGGTACAGCTGTAGGCTCCGGCGCAGTCGTTGGTTCTGGAACAGAAGTCGGCTTTGGCGTATTTGTGGGTTTTGGCCTCTCGGTGGAATCCGGCGCCTCAGTGGGCTCTGGCGTTACTGAAGGCTGTACCTCTGTATTTTTTGCCTGCTCCAATGCTATTTTGGACGCATCCAGAATTCCCATAGAAGAAAATGTTGCACCACTTACAGTGTCAATTCCTTCTGTACTCTGCTTTTCCAGTATTTTAGGCTGTATGGATCTCCATGCCTTATTGAAAAAGCTTCGGGTATCTGAGTTTGTATTGGTTACTTCCGTAATTTTTCCATCTTTAATTGTCAGTGTTATGTTGACCTGTCCGGAATATCCCATTGCAGACCCTGTATAGGTGCCATCTTTCAAAAGCTTTACAACCGGCTGCTCATCTGACGGATTATCCGGAGTCTTGGTAGGCTGTGGAAGCTCCGTTGGAATTGGTGTTACAGTTTCATCAGGTACAGCAGTCGGTGTTGGAGTTATATCTTCTTCCTTTGAGTCTGTAGTTCCTGATTGATCAGCCTTTGAAAGAGCCTGGGATAAAGCTCCGAGAATTCCATTGGAAGAAAATGTTGCACCACTTACAGTATCAATTTCAGAAGTACTCTGTCTGGAAATCACATTGGACTTGATTGTTTTCCATGCTTTATTAAAAAATTCAGGTGTATCTGTATTTGTGTTGCTTATTTTTTTGATTTTTCCATTTTTTATTGTAACCTTTACCGTTACGATTCCATCAAAGCCTTCTGCCTGTCCCTCATATACGCCATCTTTATAGCTGACAGAAGTATCTTTCTTCGGTTTCTTTGCAGGTTTTGGCGTTGGCGTTGGAGTTGGTGTGGCAGCCGGTGTGGCAGAATCACTGTTTCCTGCCTGTGAAAGGGCATTCTGTACTGCCTGGATAATCCCGTTTGAGGAATAAGTTGCACCGCTGACTGCATCCACATTCGGGGACTGGCTTGATAAAACCTTACTTACAACGCCCTGTGCAGAGGCAAAATAAGAGCCTGTTTCTCCAGAGGCACTCAATATATCAACAGCTGTGATTTTCCCACCTGATACAGTTACCTGTACGGTAATCGTTCCTCCAAAGCCAGTACCGCTGCCCTGATAAGTTCCATCTTTATAGCCGCCTTCCGGAACTTCTGTAGTTGGTGTAGTGGTGGAGCCCTGACCTACCCCTGAAGATGCAGCCGTTTTTACTGGAAGGGTCTTTGAGCTTCCTTTTTTTATACCACTTTTTTTCTTTGAAATTTTGGAGGTTTTTTTCTTTGAAGATGATGATGTATTTTTGTCTGCTTTCAGCAGACTCTCCTCTTTTGCCTCGTCATCTGCTGCCTCATAGGAATAGGCTGTTTTCAGAAGCGATTCCAGATCCTGAGATTTTACAACCTCTCTGGTTTCAGCAGTCACTTCTTTTCCACTGCTGCCAGCCTGAGCACCTGCTGCAGCCACAGCCGCAATAACCACTGCTGCTGGAGCAAGTTTCACCAGATTCTTTTTTTCAAAAGGATTCTTATCACTGTCTCGTTTTTTCATGCTGTCTCCTGTTAAAATATGTAGCAAAATAAGTTTCTTTTTACAAGCAAAAGCAGGGGCTGTTAAAAACGGCCCCCGTTCCTTTGCCTTGTTTCACACAAGTCTTATTTGTTACCAGTAAAAACTTTGTAACAATTATTGTAACTGTTCAGTACCTTCTGAATGGTTACCAATTATTTTACTTTTACTTTGAATTTCTTAGATACCCCATTACTTGTAACAGTGATGGTTGCAGTACCTTTCTTCTTACCTTTTACAACACCTTTTGCAGTAACAGTGGCTACTTTCTTGTTGCTGGACTTGTATGTTACTTTTCCGGATGGTGTTGCGGTTGCTTTGATTTTTACTGTTTTGCCTTTCTTGATTGTTGCAGAAGATTTTGCAAGCTTCAGAGAAGGTTTCTTAACCTGGATTACTACTTTCTTAGTGTAATTTCCAACCTTTACAATAATGGTTGTCTTTCCCGCTTTTTTCGCTTTTACAACGCCTTTGGAGGTAACAGTCGCTACTTTCTTGTTGCTGGATGTAAATTTAACTTTTCCAGTTACATCATTTTTTACAACCGTAATGGTTGTAGAGGTTTTTCCTTTGGTGTAAATTGTGGAAGCTTTTGCAGTTGCTGTAATTCCTTTGGCCGGTGCTGCAGTCGGTGCCGGAGTTGCAGTTGGCTGTGTAGGTGCTACAGTTGGCTGTGCCGGGGTCGGTGTTGCGGTCGGCTTTGCCGGGACTGGTGTTGCAGTCGGCTGTGCCGGCGTTGCAGTTGGAGACGGAGCTTTTACAAGCATGTTAAGAGCTTCTCTTAAATGTCCGATCTGCTCTTCTACGCCATAAGTTGTCTGATTCTTAATATTTGCAAGCATTTCCTCACACTCTTCAAGCTCATTTGCAATGCTGTCTTTTGCAGCAGCCCAGCTCTCCGGAGTATAATCAGCCTCGTTCAGGGCTTTTGCTTCTGCGATAATGTTTTTCAGTGGTGTGGAATCTGCATCACCTGCAGGTTTCGCAATATTCTCAGCTGTTGCCTGGAATTTTACCACGTAATCCTGGTATCCAAGGGCATGAACAGTAAGGATCCAGTAACCAGTTCCGTCTGTTCCTTCCGGAAGCTTGCATCTTCCTGATTCTGTAAGGCCAAGCTGGATACCCATCATTTTATGCATCCAGTTATCAGCTGCAAATTTTGTTCCATAGTTTGCAAGTCTGTTTGTATAAGTGGAATCATTTCCATAATATGCCCACTCAACAGACTGCATATGTGCACCAAGATCGCCATAGTTTCCAGTCAGATCAACTCTCAGGAACTCACCATAGGAACCATTTCCAGGCTTTACAGTTGCTGTAATTCCGTCTGCCACTTTCAGCTCTGCATCTTTGATACCAGACTCAGTTCCGTTCTGTCTTGCTCCGATTACAAAGCTTCCATCTTCAGCTTTTGTAGCTTTTTTCAAACCATTTGTATTTGCAGTTACATTTGCAACGGCTTCATAGGATTTCAGTTCTTTCTCGCCATAACCGCCGATCAGCTGTCCGCCATTTTTTACAATTGCATGACTTTCTGCAAAAGCAGCAAGGTCAGCTCTCTTAATCTCAACCGGTACATATTTCAGGCCAGTTACGGTATATCCGGTTACATTGTTCCGGTTAAATACTTCTGATGTTCCATCGGCATAATAAACTGTTTTTCCGTCTGCGCTCCAGTGAGAAACTGTTTTTCCATTAAGAACCGCGATTGCCTGGAAGCTTCCTCTGTGAAGGCCATGGTTTGCAGTTGCTCTTGTTACAGCATCAAATGCTCCAAGGTCTGACTCACCTCTTCTGTCTTTTTCTTCTGAAGAAGCTGTGGAGCCTGCATTGTATACATCCTCGGAAGACCAGTATTCAGCCCAGGTAAGACCTGCGTATACATATACGTTTTCGTTGTAAACAAATGTTACATCTGGGTATCCGGCAGCACTTACAACTACTGTATCTCCATCGTTTACAGCTGTTTTAGAATAATCAAGAGTTCCATCCTCCTGAACAATCTTCACAGCACCTTTTCCGCTTGCAGCATACTCTTGGTCACCAATTTTTACTTTTGAAACTGTTTTGGTAAATGCAACAAACTGCTCAGCGGTAATATCTGCCGCAGCAACCAGTTTTCCTTCATACTCATCATAGGAAGCCATTACAGTATCTGTTGTTGCTGTAAAAGTAGCGCTGACAGGAGCATATTTTCCATTTGCATCGGAAATTGTCAGAGTATGTGTTCCAGGTGTAAGATTTGTAACCTTTACTCCTGTCTCTGTTGTCGCTGCTTCCACATCATCAACTGCATATTTCTTTGAATAATCAGATGGAAGTGCTTCAGATAATTCAACTTTAACCTCTGCCTCTGTTACCTTGATGTTGTCAACGGTTGCACTGACACCTGTTTTTACCGGAACATAAGTATCTGGAATATCAAAATTAATTTCCCCCTTATCCGTATAGTACGTTACGCTGGAAATAGTTTTTCCCATCATGGATTTGTAGTGGTCAGAGCTTATTGGGCAACCGTGAGATTCTGTTGTAAAGCCGGTGCTCCATGCAAGTTCTTTTCCTTTCCAGATATTCTCAAGATGACGGAGTGCATAAGTGGTTCCGTCTGTTGTATTGATGATTACACCATAAATCTTATCACCATTAGATGCATTTACTACTGCCTTTACTGCTGTCTCATCCAGCTCAAGCTGATAATCTCCATATTTGGAATTAAGCTTTAATTCAGCATTCACACTAACATTCTGTTCGGACATTCCCTGAACAGCGCCAAAAGAAATATTTTCGTTCTCATCTACGCTCATTTCCTTGTAATATGCAGGAGTTTCTGCCGGAACATAATAAGTATAGCTTGGCTGTTCAATAAGAGCCGCTGCACCAGTATATGTATTAGTACTTACCTGGCCTTTCATGTTCGTAGTAATCTCTATAGTAGTGCTGTCTGTAATCTGTTTAAAATTTTCCAATCAGAAGCTTTATTCACTTTTACCGGAAAAGTAACACCTGCAAGTTCATTTCCTTCCGCGCTTGTATGATAAGCAGCATTTCCATTCATCACGCCGCTCATCTTTGTTTTTGCTTTCGTCGCGGATGTAAATGCATCTACTTTTACATCATTGTTTTTCAACTCAGATCTGTAAAAAGCTTCATAGGGAATGTTCATCAGTACGATCTGACCATCCTCCACTGTTTTCAAAGCTCCCGCTTCATTGTTGGTTTCGCCCTCAGTGTCTGCTAAAAAAGCATCTTCTGTGTCTCCGGTTTCACCATCCTCGAATCCAGACTCCTCTTCTGCGGCTTCTCCAGATTCAAAACCCTCCTCTGTGTCTGTAGCAAAATCTGCTGAATCGTCAGCCTCTGATGATTCGTCATAGTCGTCTGAAATCTCATCAGAACCATATGTAGTCTCCTCAGATACCTCAACAGCTGCTTCTCCAGAAATAAAGTCCTCTGCCATAACTCCAACCGGTGAACTGGTCATCGCTACAGCTGCACTCATAATGATCGGAGCAATTTTTCTTAATAACTTTTTGTCAGCCATCCTCTTCCTCCTTGTTTAACTATTATTAGTGTTTTCTAACCTTTGTTTATTTTACAGAATTGTGTTAGAAATGTCTATCTATTTTTAGTTTAGACATTGCACTTTTTTTATCAACAAGAGGGGCTGTTTCGTATATCAACATGCTGATTCCGTCTCCATATTTTATATAAAAAATGCTTTCCTCTCTTTAGGCATAATGATATCGCTTACAGACATCATCCCCCCATTTGCAGCAAAAAAGAATCCAGGCACGGAAGTCTTCTTACTTCTATACCTGGATTCTCCTACATTGAAAATTAAGCAACTGCCATATTGACTTGTCTGATTTTTCATCTGCTGCTCCTACGTCAGTCGCCGTAGCTACCGCTACACAGCCCCGGCAGTTGGGATGCGCCATATGCACCATATTTTCTTTCTATGAGAAAAAGCTCTCAGCCACGCTCATCTCCGCAATATATCCGACAGTTCCTGTCATAAAAATAGTTCCGTCTTCTTTAATGTCGATCTGGATCATACCACCTGGCTGGTTTACATTGATTCTGTTTTCCATCAGACCTTTTCGGTAGGCTGCAATGGCTGCCGCACAGCTTCCTGTACCGGAAGCTTTTGTGTAACCGGAGCCACGCTCCCAGATCTCGATATCCAGATTTCCTTTATCAATCTGGCGGCAGATCTGCAGGTTCACTCTTTCCGGGAACTCATCTGCATTTTCCACATATGGCCCCAGCTCTCTTACTTTTTCCTGTGATACCTGATCCATGAAAATAATGCAGTGTGGATTTCCTACTGTGAGACAAGTTGCCTTGTATTCTTTCTTGTTAAATGTAAATGGCTCATCGATCACCTCACGCACCTCGCCAGTTACCGGAATCTCTCTGGAAAGGAAAGAGGCTTTGCCCATATTTACGCGGAACTCTGTCGCTCTGGCATTCAGACACTCTACTTCGATTGTTCCGGATAAAGTCTCAATGGCAAATTTTTTCTCTGTAACATACTCATTGTCCATAAGATATTTTGCAAAAATACAGACACCGTTTCCACTGATTGCAGCTTCACTTCCATCGGAATTAAAAATATGCATTCCCATTTTTCCATTAATGTCAACTGGTCCGTAAAGCACACCATCCGCTCCAAGTCCGAACCCCCGCTGGCAAAGAAGCGCAACTTTTTTACCCTGCAGCTGAAGCTGGTTTTTCTTCGCATCCAGTACCAGATAATCATTTCCAAAGCCCTGATATTTTGTCATGATAATGCTGTCTCTCATTGTTTTCAATTCCTTTCTGGCGAAACACCCGTGATCTTTTTTCTCAAATCACATCTTATATATCCAGTATAGCGTTTATTTTTCCCATGTACATAGAATAACTTGCGAAATATATTGCAAAAAATGCTGTTTTGGAGTTGTTGGAATTTCAAAGATAAGATACAATATTGCTAAAGATATTATGCCCAGAGCCTGTTTGAAAAATCATTCCCATAATCTGTACTCTCCACTTTGTGGGAAATGTTATTGTTCACTCCGTGACCAGTGACTGGGAACTTTCTCAATAGAATAACGTTTCTGTATAAAAATAACCACTGCATTTTTGTATCCGAAATACTCGTAAGAATAGGAGCTGCATTATATGAACTATTTCAATGAGCCTACTGAAAAAACCGGCTATCTGGAGCAGGATTTCCGGCTTTTTCACATCAAGGACCAGACCAAACGGGATTTTTCCTACCATTATCATGATTTTCACAAAGTGATCATCTTCCTTTCCGGAAAGGCTGCCTATCACATTGAAGGAAAGTCCTACTATCTGAAACCCTGGGACATTCTCCTCGTAAACCGTCACGCCATCCACAAACCGGAAATTGATTTTTCAGTTCCATACGAACGTTTTGTACTATGGATCCGCGACGACATCAAATCCACAGAACTGCTCCGCTGTTTTCAGAAGGCGATTGACCGGAGTTACAATCTGATCCGTCTGGACTCTGACACTCAGGAAAAATTAAAGCAGCTTCTCTACGAACTGGAAGCTGCCCTGAAAGACGAAAAATTTGGAAGCAAGCTTCTTGGCTCAGCTCTTTTTACCCAGTTCATGGTTTATGTAAACCGCATTTTTCTGGAAAAGCAGTACATTTACGACGCTCGCTCCTACAGCAGTGATTCCCAGATAGAAGAGCTTCTCCGTTATATTAACCACAACCTTACTGAAGATCTTTCCATTGAAACCCTTGCGCGGAAATACTACCTGAGCAAGTATCACATGATGCGGAAATTCAAGGAGGAAACCGGTTACACCATCCACAACTACATCATTAGCAAGCGCCTTCTTCTCGCCCGCACAAAAATTTCCGAAGGCACCCCCATCCTGAAGGCCGCCCAGTTAAGCGGCTTCTCCGACTATACCACCTTCTCCCGGGCCTATAAAAAACAATTTGGTACTGCGCCGAGCCAGATGCTATAAAGGACTGCTCCCGCAATTCTCATGTAACAATAAAAGAGCGAATTTCCAAGACCTCCCGCCTCTGGAAATTCGCTCTCTATAGTCACTCTGATTTAAACATTAGCAGTTTTTCTGCCGCAGCACTGTTTATACTTCTTACCGCTTCCGCAAGGACACGGATCATTCGGATATACCTTAATTTCTTTTCTCTGAACCGGCTTACGAACACTGGAATCATCCTTGTTAGTACCAGTAACCTTAGCCACCTGCTCACGCTCGATTTTCTGCTCCACATGAACATGATACAGCATCCTGACGGTGTCCTCCTGAATGGAAGTGATCATGCTGTTAAACATATCAAATGCAGCCATCTTGTACTCAACAACCGGATCTCTCTGTCCATAAGCAGTCAGACCGATACCCTGGCGGAGAATCTCCATGTCATCAATGTGATCCATCCACTTGCTGTCAATGCTCTTCAGAAGGATAACGCGCTCAAGCTCACGCAGCTGCTCTGGCTCCGGGAATTCGGACTCCTTCGCCTCGTAAAGCTTCACAGCCTCCTCCTTGATCAAATGCTTCATCTCATTCTTTTTCTTACCCTTAACCTTCTCAGATGTAAGCGGCTCGATTGGGATGATCTGACGGAGAACACTGTTGAACTCATTCAGATCCCACTCTTCAGAATCTACATCCTCAGAGAAACACATATCTACTGCATTATCTACAATATCTGTAATCATCTTGTAGATGGCATCGCGCATGTTCTCACCATCCAGTACCTGGCGACGCTCTTTGTAGATGATCTCACGCTGCTCATTGTTAACCTGGTCGTAATCAAGAAGATTCTTACGGATACCGAAGTTGTTAAACTCGATCTTCTCCTGTGCCTTCTCGATTGCATTGGAAAGCATCTTGTGCTCGATCTGCTCATTCTCAGCTACACCAAGGGAAGTGAACACCTTCATCAGACGCTCAGATCCGAACAGACGCATCAGGTCATCCTCCAGGGAAATGTAGAAGCGGGATTCTCCCGGATCTCCCTGACGTCCGGAACGTCCACGCAGCTGGTTATCAATACGTCTGGACTCATGACGTTCTGTACCGATGATCTTCAGACCGCCGGCTGCTCTGGATACATCATCAAGCTTAATATCAGTACCACGACCTGCCATGTTGGTTGCAATGGTAACTGCACCGGCCTGACCAGCCTGTGCTACGATCTCAGCCTCAAGCTCATGGAACTTGGCATTCAATACATTGTGCGGAATCCCTTCTCTCTTCAGCATACGGCTGATGAGCTCAGAATTCTCAATGGTAATAGTACCAACCAGTACAGGCTGCTGCTTCTCATGAGCTTCCTTTACAGACTGGACAACTGCATTGAATTTCTCTTTCTTTGTCATATATACGGCATCGTCTAAATCCTTACGCTGAACCGGCTTATTGGTCGGGATCTCAACAACGTCCATAGCATAGATATCACGGAACTCTTTCTCCTCAGTAAGGGCAGTACCGGTCATACCGCCTTTCTTATCGTATTTGTTAAAGAAGTTCTGGAAGGTGATGGTTGCAAGAGTTTTGCTCTCGCGTTTTACCTTAACATGCTCTTTCGCCTCGATTGCCTGGTGGAGACCATCCGAATAACGACGGCCCGGCATGATACGTCCGGTAAACTCATCAACAATCATAACCTCGTCATCTTTTACAACGTAATCCTGGTCACGGTGCATCAGATTATGAGCACGAAGTGCAAGGATAATGTTGTGCTGGATCTCAAGGTTCTCCGGATCTGCAAGGTTCTCAATATTAAAGAATTTCTCAACCTTCTTCACACCCTGCTCGGTAAGATTGACAATCTTATCCTTCTCATTTACAACAAAGTCACCGGTCTCGATAACTTCCTCACCCATGATGGCTGCCATCTTAGTCATCTCATGGCTGGCTTCTCCACGCTCCAGCTGCTGTGCAAGGATATCGCAAACCTCATACAGCTTGGTGGATTTACCACTCTGACCGGAAATGATCAGAGGTGTACGTGCCTCATCAATCAAAATGGAGTCAACCTCGTCGATGATACAGTAGTGAAGGTCACGCTGTACCAGCTGCTCCTTGTAGATAACCATGTTATCACGAAGATAGTCAAATCCAAGTTCGTTATTTGTAACATAAGTAATATCACAGTTATATGCCTCGCGGCGTTCTTCCGGCTTCATGTCGTTCAGAACTACGCCTACAGTCAGCCCAAGGAATCTGTGAACCTGTCCCATCTCGTCGGCATCACGTTTCGCCAGGTAATCATTGACTGTGACAACGTGAACACCTTTGCCCTCCAGGGCATTCAGATAGGAAGGCAATGTAGCTACAAGGGTCTTACCTTCACCAGTTTTCATCTCGGCGATACGGCCCTGATGAAGTACGATTCCACCGATGAGCTGTACTTCGAAATGCTCCATTCCCAGTACTCGCTTGGCAGCCTCACGGACGGTAGCAAATGCCTCTGGTAAAAGGTCATCCAGAGTAGCTCCCTCTTCCAGGCGTTTCTTAAACTCTCTTGTCTTACCACGAAGTTCTTCGTCGGTTAATTTCTGCATTTCGGGACGCAGATCCTCAATTTTCTTAACGAGAGGCATGATACGCTTAACCTCTCGCTGGCTGCGGGTTCCGAAAACTTTTGAAAACATGTTCATTTAGCTTTTATACTCCTGTCTATCTTTTTAGATGCTATATTGTGTAATATAACTGATTTCATTTCATTTAAAATTATTTATTTTGTTTAACATACCAGTCTATTTTAACACTTTTTGTCATGGAAAACAATAAATATTTGATGAACAAAATATGTCTCCCATATGATATATTAAAGTAAAATGAATTTATACCCAAAATCAGCACTCAAATTATTTTGTGTTTTAGGAGAATTTTTATATGATTTATCTTTTTCAGGAACTGGACTTAATTTCAAACGAATTGCTTCACCAGATAATTTTCTCAATGCCTGTTGCACGCCGGGAATATGTACTGCATTTTAAGCAGCCGGAAGACCAGAAGCGATCTGCCCTGGCCTGGCTGCTTTTGCGTTATGGACTTAAACAGGAATATGGATTTCGGGAAGTTCCTGATTTCCAGCGGACTACTTCCGGGAAACCATTTTTCCGAGGGGAAAATATGCCGTTTTTTAATCTCAGCCACAGCGGAAATTTCGTAGGCTGTGCCTTGCATGACAGGGAAATTGGTCTGGATATCCAGACGCTCACCGAGCCCCGGGAATCTCTTATCCGAAGAGTCTGCACCCAGGAGGAGCTTTTTTCCTTAAAGTCCTCCCAGGATTTCTGCCGGATCTGGGCTATGAAGGAAAGTGCCGTCAAACTTACCGGAGAAGGGATCACCGGAAATTTCCGGGAGATTCTTACTCTGCATCCGGATATGCACACCCATACCCTTCCATTGGAAAATGGAGCCGGTTTTCTGGCCTACAGTATTTATGACGAAAGCAAGCTCCCTGTCCGCGTACTATCCGCCAGGGAGCTTGCTGAAGAATTACTTTAAAATTCAAATTTTTATCACTTTTTCATCAGGGAACGGATCATCCAGAAATCTGGTCACAGGATACTGATCCGTTTCTGCCAGATGAAGCTGCAGCAGTGCCAAACCAATTCCAGCTGCTCCGTCAAAGCAAAAAAACAAGGGCATGTGAAAAAACTTTCGTTTTTTCACATGCCCTTCCTATTCACCTGTTTTATTTTTCAAACGGATATATCTCTATTAATCCTCCGGCTCGATCAGTCCGTAGGTATTCCCCTTACGCTTGTAAACTACATTCACCTGATCAGTCTCTGCATTGCAGAATACGAAGAAATTATGTCCAAGAAGTTCCATCTGGACACATGCATCTTCTGGATACATAGGCTTGATATCGAATTTCTTGGTACGAATGATCTTAACCTCTTCGTCCTCTTCATAATCCTTGTCCAGATATGCTTTCTGGAAGTTGGCAGCTGACTGCTGCTTATCTACGATCTTGTTCTTGTATTTCCTGAGCTGACGTTCAATTACTTCCTCTACAAGGTCGATTGATACATACATATCGTTGCTGACCTGCTCGGAACGGATGATGTTGCCCTTAACCGGGATCGTCACCTCGATTTTCTGTCTTTCTTTTTCTACACTAAGAGTTACGACAACTTCAGTGTCAGGAGTGAAATACCTTTCCAGTTTACCGAGCTTATCCTCTACTGCTGTACGAAGCCCGTCTGTCACTGTGATGTTCTTTCCGCTGATAATGAATTTCATGCTTCCATCCCCTTTGCTGTTTGATGGGTATATTATAACACATTACTCTAAAAATTAACATCATTTTCTGAAAAAATTACGAATTTTTTCACATTTATAAATTACCTATCAATTTTTCAAATGGTATGGTGCCACCGAACAGATCCAGGGCACTTCCTACCGTCACATCCACTTTTCCGCCTGCTGCCATTTTGAGGGTCTGGATATCCTCCATGCTGCCAACGCCGCCAGCGTAAGTGACTGGGTGCCCATTGTATTCACCAAGCAACTTCGCCAGGGAAACTTCTATACCTTTTGCCTTGCCCTCCACATCCACTGCATGGATGAGAAATTCATCGCAATAGGCACCCAGCTTTTCCATCAGTTCCAGAGATACCTTCTCCTCTGTAAATTTCTGCCAGCGGTCTGTGACTACATAGTATGCATCCTCTTTTTTACGACAGCTGAGATCAAGGACAAGGTGTTCTTTTCCGACTGCATCTACCATCTTCTCCAGATTTTTCCAGGAAATATGGCCATCACGGAACACATAGGAGGTGACGATCACATGACTGGCTCCAGCAGCAAGATAATCTGCCGCATTGTCCGGGTTTACACCGCCTCCGATCTGAAGACCGCCTGGATACGCGCCAAGGGCCAGCATGGCCTGGGCTTTTGTAGCCTGGAAGTATTCAGAATCCGCACTGTTCAGAAGGATAATATGTCCTCCTTTCAGGCCTTTTTCTTTATACAAGGAAGCATAAAAAGCTGCATCCTGCTCTGACACAAAATTCTCCTGTGCCTGGTTTCCCGCATCCTTCAGGCTTCCTCCTACGATCTGCTTTACCTTTCCATTATGTATATCTATGCAGGGACGAAATTTCATGATGATCCTCCTTTTCTTGCATTTGTAATTAAGTTGTAGCTATCCTGTATTTTGCTCACAAATTTATTGAAATCATATCACAAAAAGGCGTTGAATGAAACACCTCTCTTCATTCAACACCTTTTCATTTTACCTCTATTTTTTTATTATCTTCCATTCGCTGCATTATCCACAGCATCTCCAACATCTTCTACAGCGTTGCCCACACCTTCACCAACATCACGGACACCATCAGCTACTCCATCACCTAATTCTTCCACACCTTCTCCGAGAGCACCGGAAACGGAATTGTTATTGTCTGTCACATTATCACCGGGAACATCTGCATCTCCGGCAGTGCCTGCATCATCTGGTACTGCGGTATCAGCAGTTCCAGCTCCGTCTGCACCATTATTTACGCTGTCGCCCGCGTCATCCACCATGTTTTCATCCTCTGCAGTTCCATTCTCCACGTTATCCTTATCAATGGCGTCCTCATTTGCATTATTTTGAACCTCATCCGCTGCATTGTTATTGTCATTTCCACAGGCTGTAAGCATACATAATGTAAATACCAGCAAAGTACCTATGAGCATTCGTTTCATTTTTTTCATCTCATCTGTCTCCTTTTCTTATTTTCAGCTGAAAACACGTTACTGTCCACTTTCGCGAAAATGACCGTTCCGCCTGGCGGAACTCAGCCTGCGAACAGTAAACATTGCTGTATGCTCCTAATATGTACAGATGAGAAAGAAACTATTCTGGAAGAAATTTACATTTTAAAAATCCATCAATCCGGACATTTCCATTCTTCACTTATCACTGTTGTTTCCGCACGATCCTGCCGCTTTTGGAATTTCTCCACACGTCATGGGCTATCGCAATCTCTCCGCCCACCAGCACATAATCAAATCCTGTACAATACTGGTTTGGATTCTGGAAATCTGCATGAACGCTTAACTGGTCCAGATGAAATACATTGATATCTGCGGGCATTCCTTTTTCCAGGGTACCCAGAGGGAGACCCAGCACCTGCGCCGGTTTTGCTGTCATCTTATATACAGCATCTTCTATGGAAAAAATCTTTTTATCACGCACGTAAGCAGTAAGAAGCTTCGGAAAAGCCCCGTAAACTCTGGGATGATATTTGCCCCCTGCGGGATAGATCGCATCTGAGATCAGATTTGCCCGGCTGTCTTTCAAAAAATACAGCATGTCCTCCTCTGAGGCAATGGTATCCAGCATGGTAACCTGGCAGCGCTCTTCCAGGAGAATGTCATACAGGGTATCATAAGGATCCTGTCCAAACTGCTCTGCGATCTTCGCAATAGACTGTCCTGCAAAGCTGCCGAATTTCTCCGTATGTAAAGTGCTGGCATAGATCATATCAAAGCCAGCCAGCTCCACAATGTTCTCAAAAATATCGGAAGGCTGCTTCAGCACCTTCGTAATCTCCTTCCTGCAAAACGGATCTGCCAGCCTTGCGCAGATTGCATCGGTACCGCCCTCCTGAAACTGTGGGGGAAGAAGATGTACCAGCTGGGTGGAACCAGTCAGATAGGGATACAGGTCAAAATCCACCTTCACGCCCCGCTCTGCCGCCTGGTCAAACAGCTTCAGGATTTTCACCGGAGTCCCGCCCCAGTTTTTCCGCCCGATACACTTCATATGGCTTACATGCAAGGGAATCTGCAGCTCTTCCGCCACGGAAATCACTTCCTGCAGAGCCAGCAGGATTCCATCTCCTTCATTTCGGATATGGGTGGTAATGGGAATGTCCGTCCCCTTCAAGGGCTGCAGTGCTTCCACAAGCCCATCTCTGTCATATTCAAATTCCGGGGCATAGGCAATTCCAAGGCTGATTCCAAGCGCTCCTGCTGACAGAGCTTCCTCCACAGCCTTCCACACCTGATGTAATTCTTCCTTGGAAAGCTTCCCGGAAGCATAGCCTTTTACACTGGCGCGGATGGTTCCATTTCCTGCAAGCATTCCAGTGTTGACGCTGCGCTTTTCTTTTCCAAGAGCTGACATGTAGGCGGACATGGTTGACATAATTCTAAGAGCAGCTATCTCGATTTCTTTCTCTGAAATTCCGCAAGACTCCTCTTTCTTTTTTGAGAAAAGTACACCTTCGGTATCATCTGTATTTTCATCTTTTCCCCAACGAAAATCCCCAGTCACACTGCTGAGAAATCTGGCAATCTCTTTCCCAAATTTCTCCCCGGCCGGAGCCACCGAAAGCCCACAGTTTCCATTCACAACAGTCGTCAGTCCCTGCCGGTTCAAAAGCTCATCATCCCCGTTTCCAAAGGCCTGCCAGTCTCCGTGTCTGTGAATGTCAAGGAAGCCGGGGGTTATATAACCACCGGCCGCATTCAAAACACGCTCTTTTGGAAAATCGGCTGGAATCTCCACATGAGTTCCCACTTCCGCAATTTTCCCATTTTCTATTACAAGATCTCCATGAAATGGCTTTTCCTTTTTCCCATTTACGATCCAGCCATCTTTGATTATGTAGTCCATCCCGAATTACCTTTCCTCAACTTTCCTGATAAACTGACGAATACGATCATTCTTCGGATGCTCAAAAAACTCTTCCGGAGGCGCATCCTCCACGATCACGCCATCTTCCATAAACAAAATCCGATCCGCTACTTCTCTGGCAAAATTCATCTCATGGGTGACGATAACCATGGATACTCCTTCTGCTGCTACTTTACGGATAACACTTAAAACCTCTCCAACCAGCTCTGGATCCAGTGCGCTTGTAGGCTCATCAAAAAGGATCACTTCCGGATTCATGGCCATTGCTCTTGCGATCGCAACCCTCTGCTGCTGGCCGCCGGAAAGATTCTTAGCCATTGCCTCTTCCCTGCCTTCCAGCCCAACCATTTTCAGCAAATCTTTTGCCTTTACAATTGCCTCCTGTTTGGGGACTTTTTTCACATGAACCGGTGCCTCGATCACATTCTGCAGCACACTCATATGGGTAAAAACGTTAAATCTCTGGAAAACCATTCCAATATGCTGCCGCAGCTCATGCAGTGCCTGACCGGAATTCACAGGTTTTCCCATATAATCGATTTCGCCGCTGTCGTAGGTTTCCAGCTGGTTGATACACCGGAGAATTGTGGATTTACCAGAACCGCTGGGACCAAGGATTGCAATCTTTTCCCCTTTATGTATGTCAAAACCGATTTCCTTCAGCACCTGAAGATCCCCAAAGCTTTTGCTGATATTTTTTACACTTAAAATAACATCTTCTGCCATTTATGCCATCCTCCTTTCCAAAACTCCTGCAATCTGGGTAAATATAGTTGTCAGGATCAGATATAATACCGCAACAGCTATGTACGGCTCAAAATAATGGAAAGAATTATAAGCGATCAAGGTTCCCTCTCTTGTCAGCTCTGTCAAAGTGATGGCGGACAAAATAGAAGTATTTTTGATGGTGGCAATAAACTGGTTTACAAGAGGAAGAATGCAGATCTTGGTTGCCTGTGGTGCCACAATTCGAAGCATTTCCAGATGCCAGGGCATTCCAAGTGCTTTGGCTGCTTCTCTCTGCCCCGGGTCAATAGCATGGATACCGGAACGGACAATTTCTGCAATGTATGCGCCTGTATTTAAAGACATGGAAAGCACACCTGCTGTCATAGCGCTGAAAGTAATGCCCAGGTTTGGCAAACCGAAATAGATCAGAAATGCCTGCACCATCAGCGGGGTTCCTCTCCAGATCCAGATGTACATCTGTGCCAGTCTGGATACCACTTTTATGTGGCTGTCTCTCATCAACGCAAGCACAACACCCAGAATCGTACCAAAAATAAGTGTGAGAACCGATATTTCCATCGTCACTGCGCATCCCTGGAGCAGTGATGTCATTTTATCAAATACAAGTGACCATTTCAATGTTACCATACTATTTCCCCTGTGGCCAGTAATTATAGCCGGTTTATCCTTTCTTCCTTACTCTTCCGGTATTACTGGTCACGGAGTGACCAGTAACGCGCTTTCTGCATAGAAACATATCTGTGTTTTATTGTAACTGTTCAGTCCTTTCACTATTATGCTTTATTCAGCGGTTTTCGCATCTTCTGCTGCAGCTGCTTCTTCTCCCTCGCCGGAAGCATCGATCCATTTTGTCCAGAGTGTATCATAAGTGCCGTCTGCATAATACTCGTCAATACATTCATTGATAAATGCAAGCAGATCATCTTTTCCCTTCTGTACGGCGATGGCGTTCTCTGCATGGGTAAATGGATCACACACGATCTTGGCACCTTCATATTCCTGGGAAAGAATCTTCTGGTTCAGAAGATCGTTTACCACAACATCCACACGGCCTGCCAAAAGGTCAGATACGCATCCTACTGTATCCTTGTACTGAACAATCTCATAGGAAACATCCGGATTCTCATCCAGGAAGCTCTGTGCTACGTTATAAGAAGTTGCCCCCTCTTTTACGGCAACCTTCAGACCATCGCAGTCAGCCAGACTCTTAACGGTATCTGCATACTCTGAATCTTCTTTCACGGCAAGGATCATACCACTGTCGCAGTAGGATTTGGACATATCCACAACCTCGCATCTTTCGTCTGTCTTATACATTGCTGCAATGGAAAAATCATACTCCCCATTCTGGATAGAAGGAACAATGGACTGGAATTCCATATCTGTCACTTCCATGTCAACTCCAAGCTTGTCTGCAATATACTGCGCCAGGTCAATATCAAAACCTACAATATTGTCGTCATCATCTCTGTATTCAAATGGTACATAAGTTCCGGTTGCGACGGTGATCACACCTTTCTCCTTAATTGCTTTAATATTTTCACCGTTTTCCCAGTCAACTGCTGCCGTGTCCTCTGTGTCTGTACTCTCTGCGTAAACCGGGGTAAAAGCTGTCATAATCATAGAAGCTGCTGTAAGAAGTGCCATTGCTTTTGCTGTTTTTCTCATAATAATTTCTCCTCTCTGACTCTCGCCGGTACAGATAGTCTTCTGTTATCGTTTCCAAAGTGGACAATAACAGCCTGCGCAGTTATGCTATCCCGATTTCCAGCTTTACTAACGCAAAAAGGACCGCCCTGTGGCAGCCCTTTCTGCATGGCAGAAATGCGATATTGCATTTCTCTCTTATGAAGTTTCGGTACGTTATGGAAACAAGTGCAAAAATGCTTTATCAGCAAATACTCTGACCTGCCATACCATAAACGCAAAAAACGGAGCAAACTCTCTAAGTAGTTTGCTCCGTTGCAACTTATGATGGAATTATAGCAAACACATTGCTATCTGTAAATCCATAAATTCAACAATTATTTTGTATGCATTTTACAATTTTTGTATATTTCTGTTAACCTTCGATCACGTTGCTCATATCATATCTTCCAGCTGGTTTTCCGGCAAGATATTTCGCTGCTTCTACAGCACCCTTGCCAAATACAGCCTTAGAATATGCTGTGTGCTTAAATTCGATCACTTCATCCGGTCCGGCAAAAATCACTTCATGCTCGCCGACAATAGAGCCTCCGCGAACTGCGGAAATACCGATCTCCTTAGCGTCACGTTTCTCTCTTCTCTGGCTGCGGTCATATACGTAATGATACTGGTTGTCCATTGCCTCGTTCAGACTATCTGCAAGGGCAAGAGCTGTTCCGCTTGGTGCATCCACTTTCAGGTTATGGTGCTTCTCTACAATCTCCATGTCAAAACCAGCTGCTGCCAAAACCTTAGCTGCATCCTGAACCAGTTTCAAAAGAGTATTGATTCCAAGGGACATGTTGGCAGATTTCAGAACGGCGATCTTTTTTGCACTCTCTTCTACTCTTGCAAGCTGCTCTTCACTTAAACCTGTGGTGCAAAGAACTACCGGCATATTTTTCTTCTCGCAGTAGTCCATCAGCTTATCAAAAGCCTTCGGGGAGGAAAAATCGATAACAGCATCTGCTTCCACCTGGCAATCGTCAATGTTTGTAAATACCGGATAGCTGTTTTTCCCCTGGTCTGCAATGTCGATTCCTGCTACGATCTGGGCATTTGCATCCTTCTCAACAATATTGGAAATAACCTGTCCCATATGACCGTTACATCCGTGCATGATAATTTTAACCATTTTATTTTTTCCTTTCTTACTGTAAATTAACGAGCTTGTAAAAATTATTTCAACAATATACGCGCTCTGTTTTTCTCTGCTTACATATTACAAAGAAATCCCGTCAGCCGCTGTCAGACAATATGCTGCCGCACACCAGAGCTGACAGGCTCTGTCCGGGATTTCAACATTATTTATGCAAGCTTAATTCCGTAATCAGCAAGAGCTTTTTTCAGTCTCTCCTCATTCTCCGGCTCCATCTCACAAAGAGGCATACGGGTCGGTCCCACTTTCCAGCCCATCAGGTTCAGGGCAGTCTTAACCGGAATCGGGTTTACCTCGCAGAACAGTGCATTGATAAGCGGAACAGCCTCAAGCTGAAGTCTGGCAGCACCAGCAAGGTCTCCCTCCATAAATTTCATAACCATGTCATGTGTATTCTTCGGAGCAACATTGGATAAAACAGAGATTACTCCAAGTCCGCCAAGGGAAAGGATCGGAAGTACCTGGTCATCATTTCCGGAATAGAGCTCAAGAGCTCCGTCAGCCATGGACATCATCTTGGCAATCTGGGAAAGATCTCCGCTTGCAGCCTTGATTCCCACAATGTTCTTCACATTCTTCGCAAGAGCAACTGCTGTAGCAGGCTGGATATTGCAGCCTGTACGACTTGGCACATTATACATAATGATCGGAGTTTCCGGTACAGAATTGGCAATCTCTGTATAATGACGGATAAGACCCTTCTGGCTTGCCTTGTTGTAATATGGAGTCACAATCAGAAGTGCATCAGCGCCATAAGAAGCAGCTTCCTGAGACATCATAACTGCAGTCTCTGTGCAATTAGAACCGGTACCTGCAATAACAGGAACTCTTCCAGCTACCTTGTCAATTGCAAATTTGATGGTCTGGAGATGTTCTCCATGTGTCAATGTAGAAGACTCGCCTGTAGTGCCACAGATAACGATTGCATCTGTGCTGTTCGCAATCTGATATTCCAGAAGTTCTTCCAGTTTCTCATAATTTACCTTTCCATCTTCATGCATCGGGGTTACAATTGCAACGGCTGCACCTTTGAAAATTGCCATATTATTTCCTCCTATTCATCCTTATCATGAGTTCTGCTCTCTTCCAAGAGTGGTAATGGTAGTCACACTGTCCACATAATCCAAAATGCCAGGGTCTACCCGATTTCCCGTAAGTATTAAATGCATGGATTCGTCCTTCTGTTTCAAAAGCCCGACAACCATATCAACAGTAGCAATATGCTTATCCAGAAGTCCCAGAATTTCATCCAGTACCAGGAAATCACATTCCTGTGTAGCAATCACTTTACGGGCAAAATTTAAACCATTGAGAATATTGCGCTCCTCTTCAGCCTGCTCTTCCTCATTCAACTGGTCGTAACAGCTCTCCATCTTTTCGAAGCGGAAGATCTTGATATCCAGCTGATCCAGTTCTTCCAGAAAGTCCAGCTCACGCCGTTCATTTCCTTTCAGGAACTGAATGATGATCACACTTTTGCCCTGAGAAGATGCCCGCAGTGCCTGACCAATTGCCAGTGTGGTCTTACCTCTGCCATTTCCGCAATATACTTCTGTTATTTCTTTTTCCATACTGATTCCTCTTATTGTTAAAAATAATGTTACCGTCTGCCATAGATCAATAACATTCCTCGCAATGCCGTCTCCGCAAATGATACCGTTCATTATATTCCAGATATCGCGCTTTGCAAATAAGAACCGCAAACTGCGCCATTTTTAATATGCTTATATTACCGCAAAACCAGCAGAAATGCAAGCAGAAGAAACTTGGAGAAAAATCGGGCTGGTTGCCTTCCATAAAGTAACTGGCAGACCATGGCGTATTTCCCGCCACTTCGGTTGGTTTACACATACTCCAGCTTGCTCACCGATACCTCATAAGCGATTCTCTTCTGTGTCTCATTTTCCCCGATGCGCTTCATGTATTCCCTGCTTTGGATCCTGCCCCAGATCAGTACATGACCGCCCACTTCAAAGGCTGAAGCATAGCGGGCATTTCGTCCCCAGCAAATACACGGTATGTAATCTGATTTTCCATAAGGTCGGTTCACTGCAAGAAGCAGATCGGCAATCTCTCTTCCCAGCGGTGTTTTCCGGTAAACAGGCGGCTTACAGATATATCCGTCCAGGAAAATCTGGTTTACCGGTGCCAGAGAATCCTCTTCTTCCAGAAATTTTAATTCCCGTGCAAATGCGGAAAGCACCAGCCGGTTGTGTTTTTCTTCATGACGGTTATAGGAACGGAACTGTCCGTGAATTTCCACATACTGTCCCACGTAATCCTGGGTAACGTCCACCAGCCTTTCAGATACCATCACCGGAATCCTGTCTTCAGAATCGCTAAGCCTCTTTACCAGAAGATCCATGGTATAAAATCCTTCTCCGTAAACCTGGTGGCTGAATGTGAAACCTGTAACGATTTTTCCCGTGATGGAAACCTGATTGTTTTCAATAATTTTATCTGCCATGTTGTAGTTCTCCTTCCTTATTTTCACTTTTTTCTGCAGACTTATGAGGTGTCCTGGGTTTATGCCCGGATACCTGTTGCCGCTCACTTTGTGACCATTAACCGCTTCGCGGAATATTACCCGTGAACAGCAACCAGTACTTGTCTTACTTGTTGGTCTATAATATCTATGAGAAAATCACCTGGATTAGAACCAGAAATTTAAAAAATTTTTTTCAACACCTTGTAATCTGCGAAAATTGTGGTAAACTGGGAATTTGGACAATATAAAGAAGAAACTGCATTAATATGGAAAGAAAGAGGCAGAATCCCTCTGCCCGATAAAGAAAGGATTTCGATTTTTATGAAGACGAAACGCGAAGATGTACGTAACGTAGCCATCATTGCCCACGTTGACCATGGTAAAACCACTCTGGTAGACCAGCTTCTGAAGCAGAGCGGTGTTTTCCGTGCCAATCAGGAGGTTCAGGAGCGTGTCATGGACTCCAACGATATCGAGAGAGAGCGTGGTATCACAATCCTCTCCAAGAACACAGCAGTTCATTACAAAGACACCAAAATCAACATTATCGATACCCCAGGACATGCTGACTTCGGCGGCGAGGTTGAGCGTGTACTGAAAATGGTAGACGGCGTTATCCTTCTGGTTGACGCTTTCGAAGGCGCTATGCCTCAGACCAAATTCGTTCTGAAAAAAGCTCTTGAGCTGAATCTGCACGTAATCGTCTGCATTAATAAGATAGATCGTCCAGAAGCAAGGCCAGACGAGGTTGTTGACGAGGTTCTGGAACTTCTTATGGACCTTGGTGCTTCCGATGAGCAGCTCGACTGCCCATTCCTCTATGCATCTGCAAAAACAGGACACGCTGTTCTGGATCTGAAGGATACACCAGAGAACATGGAGCCGCTGTTTGAGGCTATTCTGAAATACATCCCGGCTCCGGAGGGAGACCCGGATGCAGACACACAGGTACTGATCAGTACCATTGATTATAACGAATACGTTGGACGTATCGGCGTTGGTAAGGTTGAGAGCGGTACTATTGCTGTAAATCAGGAGCTTACTCTTCTGAACCACCACGATCCGGACAAAAAACAGAAGGTTAAGATCAGCAAGCTTTATGAGTTTGACGGTCTGAATAAAGTTGAGGTAAAAGAGGCAACTATCGGATCAATTGTTGCAATTTCCGGTATTGCTGAAATTCATATCGGAGATACCCTTTGCGGCGGAGATAACCCGGAGGCAATTCCATTCCAGAAGATTTCTGAGCCGACTATCGCCATGAACTTCCTGGTAAATGACAGCCCGCTTGCAGGACAGGAGGGTAAATACATCACCTCCCGTCATCTCCGTGACAGACTTTACAGAGAGCTGAACACAGATGTCAGCCTTCGTGTAGAAGACACCGAGACAACTGAGTGCTTTAAGGTTTCCGGACGTGGTGAGCTTCATCTTTCCGTTCTTATTGAGAATATGAGACGTGAGGGATATGAATTTGCAGTCAGCAAGCCAGAGGTACTTTACAAAATTGATGAACGCGGCAAGAAATTAGAGCCAATGGAAATTGCCTACATTGATGTTCCGGAGGAATTTTCCGGTACCGTTATCCAGATGCTCAGCGAGCGTAAGGGTGAGCTTCAGGGAATGAGCACTGCAAGCGACGGTTCCGTTCGTCTTGAGTTCCATATTCCTTCCCGTGGACTGATTGGTTTCCGTGGAAACTTCCTTACTTCCACAAAGGGAACTGGTATTATCAATACTATTTTTGATGGCTATTCTCCATATAAGGGAGATTTCCAGTATCGTAAACAGGGTTCCCTGATTGCTTTCGAGGGCGGCGAGGCTGTTACTTATGGTCTGTTTGCAGCTCAGGAGCGTGGTACTTTATTTATCGGACCTGGCGCCAAGGTTTACAGCGGTATGGTTATCGGACAGAATGGCAAGGCAGAGGATATCGAGCTGAATGTCTGCAAGACCAAGCATCTGACCAATACTCGTTCCTCTTCTGCTGATGAGGCACTGAAACTGACTCCGCCAAGAGTTCTCAGTTTGGAGCAGGCTATTGAGTTTATCGATACAGATGAGCTTCTGGAGGTTACTCCAAGCAGCCTTCGTATCCGTAAGAAGATTCTGGATTCCCGTGATCGTAAGAGAGCTTCTATTAAGAAAAATGCGTAAAGGATTATAAGAAAATAGAGCAGATAGATCTTAGGTTGAGTAAGATTTATCTGCTCTTTTTGTATATAGCAAGCTCTAAAGCTCTTTCTTTAGTTTATAGAAGTCCTTCACAGCCTTCCAGCCAATTTTCACAATCTTCTTCACATTAATGGAATTAGTTCCGCCCTGTCTGGGTTTGAAGGTGATGTCTATGAATTGTACTTTTTCTTTGTAGTGGACAAAGTATGTAGTAAACATAATGTTTGGAATATTGAAATCTTCTGGGAGTTTGTCGATATATTTGGCTACCAGGCTGGATTTCATCAGGCGGTACGGCGCATTGGCGTCGGAAACTTTTACACCGAAGATCATTCTCAGTAGAAAGCATACAACATTCTCTACGAATTTTCTGGATTTTCCGTCGCCACGGACAGCGCGGCTGCCGATTATTGCATCATACCGGCCTCTCTGGTTCCAGAATGGCTCGAATTCGTCTGGATTGGTCTGACCATCGGAATCAGTCTGGAAAATATAATCGGCTTTCTGCCGGATGGCATAGCGATATCCATAAAGTACTGTAGGACCGTGACCGCCGTTTGGTTTATCCAGTGAGACAAGAAGGGGTCTTGTAGCGGCACATTTCTGCAGAAGTTCGTAGGTGTTGTCTTTACTTCCATCGTTAATAATCACCAGTCTGGAATTTCCCTCGTCGTTATGACGTTCCACTACTGGGTACCACTGGTCAATGGTTTTCTCAATATTCTCCGATTCATTATATGCCGGAATTACGATATATAAACTGGACATAACTTCCTCCGTCACGCTTTCAGCCCAAATTCTTCTGCTAATTTTCCAAACTGGGGCAAAGAGTTCATAATCGTGTCATACGATACACAATAAGCCAGTCTTACATATCCAGGGCAGGCAAAGGAGCTTCCCGGAACCATAAGGATATTGTATTTTTTGCCAGCTTCGCAGAAGGCTTTTTCATCTGTAACTGGAGATTTCACGAATAAATAGAACGCTCCCTGTGGCTTGATACATTCAAATCCCAGTTCTTTCAGTCCATTGTAAAGAGCAAGGCGGTTCTTGTCGTAAGCTGCCACATCCACCTCTGCATCTACGCATTTCGCGATTACTTTCTGGATCAGGGATGGAGCATTTACGCAGCCGATAGTACGGTTGGCAATGGCGGCTGCTGCGATCAGTTCCTCGCTGCCGTCTGCCTCGTCTGGAATGACCAGATAACCGATACGCTCACCTGGAAGAGAAAGGGATTTGCTGTAGGAATAGCCTACGATTGTATTTACATAATATTTTGTCAGATAGGGTACCTGTACGCCGTCATAGGCCAGTTCTCTATATGGTTCATCAGAAATCAGGTAAATCACTGTGCCAAATTCTTTCTGCTTCGCTTCCAGAATTGACGTAAGTTTCCTGATTGTTTCTTCTGAATAAACAACTCCAGTCGGATTGTGAGGAGTATTCACAATGACAGCACGGGTCTTCGGTGTGATTTTCTCCTCAAATTCCTTCAGATTCGGCTGGAATGTGGTAGTATCCGGTGAGATTTCCACAAGATTGCCGTCATAATTGCGTACATATGCACCATACTCCAGAAAATAAGGTGCAAAAACGATCACTTCTTCCCCAGGATTCAGGATTGTCTTAAATGCTACGTTCAATCCGCTGGCTGCACCAACTGTCATGATCAGATTTTTTGCTGCAAAAGAAGTGCCAAATCGACGGTTCAGGGACTCTGCAATTGTCTGGCGAACATCCTCGAATCCTGCATTGCTCATATAGCCATGGAGAACTGTCGGTTCTTCCTCATTTACCAGATCAATAATGGCCTGACGAACACAATCCGGTGCGGGAACGCTTGGATTTCCAAGGCTGAAATCAAATACATTTTCCGGTCCGTAAATCGCGCGAAGGCGATTGCCTTCCTCGAACATCATACGGATTGCAGAATTGTTTTTTACATATGGTTTCATTTTTTCTGCTATCATTTTATGTCACTCCTCTTTGCTTATTTCTTATCTTTTACTTTAATTCTTCCCATAAAACAGGGCAATACAGATTCTACTGACGTTGCTCGCAGTGGCTTCCCATTGTTACTGTTCACTGGTAACATTCCGCGAGGTGTTTTTTGTGAACAAAGTTCACAGAAAACCCGAGAATTGCAGCGCGAAATCATGCGAATGCATGATTTCTGTGCATCGCGAAGCGTGTTACTGGTCACGGAGTGAACAGTAACTTCCCATTTTCTCGCGTCAATATTTGTATTAATTACACTGCACCTCTTTGCGCAATAGCTCAAAGAGGTGCCTGTAATCAACATTATAAAATTTCTCTATTATTTCGTTTTGTTTTTCCCAAATATAATCCATCCTACAAGTCCCAACACCAGCAGACTCACAATCATCCACACGGTCAGCACAACCGGTCCCTTCGGGCTAAACATATCATAATATCCTTTCAGATAAATCACAACTACAATCGCCGGAATCACATATAGCATGTATTTCTGTACGTTTGCAGGGAATTTCAGCCCTTCTCCGGTATCCGCCTCTTTAATAAAGTTCTTCCAGCCCCAGCCATATTTGGACACGCAGAACATTACAAATACTACAGAACCCAGTGGAAGAATATTATTGGATACAATGAAATCTTCCAGATCCATAATGTTCGTTCCTGCTCCAAGAGGCTGTATTCCTGACAAAATGTTGAAACCAAATACTGCCGGAAGAGAAAGAAGGATCATTGCCACCATATTGACTATAACAGCTTTTCCACGACTCCAGCCTTTTCTGTCCATTGAATAGGATATAATATTCTCAAAAACCGCAATTACAGTAGACAGGGAGGCAAAGGACATAAACAGGAAAAACAGAGCTCCCCAGATTTTCCCTCCTGTCATCTGGTTAAATACATTAGGCAATGTAATAAATACAAGTCCCGGGCCTGCTCCTGGCTCCACACCAAATGCGAAGCATGCCGGAATAATGATCAATCCTGCCATCAATGCGACAAAAGTATCCAGAATCGTAATATGCAGAGATTCTCCCAGAAGGGATCTGTCCTTTCCAAGATAGCTTCCGAAAATAGTCATAGAGCCTGCACCAATACTTAATGTAAAAAATGCCTGCGACAGTGCCCCAAAGATCACATTTCCGATTCCGATCTCGGCCATAGCGGCAAAATCCGGTACTAGGTAAAATTTCACTCCCTCCATCGCTCCGTCAAGCGTAAGGGAATGAACTGCAAGCACTACGATCAGTGCCAGAAGACACATCATCATAACTTTTGTGATTTTCTCCAGGCCACGCTGCACTCCCAAAGAGCACACTCCGAAGGATAAAACAACTACAATGATCATCCATAAAGTCATTGTACCAGCTGAATCCTGAAGTCCTGTAAAATAGTCTGCCACCTGTGCAGAATCTTTCCCGGCCAGTTTGCCGGCTGCCATTGCGTAACAGTAGTAAAGCATCCATCCTGCAACCATGGTGTAGAACATCATCAGCACATAGTTGGAAACCATGCTCATGTAGCTGAAATTATGGAAGTTGGCGCCCTCCGGTTCCAGGTCGTGAAATGCCCTTGCCGTACTTTTGCGGCTTGCACGTCCTACTGCGAATTCACATACCAGTACTGGCAATCCCAACAAAACCAGAAATATCAGGTAAATCAGAATAAATGCCGCTCCACCATATTTTCCCGCCATATACGGAAACTTCCACACGTTTCCAAGTCCAATGGCGCATCCTGCAGAGACCAGGATAAATCCCAGCCGTGATCCAAATGTTTCTCGTTCTTTCAAATCGTCCCCCTTGTTTTCTTTTTCATTTTATAGTGCCTGGCAGCTGTACCTTCCAGGCTTTGTTTTTGTTGGAAAGTAATAAAAAGGACCGGTTATATCCAGCCCTTTTTCATATTTTCCCCGATACCTTATTGTAACGCCCCCACCCATTTATGTCAACGCTTTTATGTGATGGGAGTTTGACGTTTTAAAGTCGAAAATAAATCATTGGTGATAATTTACGATTTTTTTCGCAGTAACAAAGACCAATGTATTGGTGTCCGCAAACTTTTATACATAAAAAGAACAGTCTCACCTTAGACACCATTTTCCAGGCAAAACTGTCCTCTTTCATCATTCCTTAACCTTTCACACTAAGTCTCACCAGCGCCCTCTGCAGCTTGGCTTCTACGATCTTGTATTCTTTATCGGAGAGACCACCTTTGGCCAGTTTTTCCTGGGCACGCTCTTTGGCCTTTCCGGCGCGGTCGACGTCGATGTCCTCCTGCCATTCCCAGGTGGTTGCAAGAAGACTGCAGTTGCCATCCATTACGGTGAGCATGCCACCGATGCAGGCTGCACTGCGGCTGGTGCCATCCTCCAGTATCACATGGGCCTCGCCCATTCCAAGAGCGGTACAGAAGTTGCAATGTCCTGCCAGGATTGCCAGATCACCGGTAATGCTGCGGCACACAATGCGCTGCACCTCTCCCTCAAAAAGCAGGCCGTCGGGGGTACCGATTCTAAGGGGAAATGTCCTCATAGGCAGCCTCCTTTACTGATTCTGGTTATTTTTTGCTTTCTCAAATACATCGTCAATAGTTCCGGCAAACAGGAAGCAGCTCTCTGGAATACTGTCGCACTCGCCATCCAGGATCATCTTAAATCCACGGAGAGTCTCTTTCAGCGGAACGTACTGTCCCGGCATACCTGTAAACTGCTCTGCTACAGAGAAGCTCTGTGACAGGAAACGCTGCACCTTACGTGCACGGCTTACTGTCAGCTTGTCTTCCTCAGACAGCTCATCCATACCCATGATGGCAATAATATCCTGCAGTTCTTTATAACGCTGCAGAACTCTCTGTACTGCACGTGCAATCTCATAATGCTCCTGTCCAACTACCTCCGGAGAAAGGATACGACTGGTGGAATCAAGGGGATCCACTGCCGGATAAATACCCTGGCTGGCGATCTCACGGGAAAGTACAGTGGTCGCATCCAGATGGGTAAATGTAGTAGCCGGAGCCGGGTCTGTAAGGTCATCGGCAGGTACATAAACAGCCTGTACAGATGTGATGGAACCCTTTCTGGTAGAAGTGATACGCTCCTGAAGGGCACCCATCTCAGTAGCCAGAGTTGGCTGATAACCTACCGCGGAAGGCATACGTCCAAGAAGTGCGGAAACCTCTGAGCCAGCCTGTGTAAAACGGAAAATATTATCAATGAAAAGAAGCACGTCCTGATTCTTTACGTCACGGAAATACTCTGCCATAGTCAGTCCGGAAAGGCCAACTCGCATACGCGCTCCCGGCGGCTCATTCATCTGGCCGTAAACCAGTGCAGTCTTGTCGATAACGCCGCTTTCCTTCATTTCATTGTAAAGGTCATTACCCTCACGGGTACGCTCTCCAACACCTGTAAATACAGAAAGTCCGCCGTGTGCTGTGGCAACATTGTGGATCAGCTCCATGATAAGAACTGTTTTGCCAACACCAGCACCTCCGAACAGACCGATCTTACCACCCTTTGCATACGGGCAGATCAGGTCAACGACCTTGATGCCGGTCTCCAGGATCTCGGTTGCCGGCATCTGCTCCTCATAGGATGGTGCCGGACGGTGGATTGCCCAGTGCTCTTTCGTCTCTGGTGCCGGAAGATTGTCTACCGGATCACCTAGAAGATTAAATACTCGTCCAAGGCACTCTTCTCCAACCGGAACCTTAATGGGTTCACCAGTATCTACAGCCTTGGTTCCTCTTACCAGACCATCGGTGGAATTCATGGCGATACAGCGTACCGTATTATCCCCGATCTGCTGAGCAACCTCTGCTGTGAGCTTTGTGCCTTCATGATCAATTTCGATGGCATTGAGAAGTGCCGGCAGCTCGTCATGCCCGAACCGGATATCCAGTACCGGACCGATAACCTGCACTACCTCGCCAATGTGTTTTTCGCTCATTTAGCAGTCTCCTTATAGATTGAAGGATAAAATCCTTCATAATCATCATTATTTCTGTGACTGACCATCCGAAAAATCCATATAGTAACATTTCGTTATATTTTTCACTATATCTTATTTTTTCTCCAGCCAGCACGCGGATGAATATTCTATAAATGCAAAATATCAACTACTATTGTAAATACTGCCTTTTTCGTGGCAGCAATATATTTTGCACCTACCTTATACTCCCTCCGCACCTCCAACAATCTCTGTGATCTCCTGCGTGATGCTTGCCTGACGTGCCCGGTTGTAATGCAGATTCAGCTTCTCGATCATTTCCTCGGCATTGTTGGTCGCAGCCTCCATGGCGGTACGTCTTGCAGCCAGCTCACTGGCTACGCTCTCACAAACCGCACCATAGATCAAACCAGCCAGATACTCCGGAACGATGGCATCAAATACTTCCGACGCATCCGGCTCATACAGAATCAGATTCCGGATGCTCTTTGTATCCTGTTCATCTGTCAGGTCCTTCAGAGGCAGCACCGGAATCGCCGATGGCTGCTGGGAAAGCATGGAAACAAACTTTGTGTAACAAAGATCAATGTGTCCAAATTCTCCCTTCTTAAATTCCCCGCAGAGCAGATTCGCCATCTCAAAGCAGTCTGCAACAGAAACATCGGCAATTTCGCCAAAGCTTTCTGTAACACAGGCAAATCCATTTCGCTTCGAATACTCCACAGCCTTTTTCCCAATGGGAAGAACCAGGAAATCCTGATTCACAGAGGCTGCTTCCAGACATTTAAACAAGTTGGTGTTATATCCGCCAGCCAGACCACGGTCTCCGGCGATCAGCACATAACAGCGCTTCTCATTCCCGGATTCTCTTGCATATACAGAAGAAAAATCTGTATTCCCCTGGGCAATATCCACAAGGGTCTGATGCATGGTCTCAAAATAGGGCCGGCAGACTTCCGCCCTTTCTTTTGCTTTACGCAGTTTGGAGGATGCTACAAGTTCCATTGCCTTGGTAATCTGCATGGTGCTCTGCACACTTTTGATCCGCAGCTTTACCGCTTTCATGTTTGCAGCCATAAAAAGTCCTCCTTGTCACAATTTATTTCTCAGGTCTTGTATTTACAAAATTCTCAGTATACTGTTCCAATGCGCCCTTCAGCTTCTCTTCTGTCTCCGCAGATAATGCACCTGTGGAACGGATTTCCTGCATTGCAGCAGCACCCTGTGCATCACTGTCGATCCAGGTATAAAGACCGGCTTCATAGCTTCTTACATCCTCTGTAGCAACCCTGGAAAGGATTCCCTTGGTTACTGCATAAAGGATAGCTACCTGCTTCTCAACTGGAACCGGAGCATTCTGGTTCTGCTTCAGAACCTCCACAATACGGGCTCCTTGCTCCAGTCTGGCCTTGGTATCTGTATCCAGATCAGACCCAAACTGAGCAAAGCTCTGCAGCTCTCGATACTGGGAATAAATCAGCTTCAAAGTACCGGCAACCTTCTTCATTGCCTTGATCTGTGCATTTCCACCAACTCGTGATACGGAAATACCAGGGTTTACAGCCGGCATAACACCGGAATGGAACAGCTCTGTCTCCAGGAAGATCTGTCCGTCTGTGATGGAAATAACGTTAGTGGGAATATATGCGGAAACGTCTCCTGCCTGTGTCTCGATGATCGGAAGTGCAGTCAGGGAACCGCCGCCGTGTGCCTCATCCAGTCTTGCGGCACGCTCCAGAAGTCTGGAATGGAGATAGAAAACATCTCCAGGATATGCCTCACGTCCCGGTGGACGACGGATCAGCAGGGAAAGTGCACGATAAGCAACCGCATGCTTACTTAAATCATCGTAAATGATAAGTACATCTTTTCCCTTATACATAAAATATTCACCCATTGCACATCCGGAATACGGTGCAATGTACTGCAGCGGGCTGGCTTCTGAAGCAGTAGCCGCTACAACGATGGTGTAATCCATAGCGCCGTTTCTGGTAAGAGTTTCAACCAGGGAAGATACTGTGGAACGCTTCTGACCAATTGCAACATAGATGCAGATCACGTCCTTACCTTTCTGATTGATAATGGTATCTGCTGCCAGAGTGGTCTTACCAGTCTGGCGGTCACCGATGATCAGCTCACGCTGGCCTCTTCCAATGGGAACCATGGAGTCAATTGCCTTAATACCGGTCTGCAGAGGCTGGTTAACGCCCTGTCTCTCGCAGATACCTGGTGCCGGGCTCTCAATCGCCCTGTATTCACTTGTCACTACAGGTCCTGCACCGTCAATAGGCTGTCCAAGGGCATTTACAACTCGCCCGATCATAGCCTCACCAACCGGAACGGATACCACCTTTCCGGTGCGCTTTACGGTCTGACCTTCGCCAATACCGGAATCATCCCCAAATAAAACGATAGAAACACTGTTTTCTTCCAGGTTCTGCGCCATTCCGAAGCTTCCGTCCTCAAACTCAAGAAGCTCTCCTGCCATACAGTTGATAAGACCGCTGGCTCTTGCAATACCATCACCAACCATAAGAACCGTACCGGTCTCATTCTGTTTGATGGCGTTATCGTAATATTTGATCTGACTGCGGATGACTTTTGAAATTTCTTCAGGTTTAAGCTGCATTTTCTCTATCCATCCTTATACTATAAGCTCGTTTAATTTTCTGGAAAGACCGTCCAGACGACTCTTTACAGTACCGTCCAGCTGTCTGCCCTCCAGTTCCACTTTAAGACCTGCAAGCACCGTCGGATCTGTCTTCTGGGTCAGGGTAACGGTCTTGCCGCTTATCTTCTCCAGCTTGTCCTTAAGCGCTGCCATCTGCTCATCTGTCAGTGCAACCGCGCTGGTCACCACTGCAGTGGCAATATTATGGTCCACATTGTACCGCCGTGTAAATTCCTCGCAGCAACCGGAATACTCTCCCAGGATTCCGCGCTCACACAGCAGCTTCAAAAAATTCACCAGATACCGTTCTGCTTCTGTTCCAAATGCAGTATCAAGAAGTTTTGTCCTCTCTTCCTTCGGGATAGAAGGCTCTGACAACAATTTCACATAATCGGGATTCTCCCGAAAAAGCTGCCGGATCGTCTGCATCTGCTCCAGCACAGTGTCGGTAAGCTGTTCTTCAGCAGCAAGATCATACATGCTGCCGCCATATAATCTGGCAATCTGCGTCATGATGCCTCACCTACATTCGAAATAAACTCGTCGATCAGTTTCGCGTGATCCTCTTCCTTGATCTCACGCTCGATCACCTTGCCGGCAATCTCCATTGCCATGCCGCCGATCTCATTCTTCACTTCATTGACAGCTTTGCGTTTCTCCTGTGCAATGTCGCTCTCAGCCTTCTCTTTCATAGCACGGGCTTCCTGGGCTGCACTCTTCAGGATCTCCTCACTCTGGAGGGAAGCTGTCCTCTGTGCCTCATTTACAATATCGCTGGCTTTTGTCTTAGCCTGCTGCATATTCTGCTCATACTCTGTCTTCATGGCAATTGCTTCTTTCTTCGCCTTTGTGGCATCCTGAATTTCGGCATCTGCCATTGCTCTTCTCTTCTGAAGCATTTCATTGACAGGCTTAAACAAAAATCTTTTTATCAGATACATCTGAAGAAAAAGATTGCAGATCTGTGCGATAAACGTCCACGGCACAATTCCTACAAGTTCCTGTACCTGCATGTTCTAACCTCCTGTTGTAACTGCTACCATTCATACCTTTCCAGCAGCTTACCAGTATAAAAACAAGCTGCTTTGGTGCCGCCTCTATGGATCTTCTATAACCGCGGTCTGTGAATGGTAACCCCTGTGGTACTTGTCCTTAATTATCCAAGGAATTTCATGAAGGTACCAGGTGCAACGAAGATCAGAAGCAGACCGGTTACGAAACCGTAAATACCTGTAGTCTCTGCGATCGCACAACCAAGAAGCATGGTAGATGTTACATCACCTTTGCACTCCGGCTGACGTCCAATCGCTTCCAGAGCTTTTGCAACTGCATTACCTTCTCCAATACCAGGTCCGATACCTGCGATCAGTGCAAGACCAGCACCAATTGCACAACCAGCCAGTGCGATACCTTTTGCCAATACTGTAAAATCCATAATCAAATCCTCCTGTTATTTATGATTTCTCTTGTTAAAAAATACAATTCAGCCGGAAACTGCAAAATATTTTCTGCATTCTCCGGTTTTCTGCCCACTTCGTGAACCTCTGCCTTCTTTAGACTACTCTTCCGCTGCATTCGCAATATACATTACAGTCAGCATACAGAAAATAAATGCCTGCATGATTCCGGAAAACCAATCAAAATAAACTGACATAATTGCCGGAATACCAACATCCAGGAATGGGATCTTCGACAATACATCTCCCACAATACCCGGAATCAGTCCGAACAGTTTGGAACTTGCCAGCGCCAGCGCTGCATAGATCAAACCATTGATAACTACACCGGAAAGAATATTTCCAAAATGACGGCATGCCATACTGATCGGTGTGGCAATCTCAGAAAGAATATTAAATGGTGTCATAATAGGGATTGGAGTTGTAAATCCCTTCATATATCCACCGAAACCATTTGTCTTGATCTTCTGTGCCGTGATCATGGTAAATACAACAACTGCCCATGCAGCTTCTGTGGAAAGATCTGCTGTAGGGCTTCGCAGTCCTACAAGGCTGATCAGGTTGGATACCACACTGGTGGCAAAAAGCGCCGCCACAAAAGGAATCATATAGCTGAATTTCTCACCCATATTTCCGATGACGAACTTATTTGCTGTCTCCACCAGAAGCTCAGCCACAGCCTGTCTCCTGGATATTTTCTCCACCTTCAGATCATGTGTCAGCCAGATACAAAGTCCTGTGATCAACAGCATAACCAGCCAGCTTACAACCAGAGTCTCCGTGATCTGGAATTTCCCAAGGATGGGAATCTCAAATGGAAACGTATAGAATATCCTGCCACCGGTTATTTCAATATCCATGTACTCTCACCTCCTGTCATTATAAATTTGCAACTGTTCTGTACCACCTCTGTCACACACCTCGTGGAGTAGTACCTGCTGAATAGTTACATAAAATTATATATATCATTATGCGGCCTTCCTCCCCCCAATGATTCCAACTGTCTTGATCACAATGTTTGGAAAAAGCAATGGTAAGATTCCGGCTACAAACTGAAAACAGGGAACCGCAATCGCCAGAACGCCCCAGATAAGCTGAAGCATCATTCTCTGACTATAGCTGGCCTTCATCTTTGCTGCAGCCTGTTTATCGTCCTCCATGGAAACTATCTTCTGAACGGTCAGTCCCATAAGGAAAAAGTTCAGTACTGCCACCATCCCGCCAATAAATCCGGCGAGAAGCACTGTATAATCAAACGGAATCTGCTCCGGCACTGCCAGATGTCCGATTCCAAATACAGCCCACATCAGGACTACGCATACAAATGTACCAATCGCCACCTTCTTAGTCTCTTTCCTCACTGCCGGCTGCACATCTGCAAACATTTTGCTCATACAAATCTCCCTTCTGAAACGTGTTTGAAAAAGGCTTTCCGCAAAATGTACGTCACACTTTGCAGGAATGATTCCTCAAACATACTCTAATGATGTCTGTTAAATGAAACTTTATTCTTCTTTTTCTCTTTCTTCTGATGGCCGGTTACGGACAGGTAAAGCTTATAGGCTACTGTAAAGGATCCTCCCAGTCCGAAAAAAAAGCCAGGAATAAAAATCCATTCTCCTATTCCCAGGCTGGTACTCATCCACCAGCAGATCAGCAGGCACAGAAGCAGAGGAGTGATAAAGGATAAGCTAAATTGACTAAGCAAAGTCATATTCTTGATAATATCTCCCCATTTTTTCATAAAAGCCTCCTGTCTCAAGTCTCATTTTATAGACAGATTTTAACACAATTCAGTGTGGATAGCAACTTTTATTGTGCACATTATTTAAAAACCGACTTCCATTTTATTGCATATCGTCAATTTTTTCACACTTCAAAAAGTAATTACATGCTAACAAATTCTTGTTATTTTGTCGTTATACAATCGTTAAACATTGACTAAAATTCAGACACTGCAGGTAGTATTGTCTAGAGCGTGTTTGAAACAGGCTCTGGCTGCAATATCCTTTGATATGCAAAAAACTGCCTTGTATCAGCATTCCCATTTCTGGTAAATTCATGCTGTACAAAGCAGTTTCTCTTTCATAGTTTCTTATGAACCGCTCTATCTTATTTTAGAGCGTATTTGTAAAATCATTCTCGCAATCTGCACGCCCCGCTTTGCGGCATATTTTGCCCAAATTCGTAGAGCGTGTTTGTGAAATCATTTCTGAAAATTATGACGTACCTCTTATGAAAGCTGTCTTAATTTGCATACAAATAAGAACTATATGTGGGATCATCAATGTTTGAGGAATCAATCCATGCCGGATCGATACGCACATTCCGCTTGATTTCCACACTCTTCTTTGGTGCAGTAGTCAAAAGTGCTGTCCAGATGGTCTGATATCCCATCGCGTAAGGCTGCTGGGAAACCACGCCGACCTCTTTACTATTCCGGATAGCCTCCTGTTGTTTCGCTGTGGCATCCACACCAACCATCACGATGGAATCCTTTGTTTCATCCTTTTTCATGTCCAGATACAGATCGGCAATATCTGCATTATCGCAGAAAACACCGTCCAGCTGCGGATATTTGTCAAGAACCTCCTGCATGGCAGCTGTCATATCCTCTACCTGATCCTGATAAACAATCTCCACGACCTCAATATCCGGATAATTGGTGATATAATTGGTAAAACCGCTTACACGTTCCTGAATGCTCTGCGTCTTTTCCTGCGCGGAAAAGACAGCAACCTTACCCATTTTTCCGATGGCTGTGGCTAATCTATACGCAGCGATTTCTCCCACCCTGGTATTATCCGTACCGCGGAATGCACGGATCATCTTACTGTCCGTAACACCGGAGTCAAATGCCACAACCGGGATTCCATTCTCCTTGGCAGCTTCCAGCTGCGCCTGAAGGGAATCCATATCGCTGGCAGAAACACAGAGTACATCAGGATTCTCTGCAATTACTGCATCTATGGTATTTACCTGGCTCTCCACATCTTTCTCATCGCTGGCGCCTTCAAAGGTCATGGTCACCTGATCTTCTTTCTTGAAGCCATATGCCTCGTTTACATCGGCAATTGCCTGCTCCATTCCTTTCTTAACCAGTCCCCAAAACTCTCCGCTTGTACTCTTGCTTACAACTGCCACCCGGGATCCTGCCTGGATTTCTACAGATGTATCAATTTCAGGAATAAGAGGATCCTTTTCTTCCTGGGCTTCTTCTGTGGATTCCGTAGTCTGCCCGTCAGAAACCAGTGGTGCGATCACTTTCTCCACTTCTTCTTTCTTACAGCCTGTGAAGGTGCATAATGCAGCCAGAACAACAGCAGGTATCACTGCTACTTTTTTCATTTTATTCACTCCTCATCTGAATGTTTAAAGTTTTTCATAGAAACTTTTTATAACTATTTTTCGCAGTCTTCATCTTTGTTTAATCTTGCTTTTACATTATACACAATTTCGGTTCCACGTCTATAGTTTTTATGTTTTTTTCACATTTGCGGGATAGAAATCCCCTTAAATTCCGCCCCTTCCGGCTTCGTCACGAATTTCATCACCTTTCCGGTTACAGGATGTAAAAAGGTAAGGCTTGCGGCGCACAGGGCCAGGCTTCCTGCCCCGATGGTCACATTCGTTCCGGCACCATATTTCCGGTCACCTGCCAAAGGCATTCCGGCATGAGCCATCTGAACCCGTATCTGGTGATGGCGGCCTGTATCCAGATGAATTCGGAGCAGCCATTTTTTCTTTCCGGAAATTTCATCCACAGCTTCACCGAGAACCTCATAGGAAAGTCTGGCTTTCTTCGCACCAGGAGTGTTCGCATTCACTACGGAAGAAGTATTGGATTTTCCATCTTTTTTCAGGTAATCCTCCAGAACTGTTTCTTTTTTCCCAGTCTCTGCCTGCTGTCCATATGTTACTGCCAGATAAATTTTTTCCATCTTTCCAGCTGTAATCTGTGCACTTAACGATTTCGCAGCCTCAGGTGTCTTTCCAAATACAAGAATACCTTCTACCGGCTGATCCAGCCTGTGGATTACTGCCAGATATGGAATCCTTCTCCCACCACCAGCTTGCATTGCCAGATAATTTTTCAGGCTGCTCTCCAGATCCATGGCACCAATTCTTGCATTCTGTACCGCAATTCCCGCTGGCTTACGGCAAACTATAATCTCTTTATCTTCGAAAAGAATGTAGTCCTCTATTTTCCCACTAAACATCGTCTGCTTCCCTCATAATTTCCAATTTTCTCCGCTCATTATAGCGGATTAAAGCCTGATTTACAAGCTCACACTTTCTATTCCGGTATGCTTTATGCTGCATATCGGTTCCTGTTCACTTCGTATCCAATACATCATCCCGCTTTTTTGTCTCTCACAGCATGGAAAAGGACGGTCATCATTTTACTTATATTTCAAATGATGACCGTCCTAAAATTCTTCAGTATTCAATGGTCTTTTCCTCGTTTTTCAAATTGATTTACAATTTAATATTTACGTGGTCTTTATTCAGTTGTTCTATATTCAGTTTTAAGTTTTTATTTAAAATATCTTATCTTATTTCCTGCTCATAAACGATATGATGTTTATCATTCGGTTTATTTAGAAGTTTGATAGATTGAAATTATAATTCACGTTTTATAATTTCTTCTGCAGAAATATCGGATATACTTCTCAGGCTCTGAATCATTATCATAAACAATTTCAAACTTAATTCGGTTAAATCCAAAACCACTTACTGGTTCATATGCTCTCTTATATGTATTATACAAAAAAGTTTGAGCGGAAGTTCCTGATCTATTTCTGACTGGAATATCAATTATGATATTCTTCTAATGCAAAGTTTCGATTCATATTCTAAAGGTTCAATAGGAATCTCAAGATATCCTGCTTATCTGTGATAAGGGGTTATATCCTCTGGAAAAATGTTTCTTTACACAAGTTCCAGATCTTTGTATTAGTGGTGGACAGTTATTCAATATAAGTAATCGCTTCTATTTACCTTGGATACGTTTATAAGTATCAGTTGAATCAAATGATACTTTATTTTCTATTTACACAGTTCTCGTATCAGGTCTTCTTGCAGGAAATGCGATTCCTGTCTCTCTTATATTGATTAGAAAGATTTTATGTTCCCATTGGAATCACTAAGCTCCTTTCTTTATGAAGTTGTTTTTCTTTTGATGAGCTTATATTACCATCTCTGGTCTTATTTGTCAATACTTTTTCGTGCATTTTTCGTTTTATTTCTGTTTTATTTTGGTGCTTCGCGTTGTATTTCTGTGTTTTTTATTAATTATTGTAATTATTCAGAATATTCGTTCATGTAACAAGAAAGGCTCCTTTTTGCAGAAGTCTAAATGGGTGTTTAAAAAAGGCTTTCTGCAAGATGTACGTCACAATTTGTGGGAGATTTTGTCCGGATGAGGGTATTATAGCGGGCTACGACAACCGAATTCGGGAAAAATATACCGCAAAGTGGGGCGTGCAGATTGCGGAAATGTTTTTTTAAACACGTTCTAGCCTATGTAGAAACACATTGAGCGATATTTACCTTTTCGTTGCAGTGAGATCATACCATGTAGAACTTTTTATGTAACAGGGAATTTTGATAAAAAGGCAGGTCGCTCTCAAAAAGAATGACCTGCCTCATAACATTTTATTTTCTATTGTAGTTGATCAGACAGCCTTTCAGGATGATTTCCCGCTCATCATCTGTCAGCTCTCCAAGTGTTACGGTAAACGGAACCAGTCCGCTCTCTTTTACCACATAGCCGGTAATGCTGTCGGCTTTCTCTTCCACTGCCTTGCGGATTTCCGGGAAGAACAGGTAATCACCGTTTACAAACGGAAGATCACCGGCCGGGATCAGGAATGGAAGCATTCCCCAGTTAATCAGGTTGGAACGGTAACGTTTGGTAGCGTATTCGTTGGCAATGTTTGCCCAGCCGCCAAGTACTTTCTGGCAGGAAGCAGCCTGCTCACGGGCAGAACCATCTCCGGGCTTCACTGCGAAAATAGTACTTCCAACGCCAAGATTGCCTTTGCCAGCTTCCGGATACTCTTTGTTCACCGCTTCCATAACCGGCTTCAGCTCTGGCAGTGCATCCAGCGGACATTCGCCGTTCTCAATAGCATGCTCTGCTTTCTGAACCTCTTTTGCCCGTCCAACATAAGCCGGATCCTTTCTGGAAAGAGTAAACTCAGCCAGTCCAAGAGGATTGGAACGGTAGGAGGAAGTCTCACCGGACGGGATCAGCTCGTCGGTAGTAGTTACCGGATCGTGAATTTCTGAAACAACCTTCAGAACCAGATTCTCTGCAAGTGCCGGCATCTTCGGCCAGTCTTTGATGTTCGGTCCAAACTGGATCTCAACAGACGGATCAGCCACGCCCTTGCTGTCAAATACACGGTTATCGTAAATCGTTTTATCAAAGAAATATTTCTGTCCTCTGTACTCTCCTGTGAAATTCTCAGCAGAGGTAAGGAATCCCTTGTTTGCAGCTGTAGCAGCGATAGAACGGGCATCCATAAGTGCAACAGAAGAAATCTGACCATTCTGGATCTTGGAGCCTTCACGGTTCGGGAAGTTTCTGGTGGTATGGCGGATACTGAAAGCATTGTTTGCCGGAGTATCTCCAGCACCGAAGCATGGACCACAGAATGCAGTTTTCACAACAGCACCTGTCTCAAGAAGATCTGCCAGAACTCCATTCTTAGCCAGTTCCATATAAATCGGAGTACTTGCCGGATATACGCTTAAAGTAAAGGCATCTGCACCGATGCTGGTTCCGCGGAGAATATCCGCTGCAGCACAGATATTCTCAAATCCACCGCCTGCACATCCTGCAATAATTCCCTGGTCAACATAAAGCTTTCCGTCTACAACCTTATTACGGAGAGTATAAGGAACCTTGCCGTCCAGACTTACCAGAGCTTTTTTCTCAACATCGGCAAGGATGTCATCCAGATTTGCATTCAGTTCATCAATTGTATAAGTATTGCTTGGATGGAACGGCATAGCGATCATTGGCTTGATCTCGCCAAGGTCAATCTCCACACAGCCGTCATAGTAAGCCACATCTCCCGGTTTCAGTTCTTTATAGCTCTGGGCTCTTCCATGGATCTCGTAAAACTCCTGAATCTTCTCATCTGTCTGCCAGATGGAGGAAAGGCAGGTAGTCTCAGTAGTCATAACATCGATTCCAATACGGAAATCAGCACTTAAATTAGCTACGCCAGGACCTACGAACTCCATTACTTTATTCTTCACATAACCATTTGCAAATACTTTACCAATGATAGCAAGAGCAACGTCCTGCGGTCCTACGCCCGGACGTGGGCTTCCTTTCAGATAAATAGCAACAACTCCTGGCATATTAATATCATATGTCTGGGAAAGGAGCTGCTTCACAAGCTCCGGTCCGCCCTCTCCCATAGCCATAGTTCCAAGAGCGCCATAACGGGTATGGCTGTCTGAGCCAAGGATCATCTTGCCGCACTCAGCAAGCATTTCGCGGGCAAACTGATGGATAACTGCCTGATGTGGCGGAACATAGACACCGCCGTATTTCTTCGCACAGGTAAGACCAAACATATGGTCATCCTCATTAATAGTACCGCCTACTGCACAGAGAGAATTGTGACAGTTTGTCAGAACATACGGTACCGGAAAACGCTCCAGTCCTGAAGCACGTGCAGTCTGGATAATTCCTACAAAAGTAATATCATGGGATGTCAGTTTATCAAATTTAATCTGAAGCTTGTCCATATTACAGGAAGTATTATGGGCTTTTAAAATAGAATAGGCAATGGTATTTCTTGCTGCATCTTCTCTGGAAACAGGAAGCTGGGCTTCAGCTGCCGGAATGATTTCCTTTCCATTCTGCAGATACACGCCAGTATCATATAATTTCATAATAAAGCTCCTCCTCATCTTGAGAGATTTATAAGTAACAAATATTATGCAGCTGTTCACCAGCAACATTCTGAGAGGTATTTTTTGTGAACAGCAACAACATTATCGTTAATTATAGTAGATTTCTCCGAAAGGGTCAAGCAAAAACACTTTAGCGTGCTAAAAAGCTTTTTTTGCAAAAAATGGTCTGTAATTTTGCTCCACATTTCTGTTGCAACTTTTTCAAATCAGTGATAAGGTAGAATCTACCAACACTGAAATAATGGGAGGTGTTCTAAGATGTTTCGCCTTTGGGGACGAATCTGGAAAGATAACCATATGCTGAAGGATACCGTGATCTGTGATGACCGCCAGGAGACCAGGACGCACAAGGTTTTTCACTGTCTGGAGCAGATCTGTTATGAGCTGGATCTGGGAAATCCGATCTGGCTGGATACTACGGTACGGGATTTTAAGAAGCACAGTAAAACACGTTTTTATCAGGATAATTTTATTGAACAGATTGACTTTGATTACCTGGAAATACAGGTAATAGAGGAAGATGGAGGAAAATGATGAAAAAGACAAAATTATTTATGCTGGTTCTCACCAGCGCAGTACTTACCCTTACTCCGGTAACTGCAAGCGCAGCCGAAGCTGTACCTTCACAGGTAACGGAAACTGTTATTGCCACCCCTTCTCCGATGCCCAAAAAGCCACAGAAAAAAGGCTGGGTGAAGACCAAATCCGGAATCAGAAGATACTATCGAAAAGGCAAACGCCTCACCGGTTTCCAGAAGATTGGCAAGAATTATTTCTATTTCAGTGCCAAGGGAACCCTATTAAAAAATACTACTGTTAATAAAGGTTACAGGGGATTTACTTACTACATCGACAATAAAAGTCATGTAATCGGCAGAAAAAAGGGTTCTACCTACTATACTGCCAGCGGAAAGAAAATGACTCAGGTTCAGATTGCCAACCTCCGCTCCAAGCAAATTGCCGCAGAGATCACCAACTCCAGCATGTCCAAATCCCAGAAGCTTCAGACATGTTTCAACTGGGTGATCAAGGGATATTATAATATCTGGCGTGATTTTGACCAGGGCGGCAAGGACTGGCCGGCTACTTTTGCAAATGACCATTTTCTCCATCACAACGGGGACTGCGTTTCTGACGCTGGCGCCTTTGCTTACCTCGCCAAGGCAATCGGATACAAGAATGTTTATGTATGTGCCGACGCTGTGCAAAGCAACAACAATGCCCACGCATGGTGTGAGATCAACGGATATGTTTATGACCCGCTTTTCGCAGAGGCAAAGAGTTACAGCAAGTATTACGGTGCAACCTATGGTTCTTATGGACTTTACCCGGTTTTGAAATATAAAATCTCATAAATGGTTAATATTCGCTGTACTGGCTACAACAACTAAATTCAGACAAAATATATGTGGCGCACAGATTACAAAAGCTCCCGGATCCGCTACAGGATTCCGAGAGCTTTTTTGGCAAGCTGGTCAGCCATATCGTTGTATTTGTCGTTGGAGTGTCCTTTTACTTTTACAAAATGGACTTTTACTTTCTTCACGGCTTCCCGGTAAAAGGCCTGATACGCAATTGTTCCGGGTTTGGTAGCTTTCCAGGCACCGGTGCACCATTTGGCAATGCCTTCATAATCATGGTAAATGGTGATTTCCGGAATATTATGATCCACAGCATACTGCATTGCCGCTTCGGAACCTTTGATTTCTCCTGCTACATTATGCATCAGTGCCAGTTCTTTGTCCGTCATTTTTTCACAGAATGTGTACTCTTCTCCATCCTTCAGAATGACCATTCCGTAGGAAAATTCACCAGTGTCAGAGCGGTAACTGCCATCTACGTAGGCAATTACCTGATCTGACGCAGGTTTTTCTGCTCTGGAAAGTGTATCCGGGATGCCCTCTGCACTCACACCGGCAAATGCCTGTGCCTCTTCCATAGTTGGAAAGCTCTTAAATTCTGCTCCCGAAAATCCTGTAACCTGTTTCTGGCACTCTGCCCAGGTCATAAATACACCTGTTTTTCTGCCTGTTCTTACTGCATAGTATTTCTTTGCCATGTAGCCTCCTTCTATATCAGACATTCTCAAACACTTTTTCTTTAATTATAACGAAACCGTTTCTTATCTTCAATAATAGATTAGAGCATGTCCACAACACACTCTAATCTATCCCTGTCCCGAAACTTTAATATACCCTGTTTGTCCTGTCGTCACATTGAAACCGCTGAATGTTTTTCACCACTTCATCCACTACGCGGAATCTGGTCTCTTTTGCAGCCCATGCAATATGCGGAGTAATGATCAGCTTGTTGCTGTCCTGGATCTTAAGAAGTGGATTCTCCGGATCCATTGGCTCTTTGCAAAGAACATCAAGGCCTGCACCTGCAATGGAGCCTTCTGTAAGAGCGGTGTACAGATCTGGCTCATTTACAATGGCGCCTCGCGCAACATTCAGGAAAATAGCGGTTTTCTTCATCTTACGGAATTTTTCCAGTGTCATCAGGTTCTCCGTGTACCCATTCAGCGGCGCATGGACAGAAAGAATATCGGAGCGGGAAAGAAGCTCATCCAGGCTTACCTGTTCATATTCTGTATTGTATTTTTTCCCGGAAGCGGAGTAGCAGATAATATGGCAGCCAAATGCCTTGGCGATCTGCGCCACCCTGTTTCCAATTGCGCCAAGACCAATAATTCCCCAGGTTTTCCCATCCAGCTCGAAGAAATTCTGTCCGAAGTGAGAGAAGCAGGTGCCTCTTGCATATTCTCCAGATTTTACGTAATTGTCGTAATAATTCAGTTTTTCCAGAACATAAAAAAGAAGAGCAAAGGTATGCTGTGCCACTCCGTTTGTGGAGTATCCGGCAACATTGTAAGCTGCAATCCCCTTCTTTTTCAGATAGTCTCCATCCAGGTTGTTAAAGCCTGTTGCAGTCAGGCAGACCAGCTTCAGGTTCTGGGCTTTTCCAATGGTAGACTCGCAGATTGGAACCTTGTTGGCTACAATCACATCTGCGTCTTTTGTCTTTTCTTCCATTTCATCTGCGGTTGTAGTAGGATAAATAACTACCTCGCCTAGCGCCTCAAATGGGGTAAATACCATATCCTGTCCCAGGCTGTCTGCTTCCAGAATTACAATTTTCATAATGTACTCCTCTCTTTCTTCTGTGCTCACTTATATAGTCGTACGTTTCCTCATCTGTTTTATAAAATACCGTTTTCTCCGGGAAAATGCAATCCCCAAAATATAAGAGCGCAAAGCTGATAGTGCCTGCGCCCTTATTTAGCAGTCTGTAATTATCAAGTCATAAATTCCCGGATGATCTCACGCATAATCTTCTCTTCCTCAGGAGTCAGCATCTTACTGAAATGACTTCCGGAAGCAGCGGTCTGCTTAATGCTGCTGGTAATCTTATCCACGATTTCTTCCTGTAAAACAGGGTCCGCTTTTTTCGCAGCAGGAATCTCTTCTGCCCAGCTTCTCATCTGCTCCACATAATCTGCCAGCGTATCCATCACCAGCTCTTCTTTGTAGGAAAAATCCAGTGCCTGGCGCAAAAGCAGTAATGCAACTGGTATAGTGGCGCCCACATACAGATAGGTCAGAGGAAGTCCCTGTTCTATCCTTAACGTCTGGGAAAAATAGATGGCGCAGCCAAGGATCGCAGTGGACAAAAGTGCCGGATACCACACCAGCCGGTTCATTCTGTGAAGAAGCCTGTCCCGTGTTTTCCAAAGTCTCAGCCATTTTTCCTTCAGGCTGATCCGCTGGCTGCTGCCTGTTCCTTGGGTGTTTTTCGCGCCTGTGGTTTTGCTTCCGGTACTTTTCAGCATTCTTCTGTAGGTGAGGTTTGTCGTCAGCATTCCAATTGCTCCAAGAGCCCCCAGGGCCGCCATACTGTAGAGCAATATCTGCAGATCCATAATTTTCTCCAGCATAATGTCCTCCCATACTCTTAACTTTTAGGACCATTATACCGCTGTCCTGCTCTGTATGAAACATAAATCGTTCGTCAAATTCTCGGAGAATTTCACTTATTCTGTGGTTTTTCTGCATATTTTTCTATTTTACGATCACTTATATAAAGAATTTTCACAATATATCAATTAGTTTTTGATTTATTGCGAAAATAAATATAAATGCCCCTTAAACAGATTCTGCTTATTTCTACAGAGTCTGTTTAAGGGGCAGTATATTATCTTCCTTACATTTCCTGTAATGCAGCTACCACTTTCTCAAACTGCATAAAGTGAGACGCCTTTACCAAAATGGTATCACCAGTCTGCACATAATCAGACAGATGGGACAAAAGGCTGTCACGATCCGGTTCTTCTATAACGATAAGCTCCGGGTTCTTTCTCGCCATCTTCGCAATGTTTGCGGAAAGAGGACCGGTGCAGATGCATACGTCAATTCCACACTGGGCTGCATGCTCGCCTACCTCTGCGTGAAGCTGAACTTCATTCTCTCCAAGCTCTCCCATGTCGCCTAAGATTGCCACTCTTCTGCCAGCACCATCTTTCAGCACATCCAGTGATGCTTTCATGGACATTGGGTTGGCATTATAACAATCGTCTACGATAAGGAAACGGTCTGTCTCGATCATGTGGAATCTGCCGCTGATGGCTTCCAGGGTCTCAATTCCGTGGCGGATCTGCTCCAGTGTCAGCCCATAAATGCGGCCTACTGCTGTAGCAGCCAGCGCATTGTATACCATATGGATTCCCGGCATCGGAATATCTGCCATAAAGGATTCTCCACCTATATGAATACGGCAGGTCATTCCCTTTAAGCCTCTGCTTGTAATCTCGTCTGCATATACATCCTTGTCAGCTTCCATGCCGAAGAATACAGGCTTGATTCCTTCGTACTCTTTTACCATGCAAAGCTTATCGTCATCACCGTTTAACACGATATGACCATCTTTTTGCAGATATTTAAAGATCTCAGTTTTTGCTTTCAGCACACCGTCTCTGTCCCCAAGATTCTCCAGGTGGCAGGTACCGATATTGGTGATCACACAGGTGTCCGGTCTTGCAATTTTTGCCAGACGGGTCATCTCGCCGAAATCGCTGATTCCCATTTCCAGAACTGCGATCTCATCCTCGTCACGAAGACGGAAAACGGTGAGAGGAAGGCCTAACTCATTGTTAAAGTTTCCCTGTGTTTTCAGGGTACGGTATTTCTCTTTCAGCACAGAGGCAATTACCTCTTTTGTACTTGTTTTTCCCACACTTCCGGTAATTCCAACAACCGGAATCTGAAGCTGCTGCAGGTAAAATTCTGCAATGTCCTTTACAGCCTGAAGGGAAGATTCCACCTTGATATATGGGAAATCAGCATTCTCCAGGATTCTCTCAGATAAGGTAGCAAGCGCACCTGCCTCCATCACCTGGGGAATAAATTTATGGGCATCTACACGTTCGCCTACGATGGGAACAAATAAGGTTCCGGCTTCTGCTTTCCGGCTGTCTGTTGTAATAGAGGAAACCTCCTGATCCAGCTTGTCAGACGGTCCGAAATAAACACCGCCGCAGACCTTGGTCAGGTTTTCCAGGGTAAGATTTTTCATTTTATTTAATCCTTTTTATATTTAATATAAATATTCGGTAAATAATACTTTGCAAGACATTTTAATTTAAAATAACTATTTCACAATTTATAACATACAAATCAAAGTGTTACTTTCATAAATAATCTAAACGAAATATGCAAATTAAAGTAATTTCATTTCATATATGCAATAGAACGTATCACGAACATTCTTTTGACTTGTCTTTTACTATTATTCGTACTTCTTTAATGAAATCCGGATCAGTTCCTCGCAAAGCGTCGGATAATCCATTCCCAGTACCTTCGCCTCCTGAGGAATCAGACTGGTAGGAGTCATTCCCGGAAGGGTATTTGCTTCCAGACAGTACATATCTCCGTTTTCTTTCATCATGAAATCCAGACGGCTGTAGCCGGTAAGTCCCAGTGCTTTCGCTGCCTTCACTGCATTCTCCTGCATTTTTGCTGTAAGCTCCGGAGAAATCTCAGCCGGGCAAGTCTCTACAGTAGAGCCAGCCTGGTATTTATTCTTATAATCATAGAAGCCCTGGATTGGTGCAATTTCAATAATCGGATATGCTTTGTCATCTACAACTGCAACAGAGAATTCACGGCCTTTGATATATTCCTCCACAACAATGTCTGCGCCATACTGGCATGCATCTGTAAGAGCCTCTTCGTACTCTTTCTGGTCATTTACAATATAAACACCTACGCTGGAACCACCGCAGCTTGTTTTTACAACTACCGGGAACTGCAGGTTATATTTGGCAATGTCTTTCTCCAGATTGTCTCTTGTCATAGTAAAACCGCCTGGTGTAGGCACATTATTCATCAGAAAGACTTCTTTTGTAATGCGCTTATCCATTGCCATGGCGCTGCTGAGATAACCGGTTCCTGTATAACGGATTCCCATCAAGTCAAATGCAGCCTGCACCTTGCCATCCTCACCATTTGCGCCGTGAAGTCCAAGGAACACAATGTCACATTTTTCGCAAAGTTCCAGAACATTTGGTCCGAAAAAGCTTCTGCGTTTTTTCTCCATCTCCTTGATCTGCGGATTGAAGCTACTCATATACTCTGCTGTCTTTTCCACATCATATTCAGCCGGGAAAGGATTCTCCCAGTCTACATTCTCAACTCCACAGAAAATATCTACAAGTATTGCCTCATGGCCTTTCTGGCGCAGCGCACCGCAGATTCCGGTACCGGATACAATGGAAATCTCTCTCTCCGTACTGGTTCCTCCAGCCAAAACTACTATCTTCATAATCTTATATCTCCTTTTTTGTTCGTAAACGTAACTGTTCAGTTCCTTCACAGTTACACGCTTTGCCATGCACAGAAATCATGCATTCGCATGATTTCGCGCTGAATATTCTCTACTGAATAGTTACTCATACACAACCACCGGCATGCCAATCTCAATATTTGCATAAATCTCGGCAGCCTTGTCATATGGAACATTTACACATCCATGGGAGCCTTCCCACAGATAAAGATTTCCTCCAAACTCAGACCGCCAAGAAGCGTCGTGGATTCCCACATTTCCTGCAAAAGGCATCCAATAGGTCACATTTGCTTCGTAGTCCTCTCCTGTAAGCACTGCCGGAGATTCCTTGGCATCCAGTGCATAACAGCCTGTAGGAGTGCCACAGCCTTCTATATCCGGATTTCCGCTTACAATAGGTGTGTCCACGATTGGAGTTCCCTTCTGGTAAAAAACAAGACGCTGGTTTGTCAAATCTATCTCCACATAGGTGGATCCAATATCATTTGTACCGCGGCTGTAGCCTGAGTACAGATAAACAGGCTCACGCACCTGTGTAACGCCGCTTTCGACAGCTTCGATCAAAGCCTTTACCTCTTCATCCTGATCAATTACCCAGCCATAATCACCGCCTTTAATTTCCACCTGGCGATTATCGTAAGTCAGAAATGTTCTGGTCTGTCCCATGGTATCATATTTCAGCCCAAGGTCTGCCACATACTGCCGCACCAGGTTTTCATCCAGGATCACATTACCATCCTCATCATAACCGAACCAATTCTTGATCAGGGTACGGTCCACAGTCTCAGTACGATCAGCAAAGTCGTAAGTTATGATCACCTTGACAAGCTGATTCATTTTTTCACAATTGGCTTTCAGCAGCTCATCTGTGCTGTATACCGAAGGCTTCCGGTAGCAGCTCTCGTCCTCCAGATTTACAGAAGTTTTTCCCCGGAGCATGGCTGCGGAAATCACTTCCTCCGTCTTAGTGCAATCCAGAGCATTTCCCATTACTTCCGGAATGATTTCAAAAGTATCTCCGGTATCCTGGATCTGGGCATCCACAGGCTGGACTACATTCTCTGGCTGCATGCATTTCAGATTATCAACAGCCTGCCCCATCAGCTCCACGTTATAGCTGAGGGATTCTGAAATATCATAATTCTTATCCTGGTTAAAAGCAAGAAACCAGGTAAATCGATCCTGATCTTTGATCAACTGCTTCACAATGCCGGTAGACACATAGGAAAGCCCCACATCCTGGGCGGAAATGGCTTCCTGACCGTTTTTCATGGTCTCCACAGCAAGAACATAAGCGCTTACACGCTGGTTCAGAAGGTCCTCGGTGTCTTCCGAAGTCATGTATGAACAATTAAATCCATTCACCATAGAGCCTGGAAGAAAATGACTGGAAAAGTAGTGCACGCCATATCCATAAGCTCCTGCTGTAAGAAGCAGCAGCAAAACCACAAGTAAAATAACAATCGTTTTTCCTGCGCCTGCTTTTTCCTTATTTTTTGCCATAAATTCCTCCCTGCTTATGATGAATTCTTATTGCCTTTACACGACCACATCTTCTGTTTAACCTTATGCAGGAAATAAACTCCATAGTCGGCATTTATTTATGCCTTCCAAATGCAGACGGGTAAAGACAATAAAAAGCAGATGATTACTGTTCACAGATAACAGTAGATTACTCTGCCTCTTTTTATATGCCAGATCAGGTACTTTTCCTGATCTGGCATGGTTACATTCTATGCGCAAATTTCCGATTTCAGAGCCTGTTTGAAAATTGTGGCTCACCTTTTACGGAAAGGTTGCCTTTCACAGCAACACGCTTTTAGCCGAGAAGTTTTTCTACACTGACAAGCTTCACACAAAGTACGAATACCTGTGCTGCTTTGCCAAGATCCTCAAGTGTAGGGAAGGATGGTGCGATACGGATGTTGGAGTCTTTCGGATCCTTGCCGTATGGATAAGTAGCACCTGCGCCAGTAAGGACAACACCAGCCTCTTTTGCTCTGGCTACAATTGCCTTTGCGCAGCCATCCAGGGAATCAAAAGAGATGAAATATCCGCCGTGTGGCTTTGTCCACTCACCGATTCCAAGTCCGGAAAGTTCTTTGTCAAGCGTATCCAGAACCAACTCGAATTTCGGGCGGAGGATATCTGCGTGTTTTCTCATGTGGGCGTGAAGTCCGTCAAGATCCTTGAAAAATCTTACGTGACGGAGCTGGTTCAGTTTATCATGACCGATGGTCTGAACCTGCATATATTTGCGGAAATCATCCAGGTTTGCCTTGGAAGCTGCAACGGCAGCGATTCCGGAGCCTGGGAAGCTTACCTTTGAAGTGGATGTAAATTTATAAACAAGATCAGGATTACCAGCTTTTGCACACTCACCAAGAATCTCAACCAGGAAATCCTGATTATCATCATAGAGATGATGGATGCTGTATGCATTATCCCAGTAAATACGGAAGTCCGGTGCTGCTGGTTTCAGTCTTGCAAAACGCTCTACGGTTTCTTTGGAGTAAGTGTAACCCTGTGGGTTGGAGTATTTCGGAACACACCAGATTCCCTTGATCGCTGCATCTTCACTTACCAGCTTCTCTACCATGTCCATATCCGGTCCCTGTGGAGTCATCGGAACATTGATCATCTCGATTCCGAAAAATTCGGTGATTTTGAAGTGACGGTCATAACCTGGTACCGGACAGAGGAATTTCACCTTGTCAAGCTTGCACCATGGAGTATTTCCCATTACACCCTGAGTCATGGAACGTGCGATACTGTCGAACATAACGTTCAGGCTTGAGTTTCCATATATGATAATGTGTTCCGGATCTACCTCAGACATTTCTCCAAGAAGACGCTTGGCTTCCGGAATACCGTCGATCACACCGTAGTTACGGCAATCTACTCCGGTCTCGCATTTCAGATCTGAATCGCCCTTCAGGACGTCCATCATATCCATAGAAAGTGCCAGCTGTGCATTGCTTGGCTTTCCTCTTGACATATCAAGGGCAAGTCCCTGTGCCTTGATCTCTTCAAATTCTTTGTCCAGCTCTTTTTTCAGTGCCAGAAGCTCTTCATGATTCATTTCGGTATATTTTTTCATAAATTCCTCCTTTGGCAATTGCCTGTTTGGTGTATCCTCCTCGTATATCTTTTCCATTTTAGTATGCTAAATTGTCGGTTGTCAAGTGTTTGGCTCTATTTTATATAAAATCCCCCTTAAACCGCTTCCCATCTTCCAGAAGCACCGCATGGCAATACCAGCCCATTTGACTTCACCGGAAGACCAATTTCCTGAGAATCTACATGTCCCTTATACTTCTTCATCTCTGTTGCCAGCATATAAGTAAGTACAGCCGGAGCAAGTCCGGTTGTGTAGGAATTAATCAAGAAAAACAGGGGATCATCACTGAGAATCTTTGTGCAAAGTTTCACAAGTGGATGAATGGCATCCTCAATTTTCCAGATCTCGCCTTTCGGGCCTCTTCCATAGGAAGGAGGATCCATGATAATTGCGTCATAGTGATTACCCCGGCGGATTTCACGCTCTACAAACTTCACACAGTCATCTACCAGCCAGCGGATTGGTGCATCAGCAAGACCACTTGCTGCCGCATTCTCTTTCGCCCAGGTAACCATTCCCTTAGACGCATCCACATGTGTAACTGATGCACCTGCGGCTGCTGCCGCAAGTGTGGCACCGCCTGTATAAGCGAACAGGTTCAGCACCTTAACTGGTCTGCCAGCCTTGCGGATCTTATCCCCAAACCAGTCCCAGTTTACAGCTTGCTCTGGGAAAAGACCGGTGTGCTTAAAACTGAATGGTTTCAGATGGAAAGTAAGATCCTTATAATGAAGATCCCACTGCTGTGGCAGATCAAAGAATTCCCATTCTCCGCCGCCTTTGGAACTGCGGTGATAATGTGCATTCATCTTGCGCCATCCCGGCTCAGTTTTCGGTGTATCCCAAATTACCTGCGGATCCGGACGGACAAGGAGATATTTCCCCCATCTCTCCAGCTTCTCGCCGCAGGAAGTATCAATTACTTCATATTCTTTCCAACCATTTGCTATCCACATTTATATTTACCTCGTTCTCTATTCTGTATCAAACATTATTTTATGATAGCAGAAAACTATATCCTCGTCAATTTTGTTAATACCTAAACATACTAATTATTTCTATAGTGTTCCGGAGTAATCCCTTCCATTTTTTTGAACACCCGAAAGAAATATTTAACATTTTCATAGCCTACACTCTGCGCAATCTGATACATCTTTTTATCTGTATTTCTTAACAGAGCTTTAGCATGACTTATTCTCACTTGATTTACATAATCTACAAAGCTTATTCCATTCTGAGACTTGAACGCTGAACTGAGATAACTCCTGTTCAATCTAAATAATGAAGCTACAAATTCCTGTGTGATGTTCTTTTCATAATGCAGATCAATATATTTCTTTACATTATCTAAAACATCTTTTTCGGAATAAACACCAGCACTTTCAAATGCCATTGCCATGTTTTTAAAAAGATTCCCGAAATACTCTTCTAATTCTTTAAAACTGAATATGAAATTCATATTATTAATGAGATTTAGACTTGCAGCTTTACTTTTATGCAATTGCATTTCATCCGGAAGTGATTTTTTTAAGATTTCAGCCATTTCCAGGCAATAATCTTTAGCATTTTTTAAACAACATTTTTCATTTCTTGCAAAATAATGAAACAACTCTGGAAAAATCACTTCAGCTTCACCTATTTTTCCAGCCTCTATCAAAAACATAAATTGTTCCGCCTTAGGCCATACTATTATACAGTCTGAATGTATTCCCTCTTCATAGATCATGTAATTTTTTTCAGGAATCATCGTCATTTGATTTAATGCATCTGTACTCTCAAGAAATGCTTCATGTAATTCCTTTAGTGAACTATGTTTTCCGCTGATTCCATAAAAAGGATGTATCCTACAGCTTTCAAAAAACCTTTCTACACTATCTTTCATTTCCAATAATTTAATTTTAATATCATAAGATGCTTTTTCAGAAAAGAATACCAGTATAAAACACATATTTTCTACATTATCTTTTTGCAAAATCACCGTATTCATTTCCATATTTCGCATAAACATAAACTCTAGTAATTCACTTTCGTTTATCTCTTCTGCCACTACTGTTACAAGTACATAATTTTCAGCGGACATTCGAGCCATTTTCTGTGAACTCAGGCTTGAAATTTCCTGCCCCATTCCAAATAGAATATTCTTCAGGATCTGGCGGTCATACTCATACTTCAACTTTTCTTTTTCTGCCTCATTCAACGTAATCTGCTGGTTCAAATTTTCCCTGTCCTCAAGTCGATTTACAACCCGGGTTACCGCCTCCCATATACTTTCTTTGCTGAACGGCTTCACAATATAATCTAATGTATTGGAACGCAATGCTTCTTTTGCATACTCAAAATCTTTATATCCGCTAATCACAATTATAAATGTATCTGTATATTGTATAGATAATATAGGCAAAAGCTGCATTCCATCCATAATAGGCATTTTCATATCTGTAATCACAAAATCCGGCTTTTGCTTTTCCATAATTTCCAGAGCATCTTTTCCATTAGACACTTGCGCAATACATTCTATATTAGGATAATTTTCCAGTTTCTTTATAGTTCCCCTACGGATCAACGGCTCATCATCAATTATAATATATGTGTACATCTCCCATTCCTCTTTTTCTATCACTCAGATTACTCGATTTCAGGAACACAAATCGTTACTGTCGTTCCCTTTCCAGTTTCGCTCACAATGTTTACTCCATACTGCTCTCCATAATATAATTGAATTCGGGAATTTATATTTTTCAAACCGATACTTCCATTTCCATCCCCGTTCGGCTCTGCAAAACTGCTTTTTTTCATTAATGATTTTCGCAGTTGCTCCATAGCTTCCCCTGAAATTCCCACTCCATCATCTGTTACTGAAAAATAAAGCTTCCCCCCTGCTTTTCTTGCAGACAATGTAATTGTACTTCCCATACTACAATTAAGCAATCCATGATACAAAGCATTTTCAACTAATGGCTGCAAAGTCAGTTTCAATATATGACTGGACAAAAGTTCCTGAGGTACATCCATATTAAAAATAAAAGCATTGTCAAATCTAATCTGCTGAATGGCAACAAAGTTCTCTACATGGCAAAGCTCTTTTTCCAATATTACTACCGCACCCTTCGTCTTTATGCTATATCGAAACATATCCCCCAACGCCAATGCCATAGTTGAAATCTCTTTTTCGCCTTCAATTTCTGCAAGACTGTTTATGGCCTCCAAAGTATTATATAAAAAGTGTGCATTAATCTGAGATTCTAACGCTTTCATCTGCGTATCCATAAGAATCAGTTTATTTTCATATTCAGATTTTATATAACGTTTATTTTCCTCCAACATATTATAATATTGATTGTATAAGGTTCCTATCTCATCCGTTCTATTAAAATATGGTGACTCCAAAATTATAAGTTTCTCTCTTTGCTGCGCCATAATCCGGCTTAAAGCAGTAATAGGCTTTGTCAGATATTGTGCCAGGAAATATGATAGAACTACAAATATAATCAAAAAAATCAGCAATGCACCTACCATAAGCTTCCAAATCATTCGATACTCAGCGGCAAGTTCGGTTTTGTCAAAAACAGCCGTCAAAACTACACCATTACAGGAAATATCTCTTTCATATTCAATAACCTGATTTTCTTTTGCGCCATCACCATCTGATGTACTATATAACACATCATCTGCCCGTTTCAGCGTAAATTCAGCAGACTTTGGCAATACATTTATTTTATCTAACGAAAAAATCTCTGGCGCACAGTTAACATAAAGTACTCCCAGGAATTTTCTGGAATAGACATCATATATGCACATGGAAAAAGAAACAGATAGCGTATCATTCAAAAGATATTCTCTTTTTTTAATCCCATCTGCATATATTTTGCCTTCTAGACTTAATGTATTTTCATACCATTCCGATTCCTTAGGATTATAGTCGCTCCGCACTTCTACACCATTTCCATACCCCTGGCCAATAATCTCACCAGAAGGCGTAAATACAAAAATACCATTAATATATTCTGATAAAAATACCATATTTTGAAATGTTGATTTCAAACTCTTATTTGCTTCGTAAATATCTTTAGCACTATTTTCAGAATCTGTATCTGAAAATTTACGAAGTTCCTGCAAAAATGATTCTTCATTAGGGGCTGCGTACTGCACCGTTTCCAGAATATGCTGTATATCGCTAAAAACAGAATTTGTTTCTTTCACAGCCTGATCCATAATATTTAATGAAGTGGTCACAATCTGCGTATTGGACAAACTAATATAATGAGTATAGGCAATATAAAAAAACAACAGCAGCGGCACTAATGATAGTGCAGAAAAAATCAGGAAAAATCTATACTTTAACTTCATATTCTTCCTCGTTTCATTATTTCTTTGCAGTTTACATTTTCCAAAATAAAATTTATACTGTAATCATATCACAACTGCTAAAAATTTGGTAGAGAAAGGACTTTTCATGAAAAAAACAATTTATTTTTTTACAACAGTCACGCTCTGCAGCTTATGTATATTTTCCTATCCACAAATCCTGTCAGCCCAAGACAATACTTCTGAAAAAACAGAAGTCACCTTTATGGTCAGCGGCACTGGCGATTATGCAAAAACGCAAAAAGAAAAACTTGAACAGCAATTACTTCCCTACTTTCCTGATATTGAAATTACAGTAGAAGCCTATCCAGAAGAACAATATTATACTCTTTTAAACACAAAACTCAGTATGGGGGAAGGTCCAGATTTTTTTGATATTCAGCCAAATCTTGCCGGACCTAATGCAGTACAAAAGCTTGCCCCGGCAGGATATCTTGAACCGCTCGATGATCTGGAACTTGTTCAAAAAGCTCCTGCTGAAAATAAAGAACCTGTCAGCTGCAATGGACATGTATATTCCTTAACTCATGTCACCATGACCTTATGTACTTATTATAATAAACAGATTTTTCAGGAGCTCAACCTTTCAATTCCCCAAAACTGGCCTGAATTTTTACAGGTCTGCGAAAAAATAAAACAGGCAAGTATTACTCCAATCATTTCAGGAAATAAGGATTCCTATTCCTTACAATTTGGACTCTACCAAATTGCAGCAAACCAGGTATATGCAAACAATCCTCTGTTTAATCAGCAGCTAAAAGACGGTATAACTGCTTTTACAGCCAAAGATACCTGGGATAAGACAATTGATCAGTATCTTCTTCTGTATAAAAACAACTATGTTCAGTCAAATTCTCTAAGTATGAGCAATGCTGAAGCCATTGAACATTTCATAAACGGCGATGCAGCCATGATTTTCAACGGAAACTTCAGTTCTTCCTACCTCACAGAGAAAATGACTGAAGATGCTCTTGGAGCATTTCCTTTACCGGCAAATGAAACAGGCTCTCCTATTTATGGCGTTATTTCCAGTGGTGGCGGAACTGCGATTTATTCCGGCAGTAAACATGTAGACTTATGTAAAAAAATCTGGGAAAAACTGCATTCTTCTTTTTCCTTTACTTCAAAAGCTTTCACAGGAATTTGGGATGTTTTTCAACCACTTCTTGCTGAACAACGTTATACGATCAACTGTAACCAGGGATGGCTTGGTGACGTTGAATGGGTTTTGGAAGACGGTATATCTCAGAAAATAGCAGGAGACTCTATATCAGTCAGTCATATCACGGCTTTAATGCAAAAAGCCTACGATGAAGCAAGGTAAACTTTCGGTAACAAATATTATCCAACAATTGTATACCAAACAAAAAACCAAAAGATACTCCTCTTTTCTTATAATTAACCCATCAAGAAAATTATGAATGGAGGGTATCTATGAAAAAAAGAAAACAACTAGGACGTGTAACAGTCATTGCCGTATCTACCGCTTTAATGGCAACCTCATCAGGAGTTGCCGTTATGGCAGAGGCAGAAAGTATCCCAACTGAAATTTCCAATTTACGTGTAGGAAATTATACAGAACCACTTGCTGTAGAAGACGAAAAACCAGTCTTCAGCTGGCAGATGGATTCTCAGTTACACGGTCAGAAGCAGACCGCCTATCAAATTGTCGTCACCAAAGAGGCAACTGGAGATGTTGTATGGGACAGTCAGAAGCAGGAAGATAGTGCCTCAGTTGATATCAGTTACAATGGTGATTCTTTAGAACCAGAGACTGCATATCAGTGGACCCTTACTGTATGGGACAAAGATGGAAAGGAATACACCCAGACTTCCCGCTTTGAAACCGGAATTATGAATCCCGATCTTGAAGGATGGGATGGTGCCGAATTTATTGGAACCACTGCAACAGCATTAGATGCAACCAGTGCTTGTGTATGGCATATCAATACAGATATGCAGATTACAGAAGGAAACAAAGCTTCTCTTATTGTTGGCGCTAACGACTATCGACTTAATGATCAATTCCAGAATGTTGAAAATGTTGAGGGCGAAAACTACATTCGTCTGGAATTTGATTTTAGTGGTGTTTCTGCTGGAAATGGCGCAAAACTTAACATATACAGAGTGGGTTATGCACAGGGAGACAGTGCTGATACTCCGTATTTAACTATTTCAGCTGCTGATACAGAAGATACAAACATCGATGAATTATTTACTCCTGAAAACATTAACGATGTACATAATATTGACATTTACTGTGAAACAGGAAACATTACAATCAAAGTTGATGATCAGGAATTATTCGTAGGCCCCGAACAGGAAGGACGTTTTGGAACCAGCCGTCCGTCTTTAACAGTCAGCCCATTATCAACCGGCAATAACTATAACACATTCCCAAACCTTAACTCTATTGGTTTTTCCACTGAAGATGGTTGTAAGGCAACTTTCAGTAATTATCAGATTATTGATATTGGCCAAAGTGATCAGGATGTTTTATTCAATAGTACTACAGGTGCAACTTACAGCATTTTTGATGGAAATGAAGGCATTCAGGTTGATGGAGACAATATCGAAGTAAGTGGAAATACTTTTGTGTATGCAGATCCAAGCTGCGGTTCCATGCCAATGCTTCGAACTACATTTGATGTTACAAAAAAAGTTGCAAGTGCAAAAATGTATGTCACTGCAATGGGGATTTATGAAATGTACATCAATGGCCAGCGAATGGGAGATGACTGGTTTAATCCTGCTGACAGCCAGTACAGAGATACCCTTTGCTATCACGCTTATGACGTCACTGACATGCTGTCAGAAGGCACTAATGCAATCGGTGCTATTCTCAGTGGAGGCTGGTATACTGGTTACATGACTTTCAGCCCCGGAAATTATAACTTCTTTGGTGATGACCCTGCTCTTCTTTCAAAACTTGTAATTACTTACGAAGACGGAACTGAAGATGTTATTGTTTCTGACGATGATACCTGGCAGGTATACAATAATGGACCAATTGAATATAGTAGTTTCTTCCAGGGTGAGCGTTACAATGCAGAAAAAGAAGACTCCATTGAGGGATGGTCTACATCTGATTATGACACTACAGACTGGGAAACTCCAGATGTAATCAGTTCCCGTGACTGGATTGATTTCGATATTGTTTCCCGCTACGATGTACCTATCCATGTTCTTGAAAACTTTACTGCGAACAGAGTTCTTGAAACTCACAGTGAAGATGGAACTACTTATACATATGATATGGGTGTTGCAATGGTTGGTGTACCTTCAATTACTATTCCAAAGGGCTGGTTAAAAGAAGGGGATACCGTTATTCTTCGATATGGTGAAGACATCTATCCTGGTAATGAGGATTCCCAGAATACAAACGATTATTATACAGGACTTTATGGAGAAAATGGAACTTACCATGCAAATGTAGCCGGCCGTGTTCTCCATGATACTTATCGAGCTGCATTGGCAACAGATTTCTATACAGCAAGCGCTGAAGATGAAAACAAAGATGTTACAATACAGCCAAGCCTGACTTATCGTGGATACCGCTATATCCAGATTACCATTCCATCCAGCACAGAAGCTCTCCCAACAGAAAATGTACAGGGACTTGTTCTTTCTTCTGTACAGGAGTTAATCGGTACATACGAAGCGACAACAACAGATGATACTATTACCAATTATGTAAATCAGCTTTTCTCTAACATTCAGCGCAGCCAGGTTGGTAACTTTATGTCAATTCCGACAGACTGCCCACAGAGAAATGAACGTATGGGATGGACTGGTGATGCACAGGCCTTCTCCAGAACTGCAACCTATAATGCAGATGTTGAGAACTTCTTCCGTCAGTGGATGGTTGCATTGAGAGACGACCAGGCCGATAACGGAGGAATTGGAAGTACTGTTCCGACTTATACTACTTCTACTGATGTAGAATTTGCAGATGGCACTACCTGGGCCGCAGCGGTATGCATGGTACCGTGGCAGCTTTATACTCAGTATGGTGATACTCAGATCATCCGCGAAAACTTTGACACTATGAAAGCATGGCTGGATGGTATGGACAGCTTTGACTTTGAAGCAAATGGAAAAACTTACACCGGTCTATCTGGAAAAACTACTGGTTTAGCTGATTGGCTTTCCATTGATGGTAATACTACATCTGATATTGTAAACAATGCAATTTATATTTATATGATGGAAGTAACTGCAATTATGGCTGACGAAATCGGCGAAACAGAATATGCACAAACTCTTCGTGACCGCCATGATCTTGCAAAACAGGAATGGAATGAAGTTTATGTAGATTCTGAAACAGGTATGACTCAGAATGCAGATGGAGAAATTATTGATTCTCAAACCTCTTATGCTACACCATTAAACTTCAACTGCTTTAATGACGAAAACAAAGAGTTTGCAGCAAAACGTCTTGCAGAACTGGCAGCTGATCCAAATCAGAGCAATGGAGGAAACGGTCTTGTAACTGCTTCCAGCCTCGGTCAGGATGGTGGTGATCCTATTGATTGTCCTGCATATTCAATTACAACAGGTTTCTCTGGAACACCAAACATTCTTCCTGCACTTTCCAGAAACGGAAATAGTGAGACTGCTTATAACATGATCACTTGTACAGACTACGCGTCCTGGTTATATCCAGTAACCCTCGGTGCTACTACAGCTTGGGAAAGATGGAATTCTTATGAGCTTGCTTTCGAGGATGGTGGAAACAGCGCAATGAACTCTTTTAACCATTTTGCACTTGGTTCTGTTGGTTCCTGGATGTATGAATATCAGCTTGGTATTACAACAGATTACGCAGATAGTGAAGGTGGCTATCAGAATTTTGTACTGCAGCCACAGATTGGCTCTATGTATACTTCCTTAACAGGAAGCTATAACTCCAACTACGGCGAAATCAAGAGTTCCTGGACTGCAGATAACGGAGAGCTTCTCTCTTATTCCGCAACTGTTCCCGCAAATACTTCTGCAACACTGTATCTTCCAATCTCTGAAGATCAGGCAAATGTAACAACAGTTCCAGAAGGTGCTGAATTCGTAGAAATGACAGAGCATAACGGAATCACCTGTGCTGTTTATACATTAGAATCCGGAAGCTATGAATTTACGGTTGGAGCATAAGCTTCAAACACAATTTCACATTAAATCTCCACAAATTATGGGGCAGCTGACTGATCAGCTGCCTCTTAATCTATATTATAGTATTAAAAAGTGCCCAAAAATCCGCCCCTCTTTTTTCAGATTTTTTCAATTGAACCGCACATTTTTTTGAACTATAATCACATTAAAAAGGAGCGTGATCCAAATGTCAGAAAAGACAACCGATAATAAATTCCCCTACACCTGCACCCCAGCCTACGACCGAGATGCTTGCAAAGGCTGCGTCTGTTCCACCTGCTACGAGCAGGAATTCTGCGACCGGTGCAGCACATGTGAAAATCATTCAAAACGTAAAGAACACTGTAATGCTTACGAAGGTGCATATAACTACTAAGTATCCAATTGATATAGTGCATTACTGGAATCTAAACAGTTTCTGCCAGTACACAGCATTTAAGCAATGGGTATTACTCCAGCGAACCATTTCAGGCGCGCCCTTAGCGTAGATGAAATCCAGCGCTTACGAAGACTTAGGAGTGACGGCTCTCCGGAACTCCTTAGTCGCAGTTAGCGATTAGTTCATC
>ENA-OQNN01000158-OQNN01000158.1-human-gut-metagenome-genome-assembly--contig:-NODE-158-length-82313-cov-33.846105_pt1 | contig 82313 bp, 90 predicted proteins | sample MGYA00242624_ERZ504870 | MGnify/ENA primary metagenome ERZ504870 (study PRJEB26092, sample SAMD00036379) | human gut metagenome | host: Homo sapiens | study: EMG produced TPA metagenomics assembly of... | reverse complement strand
GAGATCTCCCATTCGCAAGAAGTAAGACCCCTTAAAGACGATAAGGTAGATAGGCCAGGGATGGAAGTGCAGTGATGTACGGAGTTGACTGGTACTAATCGGTCGAGGACTTAATCAGGAATATGGAATTTCTTCAGAAAAGTTGTTCGGTTTTGAGGGATCGAAAGAGAACTCAAGATCCGGTGGCGATAGCAAAGTGGACACACCTGAACTCATCCCGAACTCAGAAGTTAAGCACTTTCACGGCGACAATAGTTGGGCTTGCCCCTGCGAAGATAGCTAGCTGCCGGGTCCTTTTTTTTGCCTTTTATATTCAAAAGCCAAGTCTTTATTTACTTAGACTTGGCTTTTTTCTTGCATAAATAATTAGATGCATCTTAAAATAACAGCACATGTTTTTAGTAATTGTTAACAAAATGTCAAATATTTCACAAATGTTAATATAGTTATAATTCTTTTTTACCTAAAAGCGTTTTCAGGTGAATTTTCCCTTTTTTAAACATTCGTTATGTGGTATATTTATGATGAATAATGAGTCTATGGAGGACATATTATGGTTAAAAGAATTGGTATTTTGACTTCTGGTGGTGATTCACCAGGAATGAATGCTGCAATACGCGCGGTTACACGCGTTGGATTAAATAGTGGCCTAGAAGTATTTGGTATTTACAATGGTTATAAAGGAATGGTAGAAGGATATATTGAACCATTAACTCGTGAAACTGTTGGAGATATTGTAAATAGAGGCGGTACTATTTTAGGATCAGCCCGTTTACCTGAGTTCAAAGACATCGAAGTCAGAAAAAAAGCAATTGCTCAATTAAAGAAAAGAGGCATTGAAGCCGTTGTCGTTATCGGTGGAGATGGTTCATATCGTGGTGCATTATCTTTAACTGAAATGGGAATTAACTGTATCGGCTTGCCTGGTACTATCGATAACGATATTACTTGTACTGATTACACAATTGGATTCCAAACAGCATTAGAAACTGTTGTTGAATGCGTCGATAAATTAAGAGATACATCGAATTCACATCACCGTTGTTCTATTGTTGAAGTTATGGGAAATCGTTGTGGAGACCTAGCATTATGGTCTGGTATTGCCTGTGGAGCAGAAATTGTAGTAACAAGTGATACTGGATTTGATGAACAAGATGTTTTAGATCGTCTAAGAGATATTGATATTATCAAAAAGAAAAAGCATGCAATTGTAGTAATTAGTGAAAAAATCACTGATGTCGATCAATTTGCAAAGAAAGTAAGTTTGAATACAGGTTTTTCAGGTAGGGCTACTGTATTAGGCCATATTCAACGTGGAGGATCTCCATGTCCATTTGATCGTTTGTTAGCATCACAAATGGGCGAAAAAGCCGTAGATTTATTGATGCAAGGCATTGGCGGACAATGTATCTCAATTAGAGACAATAAAATTATTTCGTATCCAATTGAAGAAGCATTAAGCATGCCACAAGAATCTCGTAAACCACTAATGAACTTATTTGATCGTTTGGTTTAGGATAAATTAAAAAGGAAGGACAAAAAAATGAGCAAAAAAACAAAAATTATTTGTACTATTGGTCCAGCTAGTGAAAGTAAAGAAGTTTTAACAAAACTTGTTGAAGCTGGAATGAACATTGCACGTTTGAATTTCTCTCATGGAGACTATGAAGAACATGCAGAACGTGTTAAACGTATTCGTGAAGTTAGTAAAGAAACAGGAAAACCTATCGGAATTTTATTAGATACTAAAGGTCCAGAAATTCGTTTAGGTGATTTTGAAAACGGTGGATGTGAATTTGCCGAAGGTGATGAAATTGATTTAGTTAAAGAAGAAGTTTTAGGAAACCACGAAAGATTCACATTACGTTGTCCAGAAGTATTCAATGACGTACAAGTTGGTGACTACATTTTAATGGATGATGGTAAAATGAAAGTTACTTTTACAGAAGTAACTCCTGATCGTATCCATGGTGTAGTAAATAACCCACATTTCTTAAAGAGCCGTAAGGGATGTAACTTGCCAGGCATTAAATTAAGTATGCCATTTATTTCTGAAAAAGATGAAGCTGACATTCGTTTTGGATGTAAAATGGATGTTGACTATATCGCAGCAAGTTTTACACGTCGTAAAGATGATGTTTTAGCAATTCGTCAAATTTTAATTGATGAAAATAAAGATATGATTCAAATCTTCCCTAAAATCGAAAACCAGGAAGGTTTTGATAACATCCGCGAAATCTTAGAGGTTGCAGATGGAGTAATGGTTGCTCGTGGAGATTTAGGCGTAGACGTAAGTTTAGAATTAGTACCTATTTATCAAAAACGCATGATTGCGGTTGCGAATGAAATTGGTAAACCAGCTATCACTGCAACACACATGTTAGAATCTATGCAGGAAAATCCTCGTCCAACACGTGCAGAAGCAAGTGACGTAGCTAACGCTATTATGGATGGAACAGATTGTATCATGTTATCTGGTGAATCAGCTGCAGGTCATTACCCAGTTGAATGTGTTCAAACAATGACAAAAATTGCAAATGCAATTGAACCAATGATTCCTTATAAAGAACGTTTAAAAGCTAACGTTAAATCAAGTAAACGTACTTTAAATGATGCCATTGGTATTTCAGTAGCTGATACTGCATTGGCAATTGATATTAAATGCATCATCGCATTTACACAAAGTGGAAATACAGTTCGTCGTTTAGCTAAATTCCGTCCATGTGCTCCTATTTTAGGTATTACATTTGACGAAGTTACGCAACGCAGCTTATTACCAGTTAATGGTGTTACTCCAGTCGTTTCAAATATTCAAAATACAAAAGAAAACGATATTGATTTGGCTCGTAATTTAGCATTACAAGCTGGATTCAAAACAGGAGATCACATCATTGTTGTTGCTGGATATCCGGTAGGATCAGGTAACACAAATATGATGCGTATTGCACAAATCTAGTTAACATTGCCCTCATTTTGAGGGTTTTTTTTATAAAAAAAGCTGTGGGGTTATTCCACAGCTTTTAATGATTCAACCATTTGAATGTTATTTAGTTTTTTATGCATACACAAATTGATAATTGCATTGAAACCAATCGTCATTGCAAAACTAATCACATAAGATATTGAATTGATTGTTCTACCAAACATAATATCATCCATCTCGGCCAAGTTCATTATCAAGTGATGTAATCCAATACCGATACCTAAACCAATCAATGAACCTAAAATAGTTAATAGAATTGTTTCTCTATTGATATATGCATCTACTTCTTTTCTAGTAAATCCAAGTACTTTAATCGTCGCAATTTCACGTTTTCTTTCGGAAATATTAACATTGCTAAGGTTATACAGAACTACAAAGGCAAGACAAGCAGCTGAAATAACAAGAACAACTACAATATAAGAAATACTCTTGATCATATCTTTAAAGTTTTTTTGCAGAGATGAATAGAAAGTTACACTTTGTACACCATCAATATTCATAATTTTATTACCTAAGTTACGTTCAAACTTCTTAGTTGTTTTTTTAGATTTAATTAAGTAAATATGCGTTGTTTTTGCGTTTGTATTCCAACTCTTGTATAAAGATTCACTTGCATAAATATGGTGACCAACATAATTCGTAAATACACCTTTTATTTTAGCTTTTATGACTTTATTATTCGCATCTTTAATTTTAATTGTATCTCCAGCCTTCTTATTTAATTTTGTAGCCATTTTTTGAGAAATCAATACAGAAGAATCGTCAAGATCGAATTCTTTGTTACCGTTAAATAAAGTACAGAAATCTTTAAATTTTTTGTCATTGGAAATAATATGAACTGTAGTTGAAATATCTTTGTTTTCTATTTTTGTAGTTACCGCAAGATGATCTTCTTCATAAACATCTTTAACGCCTTTTAAAGATTTTATTTGAGAAGTAATCTCACTCGTTTTAGCAGAAACTGTTGCATCATAATGATAAATAACATTATATTGTTGATTAACAATATCCGAAATACTATCGTTAATACCAAAACCAGCTACTAGTAATGCAGAGCATCCAGCAATACCAATGATGGTCATAAAGAATCTTTTTTTATAACGGAAAATATTTCTAGCCGTTACTTTTTGTAGGAAAGATAATCGTTTCCATATAAATGTAATTCTTTCTAAAAGAATCTTTTTACCAGCTTTTGCAGCCTTAGGACGCATCAATTGACTAGGCATTTCAATCAATTCACTATAAATAGAATAAAGTGTTGCCAGTAAAGTAATACCTGTAACAGATCCACTAGCTAATAATATAAGTCCTGGTTGAAATAAAAATTTAATTTGATCAATATTATATAATGTGTTCCAAGCGTTGAAAATGACGGTTGGGAACAAATACATTCCTAAAGAACATCCTAATATAGATCCTAAAATACTAGCAATCAAGGCATATATGATATACTTAGAAGCAATTTGTAACTTTGAGTAGCCTAAAGCTTTTAAAGTTCCCATTTCATTTCTTTGTTCATCAACCATTCTAGTCATTGTTGTCATACAAACTAAGGCCGCTACTAAGAAAAAGAATACAGGGAATACTTTGGCAATACCATCCATACGATCTGCACAAGCACCATAATCACGATAAGAATAATGAGAGTTGCGATCTAATACGATCCACTTACCTTCCATTTTATCGATTTCTAATTGAGCATCACTTAATTCTCTTAAAGCATCATGCTTTTGAATATTGAATTCCGCTTTTGATAACGTAAGTTGCTCAATACTTTTATTCAATTCATTTTTTGCATCTTCAATTTTAGATACTCCATCCTCATATTGAGCTTGACCATTAATTAATGATACATAAGCATTATTCAATTCATTTTTCGCATTCAATAATTGATTAAGTTGAGATTGTAATTCAGCCTTTTTTGCAACACCAGCTTGAATTTGCTCAATTCCAGACTGAATTTGAGGTAGAATTGCTTCTAACTCTGCTTTTTTAGCTATCGCTTGATCAATTAAAGATAGTTGTCCTTGAAGTAGTTCTTTCTTTTCATTTAATTTGATCCTTATAGTTTCAGCATCACTTGAATCAGGATAGTTCTCTAATTTTTTAAGTGCAATATCAATAAAATCAATAGCATTTTGGATTAATGTCCTCTTTGTGTTTAAATCACCTTCGGCATTGATTTGTTGTAAACCATTTTCAACTTGTTCTTTTTGACTCAATAATTCAGGTAGCTTTTTCTCACTCTCTTCAATTTGAGCAATCGCATTTTGTAAAGTAGGAATATTATCTAATAATTGTAAATTTGCATAATATTCATTCCACCCTTGATTGATTTGATCTTTAGAATTCTGTAGCTTTAATTCATTGCTTTGAATTTCAGAAAGTCCAGAATCGATCTTATTTTGAGCATCATTGAATTGATTTTCAGCATCCTTAAATTTATCGGTGGCTTCCTGCTTTTTTTCATCTAATTCAGACTGATAAGATTGAATACGTGCATCGATTTGTTTGTTTGAAATCTTTTTGATCTTCTTTAATACTGGATCAACCACATCAAAATATTCATCACTATAACAATCTAAATCTTTAGCCCCTTTTACACATACATCCACTTCTGTATAATAATCTTTTAAAACATTTGTATTTTGAATATATATAAATGAGTTTACAGTTCCAGAACCAATATTACTTGAACCTTTTTCATAAGATAAGTAATTCGGATTATAACAAGTACCTACAATTTTAAACTTTGTATGTTTTAATGATTTGGATAAAGCTTCATCTGTACCACTTTGTAGTTTGATGGTATCTCCAATGTGGAAAGTTCCATATAGCTTATTCGTTGCAGAACTAGCTTCAACCAAGCATTCATTTTCTCTTTCAGGCATTCGCCCTTCCACCACACGTACCTTATTCATCTTTTGATCAATTCCATAAGAAATGACTTTTATAACCATTTGCGTGGAATCAATTTGAGATAATGTATCCATTGAAAAGCTTGGTTGTACAGACTTAACACCCTTAATTTTCTTGATGGCAGCTACATCTTTTTTTGTTAGACCGATTGTAGAATAAACTTGAATATCTTGAACATTATATTTATCAAAATATGTATCGGCACTATTCTTCATATCTGGAGCACTGGCTTTAATACCTGCAAAAAAAGCAACGCCAATCGCCACGATACAAAGGATAGAGAGAAAACGGCCAAGGGAGATTTTAATTTCACGGAAAATATCCTTTAAATAAGTAGCAGGCATATTAATACTCTATATCATTGACATCCATTGGATGTTCATTATATGTAATACTTTCGATTTTTCCACTACGAACTTTAATGACCTTATCTCCCATTGGTGTTAATGCTAAGTTGTGGGTAATTACTATAACTGTTTTATTTTGTGTCTTACATGTATCTTGCAAAACTTTAAGGACTTGTTTACCAGTTTGATAATCTAAAGCACCTGTAGGCTCATCGCAAAGTAGAAGTTTTGGATTTTTAGCCAAAGCTCTCGCAATCGCAACACGTTGTTGTTCACCACCAGATAACTGACTCGGAAAATTGTAAGTTCTATCTTTCAATCCGACAAGATCTATAGTTTCATCAATATCAAGTGGCTTCTTACAAATCTGCGTTGCTAGCTCGACATTTTCTCGAAGAGTTAAGTTTTGGACTAAATTATAAAATTGAAAAACAAATCCAACATCATATCTTCGATAAAGTGTCATATCTTTTTCTTTATAAGAACTGATTTCACGACCATCTACGATGATTTTTCCTTCACTGACAGTATCCATTCCACCAAGTAAATTTAGGATAGTACTTTTACCAGCACCACTTGCGCCAGCAATGATCACAAACTCACCTTGTTCAATTTCAAAACTTACATCATCTAATGCATGTATATCGATTTCTCCCATATGATAAGTCTTTTTAACATTTTCAAAAGAAATGAAAGCGCTCATATAAATCACCTCAATCCAATTATATCAGACATTTGAGAAAATTAATATTTCGTGTTAGGATTAGGATGATTTTATAAAAGGAGGGTTTTAATGAAGATTCGTGTATTAACAGAAAGTGGTTGTGGATTAACAAAACAAGAAGCAAACGATTTAGGAATTGATTTTTTACCTTTACAGGTTCAAATAGAAGATAAAACATATTTAGATGGGGTGGATTTAACAGTAGAAGAATTAAATTCATTCTTAGAAAGAGGATATATGCCTCAAACAAGTATGCCGCCTTTAGGTGATATAGAAGCTTTATTAGAATCCTATAAAAATGATGGCATTACAGATGTTATTTTAATTACATTGTCTAATGGTTTATCAGGAACAAATCAAGCAATACAGGCATCTGGTAAATGGCATGGAGTTAAAATCCATACATTAGATATATATACAACTTTAGGTGTGGAAAAATATTTAGTGTTATCTGCCAAAAAATTAGTTGAACAAGAAGTACATCCAGAAGAAATTATCTCGCGTTTAAAAGAATGTGTTGAATATTCACGTGGTTTTTTGATTCCCGAAGATTTGGATCATTTAGCTAAAGGAGGAAGATTAACTCCAATGGCTGCTAAGCTTGCAGGTATGTTAAAAATTAAACCAATCCTAGAAGTGTCTAAAAATACAGAAGGTAAGGTAGATGTTTTTGATAAAGTAAGAACAATGTCAAAAGCTATTAAAAAAGCTGTTAAAGTGATTTCAAAAGATGCGAATGCACAAGATTATGAATTTTATGTATTAAACGGAGAAAATCAAGAAGGTACACAATTGGTGATTGATGAGCTACACGATGTGTTTGGCGAAGACATTCAAATTCATACAGATCCAATGTATGCCGTTATTGCAGTACACACAGGATTAGGTGCTGTAGGCGTTCAATTTGTGAAAAAAGTAAAGGGGGCCTAGCCATGAAGATTGCATTTGTAACGGATACCGGAACAGGCCAGCATCCAGACTATTGGGAAGAAAAAGGAATTTATTGCTTACCTCTACAAATTACATGTGATGGTGAATCAAAAGATGAATATACCGAAATTACATATTCAGAAGTGATTCAAAAATTACATGAGAAAAAAGTGTTGAAAACATCTTTACCAAGTTTAGGTAAAATTCAAGATTGTTTCGAAAAATTAAAAAATGAAGGATATGACACAATTTTTGCGGTTCCTATTTGTCGAGGATTATCTGGAACATTAGATTCTATGGAAATGATTGCGAATCAATTAGAAATGAAATTTGTAGGTGTTGACTGTTATTGTACAGCGGTTGAACAAGGATGTATGATTGAGACAGCTAAAAAGATGTATGAAGCAAACATTCCAATTGATGAAATTATAAAAAAACTACAAAGCATTGCGGATAGTTGTGAAACTGTGTTGTTGTGTGATGATTTAGATCACATGAAACGTGGTGGAAGATTGACACCGATGGCTGCTGCATTAGGTGGCTTATTGAAAATCAAACCTATTTTGCATATTGGTAAAAGTACAAATGGAAAAGTGGATGTATTAGATAAAGTACGAACAATGACACGTGCACAAGATCGTGTTATTAAGCACTTAAAAGAATTAAATGTAGATTCTGATTATACATTTATTGTTGCGCACGTTGATGCATTAGAAGCTGCAAAAGAATATGCACAAAAGATTGAAAGTCAAATTGAAGGAGCAAAAGTCAAAGTCATTGATTTAGTCAGTGCAGTTGGAATTCATACAGGACTTGGCTGCTTAGCATTACAAGTGTTTAATGAAATGAAAGACTAGAAGTATCAAGAATGATGCTTCTTTTTCTTTTGCACTATAAGAAAAACGCCTATATCCATTGGATAGGCGTTTCATTGTTTTTAACTAAATATTCATTCGCAAGCTTAAAATGATTGTTTCCAAAGAAACCTCGATAAGCACTTAAAGGACTTGGATGCGGACTTGTAAGAATTAAATGTTTTGGATTTGTCAATAATTTTTTGGCTTGGATAGCCTTAGCACCCCACAATAAGAAAACAACAGGACCATCCTTTTCATTAATCCATTTTAAAGCTTCATTCGTAAAATTTTGCCATCCCATATCTTGGTGAGATAAAGGCTTATGCTCTTCAACCGTAAGGATAGTATTCATTAATAGTACACCTTGTTTAGCCCAGTCCGTTAAGTCACCCGTGCGATGTACAGGAGTTTGATACTCATTTTCTAGTTCTTTATACATATTTTGTAGAGATGGAGGTAAAGGAAAGTTGCTTGGTACACTAAAAGAATAACCTTGAGCTTGGCCTGGACCATGATAAGGATCTTGTCCTAAAATAACAACTTTTGTATCTTTTAATGAAGTTGTTTTAAAAGCTGCAAAAATATTCTCTTTTGCAGGATAAATGTTTTTTGTTTTATATTCCTTAGCTAAAAAATAACGTAAATTTTGTAAATAATCTTTTTGTATTTCTTGATCAAACAATTGATCCCAGTCATTATGCATAATCATGTGATTCACTTCTTTCTTTAGTGATATAATAATATCATGAATGTACAAGATAAAATTAATAAAATGGAAAATTGTCGTGGAAAAAATCACGACTTATTAGAATTTAGACAATGGTTAACAGATGCAATGCCAAGTCACATAGCTTTAAAAAAGATTCAGGTTGCAGGAACAAATGGAAAGGGTAGTACATCAATTTGGTTAAGAGATTTGTTGATGAAAAAAGGATATAGAGTAGGTGTTTTTACATCCCCACATTTGATTCATCATACAGAAAGAATACGCGTGAATGATACATGTATTTCACTAGCTGATTGGGAAAGAATCTATGATCAATATGAAGAGTTATTCTCATTACATAAAATGACTATGTTTGAAATGGATCTATGGATGTCACTTGCCTATTTTATAGAACAAGAAGTGGACTATTGTATTATTGAAGCTGGCATGGGAGGTCGTTTAGATGCAACAACGGCATTAGACTATAAAGCTTGTTTGATTACTAATGTAGGACTCGATCATACAGAATACTTAGGGAATACTTTTGAACAGATTGCATATGAGAAATCAGGTATTTTTAAACCAAATGTTCCTGCTTTGACAACGGAAGATAAACCAGAATGTCGAAAAGTAATGGAACTTGTTGCCGATTATATGAATACGCCACTATGTTTTATCGATTGCCAGGAAACAGATGTATTGAGATGGAATGGAATGACCTTTCATTTGAATCCACCATTGTATCAAGCTAAAAATTTATCTCTTGCTTTGGAAACACTAAATGTATTAGGTATTTGGCTTGAAGAAAATGAAATACAAGAAGTCATTGACCATTTTCAATGGGCAGGCCGATTTATGGTTCTTAGAAAAGCTCCATTGGTTTTGTTGGATGGAGCACATAATGTACATGGAATTACTGCGTTGATACATGCATTAAAGAACTTTCATGGTAAAATTTATTTTTCTGTATTGAAAGAGAAAGATGCACCACACATGATTGAACTTCTACAAACCATTAGTAAAGATATTACATTGGTAGAAATTTCAAGTGCACGTTTATATCCGCTTAAAAAATTAGGATATCCTATTATTACAGTGGATGAGTTGATTTCAAGACTATTAGATACAAAAGAAGACAGTTTATTATGTGGTTCTCTCTATTATGTAGGAGAAGTATTAGAAAAATGGGGCAATGTTTGACACGCCCTTTTTTAGCGCTTATAATTGTTCTATTGGAGTTGGAGCGATAATATGTTTACAATTGAGGAGTTTTTGCGTATATCCAATCAAATGAGAGATTATTATGCAAAAAAAATAAAAGATAGTTTTCAAGAATTTAATTTTTCACCAAATGAAATTTCTATTTTGATTATCTTAAAAAATAATTCAACAATTACAACGAGCACAGAATTAAAAGTTGTATTAGGCGTTTCAAAAACTTTGATTTCTAGAAGTGTTGATTCTTTGGAGAAAAAAGGACTCATTCGTATTTGTATAGATGGAAAAGATACCCGAATACATCATTTACGACTAACAGATAGGTGTCAACCTGTTTTAAAGATTATTGATGAAGAGATTGGAAAAATTAATAAAACATTATTTTATGATGTGTCTGTAGAAGAAATGAGAAGTTTGAAGCAGACAATGAACAAATTACAAAAGCGTGTTGAAGAAGGTAAATAGTTGTATGGAATATAACCACTAAACTTGCTATAATTAAAGTAACAAGGGAGGTGTTCTTATGGACAACACAGTTTTGTATGATCTTTCTTATGGTATGTATGCCGTGGGTGTAAAAGATGGCATGCGCGAATGTGGTTGTATTGTGAATACTGTATTTCAAGTTTCAACGATAGGACCGCTCATTGCCTTGAGTATGAATAAGGATAATTATACTTGTTCATTGATTGAAAAAAGTAAGTGTTTTTCTTTATCAATCTTACCTGAAACAATAGATTCACAAGTGATTACGGATTTAGGCTTTCAAACAGGAAAAGATAAAGATAAGTGGGCGAAGTTGAATCATCATTTGTTTAAGGAATTGCCAGTTGTAGATGATGCGTTAGGATACATGATGTGTGAAGTACAAAGTCAGATGGATGCAGGAACACACTTTGTATTCTTGGCCAAAGTCGTTGATGCCAAGAAAGGTGATTCTGGTAAACCAATGACCTATGCGTATTATCATAATGTCTTAAAACAAAGCGCACCGGCAAAAGCACCTACATACAGAAAAGAAGAAAAGTGGGTATGTAGTGTTTGTGGATATGTATATGATGGAGATGACTTTGAAAATGAACCAGATGATTATGTATGTCCAGTTTGTGGGGCTAAAAAAGAGATGTTTAAATTGCAGTAAAAAAGGTGGACCAATTAACGGTTCACCTTTGGCTTTAACTGGATACATGTTTTCATCACTAAATATAGAATAACGACTTGGAATGGTAATGAAATTAAGTTTTTGATTAATTTAGGGCCAGCAATAACTAGAAATGGCGTTGACCACAACATAGATGTAAACAGTGTGTTTAAGAATAAACTGACAACTACATCATAAGTTATTCGACATAAGATGACGCGAACCCAAGTGATTTTTTCGCAGTTATAGAAGTAAGCTGAAAAAATACATGCACTTGCCATTGTAGAAATCATAAAGATCGGATAATATGCACCCACAGGTTTAACCATGTAATTGACTAAATCTAATAATGGTGCAAGCACTAAGTTTGGAACGGGTCCATAAAGTAAGCAGCTAGCAGCTGTCGCAATGGATGCAAAGCCTAATTTTAGCTGGTTTGTGATTTGGATGGATCCAAACAAGTTAAGAATAACATTTAGGGCAAAAAATAAAGCTACCCCTACGATAACGCGCACGTTTTTTAATGAGCGTGCATTTTCTTTTAACATTACAAAGTATTGATTCATATATAAAAAGACCTCCTTTTTTCCATATTGCGATACAAAAAAAGAAAGTCTTTAATTTTTTTTCGATCACAACAGCGGGATGCAAAATATGTACCGCAAGAATAACTTTTCGTTCCTTAACCAACTCCCCGTGTTAAAGACACTTAACGCACATATTTTTACTCTGTATGTAGTTGAATTATATGTATAAAAAAGAGATCTGTCAACAGATCTCTTGAATTGTTATTCGATTGTAGCTTTGTCTAACGCTTTAACGAAGTCATACAATGCAGCTGTATCTAAGTTTTTGATCTTTTTGTTGTATAGATCATAGTAGCTTAAACCATTGATTGCTACATATGGACATAAAGCAGAAATCTTTTCATAGGCTTCTTTATAAGCAGCAGTACTTGCAACTTGATCCGTTGTATGTAATGCAGTATCTAATAATGCATCTAGATCAGGATCTGATAAACGAGATGTGTTATCTGTTTGACCAGTTTGGCATAATAAGTTGATACCAGTGTCATCACCTGAACCAAATTGCCATCCCATGTAAGATACTTCCCAATCGTTAACTGTATCATCACCTTGAACAGTCGCAACCATTGTGTTGAATTCACTTAAGTTTGTTTTGAAATCAACGCCAAGTTCTTCGCCCCAAGCTTTTTCTAGCATTGGAAGCATTGTGTCTAATTGATCTTTACCTTTTGTAGAAACCATACGAACAGTTAATTTCTGTCCATCTTTTTCACGCTTTCCATCACTTCCAACAGTCCAACCAGCATCGTCTAAGATTTGTTTAGCTTTTTCGATATCATAATCATAGTAAGTCATGTTGTCATCTTTTTCTTTACCAGTAATGATATCACCTAATTGTGATGAAATTGGGTTAGCCATTAATACTGGAACGAAACCAGGTTCAGTTTTCTTAACATCCTTACTTCCTTTAGAGAATGAGTAGTAGCTATCAACAAATGATTGACGATCAATCGCATAAGTTAATGCTTGACGTACAGCAGGATCTGCAGTGGCTCCAGCTTCACAGTTGTAAATAAAGTATTGCATTGAGCTTGATGCATAGTTGTTGTAAGTTAAGTTTTTGTCTAAACTTGCAGTACCAACTTTGTCGGCATTATCAGCTTGTGGTAATAAATCGACAGTTCCTTTTTGAAGTTCTTGAAGTTCTGTTGAAGTATCACAAATCTTCATTACAACATTATCAATTTGGTATTCACCATCTTCAGCTTTAAATTTATCATTCTTAACAAATGTGGCAGCTGAATCTTTTTGGAAGTTTTTCAATACATATGGTCCAGTACCAATTGGTTCACTAGCCTTGTCTTCAAACATCTTTGTATCACCTTTTTTGTATTTCTTGAATTGTGAATTAGAGATGATTGGGAATGTACCAACTTGGCTGATGGCATCGATTCTTGGTGTTGCCAAGTGGAAAGCAACTGTGTAATCATCGATTTTTTCAACACCACTTAGAGTTTTGGCATCTCCTTCGTGATATTCTTTATAACCTTCTAAGTAATCAACATATGTTGAGAAACGACCAGTATAGCTTGGGTCAGCCATAGCTGTAAATGTCAATACAACATCATCTGCATCCAACTTAGAACCATCAGAGAATTTCACTCCTTTTTTCAATTTGAATGTTAATGTAGATCCATCCTCGCTTATTGTTGGTTGTTCAGTCGCAAGTTCTGGTTGTAATTGATTATCACGATCATAGCTCAACATACTTTGATAAACCATTTCAATAACGTAATCATCATATACAGTTTGATAATACAATGGAGAGAAAATTCCATTGAAACCTGTGTTTAAGCCTACTGTCAATGTTTTACCATTTGTACCAGATGATCCACTAGCACAACCAGTCATCATTGCAGCTGCCATACATACGGCACCGGCCTTCTTTAAATAGTGACTTGTTTTCATAATTTGCACCTATCCCTTCTTGTGATGTCATTAGTGTAAAACTTTACAGAAAGAAATGCAAGACAAATTTACATTAATTTTCAATTGTATGTAAAATAATTACAATTTATGCATAATGTATATAAAACACGAACAACATGTTATTAAATACATACATATTTTATGGATAAACTATGAGAAAAAGTTCACATTGTTTTTGTGGTAAATAAAGCATTTTTGGACTATACTTTGATAGAAAAGAGGTAGTTAAAGTTATGATTATTGATGAATTAGAAAAAAAGGTCCAAGGAAAGGGAGTACGTATTGTATTCACTGAAGGATGGGATCCACGTGTACAAAAGGCAGCTATTGATTTGAAAAACAATGATGTTGTTTGTCCAGTATTATTAGGAACTCCAGAAGAAATCGCTGGTTGTGCACAAAAAAATAGTTTAAATGTTGAAGGAATCGAACAAATTGATCCAAATAACTTCGAACATATGGATGAAATGGTTCGTAAAATGGTTGAGTTACGTCGTGGTAAAATGGACGAAGAAAAAGTTCGTACAGCTTTGAAGAGCACAAACTATTTTGGAACTATGTTAGTTCAAATGGGATACGCTGATGGATTATTAGGTGGTGCTACATATTCTACAGCGGATACTGTACGTCCAGCATTACAATTGGTAAAAGCAGCTCCAGGAAACAAATTAGTTTCTTCTTGCTTCATTTTAATTAAAGAAGAAACTCAATTGATCATGGGTGACTGCTCAATTAACATCAATCCTAACACAGATGATTTAGTAGAAATCACAATGCAAACAGCTAAGTCAGCTCGTCAATTTGGTGTAGAACCAAAAGTTGCATTATTATCATATTCAACAATGGGTAGTGCAAAAGGTGAATGTGTTGCTAAGATGACTGAAGCAAGCGATCGTTTACGTCGTATTGCTGACTTCGATATCGATGGAGAAATGCAATTTGACTGTGCAGTAAGTGAAGAAGTTGCTAGTTTAAAAGCTCCTAATTCAAAAGTTGCTGGACATGCAAATACTTTTATCTTCCCTAACTTGTCAAGTGGAAATATCGGATACAAAATTGCTGCTCGTTTAGGTGGATATGAAGCAGTTGGACCAATCTTACAAGGATTGAACGCTCCAATCAACGACTTGTCTCGCGGATGTACTTCAGATGAAATCTACAAGATGGCTATTGTAACTGCTGCTCAAAAAGATATGGATATCTAATTTAAATAATTATATTTTTTGATAAAAGAATCTCAATTGAGGTTCTTTTTTTTCATATGTAGTAAAAAAGAGATGATTTCTCACCTCTTAAACTACGATATTAAAAACATGAACCGCAATATTGAAATAAACTAGAATAGAGCAAGTATCCACGATTGTAGTAATCAATGGACTTGCCATAATGGCAGGATCTACACCAAATTTATTCGCAAATAATGGAAGAATACAACCAATTAATTTGGCGACAATAACGACAACCATTAATGAAAGAGCAACAACGATTGCGATATTGAAGTTTTGGTACTGAATGAAAATACGCAAGCCATTAGCTACAGCCAAAATAGATCCGACAATTAATGAAATTCTAAATTCTTTAAACATCACTTTAAAAATTTCTTTAAAGTGAATTTCCCCCAAAGCCAAACCACGAATAATCAAAGTGGAACTTTGAGAACCACAGTTTCCACCCGTATCCATCAACATGGGAATAAAGGACACAAGTAATGGTACAGCACTAAAGGCATTTTCATATCGAGTAATAATGCTTCCTGTGATTGTTGCAGAAAACATCAAAACAAGTAACCACAAAATACGGTGCTTTGCCTGCTGCCAAACTGTAGTTTCAAAATATGTTTTTTCATTAGGTTCCATGGCAGCCATACGCGAAATATCTTCGTTGGTTTCATCAACCATTACGTCCATGGCATCATCAAATGTGACAATACCAACTAAGCATCCATCACTATCAAGTACGGGCATCGCAATTAAATCATATTTTCTAAATAAGTGAGCTACTTGTTCTTGATCTGTATGCGTATGCACAGAAATGATATTTGTGTTCATCAAATTTGTGATGTTTTCATCATCATCACTTGTCATTAAACTTTTGGCAGTGACAATACCCATCAATCTTTTACTTTCAGTGACATAACAAGTATAGATAGTTTCCTTATGGATACCAATTTCTTTAATATGGTTCATGGCCTGTTTTACTGTCATTGTCTTTTTTAAAGTGACATATTCAGTTGTCATGATGGAACCGGCACTGTCTTCCGGATATTTTAAAAGCTTATTAATTGTTGATCTTTTTGTTGAATCCAAGTTTTTTAAAATACGCGTAACTAAGTTGGCAGGTAGATCCTCTAACATATCGACCGTATCATCCATATATAAATCGTCTAATAATTCTTTTAATTCAGTTTCCGAAAACATGTCTACCAAAAATGTCTGCATTTTTGAATTCATACATGAGAACACATCGGCAGCTTTTTCTTTAGAAATTAAACGAAATGCCAAAGCACATTCTTTCGCATCTAATTCTTCTAAAAAGGCAGCTGTATCCATATCGTTCATTTCGGAAAGTATATTTTGTGCAGTTTTGTATTTTTTTTCTTGTAGTAATTGAATGAATTCTTCTTTGTTCATCATGATTATGTACCTCTGCTTTCTTGTTATAATTCAAACTATTCCCATCCGGATCCGTACACATACAAGCCTCACCTCCTTATCAACAAAAGAAAACGCCATTGCTTAAACAATGACGTTATTAATCTAGTATCACCGTTCAAGCTTTAGTATCACAGGGCATATAAATTACATTAAGCCAAGCCTTTGCGACTTTGCCTGCTGACCAACGAGTCGTGTCTCCACAACTTTGCGGCAGTAATCTTAGGAAATCCAAATCCCTGCGGTAACCTCACCTACCGTATATCTTTATGTACGTGAAAAGAATAATATAAATTAGTAAGTGAGTCAACCTTAACAGTATAAAAACTATGTTAAATTTAACTATATTATATGAAACAAATTCACTACTTGCAGGATTTGTTGCATTTATGATTGGAATTGTTTTGGCATGGAAAGATAAAAGTTTATTTCAAGTATCGATCGCATGCTGTTTAGTAATTTTAATAATGGAATATATAATATGAAAATAATGCCACAAAAGTGACACTATTTTTTTAATATATCTATTGTATGTGAGCTAGCACCAATTAGTTCTTGTCTTTCACATGTCGCAAGATGATATTTGATGAATAATTCAAATGTTTCATCATCCATCTTGTTTAAGATAGGACGCATATAATCACTTGGGCCATCGGCTGCAATAATTTGGATTCGTTCTAAACCTACATCTTCATTTAATTGATTAATTGTATCTAGACGAATGTAACTGTATAAATCATCAATATTTGTTTGGGTTTGAAATGTTTCATCTAGTTTTTTGGCTTCTAATGATTCTTTAATATGCCCATCTCTAAAGCCGTGAACTAGAACGCTATATTCATTCATAACGTAAGCCACAAATATAATTCCATCTTTTTTTGTAACACGTTTAGCTTCGGATAATGCTTTTAATTTATCTTCATAACTAAATAAGTGGTACATAGGTCCAAATAGTAGGGTGACGTCAAAAGTGTTATCTTGATATCTTGATAAATCTAAAGCAGTGCCTTGATAGGCCTTCACATTGCTTTTTTTAGCTTTTAAAACACCAAGATTATATTTAACAAGTTCAATCGCATCGACTTGATATCCTTCGTTGCTTAAGGCAACACTATATCTGCCAGTTCCGGCTCCAATATCGAGTATGCAATCTTCAGACTTTAGATATTTATGGATATATTTCATGCTTGTTGTATATTCAACTTGGCCATGTCTTGATAAGAGTCTTTTATCTTCACAAAATTTACCGTAATAATTTTCTAATTTACTCATGCATTATTTCCTCAACTTCTTTAATATAATAAGGTATATGTTTGGATTTTTGCAACGTTTCATGTATGATTATTTGTGGATAAAAACATATGTTTTATGAATGTAGAAATAGATAATAAATAATTTGGAGGTCAACTATGGAAAAAGAATTTAAAGCGATATATGGACAGGCAATGTCAATTGTAACGCATAAACCTAGTCAATATGCTAAAAATATTACGTTGCGTTATCCTATGAAATCGACATTCAAAGGGGATAAAGTACGTATTTGTTTGGATAACTTTACAGGTAAAGAAGGTGTGGTCTTTGATTCAGTCACAATTGGAAGAGTTATTAGTGGACGTGATTTAGATCCAACATCCATCGTTGATATTACTTTTAATGGTTCAAAAGGACTTCATCTTGATGTGGGAGAACAATGTTATAGTGATCCATTGGATTTTAAGGTGCATGAACAAGAAACCATTGCGATAAGTTTTTACCTAAAAGAATTTACGCATTTACGTTGTGGCGTCTATACACAAGGACCATTAAGCACAGGCTACTTTGGGGAAGGCGATTTTTCTCATGCAGGCATTATGGATCATGCTTCAAGTATGAAAACACCTTGGGTATTTTTCTTAAGTGAAGTTGCGGTACTTACCGATGCCAAAAACCAAGTTATCACATGTTATGGCGATTCTATTACTTCACAGGATTGGCCGGATTATTTACAGAAGCTCATGTGGGAAAATAATAAAAAAGTGTCTGTAGTTCGAAAAGCCGTTAGTGGAACACGTATTTTAAGGCAGTATTCTTGTGTTCAATATGAAGCTTATGGATTAAAAGGTGATTATCGCTTTGGACACGAAATGCATGTGGCTGGAAGTGATACTTTAATTATTTTGCAAGGAATCAACGATATTATTCATCCAGTCGGTGTTGAAAAGAATGAATTTAGACCATGGCAAGATCTTCCGTCAAGTCAAGAATTGATTGAGGGCTTAAGAAAATATGTAAAGCACGCGAAATCATTAGGAATGAAAGTCTATATTGGTACTTTGATTCCGATTGAAGGATGGCGTACATATGCATATTTTAGAGAGAACTTGCGTAATGAAGTCAATGAATGGATTCGTACAACGGATGAAATTGATGGCGTAATTGATTTTGATAAAGATATTTGCGATGGACATAAAATGCAAGATGCATTTGATAGTGGAGATCATTTACATCCAAGTGATGAAGGATATGCGCAAATGGCAAAAACTGCATACAATAAGATGTCCATGGAATAGTTCCATGGACGTTTGTCATATATGAAAGAAATAGGCAGAAGAGATAAGTATAGTGAGCAAAAGAGGTTGACTGCTTATTTCTATATATAGAATAAGCAATATAGCTTAAAGTAATCTTAAAGAGGGTGAATGAAAAATGATTCGAATAGGAGTCTATGGACTTGGAAAAATTAGTTATCGTGTGATTCAAGGAATTCTATATGCGAATAATGCAGATTTATATGCCGTGTGTTCTTCAAACTTAGAAAAGGCAAATGCTTTTAAAGAAGAGTATGGGGCAAGAAAAGCTTACGATAGCTATGAAGAGATGTTACAGGATGCAAATTTAGATATGGTATATATTTGTACACCGAATTATTTGCATGCGAAACATATTCAAATGGCTTTAAATAATCACAAGCATGTAGTGTGTGAAAAACCAATGTGCGTATCATCAAAAGAATTAAATGCATGTTTTGATTATGCAAAGAAACAAAATTGTTTTTTGATGGAAGCTCATAAAACGGTATTTACGCCATTAAATCAAAAACTATTCGAAATCATCTCAAATAAACAGATTGGACAAGTTAAATCAATAGATGCACAATATGCGACAAGATTAACAGAACCTATTTCAGGTTGGCATTTTAATAAGCCAGGATTTGGATGTATGTTTGATATTGGGGTTTATCCTATTTGTTACGCAAATCGGATGGCAAATAGCTCAATATTGAAAGTATCTCGATTTCAAGATGAGGCTTTGATCGAATATGAAAACGGGTGTGTGGCACATATCGCAACAAGCTGGGATGTAGATATGGAAAATACAGCTCATATCTATGGTACAAAGGGTAGTGTTACTTGTAAGAATTTTTGGAAGAACACAGAACTTGTAATGAATGATAAAAAGATTGTGGTAGAACAAAAATCGGATTTTACTGGTGAAATCGAACATGCGTGTACTTGTATAGAGAGTAGAATGATAGAAAGTCCTATAATGTCTAGAAATGCAAGCTTAGAGATTTTAAAGGTCATTGGCATATGAGAAAACTAAAAATAAGTAGAATTATAATTCTTATATTGGTTCCTATTTTAATTGTGAGTGGTGGTGTTTGTGTGGCTTACATGTTATTTACACAAAAAGAATCGGTAATAGAAGAAAAGAGTTATTACGATTTAGATTTATTTTCTATGGAAAATGGTTGGATGACCTATAATGATTCTTCTTATAAGTCTTTAACAGGAATTGATGTTTCAAGCCATAATCAGTATATTGACTGGTATTCTGTAAAACAGGATGGAATTGATTTTGCGATGATCAGAGTTGGCTATCGTGGTGCTCAAGAAGGAATCTTACATGAAGATGCATATTTTAATACGAATATGCAAGCGGCAATTCAGTATAAAATCAAAGTTGGAGCGTATTTTTTCTCGAGTGCTATTACAGAAGATGAAATTGATGAAGAAGTGAATATGGTATTAAATGAGATTCGAAATTATAAAATTGATATGCCTATTGTCTTTGATATGGAAGAATTTGAAAAAGGTGGAAGAATAGATAATCTGACACAAGGGCAGCGAACAAATTTGGCACTTCGATTTTGTGGTAAAATCAAAAAGGCTGGATATGATCCTATGATTTATGGGAATATGACTTGGCTTTATCAAAATTACGATTTTGAAAAGATATCCGAGTATCCAATATGGTTAGCGTCTTATTCTTCAGATTGTCCAATGGAGGATAAGTTTGAAATGTGGCAATATTCAAATATTGGCCAAGTGAATGGGATAGAAGGAGATGTGGATATAAATATATATCTACAAAAGAAATGATATGATAGATTTTGAGAAATTCGAAAAGCAATGCGATGAAATTCGTGAAATTAACGCAAAGTATATTGAAGAGTTTGTAGATGAACTTTCAAAAAAGGGATTTGTTGATAAAACGATAAAGCGTCACTATGAGAATGTAGATTTCTATTTAAACACATATTTGTTAAGAGAAGATGCTTTGACTATGGAAAATGGATGTAAGGATGAATACTTAAGTGATTTCTTTGGATACTTTTTCATACGTAAGTGTATGTGGAGTACACCGGATACAGTTAAGTCAACAATTGCTAGTCTTAAAAAGTTTTATCGATTCATGTATGAATCGAATCGATTATCAAAAGAAGACTATGAAGAGTTCATGGATACAATTCGTATTGATAAGGAATATTGGATAGATTGTTGCAGCAAATATAATGATGGAATAAGTGAATGGTGATTTGAATGAAAATAATTGATGGATATATGCCTTTTAAAGGGCTTAAAACATATTATCGAATTGTGGATGGTGGAGATAAGACTCCATTGATTTGTTTACATGGAGGGCCAGGATCAACGCATAATTATTTTGAAGTATTGGATTGTATTGCCAAGACAGGAAGAAAAGTAATTATGTATGATCAAATAGGATGTGGTAAATCATATGTGGAAGGCCATGATGAATTATGGAACCAGGAAACTTGGATGGAAGAGCTTGTTGCGTTGATGGAATATTTAAATATTGAATCATGTCATTTGCTTGGACAGTCTTGGGGTGGTATGTTAGCGATTGCGTATGCGATTGAAAAGAAAAATGCCAAACTTAAATCTTTGATTCTTTCAAGTACATTGTCCTCAGCTACATTATGGGCAAAAGAACAACATCGTATGATTGGGTTTATGTCGGATGATGAGCGGCAAGCTATTTTAAGTGAGGACTATGATTCTATAGCGTATCAAGCGGCGAATGAGCATTATATGCAGCTTCATTGCGCAGGTCCATTTGATAAAGATACACCAGAGTGTGTCACTAGAGAAAAGAAAGCAGGACAAAGATCTTATTTGATTGGTTGGGGTCCTAATGAATATACGCCATTAGGTACTTTAAAGGATTTTGAGTATACCGATCGTTTACATGAAATTGATGTGCCAGCGTTAATAATTAGTGGAACGAATGATTTATGTACGCCATTAGTGGCTAAAACGATGTATGATGGCATTAAAAATTCAAAATGGCATTTAATGCCTGCATGTCGTCATATGTGCTTTGTGGATGATCATGATACATATTGTCAAAATTTGAAGGATTGGTTAGCATCTGTTGAATAAAGCAGATGCTTTTTTACATATTTCAAAAAAACAGGCATGATCTTATTGTGAAAATCAACATTTACGACCCACTGACATCAGTTGTCATAACATAATTTTTTTACAATCCATTTTTTTGGAAATTAAAAAGTGTTTAAACACGATAAATAAAGGCTTTAAAAGAAATATTAATTTTTTTTAATTTAGGGGTTGAACACATGAAATATATGTGTTAGAATACAGGAGCTTGCGATGAAGTGCGAGGTTGCTGACCCACTGAGAACCGTTGTCATGGGTGTGGCCAGGTAATTCGCATGGAGCATGTTTATCTAGAATAAACGAAAGGAGTTAAACATGGCAAAAAATACTATGAGAATTCGCTTAAAGGCGTATGAGCACAGAATCTTAGACGATAGTGCAAAGAAAATTGTCGAAGCTGCGACAAAACACGGAGCTAAAAAGGTTGTAGGACCAGTTCCATTACCTACTGAAAAGCAGGTAGTAACAATTCTTCGTGCGGTTCACAAATACAAAGATTCACGTGAACAATTTGAAATTCGTACGCACAAGCGTTTGATTGAGATTGTTGCACCAAACAAGGAAACGATCGATTCTTTACAAAGACTTGAACTTCCTAGCGGTGTCGACATCGAAATTAAACTTTAATGGAGGTGTCAATGATGAAAGGACTATTAGGAAGAAAATTAGGAATGACACAAGTCTTCACTGAAGATGGTGTATTAATTCCAGTAACTGTAGTTGAAGTAACACCTAACGTTGTTTTACAAAAGAAAACAGTTGAAACAGATGGTTACAACGCAGTTCAATTAGGATTTGAAGAAATCAAAGAAAAACGCACAACTAAAGCAAACATCGGACACTGTAAAAAAGCAAATACAAGTCCAAAGCGTTTCATTAAGGAAGTGCGCGATTGCGACATGGATGTAAATGTTGGCGATTTAGTTAATGTTGATATCTTTGCTGCAGGAGAAACAGTAGATGTAATCGGTACAAGTAAAGGTAAAGGTTACAATGGTACAATCGTTCGTAACAATGCTCACCAAGGTCCAAAGACTCACGGTGGATCTAAGAACATTCGTCACATCGGTTCATTAGCTACAAACGGTATTACTTCACGTCAAGGACGTATTATGAAGGGTACTATCATGGCTGGTCAAGAAGGTGGATATACTACTACAAATCAAAACTTGACAGTTATTAAAGTTGATACAGAAAACAACTATATGTTAATTAAAGGTAACGTTCCTGGACCTAGAAAAGGTTGCGTAATGGTACGTACTGCTAAAACTAGCAAGGGAGATAAAGAACCTGTTACTTTAGTTGACTATACTGCAAATAAGGAGGTTCAATAATGGCTACTATCGACGTAATTAACCAAACTGGTGCAGTTGTTGGTTCAATCGAATTGAACGACGCTGTTTTCGGAATTGAACCACACCAACAGGCTATGTATGATGCATTGGTAATGCAAATGGCTAGCCGTCGTCAAGGAACTGCTGACACTAAAGGTCGTAGCGAAGTTTCTGGTGGTGGACGCAAGCCTTACCGTCAAAAAGGTACAGGACGTGCTCGTCAAGGTTCTATCCGTGCTACTCAATTTAGAGGTGGTGGAACAGTATTTGGAGCTACTCCACGTAACTATGCATACCGCATTAATAAAAAAGTTCGCCGTTTAGCAGTTAAATCTGCATTGAGCGAAAAAGTTCAAGAAACAGCATTCAGCGTTTTGGATAAATTTGAAATTGCTGAACCAAAAACAAAAACATTTGTTTCAATTATTGAAGCTATCCAAGCGCCAAAGAAAACATTGTTTGTTGTTGCTGATAGCGAAGAAGCAACAAACGTTTACTTATCAGCACGTAACATTGCTGGAGCTACAGTAATGGCTGCTTCTGCAATCAATACTTATGATTTAGTAAATGCAAACAAAGTTGTTATGACAAGCGCTGCCGTAAAACAAGTTGAGGAGGCATTGGCATAATGAAAGATTACAGAGACGTAATTATCTGCCCAATCATCACTGAAGCAACTATGAAGATGATGGCTGAAGATAACAAAGTAACTTTTGAAGTAGTTAAAGGTGTTAGCAAAATTGAAATTGCTAAAGCCGTTGAAGCTGCATTCAATGTAGAAGTTGTAAAAGTAAATACAATGAACTGCAAACCAAAAACAAAACGTGTAGGTCGTTATGTTGGAAAAACAAGCGCTGTACACAAAGCTATTGTAAAAATTAAAGAAGGACAAACAATCGAATTGTTCGGTTCTGAAGAATAATCAGGGAGAAGACGCTATTTCCTGAATAAATATTGCGATAAGGAGGAAAATTAAGTTTATGCCAATTAAGAAGTATAAACCAATGACACCTGGACGTCGTGGAATGACAACTTTGGCTAAAGATGAAATCACAACATCTAAACCAGAAAAAAGTTTGTTAGCACCATTGAAATCTAAAGGTGGAAGAAACAACACAGGACGTATTACAACACGTCATCAAGGTTCTGGACACAAAAGAACTTACCGTATCATCGATTTCAAACGTAACAAAGACAACGTGCCTGCACGTGTTGCTACAATCGAATACGATCCAAACCGTTCAGCAAACATTGCATTGTTAAACTATGCTGATGGTGAAAAACGTTATATCATCGCTCCAAAAGATTTGAAAGTTGGTATGACAGTTATCTCTGGTACAGAAACAGATATCAAAATTGGTAACTGCTGTGAAATGAGAAACATGCCTGAAGGTACATTTATTCACAACGTTGAATTAAAACCTGGTAAAGGTGGACAGATGGCTCGTAGTGCTGGATGTTCAGCTCAGATCTTAGGTATTGAAGAAAAATATGTAACTTTACGTTTATCTTCTGGTGAAGTTCGTAAAGTATTGGCTAACTGCCGTGCTACTGTAGGTACAGTTGGTAATGAAGATTACAGCTTAGTTAACTATGGTAAAGCAGGTCGTAACCGTTGGAGAGGTATTCGCCCAACTGTTCGTGGTTCTGTAATGAACCCTAATGATCACCCTCATGGTGGTGGTGAAGGACGTACACCTATCGGACGTAAATCACCAATGACTCCTTGGGGTAAAAAAGCATTGGGTGTTAAAACTCGTCGTAATAAGAAGGCTAGTACAAAATTAATTGTACGTCGTCGTAATGGTAAGTAGGCAAGGAGGTAAGATACAATGAGTCGTAGTTTGAAAAAAGGACCTTTCTGTGATGACCATTTGATGAAAAAGGTTGTTGCATTAAATGAAGCCGGAAAAAAAGAAGTTATTAAAACTTGGAGCCGTCGTTCTACAATCTTCCCTCAATTTGTTGAACACACATTTGCCGTTTATAACGGTAAGGAACATGTTCCTGTTTATGTAACAGAAGACATGGTTGGACACAAATTAGGTGAATTCGTTCCAACACGTAAATACACTGGTCATGGATCAGATGATAAGAAATCTAGATAGTAGGAGGAGAAGAAATGGAAGTAAAAGCTACCGCAAAAACTCTACGTATTCAACCTCGTAAAGCAAGACTAGTCTTAGACTTGATCCGTGGAAAAGACGTAGAAGAAGCAGCTGCTATTTTGAAATTCTTACCTAACAAAGGTGGATACCTTGTTGGTAAAGTATTACACTCAGCTGTTGCTAACGCAGTTAACAATAACGATTTAGATGAAAGCAAGTTATATGTGAAGGCTTGCTGGGCTGATGAAGGAATCACAATGAAACGCTTCATGCCTCGTGCTAAAGGTAGTGCGAGTGCTATTCACAAACGTACAAGCCACATTACAGTTGTAGTGGCTGAAAAAGAGTAGGAGGTAAGCTATGGGACAGAAAGTAAGTCCAATTGGAATGCGTGTCGGAGTCATTCGTGACTGGCAATCAAGATGGTACGCTGACGATAAAGAATTTGGAACATTATTAATGGAAGATGTTAAGATTCGTGAATTGGTTGAAGCATACTACGCTAAATTATCAAACGAAGCTGTCGACAAACGTAAGGCAGACCCTCAAATCTCTCGTATCGAAATCGAACGTACTAAGGGTCGTATGACAGTTATCATCCGTACTGCTCACCCTGGTGTAGTAATCGGTCAAGATGGAAAATCAATCGAAGGATTGAAAAAGAAAGTAGCTAAAATCGCTTCTGCAAAGAACGTTCAAATTAACGTTGTAGAAGTTGCTAATCCTAACTTAGATGCTCGTTTAGTAGCTCGTTGGATTGCAAATGAATTGGAAGGACGTAAATCTTTCCGTGCAACTCAGAAAAAAGCTATTCAAAACACTATGCGTGCTGGTGCTAAAGGTATCAAAACTGCAGTATCTGGACGTCTTGGTGGAGCTGATATGGCACGTACTGAAGGATATTCAGAAGGAGTTGTTCCTTTACATACACTTCGTAGTGATATTGACTATGCTTGGGAAGAAGCAGCGACTCAATATGGTCGTTTAGGTGTAAAAGTTTGGATCTGCCGTGGTGAAGTATTACCTGGTGAAATGGTTAAAGAACCAGAAGCTCCAAAACAACGCCCAATGCGTAAAGGAAAAGGACGTCGTCGTCCAGATGCTCGTTCAAACCGTGCCCCTAAAGATGCTGCTAAAACTGCAGCACCTGCAGAAAAAGGAGGTAACGAATAATGTTAATGCCTAAACGTACAAAGTATCGTCGTCCTCACCGTTTGAGCTACGAAGGTCGTTCAAAAGCAGGTCGTACAATTGACTTTGGTGAATATGGATTGGTTGCAGAATCAGGTAACTATGTAAGCAACCGTCAAATTGAAGCAGCCCGTATTGCTATGACACGTTATATGAAACGTGGAGGAAATGTTTGGATTCGTATTTTCCCTCACATGGCACGTACTAAAAAACCTCTAGAGGTTCGTATGGGTTCTGGTAAAGGTGCTCCTGAAGGATGGGTAGCCGTAGTTCAACCAGGACGTGTAATGTTCGAAGTTGGTGGAGTAAGTGAAGAAGTAGCTCGTGAAGCTTTACGTCTTGCTGCTCACAAATTACCAGTTAAAACTCGTTTTGCTAGAAAAGGAGAAGTGAAGTAATGTTAGCTAAAGAAATCCGCGAAAAAACAAATGAAGAGCTTCTTCAGGAAATCGATACGCTTAAAGATGAACTTTTTAACCTTCGTTTCCAGCAAGCCACAGGACAGTTAGAAAATACAGCTCGTTTAAAAACTGTTAAGAAGACAATTGCTCGTATTAAAACTGTATTGACAGAGCGTGAAAACGCTGGTCAAGAGTAGGGAGGACGTATCTAATGGAAAGAAACGCTCGTAAAGTATACCGTGGTACAGTTGTGTCTGATAAAATGGACAAAACTATCACAGTTATGGTAGAAACTAAAAAAACACACCCATTATATGGAAAACGTGTTAAATATTCTAAGAAATTTAAAGCTCACGATGAAAACAACGAAGCTCGTATCGGAGATACAGTAGTAATTATGGAAACTCGTCCATTATCAGCTACAAAACGTTTCCGTTTAGTAGAAATCGTTGAAAAGGCTCGTGGTTAATACTAGGAGGAGAAAGCAATGATTCAAAACGAAAGTCGTATGCGCGTTGCTGACAACACTGGAGCTAAAGAAGTTTTAGTTATCCGTTGTTTAGGTGGTAGCGTTAGAAAATTTGCAAACATCGGTGATGTCGTTGTATGTGCTGTTAAACAGGCTACTCCTGGTGGATCCGTAAAAAAAGGTGATGTAGTTAAAGCCGTAATCGTACGTACACGTCGTGGTGTTCGTCGTGAAAACGGAACTTACATCAAGTTCGATGATAACGCTTGTGTAATCATCAAAGATGATAAGACGCCAAAGGGAACTCGTATCTTCGGTCCAGTTGCACGTGAATTACGTGACAAAGACTTCATGAAGATCGTTTCTCTTGCGCCAGAAGTATTATAGGAGGTGTGTCTAAGTGAACATTAAAAAAGGTGATAAAGTAAAAGTTATTACAGGTGCTTACAAAGGCACAATCGGTGAAGTAAAAGCTGTATTCCCTAAGGAAGATAGAGTTATCGTTGAAGGTGTTAACATGGTTAAAAAACACTTGAAGCCAACTCAAGCTAATCCTGAAGGTGGAATCGTTGAAAAAGAAGCTAAAATTCACGTTTCAAATGTAATGCTTTACGATGAAAAAGCAAAAGTTGCAAGCCGTATTACAACAAAAGTTGAAGTTGTAGATGGTAAAAAAGTTAAAACACGTATCTTTAAAAAGAGCGGTAACGAAGTGAAGTAGGAGGGTAGAAGATGAATCGTTTACAAGAAAAATATAAAAACGTAGTTGTCCCTCAAATGATGAAAGATTTCGAATACAAATCTGTCATGGAAGTACCTCACGTTGAAAAAGTAGTAATCAACATTGGTGTAGGGGATGCCATCACTAATGCAAAATTATTAGATGAAGCTGTAGAAGAATTGGCAGCTATCACTGGTCAAGCTCCAGTTGTAACAAAAGCTAAAAAATCAATTGCGAACTTCAAATTGCGTGAAGGTATGCCAATTGGATGTAAAGTTACTTTACGTAAAGAAAAAATGTATGAATTCTTAGATAAGTTATTCAACATTTCATTACCTCGTGTACGTGACTTCCGTGGAGTTAGCGATACTAGCTTTGATGGTCGTGGAAACTATACATTAGGTATTAAAGAACAAATCATTTTCCCTGAAATTGATTTCGATAAAGTAGACCGTACTCGTGGTATGGACATCGTAATCGTTACATCAGCGAAAACAAACGAAGAAGCAAAGGCATTATTAACTCAAATGGGTATGCCTTTCAAAAAGTAGGAGGAGCTTTTAAATGGCAAAGAAATCAATGATTAACAAACAACAGCGTCCTCAAAAATTTAAAGTTCGTGAGTACACTCGTTGTGAACGTTGTGGTCGTCCACACTCTGTATTAAGAAAATACAAATTATGTCGTATTTGCTTCCGTGAATTGGCTTACAAAGGTCAAATTCCTGGAGTTAAAAAGGCTAGTTGGTAAGGAGGTATATTGCATATGATTATGACTGATCCTATTGCGGATATGCTGACTAGAATCCGCAATGCTTTGCAACAAAAGCATGCCTCTGTCAGTATGCCAGCGAGCAATGAAAAGAAAGCAATTGCTCAAATTTTGAAAAATGAAGGTTTCATCACTGACTTCAACATTGAAGGTGATGTTAAGAAAACTTTAAACATTGAATTGAAATACGGACCTAACAATGAAAAAGTAATCAGCGGATTACGTCGTATTTCTAAACCTGGTCTTCGTGTTTACGCTAAAGTAGAAAACTTACCTAGCGTATTGAACGGATTAGGAATCGCAATCATTTCAACAAGCAATGGAATGATGACTGACAAAGAAGCAAGAAAAAACCACTTAGGTGGAGAAGTTATTGCTTACGTTTGGTAATAAATATATAGGAGGATAAAACGTAATGTCACGTATCGGGAATAAACTGATTACCGTTCCTGCAGGCGTTACTGTTGAAGTAGCTGCTGGGAATGAGGTGACTGTTAAAGGACCTAAGGGTTCTTTAACACGTACATTCTCTTCTTTGATGGAAATCCACGTAGAAGAAAATGTTGTCACTGTAAAACGTCCAAATGACGAAAAACACACAAAACAATTACACGGAACAACTCGTGCATTGTTACACAACATGGTAGTTGGTGTATCTGAAGGATTCACTAAAGACTTAGAATTAGTTGGTATCGGATTCCGTACTGCAATGAAAGGAAACGTATTAACTTTAAACGTTGGATATTCTCACCAAGTTGAGATGCCAGTTAAAGAAGGCTTAGAAGTAACTTGTCCAACTGCTACAACTATCAAAGTTGCAGGTATCGATAAACAAGAAGTTGGAGAATTTGCAGCAAATGTTCGTGCTGTTCGTAAACCAGAACCTTACAAAGGAAAAGGTATTCGCTATGTTGGTGAAAACATCCGTCGTAAGGAAGGTAAAACAGCAGGTAAGAAATAGTAGTGGGAAAGGAGATCAAAAATGTTTACTAAAGTATCACGTAATGAAACTCGTGTACGTCGTCACAAACGTGTACGTACAAAAATTAGCGGAACTCCTGAATGCCCACGTTTATGCGTATTCAGAAGTAACGCACACATCCATGTACAAATCATTGATGATGTTAACCAAAACACATTGGTCAGTGCTTCAAGTGTTGACATGAAATTAGAAAATGGTGGAAACGTGGAAGCAGCTCGTTTGGTAGGAACTGAAATTGCTAAGCGTGCACTAGAAAAGAATATTAAAGAGGTTGTATTTGACCGTGGTGGATATGTTTACGCTGGTCGTGTACAAGCTTTAGCAGAAGCAGCTCGTGAAGCTGGCTTGGAATTTTAGGAGGTCGCACAATGGCAATGGATAGAAAACCAAGAAGAGACCAAAAAGAATTTGAAGAACAAGTAATCTCAATCAACCGTGTAACTAAAGTAGTTAAAGGTGGACGTCGTTTCCGTTTTGCTGCATTAGTTGTAGTTGGAGATCGTAAAGGCCGTGTAGGTGTTGGTACAGGAAAAGCTAACGAAGTTCCTGATGCAATCAAAAAAGCGGTTGAAGATGCTAAGAAAAACATCTTCACAGTACCAGTTATCGGTACAACAATCCCTCACGAAATCACTGGTAGATATGGTGCAGGATCTGTATACATGCGTCCAGCTATCGAAGGTACTGGTGTTATCGCTGGTGGTGCAACTCGTGCAATCCTTGAACTTGCAGGTATCTCTGATATCTTAACTAAATGTTTAGGATCACGTACAAAAATCAACGTTGTTCGTGCAACAGTTGATGGATTACAGAACTTAAGAACTGTAGAAAGCGTTGCTGCGCTTCGTGGTAAGAAGCCAGAAGAAATTCGCGGGTAATAGGAGGTAAATCAGATGAAATTACATACAATGAATTTAGCCGAAACTCGCACAGAACGTAACCGTGTTGGTCGTGGACCTGGAAGCGGAAACGGAAAAACAAGCGGTCGTGGACAAAAAGGTCAAAAATCAAGATCAGGTGGAGGAGTTCGCTTAGGTTTTGAAGGTGGTCAAACACCATTAGCAAGACGTTTACCAAAACGTGGATTCACAAACTTCAACCGTAAAGAGTATGCTATCGTTAACGTTGAAACATTAAATCGTTTCGAAGATGGAGCAACAGTTAATGCAGCTGCTTTAATTGAAGCTGGTGTTATCAATAAAGAACTTTCTGGACTTAAAGTATTAGGTAACGGTGAGTTAACTAAAAAATTAACTGTTGAAGCAGTTAAATTCTCTAAGTCAGCTAAAGAAGCTATCGAAAAAGCAGGCGGAAAAGTAGAGGTTCTATAATATGGCAGGCAAGATAAAGGCAATGTGGACGAATAAGGATATCCGCAATAGGATTCTATTCACCCTATTTGCCTTTCTTGTCTATCGTTTGGGATCAGCCATTACAGTTCCTGATGTAAATACAGCAGATCTTGTAAATGGTATTGGAGAAAACTCATTGTTCGCAATGTTAAATCTATTGGGAGGTGGAGGACTTGAACAGTTCTCTGTCTTCGCTTTAGGTGTTACTCCATATATTACTGCTTCTATCATTATCCAATTATTAAGTATGGATGTAATTCCACACCTAACTGAATTGAGTAAAGCTGGAGCAAATGGTCGTAAAACATTAGACAAGTACACTAGATATCTTGCGGTCGTTTTTGCCTTTGTACAATCATTTTCATTAGTATACGGTTTTTCAAAAGCATATACAGGATTGATTGTCGGCGGTGTTACAATCAGTAAGATTTTATATATTGCAACAATTTTTGCTGCAGGAAGTATGTTTTTAGTGTGGGTTGGAGACCAAATTTCAATGAAAGGTATTGGAAATGGTATTTCAATGGTAATTATGGCAGGTATTGTAGGGCGTATGCCTCAACAATTTTCTAGTGCCTGGTCAAGCTTAATTACGGGTGAGTCTGCGCCAACCTATGGAGCTTGGTTATTTGCCACATATATATTAGTTTATTTATTAATTATTATATTTGTTACACTAATTAATACAGCTGAAAGAAGAATTCCAATTCAATATACATCAAGTTCAATTTCATTAAGTAAACCAAGTGAAGCAAACTACTTGCCATTGAAAGTCAATTCAGCAAGTGTGATTCCAGTCATCTTTGCAAGTTCATTGATGATGGCACCAATTCAAATTGCTTCATTCTTCCCGTCAAACGATTTCATTAAAGAAATGCAAAAATGGTTAGGATTACAAACTTGGTATTCACTTGTAATCTATGTATTATTGATTTTATTCTTTACATTCTTCTATACAAAGATGCAAATCAATCCAGAAAAAGTTGCTGAAAATTTAGGTAAATCAGGTTCATATATTCCTAGTGTTCGTCCAGGTAATGAAACAAAAGAATATATCAATCGCGTATTATCAAGAATTACAGTGCTTGGATCTGTAGCTTTAGCAATTATTGCTGTTATGCCACATATCATGCCTCTTGTATGGCCTGATCTTCCAAATTCAATGGCTTTAGGTGGAACAGGAATGATTATCGTTGTTGGTGTTGCTATTGAAACTGTACGCCAAGTTCAAGGATTGATTACTCAAAAATCTTACAAAAAATATTACGAAGACTAATATCTTCAGGAGAATAGATATGAATATATTTATTATGGGTGCTCCTGGATCTGGTAAAGGTACATTCTCTACAAAAATTAAAGAAGAATTTAACTTAAACCACATCTCAACAGGAGATATCTTCCGTGCAAATATTGCTGGAGGAACAGAATTAGGTCTACAAGCAAAAGCTTATTCTGAAAAAGGATTGTTAGTTCCTGATGAAATCACAAACAAAATGGTTAAGGATTACTTAAACACTTTGGAAGATAAAAAGAATGGATATTTATTAGATGGATATCCAAGAACTTTAGCTCAGGCAAAAGCTTTTGAAGAAATGACTGAAGGAACAGATTTGGCAGTTGAAAAAATTGTTTATATGGATGTTCCATTTGACGAATTAACTCGTCGTATTACAGGTCGTCGTACTTGTAAAAAATGTGGAGAAATCTACAACATCTATTCAAAACCATCAAAAGTTGAAGGTGTTTGTGATGTTTGCGGTGGAGAATTAACTCAACGTAAAGATGACAATGAAGAAAGCTTAAAGGTTCGTTTAGATGAATATGCAAAGAATACAGAACCTGTAATTGCATATTATGAAGAAAAAAATATGGTTTCAAGAATCGATGCGTCAAAATCTATGGAAGAAATTTGGCCAGATTTAAAAGAAGCCTTGAAAAACAAGTAAGTTGCGCTTATAATATATAAGCGCAACTTTGCTTGCGATTATACATTCACGTTTCTGTTAAAATCCGCATGTACACATACGCATTTTAGCAGGGCCATTAAAATACGTGAATCATTACGTAGGAGGAAGAAAGATGAAAGTAAGACCATCTGTTAAACCAATCTGCGACAAGTGTCGAGTAATTCGACGCAAAGGACGTGTGATGGTAATTTGTGAAAACCCAAAACACAAACAGAGACAAGGAAACTAAAGTAGGAGGAAACTAAATGGCTCGTATAGCAGGAGTAGATATTCCAAACGACAAGCGAGTTGTCATTTCATTGACATATATCTATGGTATTGGATTGACAACATCAAAGAAGGTATTGGAAGAAACAGGCATCAGTGAAGATGTTCGAGTAAAAGATTTAACTGAAGAACAATTAAATGCAATTCGTAAAACAATCGATGCAATCAAAGTCGAAGGAGACTTAAGAAGAGAAGTACAATTAAACATCAAGAGATTGATGGAAATTGGATGCTACAGAGGAATGCGTCACAGAAAAGGATTGCCAGTACGTGGACAAAGAACAAAGACAAATGCAAGAACACGTAAAGGAAAAGCCAAGACAGTGGCTAACAAGAAGAAGTAATAGGGAAGGAGAGTAAAGAATGGCAAAAGTACAAAAGACACGTAAAAGACGTGTTAAAAAGAATATTGCGCGAGGATGTGCACACATTCACTCGACTTTCAATAATACAATCGTAACGATTACAGATGAAAACGGAAATGCAGTAGCATGGAGTAGTGCAGGAGCATTAGGATTCAAAGGAAGTCGTAAATCAACACCATATGCAGCACAGTTAGCAGGAGAAGCAGCTGGAAAAGCAGCAATGGATCACGGAATGAAGACAGTATCCGTAGATGTAAAAGGACCTGGACCTGGACGTGAAGCAGCCGTAAGAGCATTACAAGTTGCAGGTTTAGAAATTACAATGATCAATGATGTAACACCAATTCCACACAACGGATGTCGTCCACCAAAACGACCTCGTGGATAGTAAAAGGAGGATAACGATGCAGGAATTTGAAAGAGCTTCACTTCATAAAGATTTTGTGAATGAAGAGAACAATACTGGATCTTATATCTTTGAACCTCTAGAAAGAGGTTTTGGAATTACGATTGGAAATACAATTTGCCGTACATTATTAACAAGTGTACCTGGCACACGCATTGTTGGATTTAAAGTATCTGGATTTGATGGAAAAGCAACAATGGTTGATGGTATTTTAGAGGATATTTATCGTATTTCATTAAATTTAAAAGCTGTACAATTATACAATGATGGAGAAGGATTCCAAACATTGCATATTTCAAAGAAGGGACCAGCAACAATTCAGGCGGCTGACATTATTTGTCCGGAAGCTGTAGAAGTTGTAGATCCTGAACAAGTGATTTGTACTTTAGAAAAAGGTGCAAGTTTAGAAATGGAAATTTATGCAGTAACTGGAACTGGATATAAGAGTTCAATTGAAAACAAAGTGTCATACGACTTTGGTGAAGATGTCGTAGTATTAGATGCAACTTTCACTCCAATCCGTAAAGCAGATTATTTATCAGAACCTGCTCGTGTTGGATTGGATAAAAAATATGACAAAGTACATATCAATGTAGAAACAGATGGAACAATTACACCTTTACAGGCTATTACAATGGCTGCAAAGGTTTGTATGGAAAACTTAGATGAAGTTTTAACTGTTTCTGACTTAGAATTAGAAGAAAGTTTCATGGTTCAAAAACCTCAAGTTGAGGATGTTAAGAAAGTAAATACAATGATGATTGAAGATTTGGATTTATCTGTTCGTTCTTACAATTGTTTAAAACGTGCAGGAATTCAAACTGTCGATGAACTTACACAAAAAACAGAAGATGAAATGATGCATGTTAAGAATTTGGGTAAGAAATCACTCAAAGAAGTGAAGGACAAAATGTACCAATTGGGATTGTTCTTCAAATCGTATGAATAAGAGGAGTAAGAATCATGTGGAATCGTAAATTGGGACGTAAAGCCGATCATCGTAAAGCATTGTTGCGTAACATGGCAACATCTTTGATTGAAAACGGACAAATCGAAACAACAGAAATGAAAGCAAAAGAATTAAGCGCTGTAATGGATTCATTAGTAACATTAGCAAAACGTGGAGATTTACATGCACGTAGACAAGCAGCTGCTTATGTTCGTAATGTAGAAGTAGATGAAGAGGGAACAACAGCTCTTCAAAAATTATTCAATGAAATTGGACCAGCATATGCAGATCGTAATGGTGGATACACTCGTGTAGTTAAAACACGTATCCGTCGTGGAGATGCAGCTCCAATGGCTATTGTACAATTCGTGAAGTAGTAGTTACTACTTCACTTTTCTTTTAAGGAGCTTAAAAATATGAGTGATTTAGAACAATACGCAAAAGAACATCAAGTGCCTATCATGATGGATGATGGACTTTCCTTTTTATTAGAAAAACTTCAAGAAAATCAATGTCTATCATTTTTAGAGTTAGGGACTGCGATTGCTCGTACATCGATTGAAGTTGCTAAGTTAGACCCTAGAATGAGAGTTGTCACAATTGAAAGAAATTCGGAAATGATTGTTCAGGCTAAAAAGAACATTGAAGAAAGTGGATTATCCAATCAAATCACATTGATTGAGGGCGATGCTCTTGAAGTGAATGTGGATGGTATGTTTGACTGCATTTTTATAGATGCAGCTAAGGCACAATATCAACGTTTTTTTGAGAAATATTGTATGCATTTGAATGAGAATGGTATAATTGTATCAGATAATATGAATTTTCATGGGCTTGTACAACATCCGGAATTGACTCAAAATCGTAATACACGCCAATTAGTTCGTAAGATTCATGATTATCATACGTATTTGGCAAATCTTTCAGATTATGAAACCGCATTTTATGATTATGGAGATGGAGTTGCCGTAACAAGGAGGAAATAACTATGAAGCTTTTTAAGTTTTTATTAGGTGCTGCAACCATTACAGTTGGAGCTTGTGCAGTTGCAGGTAAAATGCGTCGTGACAAACAAAGACAGGAAGAATTAGATGAATTCTTATGTCCAGACATTGATGAACCTATCGAAAAAGAGATTGAATCAAATGAAAGTCCATTAAAACATATGGAAGCAGATATCATGGGATTTAAAGAAGCACAAGAAGATATTCTTCCAGTAACATTAACTTATAGTTTTGATTCAAAGGATAGCGCCAAACAATTTCAGACAGAAATTGCAAAGAATGGCTTAACTTCTTCTTATGATGATGAAGATAAAGTTGTAGATGTAATTTATCATGATGGTGTAAACGAGAGTGATTTAAAAATCTTATCCGATACACTTGTAAATGCTTGCACAAATGCGAGTGCTGAATATAAAGGATTTCATTTTAATAAATAGTGGCTTGAGGGTGTTCAAGCCATTTTAATATGGTATAATAGTTCCGTTTATGGTGGAGGATATGTGATGGAAGCAATTGAAGTTTCACATTTAACTTTTTCCTATGATGGGAAAAATGATATATTAAAAGATGTTTCTTTTTCAATCCCAAAAGGAAGCTATACAACGATTATTGGACATAATGGTTCTGGTAAGAGTACAATGGCAAAACTAATCATTGGTTTGTTGGAGGCGAAAAAGGGGAAAATTCAGATTTTAGGTAAAGAACTAAATGAAGAAAGTGTTTATGAATTGAGAAGTCATGTTGGAATAGTATTCCAAAATCCGGATAATCAATTTATTGGTTCTACAGTGGCAGATGATATTGCCTTTGGTTTAGAAAATCATTGTGTAGAACAAGAAAAGATGCAAGGTATTATTGAAGATGTCGCAAGTCGTGTTGGTATGACGGATTTTTTAAGTGCAGAGCCGACTAAATTATCTGGTGGACAAAAACAACGTGTTGCGATTGCAGGTATTTTGGCCATTGAACCTGATATCATTATTTTTGATGAATCAACAAGCATGTTAGATCCTCAAGGTAAGGCGAGTATCAATGCGCAGATTCGCAAGTTACATGAAGAAAAGAATATCACAATTTTATCCATTACCCATGATATGGAAGAGGTAGCTCAATCTGAAAATGTCATAGTATTAGAAAATGGTGAGATTGCGATGCAGGGAACGCCAATGGAAATTTTTAAACAAGAGGATAAATTGGCTAAAATGCAGTTGGATATTCCTTTTGCGTTAAAAATTTCGAAGGAATTAAAGAAGCGTAAAATCTTCAAAGAAAATGTATGTCGTTTAGATGAGGTGGTTGAAAAGTTATGTCGATTGAAATAAAGAAGTTAGAACACACATATAATGAAAATACACCTTTTTCACATGCTGCATTAAAGGGTATCGATCTTTCAATTCCAGAAGGAAAAGTTACAGCTATTATTGGGCAGACTGGTTCTGGTAAATCTACTTTAGTTCAGCATTTAAATGGTTTGTTGATTCCAACAGCGGGTACTTTGGATATTTGTGGTTTCCATATTCAGCCTTTGTTGAAAATTAAGGATGTTAAACAATTAAGAAAGGAAGTTGGGCTTGTATTCCAGTTTCCTGAATATCAATTGTTTGAAGAAACGATTGGTAAGGATATTGCGTTTGGACCAAAAAACTTTGGAACAAGTGAAGAAGATGCTTCCCAACTCGTAAAGAAAATATTGCCTGTTGTAGGTTTGGATGAAAGTTATTTGGATCGTTCTCCTTTTGATTTGAGTGGAGGGCAAAAACGTCGTGTTGCGATTGCGGGGATTTTAGTATTAAATCCAAAAGTCTTAGTTTTAGATGAGCCAACAGCAGGGCTTGATCCTCAAGGTGCTCAAGAAATGATGACTTTGTTTATGAATCTAAATAAAAAAGAAGGAAAAACGGTTCTTTTAGTTACGCATGATATGGAGCATGTCATGAACTATTGTGATCATGTGATCGTATTGAGTCATGGTGAAGTAACGCAGGAAGCGGATGTGAAGGAATTTTTTAAGCATCCTGAATATTTACAAGAGATTGGTATCAATCCACCTAGTATTGTGCGTTTAAAAATGCAATTAGAAGAAAATGGATTTGAGATGGATCCAGATATTATGGATATGAATTCACTTGTGGATTCAATAGAAAAGCAGGTGAAGAAACATGAATAATGTTGCGTTAGGACAATATATGCCATTAGATTCTGTGGTTCATAAGATGGATCCTCGATCTAAGATTATGATCATGTTGTTTTTAATGGTTGCGATATTTATTCCTGCAGGAGTCCTTGGATATGTGATTATAGGTATTTTTATTTTATTGAGTTTGTATTTATCAAAATTAAATATTAAATATGCCTTAAGAACAATGAAACCAATGTTATGGATGATGGCTTTCTTGTTGGTTATTAACCTATTGGTTATTAAAACAGGAACACCTTTGTTTTCGATTAAGGGATTTACAATTTATAGCGATGCCGTAAATCAAACTTTGTATATTGTCGTACGTTTAATGTTGATGGTTATTATCACAACTGTATTAACAGCAACAACAAAGCCTTTGGATTTGACTTTGGGAATTGAAAAATTGTTGAAGCCTTTTGAAAAAATTGGTGTACCAGCTCACATTATTGCGATGATGATCAGTATTGCGTTGCGTTTTATTCCAACACTAATTGAAGAAACACAGCGTATTATGAATGCGCAGGCTAGTCGTGGTGTGGATTTGGAAAATGGGAGTATCAAAGAAAAAATTATGGCCATTTTATCGTTGATTGTTCCACTATTTGTATCTGCATTTGATCGTGCAGATCAACTTGCAAATGCGATGGAAGCTAGAGGGTATGATCCTTCTAGAAAAAGAACACGTTACAAAGTGTTAAAGATGCAGACTATCGATTATGCTTCAATGATTTTAAGTGTTGTCGTTCTTTGTGCTTGTATTGGTATTTGGGTATTATGATTGTAAAAGCACTTGTCAGCTATGATGGTTTTAATTATGCAGGCTGGCAAAAACAAGAGAATGCCTTAGGCATTCAACAAGTGATTGAAGAAGCTTTGTATAAAATCACAAAAGAGCATGTAGATGTTGTTGCGAGTGGAAGAACGGATGCTGGTGTTCATGCGTTTGGTCAAGTTTTTCATTTTGAAACAAATAAAAATATTCCGGCTATTCAATATGAAAGAGCATTGAATGCATTGCTTCCTAAAGATATTCGTATTTTAAAAACGGAAGAAATGCCCGATTATTTTCATGCACGTTTTAGTGCTGTAGGCAAACGTTATGATTATTATTGTTCGTACGATATAAAGAATCCTTTTAATTATAAGTATCGTAATTTATTAACTAAAAAATTGGATATTGAGGCGATGAAAAATGCATCAAAAGTATTCTTGGGATCTCATGATTTTACGAGTTTTGCCTCAAGTAAAATCGATCCGAGAAAACCTAGAGTCAAAACGATTTCAAATATTGAAATTATTGAAGAGGGTATGGATGTGCATTTTATCTTTGAGGGTACAGGTTTTTTAAGATATCAAGTTCGAATGATGACGGGTACTTTAATTGCGGTAGGTCAACATAAGATAGGTGTTGATGATGTCCAAAGAATGTTAGATGCAAAAGATAAGTCGGCATGTCGTTATAATGCGTCTAGCTGTGGTTTATATTTAGTGGAGGTAAAATATAATGAGACAAACTAATTTTCATACACATACTTCACGTTGTCATCATGCGTATGGTGAGGATGAGGAAATGGTTCGTGCTGCCATTCAAAATGGCTTTGAAGTATTAGGTATTTCAGATCATACATGTTGGAAATATGATTCCGATTTTGTGGCACATATGCGTATGAAACTGGATGAATTTGCGGATTATAAAGATAGTGTTTTATATTTGAAAGATCGATATAAGAAGCAGATTGAAATTCGTTTTGGCTTAGAGGCAGAATACTTTCCTAAGTATATGGATTGGTTGTTAGATTTCTGCATTGAAAATGAAATTGATTATTTGATTTTTGGCAATCATTATTATGGTACAGATGAGGATCATATTTATTTAGGTGGGGCTAAAGGAGAATATATTAAAGGATATTTCGATACTTGTGTCGAAGGTATGAAAACAGGTATGTATGCATACTTAGCTCATCCTGAATTGATTTTAAGAGATACAGGTGGTTTTATCACGCCTGAAATTGAAGAGGGATTTCACCGTATTTGTAGGACCAGTCAAGATTATAATGTTCCATTAGAATTTAACGTATTGGGTATGCAACACAATATGCGTATGGGGTATGAGGAGTATCCACACACTAAGTTTTGGCAAATCGCTGCTCAATATAATGTGAAGGCAATTCTAGGTATGGATGCGCATAGAATAGGCGATTTGGATCAAAAATTATATAATTTGGCTTTAGAAAAACTATCTAAATTTGATGTAGAAATCATTGATGATGTACCTTCAATTGATTATAAAAAAATAAAAGCAGAAAAGATTAAAGTTTGGCAAAAATAAAGCTAAACTTTTTCTTTTTTTCATTGACTTTTATATGGATATTGCATATCATATTAGGTGGCTAAACTCTGGCCTTTTGAGCCCCGGTAAACGCTCAAATCAAGGAGGAAATTAGATATGCGTCAAACTACTATGGCAAAACCTGCCGATGTAACACGTACATGGTATGTAGTTGATGGAAACGGACAAACTTTAGGACGTTTGGCTTCAACTTGTGCTCATGTATTAAAAGGTAAACACAAACCTACATATACACCAAATGTTGACTGTGGTGATTATGTAATTGTGATCAATGCTGACAAGGTCGAAATGACTGGAAACAAGTTGAATACTGAAAAGTATTACAACCACTCTGGATACTTTGGAGGTATGCGTGTGCGTACAGCTAAAGAAATGAAAGAGAAATACCCTGTTGAATGGGTTGAAAGAGCAATCAAAGGTATGTTACCTCACACTAAATTAGGTGATGTACAACGTGGACACGTATTCGTATACGCTGGTAGCGAACACCCACATGCTGCTCAAAAACCTGTTGAATTGAAGGTAAGAGGATAAGGAGGAATAGAATATGAAAAAATCTAACACTGTTCAATATCATGGCGTTGGACGTCGTAAAAAATCTGTTGCTCGTGTCTTTTTACGTCCAGGTACAGGTAATATCGTAGTCAACGGAAAAACTTTGGAAGAATACCTTCCATTGGAAACTTTACGTATGGTTGTTAAATCACCATTAGAAATCACTAACACAGCTGATCAATTTGATGTGATTATCAACGTACAAGGTGGAGGATACACTGGTCAATCTGGTGCTATGCGTCACGGAATTACTCGTGCTTTAATGGAAGCTAGTGAAGACTACCGTCCAGTATTAAAAGCTGCAGGATTCGTTACTCGTGACCCTCGTGCTAAAGAACGTAAAAAATACGGTCTTAAAGCAGCTCGTCGTGCTCCACAATTCTCTAAACGTTAGTATTTTACTACTTAAGAGAAAGCAAAAGCCTTTATATAAAGGCTTTTTTCTTTTGTCAAAATACTATGAAATCGTATGCGTAGGACACAAGTAGGCCACAAATTTTTATGTTCAATTTATCGCATCCAACAGTGTTTGATAATGCATATGAGTATATACTTTTTCTGTCAAACTCATGGCTCACTTATGACCTACAATCTTCTTGATCGTGGTTGGATTCACATCCGCTTTTGTCAGTAACGATATACAAGTATGTCTTATATCATGCGGTGTGTGCTTCATTTTTGTTCGTTCCATGATTGGATTCAAGTAAGTATCACGTTAATTATATTATCGTACAAGAAATATCAAGATCACTCTTTTATGGGTGGTCTTTTTCTTTCAATTAAAAAAAAGCATCCATAGGGATGCTTAGAGTTTCTTTGTTGTTCTTGTTTTCCATAAAGCCATAGGGTGATTTTTAATTCTCTTTAACTCATCGCCATCATAAAGCAGTTCAGGCATATAATTCTTTTGTTTAAACTGATCTAAGAACATAGACTCATTTTCATTTAATACAAAATGTTCATTAAAGAAATCAATAATTTTTTGTTTAGCTTCTGGTAATGAAAAGAATTCTTTAGAATTAATAACAGGAAGTAAAAATCTTTTAATATGATTTTGTGTAATGGAATCAATGTTATTCAAATTGAAGTCAAAATTACCATTTTCATTGCTGATAGCTCTGTAGAATACGGCGCATTTCTTCATTTTATTTATTTCTATTTCATTAAATATATTTGAATTTATCATGTATAAAAAATCATAAAGATCTCTAGGAGTTGAACGTGTCATAAGAGCTACTAGTTTACTTCCAAATATCTCAATTGGATTAATAGCTCGAATTTCCACTTCACCAATCAAACCATAGTCTTTTGTTTTTACAATCACTGGTTCATAAACATGGGCTCTGAGCATATAATTAATTTCAATTTTGATGGTATCAGGATTTCCACCGGCATTAATATAACTTGCTTTAAGACTATCCAGAGCATGATGTTCACGAGTGTCTTTATCAAGTTTATAACCATTTTTCTCTAAATAGTTTACTAGCAACTCTTTGATTCTTTTTCTTTTTTGCATCATTTCTTCCCTCGAAGAATTTGTAGTAAAATCTAAATCAATATCAACTGATAGGCGCGGTAGATCAAAGATTGTTAAATTGATTGCAGTTCCACCCTTTAAAGCTAAATTATTAAATAAGTCAGGCTCCATACGGATATAAGATAATATATCAACTAAACGAATAACTTTTTCATAAGTGTCTCTTATATAATGATATTTATCAGCTTCTTTTTGAAGTTGTCTTTTATTAAAATTCATTGTCATCACTTCCTTTGCTTAATATTGTTAAAATATAATTGGGCACGCAAACATTCCATTTTTTATTTAATGTTGTATTACTTACTTTTTTAGAAGAATTTAGATAACATTTAGAAGAACCTATTTGTGAATGAATATAGTCGAGGGTAGCATTGCTGATACCTAAATTATTTTTAAATGTCTCTAAAATATAGCCAGCTCTTTGATATAATACTTTTTTATTATAAAACTTTAATGTCTCAATCAACTTATCTTCATTAATATTATGAATTGAATCAAAAGCGCGATAAATTTCTTCGATGCCACCTGCTAAATCTATTTGATCAATACAATCAATCATTGTTCTTTCAATACTTGTTACTTTAACACCATCATAATTTGTTTCAATTTGAAGATCACATTTACTTTGAACAAAATGATAAGCAACATATTCAAATTCAAAATCGTTGATTCTTTTATGACCAGAATAAACAACTTCATTAAATACTTGATTATTTAAACCACGATATTCTAAAGCAGAGTGATAAGATATATAATTGCTTTTATCTAATTTTGTGGCAATAACATATTTGTTACAAAATGGAGTATTATTTGCGATATCTATCGCAACATAATAATTTTGTTTAATTCTTTTAATATATCCTTTTTTTAGGGAACGAGATAAAAAGGATTCAGCAGTTTTTGAATTTTTAATAATTCTTTGTATGTCTTGTCTTGTAAAGATACCTAAATCTAAAATTTCATTATAATATTTCATGTTATATCACCTAGTTAAACATTAGCATAAAACCCTTTAAAAAGTAAGTACTATATGCATATTTTTAACTAAATTTCTAAATAGCATTCTTATTTGAAATATTAAAATTACCAGATTTAAGTTGGTCGCATTACTGTGAATTACTATATATATCAGATGATAGCAAAAGCGATTTCTATGAAAAAGAAGCAATTAAAGCAAGTTGGTTAGTTAGAGAGCTAAAAAGACAAATTAGTGTATTTCATTATTCGAGAGACTGTTGTTATCGAATGGCGAAGCTAATAAAAAGAAAGTTCTTGAATTAGCGTTAAAAGTTAATGAAATTGTCAAACCAGAAGATATAGTAAAAGATTATTATGTTTTTTGGGCTTCCAGAAAATAAACCGATAATGAAAGAATATGAAATGTTCTCATTATATGGACTATTAAAGAATTCTTCTGCTCATGAAGATCATTCTTGTTTAAATAAGAGGAGCAAATTTGATCATTTAATTTATATATCTCCAGTTCTTAATTAATTATTGCGTATTGAATGAACCTAAATAAACGATTAGAATTAATCATAAGAAATATAAAATAATGTTTGGTTTATGATTTAAGATGTATATATAAAGAAAACTGAACAATTATTTTGAATCGGAAATAAAGGTGAAAAGTAGTGCAAAAAAAGTTTAGTCGTATACTAATAGGTAATGTTTTAAAGAGCATTCGAACAGAGAAAAAGATTCCTATAAAAAAAGTTGCACAGAATATGGATGTGAGTGAAGCGACAATTTCACAATTTGAAACTGGTAAGAATAAACCAACAAATGAGAAGATTGCTTTGTTTACAAAAATATGTGGGCAAACATTTAATTTTGATTTGGATAGAGGTCTAATTGTTAATCGTGTATATGATATTTATGATTTGTATACAGATTTAAAAAAAGAAGAGTTGAATGAAACTATTAAAATAGTAAAAGATACACATAATATAGCTTGTTCTTATGCTAGATTTGAATATTATTTGATTTTATATATGGATGCTATTATTAACCAAAAAAAAGTAGATACAGCTTTATACAAAGGCATTATTGAATCAGGAAAGAATATCTTTTCGGTTAGGGAACTGTCCATTTATTACGATATAATGGCATTAGAGAAGATGTATTCGAATGAAATAAAAGAAGCATTAGGATACTTAGACAAGGCGCTATGCAATAATGGTAATCATTTAATGATAAATTACCATTATTGCAGTATTTACTTGGATTTAGGGTATTTTAATTTGGCACAGCAGTATATTCATAAGAGTTTAAGAATGGCAGTTCAGCAATTGTCTTTCGATCGATTATATTATTTGTTGTTGAATCAAGGCGTACTTTACATGTATACATCTCGTTATGATGAAGCAAATAAGCTGTTTTTAAAGCTATTAAATGAATCCATTAAAAGACAAAACGAAATCATGAAGTATTGTATTTTATCAAATTTAGTTTTTACTTCGCTGATTCAAAAAGATATAAAAAGCGGATTTGATTATCTAAACAGAATCGATGAACAATTTACAGATGACTTAGATTTAAGAATGTATAAATGTCTTCTATACTATTTTGCCCATGAATATACGAAATCAAAAGAGTGTATTGCTTCTTTTTTTAGAGATGTAAAGGATTCAAAATATCATAAGAATTTTATCCGCGCTTTAAAATATATGATGGATAATAAACCTATGAAAGCCATTGATAATTTTGAAACCTGTTATCAAATCGCATTAAAAAATGGACAATATGATAGAGCAATTTTTATTTTAAAACAATTGAATGAGTTATATCTTGATCATGGATTACAAAATAAATTAAAAAAAGTGAAAGAATTACAAGAAAATTTCTACAAGATGTCATACGCGAATCAAATAATTGAAGATATAGGGCTAAAACTTAATTAAAAAATTAGGATTGTCTTTTAAAGGCTGTTCGTATATATTGAATTTAGAAGAGCTCTTTTAGAAGAAAGGATATTTGAAATGAAATAATCACTTTATAATTATTGTTTTAAAAATGGAGACAATATAATCATATTCAATGCAAGAATTAATGCATTGGCAAAGCTCAGTCTAGATGAGTATGAACAATTAAAAAATGTGATTTAGATACAAAAAACACAATTACTAAAATTTTATAATAAGAAAGAGGACGTTTTAAATGAAGAAATATGTGGATGCATTCCTTGTGATTATAGGATTATTAATTATTGTTGGTACAGTAATCTGTTATTTATTCTATAATTTGAATTCAACTACCATGTATGCCATCTGTGGCATTGTTCTAGTAATAATGGTTGTATTACTATATATTAGAAACTATAAGAACAATCATTATGGTGGCAAATTCAATAATGATTTTCCTGATGCACATTAATCCAATTATTATTGATTCTATGTGTGAATTAAGTTTTCTCAATAAAAGAGTATCACTTGTTTATGGTGATACTCTTTTGACTGTTTATTTCTCGTTTTCATCAACATAGATACACCCAAAATTTATTGGAACATTTAGTGCGTTGGCACAGGATGGTGGAACAAATAGTGAAATTGTTTCTCTAAGTGATGAAGTGATTGCGTATGAAGATACAATTCGAAAATATGCAAAAGAATATGATATTGAGGATTATGTCATATTATTACAGGCAATTATGATGCAGGAGTCAGGAGGAAAAGGGAATGATCCAATGCAGGCAAGTGAGTCAGGGTATAATACAAAATATCCTAGAGTACCTAATGGAATTACGGATCCTGAGTATTCCATTGAAGTGGGAACACATACTTTTTCTGATTGTTTAAAGAAAGCAAAAGTAAAAAATTCATCCGATACAGAACGTATATATTTGACTTTGCAGGGATATAATTATGACTCTGTCTATATTGAATGGGCAATTCGTAATTTTGGTGGATATTCTAAAGATAATGCATAACAGTTTTCTGACAATAAAAAACAAGAGTTAAATGTATCCGGGTATGGAGATCCTTCTTACGTTGATCATGTTATGAGATATGTAGGGATTACTTTTAGAGGAGGTACAAATCCTAATTTTAATAATCTAGAAGCCTGGGTAACAAAGAATCCTTATGCACAGGCCGGTTTATATGGACAATGTACATGGTTTGCATGGGGAAGGTTCTATGAATTATATGGTTATGATCCTGGCTTTAGCGGTGATGGAAGCAGTTGTGTGTAGGAATTGGTGGCAGCACATCCAGATAAATTCTAACAATCTTCTTCGCCAAAAACTGGTGCAGTGTTCTCTGCTATTGGACACAACCATGTGGGTATAGTTATAGCAGTAAAAGATAACACTATAACTGTTCAAGAAGGCAATCTTGATGGCATTACAAATACGTTTCAAGACGCAAAAAAGGATTGGTAAACAAAATCCTACACGTTAGATCAATTAAGATCTATATACGGAGGAGTAGTGTTTGCTAATCCAAAATAAAAGTATGATTACCACAGTGCCTCGATTGAAGATGATATGATAGATAATAAGCATATATTATCAAATAATATAAATATGTTGTATTTTCTTAATTAAATATTGCGTATTGAATGAACCTAAATAAACGATTAGAATTAATCATAAGAAATATAAAATAATGTTTGGTTTATGATTTAAGATGTATATATAAAGGAAATGAACCATCATTTGCATTGGAAACAAAGGTGAGAAATGTGTCAAATAATATAAACAGGTCATTGATTGGCAATATTTTAAAGAGCATTAGGGTTGAAAAAAATATTCCAATGAAAAAAATAGCATCTGCTTTGAAAGTAAGTGAATCTACTGTTTCCCAGATTGAAACAGGTAAGAATTCAGCAACTAAAGAGAAGATAAATGAAATTTGTCATGTATGTGGTTGTTCGTTTGATTATAAAACCGATAGAAAAAAGATGATTGATTTAGTTCTATATATTTATACTCAATATTCAAATTTATCAACAGATGAAATGAATTCTACAATAGAAGAAGTTAAAAACAATTCTTTCATTAGCTGCTCTTATGCACGATTTGAATATTATCTAATTCTATATATGGATGGAATTATCAATCAAAATAATGAAGATGTACAACTGTTTAAAAGAATTCTTGAAATAGGAAAAAGTTCATTTTCAAATAAGGAATTATCTATTTATTATGATATAAAAGCGCTAGAAAAAATGTATTTGAACGATAGTATAAAAGCTTTGGAGTATTTAAATCAATCGCGATTATATGATAATGAGTTTTTAATGAATCATTATCATTATTGCAGTATTTATTTGAATTTGGGATATTATACTTTGGCACAAAAATATATTCGCAAAAGTATAGAGATTGCGATTAAAGAAGTTTCTTTTGAAAGATTATGTTATTTATTATTGAACCAAGGAGTACAGTATTTGAATACAGAACAATATGTTGAAGCTGAAAATTTGAATCTAAAGCTGTTAAAAGAATCAAAAATACGAAATGAAGAATTTCTAAAATATTGTATTCTATCTAATTTAGTATTGATTTCTTTACTACAAAAGAATTATGAGAATGGATTTAAGTATTTAGGAATGGTAGATCAGAAATACTTGGAAGACGATTATGATTTAGTTTTGTATAGGATTTTGCTCCATTTATTTGTTAAAGATTATACATTAGCAAAAAAATATATACGTCAATCTATAAGTAACAATAGTATAGGTAAATATTATAAGAATTTCTTTCAAGGTTTAAAATACTTGATTGATAATAAACGTGGAAAGGCTATTGAGCGTATAGAAAGTTGCTATAATTTAGCTTTGACTGCAGGTGAAGTTGACAGAGCTATGTTAGATTTAAAGCTACTAAATGAGTTATATCTTGATTATGGATTACAAAATAAATTAAGAAAAGTGAAAGAATTACAAGAAAATTTCTACAAGATGTCATATGCGAACCAAATAATTGAAGATATAGGGCTAAAACTTAATTAAAAAATTGATATTGTTTTTTTATTACAATTACTTTATATTGAAATTAGAAAGAGCATTTTAATCAATTGAATTGTAATGAAATATATTATAGTTCATATTTTGTGAGCTGGCTTTAGGGTATCATTCTCAAGGTTTAGCTCATGAAGTGACGTCAAATATACTATATTATAATTGGAATTGACATAAGTATACTGCTTATGTATGTATTCAAAATGGTATCCTTCTCCGTCTTAAAACAACGGAAGCTTGGATACTTTTTTTGATTTGTCTTATTTATTCGAAATTCTTTTAATGATTCTATTACGTATTATGAAAAACTTAATTAAAAAGTTGATATTGCTTTTTTATTACAATTAATTTATTCTGAAATCAGAAAGAGTTTTTTTTAATGGATATTTGCAATTGCAATGAAACGATCACTATATAATACTTGTTTTTAAAATGGTGACAATATAATCATATTCAATGCAAGAACTAATGCACTGGCTAAACCAAGTCTAGTGGAAATATAGTATTTATGAGATAAATAAAGCGTAAACCGAATTATGGATTTAAGCTATAAGTATTTAAGAGATAACATTTTGCTGTCTCTTATTATTTAGGGAAGGAATATGGGGGGAATATATATATGGAAATACTCAAAGTTGAAGGTGTTTCAAAGCAGATTAAAAATCATAGGATTTTAGATAATATTAGTTTTTCAATATTTGAAAATGAAATTGTAGGATTGATTGGGCCAAATGGTGCTGGAAAAAGTACAATCATGAAATGTATTACAGGACTATATCATATGAGTGAAGGGAAAATTACTATCTGTGGACATGATTTAAAGAGCGATTCATCCAATGCGTTAAAAAATATAGGTGTAAGTATTGAATATCCATCTTTATATCCAGAGTTATCTGGACATGAACATTTTAAAATCATGGCAAATTGGAAACATTTAGATTCTAAAAGAATTGAGGAAATGGAGCAATTCAGTGATTTAAAGGATGGCTTATATCGAGCCACAGAACATTATTCGATGGGAATGAAACAAAGATTAGTATTGGCTTTGGCTATGATGTCCAAACCTAAATTGCTTATTATTGATGAGCCTACAAATGGTTTAGATCCACAAGCTATATTTGATTTAAGAAATAAGCTTTTAACTATACGAAATGAAGGAACAAGTATTTTATTATCTTCCCATCAGTTAAGTGAACTCGATAAATTAGCTGATCGAGCTTTATTTATTAAAAGTGGAAAGTTGATCAAAGAGAAGAATATGGATGAACTTCGTCAAAATCATTCAATTTATCGATTAGAAGTTTCTAATCCAGAAAATGTATTGCTTCTTTTAAAAAATTCTTTTATTAAAGAGCATGTTCTTTACATGCAATGTGATTCCAAAGAAGAATTTTCTAAATCCTTGCAAATACTGATTCAAAATGATGTTTTGGTTTATTCCTTAGCTGAAGTGCATCAGGATTTGGAAACATATTATAAGGAACTATATAAGGGTTAAGCGTATGTTATCAAAAAATGAATTTAGATTTCTTTTTTCAAAAAGAAATATTTTAGTATTGATCCTTGTTTTAATTGGCGTTTTATCCGTGTATTTTTTTAAATACAATACTGAATATGAACAATATGCATCCAATCAAATCATGTATTATTATGAAATGATAAATGAAGAAAACCAAAGAATCAATATTCTTCCAAAAGAAAAACTGAATGCCTTTTTTAGAGAGGACAGTATTTATTGTCAAAAGTTATTAAGTGATTGGAAAAATGACGAGGATGCAAAAATTATCGCAAAAGATATGTATGATAGGGATCAAAATATTTTAAAATATATTGATTCAGGTATGGATTTGTCAAATTTTAAATCGATTCTTCAAAATAATAAACAAGACTTAAAAAAACGAATCCAAATGGAAAAAACATATATTGAAAATGAATATTACGACTTTGTATATCAAAATAAACCGACGGGTTGTTATTTGATGGTGCAATTTTTAAAAGGAAACAATCTTTTCTTTTATTTATTCATGATTTTGATTCTAGTGTGGAATGTGGATATATGGTCTAAAGATTTAGAAAACAATACATTTCGATATTTATTTACAATAGGGAAAAGTCGTAAATATGTATATATACTTCGCGCGTTGTTACATATTTTTATCACTGTTTTTTTTAGTATACTATTTTTCGTTGTATTGTATTTGATTGGATATATAAATTGTGGAAGTGGCATAGAGTTATTGATTGGAACAACACCAGTGATTATTTACTTGTTTCATCATATTCTTTCTGTACTTGGATGGGTTTTGTTTAGTGCTTCATGTATACAATGTTTATCTTTGTTGACGAAAAATAAAGGAATGAGTCTAATGTTGACGGGGTTATTATTTGTTTTTATGTATACATATTTGCATATTGAAACTTTATGGGCCTATACATCTTTGTTTTTTATAGGCGCAATATGCATACAGTTCATTTCATGTCTCTATTTAGAAAGATTGGATTTGGGTTAAGTTTATGGGTTTAGAAATAAAAAGTGTATTAAAGAATAAAGTGAGTGCTGTTATCTTTTTCATTTTATTGGTATTGAACATGGTGCAAGTACCAAATTATATGGGACATGAGTATGATGTGGAACAGAATATGAATATTTTTGAAACACAGATTCAACAATACCAAAGAGCTTTATCAGATATCAATCTACAATACATGGCCGTAAAACATATGGGTGCAGAGGAAAAGGTGTATTGGAATAGTTATCAGGATTATTTAAGCTGGGCTATTGATAATGCCAAAGCTGGATGGAATTTATTTAACAAATATGGAAAAGAAGTTTTTAAAAATAAAGGATTAATAAAAAGATATAATGAAATTACATTATGGGATAAGCTGTATCATTTGGATGCTTTAAAAAAGAATGGTGATCAAAAATTTATGCGCCAAGTTCATAACTTAGGCTTTGAAGAAGCAGATATTTCATTTGATCAGAGTCGGATTTTTATGATTGGTAGCCAAATATCTCAAAATAAAAAAGAGGATTATAGAACCGTTGAATTATCTGTTCAAGAACAGCTACATCAATTAGAAACAAATACGAAACAATATGTAGGAAAAGGCCCATGGTATTTTTTAGCACACCAGTTAAGAATAGACAGTTCATTTGCGTATTTGTTTATGCCTCTATGTTTGATTTATTGTGTTGTTGTTTTAATGTACGAAAAAAAGACAGGTGTTTTTGAGCTCGAACAATTAAATGATGTGCACTTTTTCGTACACATACAAGTAAAATTATTTATAGCTTTTTTACTTCTTATGATTGCATCAATTGGTATTCCTTTTCTTTTGCTAGGAATTAGTAATGGCTTTGCAGGATGGGATACATGGCTGTTGGCTGACACTAAACATTTTTTCTCTTTTAAAAGAATGTATCATACAGACAATTATGTCATAAATAATATGTCTGAATATTATGCGACAGAACAAGGATTTATACCTGATTTATCTTTTATTCCATTATGGAAAGCTTTAATAATATCTTTACCATTAATTCTTCTGAAATTAGAACTTTATATTCAAATGGCCATGTTTTGTGTATATACCTTCACGAAAACAGGATTTAATTATTTATCTGGAATAATTTGCATTATTTTATATGTCATCAGTCAAAGAATGGATTTGATATCTTTTATAAATCCGTTTAGTATAACCCCAAGTTTGAGTGTTTTATCGGGTTGTGGCATGCAAAATTGGTTGAATTCGATTTGTATATGTGTCGTTTTTATTTTTGTTTTACTATTTGTGAATTTTGCGAGTGTTCGACAGAAAGATAAGATGAGCTTATGAAAAAAATATTGTTATATAAAAAATGATAAAAGAAATGTTTTGATTTACATTTACTTTTGTAACATTTTCAATTGTTCTAACTTCTAACTAAAAAAAGGAGGGCTATTTATAATGATAAAACAAAATGTTTTAGATGTTTTAAATTTGTGTAAGTCATATGGCAATCATTTAGTGTTAGATGATATTTCGTTCTCTATTCGAGAAAATGAAATTGTAGGTTTTATTGGTCCTAATGGTGCAGGTAAAAGTACATTAATGAAATGTTTATGCGGGTTAATTCATATGGATTCTGGAAATGTTACTATATGTGGTCATGATATACAAAGTCAAAGAGAGAAGGCTTTGTCGCATCAGGCTAGTTTGATTGAAAGTCCAGGACTTTTCTTTAATATGACTGGTTATGAAAATCTTGAGATATTTGCCAGCTTAAAAAATGTATCGAAAGATAAACTGCAACAAATGGCAGATTATACACGAATAGGAGATTATTTAAAGAAGCCTGTATCTAGCTATTCTTTAGGTATGAAACAAAGATTAGCACTTTCTATTGCATTGCTATCTTCTCCACAATTCCTAATGTTAGATGAGCCTATGAATGGATTGGATCCATCGGGTGTATTTGAATTGCGAAAAGAGCTTCGTAAAATGGTGGATGAATACGGAATGTCTTTATTGATTTCTAGCCATCAATTAAATGAAATTGAAAAGATTGCTGATCGTATTATTTATATTGAAAATGGTAAAATTAAAGAGGTAGAAAAACAAGAGCAGACAATCACATATCAAATTAGGGTGAATAAAATAATAACAGACCACCGGTTTAGAAAACTATCAGATTTTCTATATGAATTTTCTATTCAAAATCCAAATGAGCTATCCGTATATTTACGCAAATTAGAAAGAGAAGGCGTTCAGCTGCTGGATATCACTAATACAAGCGATGACTTAGAGAATATGTATACAAGAATTTATGGAGAATAGATATGGTTTATTTATTAAAGTATGAATGGCATAAATTTATTCGCACAAAAAAGAATTGGCTTGTATTCTTATTGATTCTTTGTTCTTTTATAGGGTATGTTTCTTTTAACGGATACCAAAATCATGTATACACAGAAGCAAAAACTGAACAGTTTTCCAAGGCAAGACAAAACGCTATGTACGATATTACGAATATGGCAAATTATCAGTTTTTGGCTAAAAAAGAAAAAGACAAACAATATTATGGAAATGCGATTGAATATTTTAAAAGGCTGTATTCCTGTGCAAATGATTTATACCGTGATTATTCTACTTCTGCAGTTTCTTTAGATGATTTAATGCAGTGGAATGATTTGCTAATTGAAGGAAAAACAAAAAAGTATACGATTATTTCGTATACAACGTATTCTTTAGATTACCTAAAAAAGACACAGAAAGAATATAGGTATTTAAAAAAGAATCATATTCCAATTAAGCATTCGCCTTATGTTTGCACAACATCTAACTTGGCTGTGAATTTATCGAATCATTATTTAGGTGCAGTTTTATTAATTTTATACTTCCTTTTGATTTTTGATATATTTAAAGAATTCGATCAAGGTGTGTATAAAATATTGTTTACTTCAAAATACGATACTTTAAAAATTATTCTTACTAAAGTGGTATTTTCTATTTTTTTGTTAATTGGATTTATTAGTTTGATAGTTCTATTATTTGGCGTAAATACACTGATTTTTGGTATGGGAAATACGCAATATTCATTTTCAGTGGGAAATCATATATATATGGAAAGTAAGATACTAATGTATATTATTTTTATAACAATAGCTATGAGTTTATTTCTGATAGGTGTCTATACATTAATTTCTTGCTTGTTTAAATCAACTACGACATCTTTGGTGATTACTATAACGCTTTATTTAATGGTTAATCTTTTTAGTCAGAACTTACATAAAATAAATTATTTCATTGGATTTTTAAATGTTGATATGTTTAGTATGCTTCAACAGAATAAAATTTTTACCATTTGTATAATGAATATTGTTGTTTTAATAGTTTGTGTGATTTTAAGCATTTCATTGTTAAAAAAGAGAGATTTGATTGTAACGGGTGATTGATATGTTTAAATTTATGAAATTTGAAATAAAACGGAACTTAAAAAAATCACAGGTTAAAATATTAATTGGGCTTTTACTTATATGCGAACTTGTCATGTTGGTTGTATTAAACAATAAGGCACAGATAGAAGACGTATTTTCATTATCTCAAGGATCAATGGAAGTTAGTGCTTTAACTCGTTTTAATTTACCTGATTCGAAAAGAAAATATATCGAAAAACAGATTGAATCTGTAAATAATAAAGGGAAGTTTTTTGAATACTACAAAGAGAATAAACAGTGGAAGAAAATGTATATAACGGGTATGGAAGTCTATTGTTACAATGTGGATATGCGTACGAGCGTACCGATAAAATCACATTCTACTTTTGATTATACAAATCATGAGAAAGAGTTAAAACAGATTCAAAAAAAATATAAATTAACACGAGTACCATCAAATCCCAAAGAGTGCACATGGTTTCAACCTGTAGGAACGGCTGGCTATGAAATGATTCCAACATATCAGCAGGGAGCACGTTATTTTGAGAGATTATACCGAAATGAATTGAGCCCTCTTTGTTATTCAAGCGTAGACAGTGCTACAATTTTAATACAACTAAGTCGAAATGTATTGTTTTTGGGCATTCCCATTCTAATTGTATTGTTATTTTTTAACGTACGAAAAAATTATCATGACGATGGTTTGGATAAATCTTTAATGGTTATACCCGGATTGAAAAATAAATTTTATATATACAAATTCACTTCAGATTTCATTTTGATTCTTGGCGTTGTATTTGTTCCCATATTAATATTTTCAATCATTCTAGGCATAAAGTCAGGATTTCAAAATTTTAAATATCCAATTTTAGCTAATGTGGATGGAATCACAGGTTTTAGTTTTTCAAGAATTAAAAATTTTGTATATGGAACACAATACTGTATTTCGAAAAATGCTATGTATAATGTAGGTTTAACATATTACAGTACAGAAATGGCACGAAATCCTTATTTGGATTATACGACATTAGGAATTGTCATTATTTTGACAGTAGTAATGCTTATATTGTTGATTGGTGTTTATTATCAGTTTACTTTTATGGTTTCTTATCTTATTAAAAATGCATATATAGGATTATTTATTAGTTTATTTGTTATAGTAGGACTATACTTTTTATCGCCGCTAGGTTCTTTAAATATGATAAATATAATTAATCCACTTACTTATAGAGATCCAACAATGATTATTACTGGAACAAGTAGTTTTCCATATTCAATTGGAATGATAGTGTTGCTAATATACAATGTTTTGTTTTTTGTATTAAATAGAAGGGTGTTTGATGAAAATTATTATGAATAAAAAGCCAGGAAGAGTATTATTGATATGCATAATTGTACTTGCTATTATTTGTCCTTTGCATATCTATCATGATAAGAAAAAAGTAGAAGATATAAAGTCTGGTGCAATTGTAATCGAAAATTCAGAAACACCTATTGATGAATTACATCCAGAATTTGCATATTTATGGCTGTTTCCATATGGAATTGTAGAAGTGGTACTACTATCTTTGTATTATGTTCGAACAAGAGATTGATTAACTACAATTGAAAAAGTAGGGAGCAGGGTATGAAAAAAATAACAATGGTTTTGGTTATCTTTATATCAAGTATTATTTTCTATGATAGTTATGTTAACTTGTCGCAGAAACAATATAATGATGTGATAAATCTGAGTTACAAGTTTGCACAAGAAAGTGATATGGAAGTTGTTCCAATTGATTTACAATTGAGTGAAGATAAGCAAGAAAGAACAAAACAATTTAATCAGATGTATTCTTTTTTGCAAGAACATTCGTATCCTTGTTTTGTTGGCATAGTTTCTAAAAATATAAAAACGGAATATGTATATCTTCCAAAACAAAATAAACTACCAATTTATACAGAAGAAAATAAAACGATTGATTTTACTAAAAATAGCAATCGTTATTTGTCTTCTTCGTATAAGGATAAAAATAGGTATGCAACGATTGATTTTATTGATCAAGATTATCATAGTGAATACAATAATGTGCATAGAATAAAGACTTTTGCGAATTATCTAGAAGATTGGAATGGAAATACACTATTTCCGTTGTATTTTGTCACAAATTCTAAGCAGGATTTGTTGAAGGATTTAGAGGATACGAAAATATTATCTGAATTGAAAGTGGATGGTGATATCACAACATCCGATTTTTCTACAGGAGTGATTGACTATTCGTTTTTAAAGAGAATTTTGATGTATTTAGCAATTGCGGTTTTATTATGTCTTTTATCTGATGCATTGACATCTAGAAAAGAAGTTTTTATTCGTAAGATGCAAGGTGCTACTTCATGGTTTATATATAAGAGGCTATATGGAAAATTTTATTTGTTAAGCATATTGATGTTTGTGTTAACACAAGCTTTATTATATCTTCTTGTAGTTCAAAATTATAGACCTGTTACTCATGAACTCATTCAATATTTACTGCAGTCTGCTCTTCTTTTTGTACTTTGTCTGATTGTAGTTGGATTTATAATATATGTCTTATTAAGTCAAATTCAATCGGTTGTTATATTGAAAAAATCTCAGTTTAGATGGATTTCAATGACTCTGTTTATATTGAAATGTGTCTTTTTGATTTCAATATTTATACCATTATCGACTTCATTTAAGTATACATCTCAAGTGGTTCAGGATGGGTATTACTTAAATAAATACAAAGAAACCTATAATAATTATCTTCGTTTAGAGGGTGTTAATATAAATATGTTTTCTTTGGGATACCAAGACGCAATGAGCCAGTTGAATGAAAAGATTCGAGAATATCCATATATATATGAAGATTTCTCAACCAAAATAAATCGTGATGGTGATGAAATAACATATCCTTATATCATTGTAAATGAGCAGTATTTAAAGGAATATGATTTATACAAGGATGGTAAGCCAGTTAAAACATTTAAGCCTGGTACTCTTTATGCTCCAAAATCAGTGAATGTAGATGAAAGTTATTGTTTGGCTACGGAGTGTGAGTATGATCAACTTGATGATGGTTATGTCATGCTTTCGCATAGTTTAAGAGAGGATAATTGGCATGTAAAAAATCCAATTATTTATGTTGTGGATGAAAACTATGATATGAGTCAATTTGGTATTTTTATTAAGGATAAAGATAAAACCGTAAAGAAGTCCATTAATGATTTCTTGAAATCTAAGGGATTGTATCAAAATATGAACTATGCGTATGAAAATTATGATTATGGAAAAAAGACCATGGTAATCAATAAATTGATTATAGATTCAGCTATATTACTTTTTGTATATGTGATTGTTTTATTCTTGTTCCAGTATCAATCTATATACTTATATTTTTTAGAAAATCGAAAGATGATTTCTTTAAATTGTTTGTTGGGAAAAAACATCTGGCAAAAATATCGTGATTTTATTATTGTGAATCTGTTTGTTTATCTTGTCTTGCTGTTGTGGATGGTTCTAGTTGTAAAAAATATTTCGACAATAGGCTTGTATTTGTGGGTATTCACAATTCTAATCGATTTTATGATAGCTCTAATTTTTAGAACGTATTTTGAAAGAAAGAAAGTGTTGTTATCCTTGAAAGGAGATTTGGAATGAAGGTAGTAGTTGTTGATAAGATTCATAAACAATATCATGATCATGTGATTTTTGATGATTTCTCAATGGAAATAGAACAAGGAAGTTTTGTCGCAATACAAGGTGCTTCAGGATCAGGGAAATCTACATTGTTAAATATGATTGGTCTTTTGGATTCTCCAGATAAAGGAAACATTGTGATTTTTGATAAGAAAAATGTAAAACCATTTTCTAGACAGGCCAATAAATTGTTAAAGGCAAAAATAGGATATTTATTCCAGAATTTTGCGTTGATTGATAATAAGAGCGTGTATTACAACTTGTATTTGTCTATTGATCACTTTTCATTTCCAGATAAGAAGGAAAGAATTCTAAAAGCACTTGAAGATGTGGGTTTAAAAGGTTTCGGAAATAAAAAGATATGTGAGTGTTCTGGTGGAGAGCAACAAAGAGTTGCCTTAGCTCGACTTTTAATCAAACCATGTCAATTGATTTTGGCAGATGAACCAACAGGAAGTTTGGATTCAGTAAACAAAGAAGTTGTGTTTAAAATCCTAAAGAAAATGCAGTCACAGGGAAAAACAATTGTGATAGTCAGTCATGATGAAGAACTTGTAGAAAGAGCGGATCGTATAATAAATATCTAAAATGCACCTTAAGCACGCGTATAAGACGCAAAAATAACTGAATATGCTTTAAATAAAGAAATATTCAGTTCTCTAAACGTTAATTATTATCGTCAAGAGAAAATCAGATCACTCATTTATTTGGGTGGTCTTTTTTATTGTGCAGCGTTTTCAAAACTGAAATAAAGTTGTAGTTTTGAAAATGATAAAGAAGTATAACTGTTCTAAAATGATTCTAAGAAGTATGAATACTTTTTTTGTTTGCATTTCCACATAGCGAGGAAAAAGATTATAATTTTCATTTATTAGTAAAATGACTAATAAAAAATAAATATTAGTCAATTAGCTTATAATTCTTGAAAGCAAAGTGGAATTATATTATACTAAAGTTAAATATTAGGAGGTGCGATATATGTTTTTCTTCTTTTTTAAATTTGATCCATATATTGCGATTATAGGTGATATTAAAAATTCAAAAAATATTGAAGAACGTGGAAAGTTTCAAAATAAATTAAATAAAATATTAAATGAAATTAATGAAATATATTCTGATTCAATATCTTCTAATTTTACAATTACACTGGGGGATGAGTTTCAAGGGTTGCTACATTCTGGAGAACATGTTATGGATATAATCCAATATATAAAAAAGGAATCATATCCTATAAAAATAAGATTTGGCATTGGAATCGGAGCTATCACTACTGATATTAATTCAGCGATATCTATTGGTGCAGATGGGCCAGGATATTATAAAGCAAGGGATAGTATCGAACAACTTAAAGTATTAGAAAAGAAAAATGAGAGTACATATGGTGATATTCAAATTAAAATAGATGGAGATAATAATTTACAAGAATTATCACTAAACTCTATTTTAAAATTAATGTACTGTATTGAAAAAGATTGGACAAAAAAGCAAAGAGAAGTTGTGAATTATGTTTTATTTGAAAAGAAAAACCAAACTGAAACAGCACATTATTTTAATGTTACACAATCAAATATTCAACAAATTTTATCTAAAACTCATTTTTATGCATATAAAGATGCTTTTGATTCTGTTAATAAAATATTAAGTGAGGTTAAGTATGATAACAAGTTATAGAGAAATACTGATTGTATTCTTGATTGCTCATATCTTGTCTGATTTTTACTTTCAGTCCGAATCCATGGCAAGAAAAAAAGACAAATGCTTTAAATATCTAGTTATACATAGTATCGTTTATGGACTAGTAACTTTAATTATAGTTAAATTAATCTGTACAAATTTTGAAAATATATATTTATGGATAATCATATTTTCTCATTTTTTAGTAGATGCGTTAAAGTATATCTTGAAGAAAAATAAAATTATTAGAGAACATCAAAGAAATATTTTTATAGTTGATCAAGTTATTCATATAGCTATATTAATGATAGTTTCTTATCTTATGATAAAGTCAGGCAAGAGTTATAAGTATAATGAAATAGTTTTAGATATATTAAATATCATTGGAATTTCTATTCGGTCAATTATTGTTTTAATTGTTCAGGTGCTTCTTGTACATAAACCGGCAAATATATTTATAGTTAATATAATGCAATCATACAAACCTATCAATAAAGAAAATAATAATACAGAGAATACAAAAAAAGCTGGACGAATGATTGGTACTATTGAAAGAATTATTATGTTATTCTTCTTATTAATAAAACAGTATTCTTCAGTTGGATTAGTATTGACTGCTAAATCAATAGCTAGATATAATAAAATATCAGAAGATAAAGAGTTTGCAGAATACTATTTGTTGGGGACGCTATTAAGCACAATTTGTGTATTAATGATTTCTATAATTTAAATGTTTTATGTAATAAAGTACTATTTGGATGTAATAAGTGGAATTAAGTTGTTTTAGCAATGCAACGAGTAAGCGACAAAAAGGCTTAAAAACCCTTATTTATAAGGCTTCGGAGTTCTCTAAACGTTAGTATTTTACTTACTAAGAGAACGCAAAATCCTTTATATAAAGGATTTTTTCTTTTGCCTAATTGCTATAAAATCGTATGCGTAGGATACACAATTCTCTTAAAAGAAAACCTCGAAAAATTTTTAAATTTTGCTGATTGCATCCATCTAACAAGGTCTGATAATCCATATGAGTATATACTTTTTCAGGCAAGCTCATAGCGCTTTTATGACCAACAATCTTCTTGATTGTTGTTGGATTTACATCCGCTTTTGTCAGTAACGATATACAAGCATGTCTTGTATCATGTAGAGTGTGCATCATGTTTAATCGTTTCATACTACTGCATCAGTATTGACTTGCCCGATTTTCTGATACCGATAATAACTTTTATATCAGGCGTATCCTTCAGATTCTTTATTCGATTAAGGTATTCAGTTCTTTCAATGGTTTTCATATTGCCTCACTTTCAAAAAATGAAAATTTTTAAACTTTTGAAAGTGAATAGTATGCTTTTATTAATTTTTTCTTTATATTTTAAGAATTCTTGGATATGATTGAAATAGTTGGAGGTGTATAACATGAAATTAGAAAAAAGAATAGAACTATGTGATTCTATGACACCGCTAGAGTCAGAAATCGCATCTTATATTTTAAAAAACAAAGATGCGGTTACGAAACTAAAAATTCAAGAATTAGCTGATATACTTTTTATATCAAAATCTGCGATTCATCGGTTTGTGAAAAAAATTGGTTTTAATGGTTTCAATGATTTAAAAGTGAGTATCGCAAAAGAAAATGCTGATTTATTAGAAAATAGTTCCTATATCAATGTGAATTATCCATTTCAGGCAAAGGATAATCCAAGACAGATAGCTTTTAAGCTTTTAGAACTTTATGAGAAGGCTATTAAAGATACATTTGAATATGTTGATTTAGACCAAATCAAAGCAGTTTCACAATTAATAGATTCGGCAGATGTAATTGATGTTTATACTCATGCCCATAATTCAAATATCGCAGAAAACTTTCAAGATAAAATGTTGACTATTGGAAGAAGTGTAAACTGTCCAAGCAGCTTTTATAATCAAAGATTAACTGTATTGGCTTCGGACCAAAAACACGTAGCGATTATTCTATCTTATTCGGGAAAGGCTACATTTATATTGCCGATTGTAAAAAAATTATATGAAAAAGGTGTGAAAGTTATTCAAATTGGAAAAGCAGGAAGTAATTATTATTCTCAATATGTGACATATCATTTATCGATTAGTGATTCTGAAAATAATCGAGATAGAATGTCTCAGTTTTCAAGCCATATAGCTATGCAATACATTATGGATGTTTTGTATGGTTGTATTTATAATGAGAAAAGAAAAAAGAATACAAAATATATTTATGATTCAATTGATTATATGGATGATCGACCAAAGGATTAAAAAGATTCAAAAAGTTTCAGATTTTTTTGAATCTTTTTTATTTTGTGTAGAAAAAACTATCTTCGATTCTTGGGCATATTGAATAACAACTGGGTAAAAAGTAAATTAAAGCTATCAATAGAAAAGGAGAAAACGTGATGGAAAAAGGATTAAAAATTGTTACGATTGGTGGCGGAAGCAGTTATACACCTGAATTGATGGAAGGTTTTATTAAACGTTACAATGAACTTCCTATTAAGGAAATTTGGCTTGTTGATATTGAACAAGGAAAAGAAAAAGTGAATATTGATGCCAAAATGTCACAACGTATGTGGGATGCTGCAGGCTATGATGTAAAAGTGCATGTGACCTTTGATCGTAGAGAGGCATTAAAAAATGCGGATTTTGTTACAACACAATTTAGAGTGGGCTTATTGGAAGCTAGAATTAAAGATGAGAGAATTCCTTTGTCTTATGGAATGTTAGGCCAAGAAACAAATGGAGCTGGTGGAATCTTTAAAGCGTTTAGAACAATTCCTGTAATTCTTGACATTGTAGAGGATATGAAAGAATTATGTCCAAATGCATGGTTAATTAATTTTACAAATCCAAGTGGAATGGTAACTGAAGCAGTTATTAAATACGGAAAGTGGGATCGTTGTATCGGTTTATGTAATGTTCCAACGATTGCTATGATGAAAGAGCCTATTGCATTAAATGTAGATCCAAATGAGTTGATTTATCAATTCGTAGGGTTAAATCACTTTCATTGGCACAAAGTATATGATAAAGATGGAAATGAATTAACAAGTAAAGTAATTGATGCTATGTTGGATGGAAAAGATGTTGGTCTTCCAGCAAACATCAATAACGTTCCTTTCTTTGGAGAACAAATCAGAGAAATGAATATGATTCCTTGTGGATACCATAGATATTATTATCGTCAACAAGAAATGTTAGAGCATAGTTTGATGGAATATGAAACAATTGGTACTCGTGGTCAACAAGTAAAAGAAACAGAAAATAAATTGTTTGAATTATACAAAAATCCGAATTTAGATCATAAACCAGAAGAGTTATCAAAACGTGGTGGAGCTTATTACAGCGATGCAGCGTGTGAATGTATCAATGCGATTTATAACAATAAGCAGACTCATATGGTTGTCAGCACAAAAAATAGAGGAGCAATTCCAGAATTGCCAGAAGATTCAATTGTTGAAGTAAGCTGCTATATTGGGGCAAAAGGAGCAATGCCTGTTGCTTGGGGAAAATTACCAAGTGCACAAAGAGGATGGCTTCAATGTATGAAGGCAATGGAAGAATGTACAATCGAAGCTGCAGTTACAGGTAATTATGGATTGGCACTTGAAGCATTTACATTAAATGAATTGATTCCATCGGGAGAAAATGCAAAACGTGTTTTGGATGAATTGTTGATTGCACATAAGAATTATTTACCACAATTTAAGTCTACAATTGAAAAATTAGAAAAAGAAAATGTAACAATCAAAGATTCAGTAGTGAACGAGATTATTGCTCATGAGCGTTAAAAAAGAAATATTTGGAATACATCCATCGGGCAAAGAAGTTTACAAGTTTGAAATCGTGAATAAACAAGGAATGAAAGCAGTAATCACTAATTTTGGTGCTATTCTAATATCCTTGTTTGTTAAAGATAAAAAGGGTAATTTTCAGGATGTAGTATTAGGATATGACTCATTAGAAGAATATTTTGATAATCATCCAATGTTTGGGGCAACGGTAGGTCGCAATGTAAATCGTATATCCAATGCAAAGTTTGAATTGGATGGCAAAACATATTTATTAGATAAGAATAGAGGAAACCATAATATTCATAGTGACAAAGAGCATGGATTTCATAAAGTGATTTGGGATTTTGAAATCACTGGTGAAAATTCTGTATGTTTATCTTATTTAAGTTGTGATATGGAGCAAGGTTTTCCAGGCGAAGTCTATATAAAGATGACATATACGTTGACAGAGACAAATGGATTGATATTGTCATACTTTGCGACACCAAATAAAAGAACGATTTTAAACGTTACGAATCATACATATTTTAATTTGGGAGAAAATATATTTTCTACAGAGTTCTGTATTCATGCGAAATCATTTACGCCCGTTGATGAAGATATAATTCCAACTGGTGAAATTAGAGAAGTAAAAAATACACCAATGGATTTAACAAAGTATTCATTTATTAAAGATAAATTAAATTCAAATTATCACCAGTTACAAATTGAAAAAGGGTATGACCATAACTATGTACTTGATCATCCTCATACGGGATTTCGATTAATTGCTCAAACTAGAAATATGAAAAGTGGAATACACATGGATGTGTACTCGGATATGCCAGGAATGCAGTTTTATACATCAAATTCATTAAAAAATACAATAGGTAAAAATGGGGTTGTTTATAAAAAGTATGATGCATTTTGTATGGAACCGGATTATTTTCCAAATGCTATTAACACAAAAGGTTTTGAAAAACCAATTTTTGATTCAAATAAAAATTTTATTTCAACGACAATGTATCAATTTTATTAGGAGGAAAATGAAATATGAATAAGAATAAAGAATCTGGAAAGTTTTTTGCTACGATCCAGCAGGTAGGAAAGTCTTTCTTTTTACCAGTATCTGTTTTACCAATCGCAGGACTTTTGTTGGGATTAGGTTCTTCGTTTACAAATCAAACAACGATTGAGACATATAATTTAACTGGATTATTAGGATCAGGAACTGTATTAAATGGTTTATTAACGATTATGTCTCAGGTAGGTACAGCGATTTTTGGAAATTTACCTTTGATTTTCGCATTAGCAGTTGCATTAGGTATGGCAAGAAAAGAAAAGGCAGTTGCAGTTTTATCATCTGGAATTGCGTTTATTGTAATGCACACATCTATTAATGCTATGTTAAAGCTTTCTGGTTATATTCTTCCAGATGGAAGTCAGGCAGATTTTGTTTTACAAGGACAATTATCTAGTGTACTAGGAATTACATCTTTAGAAATGGGTGTATTTGGAGGAATTATTGTAGGATTAGGAGTTGCAGCATTACACAATAAGTTCTACAAACAAGAATTGCCTATGGCATTATCATTCTTTTCAGGAGTTCGATTCGTACCAATTATCAGTACTATCGTGTATATTTTCGTAGGAATTCTTTGTTTCTTTGTATGGCCATTTGTACAAAGTGGAATCTTCACATTAGGTAATCTAGTAACAGCTTCTGGATATGCAGGAACATTTATTTTTGGATTCCTTGAACGTGCATTGATTCCATTTGGTCTTCATCATGTATTCTATATCCCATTTTGGCAGACAGCACTTGGTGGAACGGCAACTATTGATGGAGTTGTAGTTGCAGGTGCACAAAATATCTTCTTTGCAGAATTGGCATCACCAAATACGGTACGCTTTAGCGTAGATGCATGTCGTTTTATGAGTGGTAAATATTCATTTATGATGGCAGGATTACCTGCAGCGGCATATGCTATGTACAAATGTGCTAGACCTGAAAATAAAAAAGTAGTAGCTGGTTTATTGTTTTCAGCAGGTTTAACTTCATTCTTAACAGGTATTACAGAACCAATTGAATTTACATTCTTATTTATTGCTCCAGCACTATTTATTTTACACTGTGGTTTAGCAGGTTTATCATTCTTATTATGTCATCTGTTAAATATTTGTATTGGAACAACTTTCTCATGTGGTTTGATTGATTTTACACTTTATGGATTACTTCAAGGACCAACAAAAACAAATTGGCCAATGATGTTAGTTTTATTTGTAATCTATGCAATTGGATACTATTTAATTTTCTCATTCTTGATTAAGAAATTTAATATTATGACACCAGGACGTGAAGAAAATTCAACAAATATTAAATTGTATACTAAAGAGGATTTGAAAAATAAAAATAACACGAAATCAGAATTAATTCTAGAAGGTGTAGGTGGAGTTGACAATTTAGTGGATATTGATGCTTGTGCAACTCGACTTCGCTTAACTGTTGTAGATGAAAATTTAGTGAATGAAGAATTGTTAAAAGAATCAGGATCAAAAGGATTAATTAAAAAGGGTAAAGGCATTCAAATCATTTATGGTCCACAGGTAACAGTTATAAAAAGTGATTTTGAAGAATATGTAGAGAAAGTGAGTCAATAATGTTTTTTAGAAAGAAAGTAAATGAATTAGAAATCTTTAAATGTGCGCAAGGAGATATTGTGCCTATTGAAAATGTTCCTGATTCAGTTTTTGCAGACAAATTACTAGGTGATGGAATCGCAATCAACCCGAGTGATGGAGAAATTATTTCACCTATTGATGGACAAGTTGTTATGATTCAAGACAGCCTTCATGCGATTGGGATTCAATCAGAGGATGGTATTGAAATATTGATTCATGTTGGATTGGATACAGTCGAATTAAAAGGCGAAGGATTCGTTAAGAAAGTGAATATAAATAATAAAACTGTAGCGATATGTGAGTCGCTACAGTCTTTTTGTATATTAAAAAACAAAATATCACAATCCATTTCGAATACAAAAAGGATTATAGAAAGTGCAATTAAACTATGAGGCTGAGTCCTTTTAAACGTGATTTTTCTTAGTGTTCCAAGTACCGATGACTTCATTAACTGTAGATACAGTAACGAATGCTTCAATATCACTTTCTTGAAGATAATATAGTAATTTTTTATATTCATTTGTAGCCATGATTGTGACAAGCTCTGTATGCTCGGTCTTATCATAACCACCTTTTGCCGAATATAAAGTAACTCCACGTTTTAATGTGTTCATAATATAATCTTGAATGACTTCATATTCTTTGGATAATATACAAATCTTCTTTTTCTTATTAAAACCATCAATAAAATAATCTACAGCCTGACCATTGGCTAGTGTTGCCAATGCACCAACCACTAAAGCGCCAATATCATATACAATTAGACTTGTTGTACAAATGAGTAGACCGACTAATGTACAAGCTTTGCCTAGATCCATATGTGTATATTTATTGACGATTTTCGCAATAATATCTGTTCCACCACTTGATGCGTTTACACGAAATAGTATGGTTTGTCCAAAAGCTAAAATTAATATATATGTAGCCATGTCAAAAACAGCATTTTGTGTTAAAGAAATATTGTTTGGATAGATTCTTTCAAATACAGCTAGAAATAAAGGTAATAATAAAGAGGCATAAATCGTTTTTGTCCCAAATTCCTTACCAATTAGAACGATACCTAGAATCAACAATAAGGCGTTGATCACAAAGGTAAGTGTAGAAATAGATAGACTTGTGATTTTAGCTAAAACCATAGCTAAACCAGTAACACTTCCGGTAATAACACCACTAGGAATTAAGAAGAAATATATGGCGACACTGATGATAAACATGGCAAGTGTGATAGTTAAAAAGCTTTTTAATGTATTCGTTTTCATTTGTAAAACCTCCACTCTTTATTATGCCAAAAAAAGTATAAAAAAAGAAGAGCATTATCTCTTCTTCGCATCGGTTTTATTAAATTTATCTCTACGCTTTGTGGATTGAATGAATAGACGCTTCATTTCTTGTGTATCTTCTTGTTCTAAAGAATCTCTAAAGTGAGAGATTGAATCGATAAACTGGTTGATTTCATCTAATAAGATATCTTTATTCATAATGAAGAGTTCCGTCCATAGATCCTCATTGATTTTCGCAATACGCGTTAAATCTCTAAAGCTATCTCCTGTATATTCTACAAGATGTGCATTGTCATGTGTATTCATTAAAGATACCGCAATGACATGGGTTAACTGTGATAAAAAACCAATCATTTTGTCATGCTCTTCAATAGATAGAGTACAGATTCTACCAAATTCCATCTTATTAGCTAATTCCTTTACGGCTTCAACTGTTTCATTTTTATTCTTTTGAGTAGGAACAAGAATAAAATTTGAACCCTTAAAAATCGTTTCATCACTAAATTCAATACCACGAGATTCTCTACCACACATGGGGTGAATACTTAATAATTCAAGATCTTCGCGTAATACATTTTGAATAGGTTTGACAATATTTGTCTTAACACCACTAATATCCATTAATAATGAATTTTTAGGAATATCATTTTGATAGACTTCAATCCAAGGAAGAATTTTAGTTGGATATAGACAGAAGATAAATGTATCACATTTTGAAATGACATCTAAAGGATTTGTGCTACCATCTACGATGATTTTTAATTCTTTGGCTTTATCAATCGTTTGTTGAGAAACATCAATACCATAAACATTGTAGTTTAAGCGTGTTAGTTTCTTCGCAAAACTCGCTCCCATTAATCCAAGTCCGATAATCGCAATGTTTGTCATAGAATCTCAACCTTTCCACCTAAGCTTTGAATGTCTTCAAAGAAAGTAGGATAACTCTTTGTGATGGCTTGGGCATCATCAATAATGCATTCAGATTCTGCGCATAACCCAAAAACCGTCATTGCCATAACGATACGGTGATCATTATGTCCAAAGATTTCAATTGCCTTATTTGATTGGTAGTGTTCTTTACCATGAATTTGAATCGAATCAAATGTGGATGTAATGTCCACACCCCATTTTTTAAGTTCGGTTTCCATAGCAAGAATACGATCACTTTCTTTCATACGTAAACGAGCTGCATTCACAATATTTGTTTCACCATTTGTGAAACTGGCTAAGACACATAAGATTGGTCCTAAATCTGGACAATTAGATAAGTCGATGGTTTGTGGTGCAGGTTGTTTTTTTGCGAATGTGATTGTATCCTTGTTACTTGTAAAACTAGGAATACAATCTAGTATTGCCTTATCTCCTTGAATACTAGACATATCCATATTGGAGCATGAAAGAGTATTGTTTAAAGTGCCTAATACCGCAAAGAAGGCTAGTTGAGAAAAGTCTCCTTCAACAGAAACGTCTTGTGCTTTATAGTGTTGGTTTCCTTTGATTAAATAGGAATTTGAACTTGTTTCTATAATTTCAATACCAAATTTCGCTAACATTTGAATCGTTAAATTTACATAGCTCTTCGATTCATAAGGCTTAGTAATTGTTAGTGTACTATCTTGATTTAATAATGGAAGGACAAACATGAATCCTGTAATAAATTGGCTGGAAATATCTCCTTGTACAACATAGTCTTTTGCTTGTAGATTTCCATGTACAATGATTTCTTTATCCGATTGATTAAATTCAATGTTTTGTTCTTTAAATTCATTTTCATATACATCCATAGGTCTTTGAAGCAATCTTCCTTGACCTAAAAATTTAACTTTGGCATTTGTACATGCAGCAAGTGGAATCAAGAAACGTAAAGTAGAACCGGATTCATTCGCATTACATGTAATATTTCCTTCTTGTTTAAAAAGATTAGTACCTGTTACTTCATATGTAGTTTCATCGATTTGTTTAATTTTAGCACCCAAAGCTTTCATACAGCCAACAGTTGCTTCAATATCCTTTGAGTTTGTGACATTAGAAACAATACTTGTACCATCACTTAATGAGGCACAAATTAAAGCTCTATGCGCCATAGATTTGGATGCAGGTATTTTTACATTTCCATGTACTTTACTTGGTGTTACTTTTACTTTCATTCAAAATCCCCCTGAAGTGGCTTAATGGCAAGCCTAGACATATATAAATCTAATAAACCAAACGCAACTACACTATCCACTACAATTCTTGCTCGGTGCAAGATGCATGGGTCGTGTCTTCCTTGAATTTTAAGATCCACGTTTTCTTTTGAAAGATAATCCACAGATTCTTGTGTTTTAAAAATCGATGGTGTTGGCTTGATACAAGTATGGATCAAAATTGGCATACCATTTGTGATGCCACCATTGATTCCGGCATTATTATTGGTTTTTGTTTCAATTTTATTAGTAAAGCGGAAGGCATCATTGGCTTGTGAGCCTTTTAATTTCGCAAAGCCAAATCCTTCGCCAAAGGAAACACCTTTGACGGCTGGTACAGAGAAAATCAAGTGGGATAAAATGCTTTCTACAGAATCAAAGAAAGGTTCTCCTAGTCCTGCGGGAAGGCCTATAACGGCGGTTTCTAAAACACCACCTAATGAATCACCTTCAGCAGCTGCTTTTTCGATTTCTTGAATCATTTGATTTTTGACTTGATTATCTAAAATCGCAAAATTTTTATCATTGACTTCTTGAATTTGTTTTTCTAGAACAGTGTAGTCTTTAGAGAAAGGAATATCCGATAGAGTATATAAACTTTCAATGTGTGATCCGATCACAATTCCTTGTGATTTTAGAATTTGTCTACAAATACTTCCAGCAGCTACAATGCATGCGGTAAGTCTTCCGGAAAAGTGTCCGCCACCACGATAGTCTTGATATCCATTGTATTTTTCAAAGGCAGTAAAATCAGCATGTCCAGGACGCAATCTTCCATGAAAAGCAGAATAGTCTTTTGACTTTGTGTTTTGGTTTTCAATTAGAATGGTAAGTGCTGTACCTGTTGTATAGCCATTATACATTCCAGAAAGAATATGCACTTCATCCGCTTCGTGTCTTTGGGTTGAAATTTTACCTGTTGCCTTACGCTTATCCATGTCCGATTTGATTTGTTCCATATCCACCTTAAAGCCTGCAGGAAGACCATCTAATGTAATACCGATGGCAGGACCATGGCTTTCACCAAATAATGTCCAAGATATATTTGTACCGAAATTATTTTTCATAAGGTCCTCTTTCTAATACTTCTTGTATTTCTTTAAAAGAAAGTTCTTTGATGATATAAGAACCAGATTGTTTTACTAGAATTGTAGATACGGTATTATGACTGCTTTTCTTATCATGTGTTACATATTCTAATAGTGTGGCAGTATCATAGTCTGGTACTTGTGGCAGATCTAGCTTTTTATATATATTTAATACGCGTTGTTTTAATGTCTCATCTTCAATAAAGAATAACATACCCATCGCCACGCATTCTCCATGAAGATATGTATTTAATCCATATGCAGATTCAATGGCGTGTCCAATGGTGTGTCCAAAGTTTAAAATCTTTCTAAGATTACTTTCTCTTTCATCTTGTTGAACTACATCTCGCTTTAATTCAATAGAACGCGTAATAATCGCATCGATATCTAATGTTTCTTGTTCAAATAAAGAGACTAAATGATCATCTAGAATCAGTCCCATTTTAAGTGCTTCACAAAGACCGTTGTGTTGTTGGCGAAGGGAAAGCGTAGATAATACGTTTGGATCGATAATAACAGTTTTTGGTTGCCAAAATGCCCCTACAATATTTTTATAGGAACCCATATCAATGGCTACTTTTCCACCTACACTTGAATCAACCTGGCTTAATACAGTCGTTGGAATGTTGTAGAAATCAATGCCGCGCATGTAGCTTGCAGCAACAAAGCCTGCAAGATCTCCAACAACCCCACCGCCTAGTGCAATAATGGCATCTTTTCTAGACATGTTGTGTGAAATCATTTCTTCTAAAAGCTTTTTATATTGATCAAAACATTTGGATGGTTCACCTTGTGGTATGGTGCATACAAATGAATCTGGACATTGTTGTTTGACAATATTGACCCATTTTTCAGGCACACCTGTATCTGTGATAATCGCAATCTTTCTTGATACAGGAATATATTCATGTACTTTTTGAATTGCGTTTCTTTCAATATATATTGGATATGAATGATTTTCTAAATCGACATTTAACTTCATAATAAAAAACTCCTTTCGTATATCATACCATGAACATAAGCTTTTTTCAGAAATTTTCTGAAAGAAATAATATAATGAATATATGGAGTACTTAGTTAAGGCTCAAGACTATTTGAAATTGAAAATAAAGGATACATATCGTTTGGCTCATTCGTATCGTGTCGCAAATATTGGAAAGGAAATTGCTGAAAAAGAAGGGTTGAATGTAGAGAATTTAATAATTGCGTGTTTGTTGCATGATGTAAGCTATTGTACACCTTTTAAAACACAGGATGAGTGGCAAAATCATGGAAGGGTATCTAGTAAAATGGTGCGTACATTTCTTGAATCGATTGACTATCCTAAAGAGCGTATTCATGATATATGTTATGCCATTGCGATTCATGTGGATTTAAAAGCGGATTTTGATGGGGAATATAATGCGTTCACATTGAGTGTACAAGAAGCGGATAATATTGATCGTGTAGGTGCCTATCGTTTATATGAAACATTAGAAGCTGCACAATTTAGTAAACAATCAATAGATGTACAGATTAAGTATGTAGATTTGATGCTACAAACATTGAATGAATATGCTTCTTATGAGTGTACAACAAAGACGGCACAAACATTATGGCTAGATCGTATTCAATTTCAAAAGAATTATTTTGAGCGCTTAAAAGATCAATTAAAAATATCCACAGCCTTATAAGCTGTGGATAAATGTTTCTACACGATACATGATTTGTTTCAAATTCTCAATATCTGTTTGAATATTTCCTGTTTCCAAGGAATGATTTCCATCAACAATACTATGAAATTCAATAAGATGATGAATACAATAATGTTCAATCTTATCGAAGTTAGCCCACTGATCTTGAGTTCCAGAATACACTAAATCTTTTTGTTGAAGATATTCCAAAGTAAAATCTAATGGTGTGAAATAGATATTGGCAGTTAACTTATATTCATGGGCAAGTTTAGCTGCACAATAAGTACCTATACTTTTTGAGATAAAGAGAATGGAATCATAAGCTTTTAAATCGAATTTATGAATTTGGTCTTTGGCTTGTTTATATGCCTCATCTTTAGATTTGTTTAAATCAAAGTCTAGGTTTTCAAAATGAATTTCTTTGATTTCATAATTCATATTTTTTAATATCTTCTTTGAATAATATAGTAATGGTTTATCCGTGTGATATCCAATTCCAGGAAATAATATAGCGAGTTTCATGCTTTTAGTATAGGATTATTCATCTAAATTATCAATCGCATATTGCGCTTCTTCTGGTGTAAACTTTTCTCCGTATTCACTTACTAACTGATTATAGATAGCATCTTTTGACATGCTCATAGTTTCTTGATAGTTCTTTGCGGACTTTAAAGCTGCTTCTAAATAGTCTCCCTTGATGTTATCAATGGCATATTGTGCTTGCTCGGCAGTAAATTTTTCTCCGTTTTCAGAAGTTAATTGATCATAGATTCGAGCTTTTGACATATGCATCGTCTTTTTGTAGTTTTCTCCGCATTTTAATGCATTTTCATTATAATCCGCATTTAGATTATCAATCGCATATTGTGCAGCTTCTGCGTCAAACTTTTCTCCATATTCTGAAGTCAATTGATCATAGATTCTTTGTTTGGACATGTGCATCATTTTACTGTAATTTTCAGCTTTATGCAGTGCATTACGATACTCTTTTGGAACACTTGTATCTTCCTTTGTTTCTACGACTTTTTCTTTTGTTTCTTTTTTTACTTCATCATTTGAAGTTGAGCATGCGACAGCCGATAAGACAATAGCGGCCCCTAAAAATACTTTTAAACCCTTTTTCATATATACTCCTTATTCCTTTTTCTTTAGTATAAGAAAAATATAAATAAGTTTGGTATGCCATGAGCATACATTTAAATCAGGGAATCAATCCACATAAAAAACCATACGTCTAAACATAAAAATAGAAAGAAAATAATGGAATAAAGTATAGGCCAAGGGACTTTAGACATGTGTTTATGGAATAAATTCTTGTTGTAGTAAAGGAATAAACCAAAATATATAAACAAAAAACAACTTAGTTTATTAATAAAACTATTTTTAATGGTTTCCCCTGGCTCCATATCGACCACAATTATAAGTGTAAATACAATCCAAGCTAAACTGATCATCTTAGATTTGAATGTGTCATTATTAAGTGGGGGAATAACAACTAGTTTTTGTTGAATGGCTAGATCCATTTCTTTCACAGAATTATAGCGATTCTTATAATCGAGTTGTGTTGCCTTTAAAATAATTTGTTTTAAATCAAAGGAAATATTGCTTTGATGTTCTAGTGAACCATTTAATAAATAGTTCATTAATTTGCCCAAGGCATATATATCTGTTTGTGGATTGGATTGTTTAAAACCAAATTGTTCGGGTGCTGCATAACCTACACTGCCTAAAATAAGGGTATCTTTACTTTTTTTGGAATCTAAAAACCGTGCAATGCCAAAATCAAGGAGTGTTACCTTATTATTGTGATAAATAATATTTTCTGGTTTGATATCACGATGGATAATAGGTGGATTTAACTTATGTAATGAATCTAAACACTCGCATAATTGATGCATGATGTCTTTAACTTGTTCTTTTGAAAAGGATTGTTGATCCAACGTTTTACCTTCTATATATTCCTCAATTAGTATTAGATGGTTGTCATTTTCTTGTATCACAAAAATTTTAGGTAAGTAAGGATTCTTTATCTTTTGAATCGTTTGATAAAGAGTCTTATCATAATAATTCAATTCTTTCTGGATATATTTAGTGTGTGTTGTTTCATGTTCTACTAATGAAATTGTTTTATCTTGATCTTGTTTAATTATTCGTAAAGTCTTCATAAATTGCTCTTTCTTGTGTATATTATAAGTATTATGGCAGAGACAAATCAATTATTAAAAACAATTCAAGAAACAAAGAGTGATGGTTTAAATACTTTAATGGAAAGTCTAGATGATTTAACTTTTTCACAGTATTTAAATCACATATTAGAAATTAAACATGTAACTAAGGCACAGATTTTATCGAAGACAACAATTCAAAGGAATTATGGGTACCAAATCTTTGATGGATCCAAGGTTCCTAATAAAGATAAGGTGATTCAGTTAAGCTTAGGATTAGGCTTAGATTTACGTATGACAAACAACTTATTGTCGTTATCAAATAATGGGATGTTGTATCCAAAAGTAAAAAGAGATGCCTTATTGATTTATTGTGTTGAAAATCATAAGAGTGTATATGAAACCAATGAGTGTTTGATGGAGTATGGGCTAGAATTATTGGATTAAAAAAAGAAATGATTTCTCATTTCTTGTAGTTAAGTAGTGGATCTAATTGTTTGACAAGAATACCTTTTTCTTCAAATTCTTCTATTTGTTCAGCAGGTACTCGAGTATCTGTTACTAAGTAAGCAAATGAGTCTGGCTTTGCGACTACAAATTGATGCACATAATTAATTTTTGTCGCATCTGCTAAAATAAAGGCAGCCCCACTGCACCTAGAAATCATAGCTTCATTGATGATTACTTCCGGAAGAATTGCCGTACTCATGCCGACTTCGCTGTCAAATCCGTTGCATCCTAAAAATGCCTTGTTGGCTTTGACTCTTTGAAGATTGTTTAAGGCAAAATCACCGGTCATTGTTTCTTTAGGAAAGCGAAGCTCGCCTCCAGTCATTACAATTTGTACATTTGGGTCATGATCACAGAAAATAGCTTTTCCATTATTTGTGATGATTGTGACCCTTTTCCCTATGATATATTTTATGACTAATAGTGCAGTTGAACTTGTGTTGATGAAAATTGTATCTCCATCATCTATAAATGTTGCAGCATATTTGGCAATCGCATGTTTATAAGCTTCGTTTGGATCTATGTCATGTTCAACAAAGTTTTGAACAAGTTTAGCACCACCATAGAAACGTTCAACAGCTCCCATGTCTTCCCAATATTGTAAATCTCTACGAATTGTTAGTGGTGTTACATTTAATTCTGCAGCAAGTTCATCTACATTTACAGTACCCTTGACTTGTATTTCTTGCATGATTTTTTTTCGTCGCTTATCTACGACTTCCTTTGTCATTTTCATAAAATTTCTCCCTTTTTACATGTGTTGCTTAGCCCTTTTAAATTTATGATTTTGTTTTTATAATTGTTGTAAAGATTCTTTTCCTTTATTTTATTACATAATAAGCCGAATTGATAATAATATTGTACTTTTTCTCTAGGATTCATATTATCTGTGTTTACAGATTTAAATACATTATAGCTTTGTTTGTAATCTTTTCTTGAGATTAAATATATCGCATCCATAAACTCCCAATTAAATAAAGGAGATACCTTTGCCCCTTTTATCTTTGTATTCCGCATTCTTTCTAATTTATTATATTCTTGTTTGGTGCATTCCAAATCGTTCAACATAAAAGAACAGTAGAATTTAGTGTGATGATAGATTAGTAATTGATCGATTGAACTGTGAAAGAATTTTGAGTTCTCTTCAATATGTTCTAAACACTTCTTATATTGCATTTGATCTATATAATATAAAGTATCAAATATTTTTTTATCATTTTTATAGGCGTGAAATACGTCTTTTTTTAATAATTCATTAAATTGTTCATTTGCTTTTTCAGGATTTAAATCATAGGCAATTGTTTTGATTGCCTTTCTATATAAATGTTTTAAATATTCAGAATAAAGTGAAATGCCCAAGATAATAATTAATAGAATGATAAATAGTATTTTAGTAGATATAAATTCAGTTTGAATGATCTTATAAATACTGTAGCCTGCAAATAAAATATAGAATGTATAAGAAATAATTTGTTGAGCATTTTGTGAAAGAGACATCTTTTCTAATGTTTTCATGTTGTACCTTCTTTCTTTAAGCTTATTTTATCTAAAACGAACATATAAGTCAATCGTATAATGCAATCAAAAAAACATAAAAATGTTAATAAGCGATTAAATAATCGTAAAAAATCTAAAACGAACATATAATGTGATTGTTTTTAATCTTTTAATGTTTTATGATTTGAACGTCAAAAAACCATGGTGAAAAATAGAAAGAGGAAAAAAATGTCAAAAGTAGATGAAATTACAAGAGATTCTTGGATCATGTCAACTTTCCCAGAATGGGGTACTTGGTTGAATGAAGAAATTGAAAATGAAGAAGTAAAACCTGGCACTGTAGCAATGTGGTGGCTAGGATGTACTGGTATTTGGTTTAAAACACCTGGTGGTGCAAACATTACAATTGACTTATGGGCAGGTAATGGTAAACGTACTCATGGTGATGGAAAAATGAAAGTTGGCCATCAAATGGCTAATATGTGCGGTTGTAGAAATATGCAGCCAAATTTAAGAGCCGTACCATTTGTGATTGATCCATTCGCAATTAAGCAAGTAGATGCAGTATTAGCTACACATTATCATCAAGATCACATGTCAGCGGAATATGCAAGTCATGTATTAAAATCAGGTATGACGACGGTGGATGAAAATGGAAATGAAATTCCAGTGCCATTCATTGGACCTAAAAAATCTGTTGAATTATGGCAAAAATGGGGTGTGCCTGCAGATCGTTGCATTACAGTAAAACCTGGAGATACTATTAAAATTAAAGATATTGAAATTGTTGTGCTAGATTCATTCGATCGTACCTGTATCACAACAACGGATTCACAGGGTCCAGATCGTGAAGATCTTCGTGGCAAATGTCCAACAGATATGGATGATAAGGCTGTGAACTACTTAGTAAAAACACCGGGAGGAAATATTTATCATTCAGGAGATTCTCATTATTCAATTTATTATGCAAAACATGGAAAAGATTACGATATTGATGTTGCGTTTGGATCATATGGAGAAAACCCAGTTGGAATGCAAGATAAAATGACAAGTGTAGATATCTTACGTATGGCTGAGGCTTTAAGAACAGATGTAGTTATTCCTATTCACTATGATGTTTGGACTAACTTTAAAGCAGACCCAAAAGAAATTGAATTGTTATATAATTATAAGAAAGATATGTTAGATTACAAATTCCATCCATTTATTTGGGATGTTGGTGGAAAATATGTATATCCAACAGATAAAGCAAAACGTCAATATCACTATCGTAGAGGATTTGAGGATTGCTTCGAAGAGGAACCTAACGTTCCATATCGATCAGTTTTATAAGAAGAGGTAATGAATATGTTGAAAGAAATTGTTGAAAAAGGACACTATTGTTTTGTTGAGAAAGTTGATTCGTGGCAAGACGCCATTCGACAAAGCTATGCACCTTTGTTAAAGGATAATACAGTTGAAAATGAATATGTAGAAGCTGTTATTGAATGTGTCAATAAATATGGACCTTATATTGTGATTGTTCCAGGTATTGCGATGCCACACTCAACAGAAGGAGCAGTAGGATGTAATGGAACAGCTATTTCATTTATGAAGGTGGAAGAAGAAGTTGATTTTGATCCAGAAGATCCAGATAAAAGGGCAAAATTGTTCTTCTCTTTAGCAGCAATTGACCATGATCAGCATATTCAAAATATACAATCATTAATGGATACTTTGATGAATGAGGATATCGTTGAAGCATTGATGAATGCAAAAACAAAAGGTGATTTAGAAAAAATCGCTAATCAATATGAATAATATATGAGGAGAGTAAAATGAATATAATAATGACAGTATGGGACTTTTTTGCGACAAATATTTTGACGCAACCCGCATATTTTATCGGTTTGATCGTATTTATCGGTTACTTATTATTGAAAAAACCAATTTACGATGCATTTGCAGGATTTATTAAAGCTACAGTAGGATACATGATTTTAAGTGTTGGTTCTTCAGGCTTGGTAGGAAACTTTAGACCAATCTTAGTTGGGTTAAAAGATCGTTTCAATTTACACGCAATGGTTATTGATCCATATTTTGGACAAAACGCTGTTACAGAAGGCTTACAGGAACAATTTGGTAGAACGTTCTCTCAAGTTATGATCTTATTGTTGATCGCATTTATTATGAACTTAATTTTAGTTCGATTAAAAAAATGGACAAAAATGCGTGCTGTATTTACAACAGGTCATGTACAGATGCAACAAGCATCAACAGCATTCTGGTTGATTCTATTCTGCTTCCCTAAATTAGGAAGTACACCAATTCTAATTGTTATGGGATTGATTTTAGGATTGTATTGGGCTGTTGGTTCAAACTTAACAGTAGAAATTACGCAGGAATTAACTGAAGGTGGAGGTTTTGCGATTGCTCACCAACAAATGTTTGGTATCGCATTATTTGGTAGTATTGCTAAAAAGATGAAGGGTGAAAATTCAAAACGTTTGGATGATTTAAAATTCCCAGGATTCTTATCTATCTTTAATGAAAATATGGTTGCAACATCTATCTTGATGTTCTTATTCTTCGGTGCTATTTTAATGGTATTAGGAAAGGATTATTTAGTTGAAGCTGGATTTATCGCAGAAACACAAAACTTCTTCTTCTATACTATGACAACAGCGTTTAACTTTGCGGTATATCTAGCTATCTTACAATTAGGTGTTCGTACATTCGTTACAGAACTTACAAATTCATTCCAAGGTATTTCGAATTCATTCTTACCTGGAGCTGTTCCTGGTATTGATTGTGCCGCTGTATTTGGATTTGGTAGTTCAAACGCTGTAACAGTAGGATTCTTAATGGGTGCTTTAGGACAATTCTTAGCGATTGGTGCTTTATTGTTGATGCATTCACCAACATTGGTAATTGCAGGTTTCGTTCCTGTATTCTTCGATAATGCAGTTATCGCTGTATATGCTGATAATCGTGGTGGTATCAAAGCTGCAATGCTTCTTCCATTTATTTCTGGTTTAATTCAAGTATTCGGATCTGCTTTAATCGCTGGCTGGGTAGGATTAAGTCAATACGGAGGATATTTAGGAATGTTTGACTGGGCAACAGTATGGCCAATCTTTACAGTAATCATGAAATATGCTGGATACGTAGGTGTAGGAATCGTAGTATTGATTTTGGTGGCAATTCCACAATTACAATATCGTAAACACCCAGATACATATTTCTTAATTACAGAAGATTATGATGCATATTTAGAAAAAGTACAAGCTGTAAGTGCTGAATAAAAGGAGATATTACAATGGCAAAATTAAAATTATTAGTATGTTGTGGCAATGGTGCTGGAACAAGTATGATGATTAAATTAAATGTTGAAAAAGTGGCTAAAAAGATGGGACTTGATGTACAAGAAATTCATCACTGTGCAGTGAGTGAAGGAAAGTCTGCTGCTGGAAATTATGATATCGTATTGTGTTCAAAAAACTTCGCTCCTATGTTTGAAGACTCAAAGAAACGTGGAACCAAAGTTGTTGGACTTAAGAATGTAATGTCTGCAAAAGAAATTGAAGAAGGCTTAAAAGCAGCACTTAGTGAATAATAAAAAATGAAAGCTGCGTTTATGCAGCTTTTCTTATACCCAAAATTACCTAAAAAGAGGAGAAAATCATGAAAATTGTTAAGAAAAAACTAGATGATATGTACCGTTGTTATTGTGCAAGTAACATATATTTTGATGGTCAAAACCATATTTTATTGGCTAGTGAAGATCCAGATGTCGCATGCAATATGTACTATGGAAAAGATTATGAAACCAAAGAAAACGTATGGACGCATCCAGGTGGATGTATGTCAATCGTTCCGATTCCAGGAAAAGAAAAAGAGTTCCTTTGCGTTCAAGAATTCTATTTGAACGTTACGCCATCTTTGGCAAAAATCGTATGGGGAAAATATGACAATGGAACATGGCAATTCAAAGATGTAGTATCTGTACCTTATGTTCATCGTTTTGGAATTTTTAATCAGAATGGAATCAACTATTTGATCTTAGCTACAGTAGCTACTTCTAAAAAAGAAAAGAACGACTGGAGTGTTCCAGGAAGAATCTATGTAGCTGAATTACCAGAAGATCCAAGTACAGGAGTAGAGCTAGAAGTATTATGTGATGGACTATATCGTAACCATGGTTTCTGGCAAACAAAAGAAAATGGGAAAGATGTAGGATACTTTGGAAGTGATCAAGGAATCTTACGTGTAAGTGCACCAGAAAAACGTGGTGGACAATGGAAGGTAGAACCAATTTTATCTGGACATATTGGTGAGATTGTCACAATCGATATTGATGGAGATGGTCAGGATGAAATCATGACGATTGAAGAGTTCCATGGAAATACAATTCAAATCTATAAGAAAGATGGAAGTGAATATAAGAAAGTATGGCAATACGATAATGAAATTGATTTTGCGCATGCCTTAGTTGGTACTAAACTTGCGGGACAAAATGCATTTGTATGTGGTGTCAGAAGAAAAGACTGCGAATTATTTGTCGTTACATATGAAGATGGAGAATATAAAGTCACTATGGTCGATAAAGGTGTAGGACCAGCCAA
>ENA-OQNN01000154-OQNN01000154.1-human-gut-metagenome-genome-assembly--contig:-NODE-154-length-83563-cov-9.268098_pt1 | contig 83563 bp, 79 predicted proteins | sample MGYA00242624_ERZ504870 | MGnify/ENA primary metagenome ERZ504870 (study PRJEB26092, sample SAMD00036379) | human gut metagenome | host: Homo sapiens | study: EMG produced TPA metagenomics assembly of... | reverse complement strand
AGGAAATTGAAATTTACAGGAATGACGAGTCTGAATATCCGCTAAAGCGGATTGGCCTGAATTTTCCGGTGTTCAAGGATGGCGGGGAAGTTACGGAACTTTTGTGGGACAAAGGGAATACCGTTGAGACCGTAGTATTGATGTCAAGGAAAGATAAATAAGGGCTGAAAAGTGGCGTATTTCCGGGCTTTTTGCGATAGTAGCATCATCAGAGGAGCCTTGCGGAAAGCTCGGTTTTATTGTATGGAAACATATCTACTTTTTAGTCTGACTGGAGAAAAATTGAGTAGCCAGAGAATAGCGGTAGGGTTTAGGCTGTGGATTAGATGTCATAGGTTGTGGCAGTGATTTAGATAACAGCGATGACCGCAGTTCAAGCCACTCGATACTAAGGGGCAGACTTGGCAGTGGAATAGATAACAATGAAAATTTACAATCAGTCTATTGACAACGGCATAAAATAAGAATAAAATATAATATTCTACATAAAGGAGGTAGCTGCTTTGAAGGTATACGCAGTTAAAAGAGGAAATAAAACAGGTATTTTTGAAAACTGGTCTGAATGCCAAACTGCGACGAAAGGATTCTCAGGTGCAGAGTTTAAAAGCTTTGCTACCAGAGAGGAAGCAGAAGCGTATTTAGAAGATAGAGATGTTTGGGTTGAACAGGTTGAAAAAGATAATGCGGAAGGATATCTTGTAGCTTTTACTGATGGTAGCTTTGATAAGGATTTAAAAAGATACTCATATGGAGTTCAATTTATTTTGCCTGATGGCAGTCAGTCTGATATTTGCGGATATGGAAGTAATCCTGAGTATATAGATAGTAATAATATTATAGGTGAAATTTTTGGAGTGATAAATGCACTTGATTGGGCAGTATCCAATAACTATGAAAAAATAAAAGTATATCATGATTATGAAGGTCTATCAAAATGGATATCAGGCGAATGGGAGGCAAATTCTAAAGTTGGTAGAATGTACTTAGGTTTATTTAATGCCAAGTTTAAAGATGTTCTTGAGGTGCTTTTTGTAAAGGTTCCTGGACATAGTAATGTGGTATATAATGAAAAAGCGGATCAATTAGCTAAATCGGCTTTGGTAGATAAAAAGAAAGTTGCTGTTAAAGGTGACAATTGGTTTTCTATCCCGTACTTTAAGCAGGATGATTTTGATGCGTTTATAGAGATTATTGAAGATTCAGATGGGAATATAACACATACTATTGCATCTAATCCATATAAAAATATATATAAGTTTAGGTTGAACTCAGATTCAGTAACGGTAACGTTATTTAAGACGGGACAACATAAACTTTTATTGCAGGGTAAAAACAATTATTTGTTTCAAGTAATAACTGCTATAATTATTGAATTATATGATGACAGTCAAGTAGAACAAATTCTAGGAAATGCATATAGGATAAGTATAAAAAAGGACGCTGTTGCGGATACATATAATGAAATCGAAAAAGGATTGCCTCAGAATTATCCGATTGGAATAAAGCGTTTAATTAAACAATCGATAATTAATATGACACATTATATTGAAAGTGAAGATTATTCTATGTATGCATTCCCTGCACTTAGAGCATTAGAGGGTCATATCAAATATTTAATTACCGAGGCTGGTGGTACTGCAGGAAGACAATTTAGCTGTTTTGGGTTGGATAAAACAATAATTCCAAATCGATACGTTGTTACTGAGAATTTTGCTGATAGAAGCAAAAATAGAAGCATTGAGAATTGTTACAACTACTATAAATCTCAGAGAGATACAGATTTTCATTTTGGAGATATTCTTGGAGAAGTAGATAACACGAGATTCATAGAAACGAAAGAAGAGGCAGATGAAATTATAAAAAACTGTATGTCGTTAATTAGTACGGAACAGTAAATGGAGAAAGGAGGGTCTGTCATGAATGAATATACGATTATAAAAACGAATGTAGAAGACTATGACAGGCTGGTTCTTTGTCTTTCATTTGAAAGTCTTCTAACATATATTAAAAAGATAGAGCAGGCGCTTGCAAAAGATAATTTAGATGAAAAAGTATTGATTGATCAATTGCTGATTACAGGAAATGGAACTAATCGATTTATGAGTTTTTCTTTCTCTCATGGAAAATTTGATATAAAAACAGCGCAAGTAGTTAATCCAACAGAGTATTACAGGAAAGAAACCGTTGAATGGTTACACAATAATTATCATTATGTTGAGCACTCAATACTAACAGCAGAGCAAAGACAAAAGATAAAGGATAATATTGTCTTTTAACAGGAAGAAATACCCTCCCGGCCATCATGGTCAGGAGGGTTTCGTGCGTCTATGGGATTTATACGTCCACATCGATGCTAACACCGGAATTTAGTTCAACGGTGATGTGGTCATCCCAAATGGTTATCTGCTTGATCCAGCGTCGTACCAGCGATTCGTCAAACTCCGTGAGGTGAACGGTCTGCTGTGAGATGTAATCTTGCAGGTCGTTGATTTGCTTTATTTGCTCGTCCCTTGCGGCGGTATCGACGGTGTTTTGCCGGCGTTGTTCACAAAGCTTGAAAATCTGCTCTGCGATTTCATCATAAGCTTCCTTGTTGTTTGCCTTTTGCAAAAGTTCTTTTTGCAGAGTCATCAACTGCTCATCTATTTTTTCGGCAGTGCTTTTGTTTGCGTCACGAATCACCTGTGCTATATTTTGTTGCAGCTGTGTCTGATAGAAAGACTTGTCGCCAAGCAACCTGTTTATAGCTTCAAGCACTACACCATCTAAAACCTTTTCATTCACCGTCCTTGCGTGACACTCAAGGACCGTCGCCTCAAGCCTGCTCAGACATCGCCAAACTATGGATTTACAACCTCGGTTGTTCCATTGTATTGATGGATTCCTTTTCAAAGAATACCGGTATGTTCTTATCCTTAAGCATTCGTATATACTTTAAGCAATCAAGAGTATTTCTTGCAAACTGGCTGATTGACTTTGTAATTACAAAATCAATTTTCTTTGCCTTGCAATCAGCTAAAAGGCGCATAAGTTCCGGCCTTTTACTTGCCTTTGTGCCTGTTATGCCCTCATCATAGTACACACCCGCAAAGCACCAACCATCTCGTGAATTGATGTAGTTTTCATAATGGTTCTTTTGTGCTTCCAAGCTTTCAAGCTGTGCATCAGTCGCCGTTGAAACTCGGCAGTAGGCTGCAACACGCAGTTTATCCTCGGCGTTGTTGAGCTGAATTTGCCAATTATGAGTTTGCCTGTCATTCTCCCCAAAGGAAGAGGAGGCGTTATCAAGTGCTGACTTTAGTGTTGCTATTTTCTCCTTCTGCTTTTCAATCTGCCTATTCAGAACTTCGTTTCTTGATGTCAGACTTTCAACAGAAGAATAGTTCTTCCCAAACTGTGACTGAACAAGCTTCATTTCAGAACCCAGCACCTTGAAGCTAAGGTTAATATCGGACAAGGCACTCTTAAATTCCTTTTCACCTTCAACACAAAGCTTGATACCAAAGCTGTCTGCCATTCTGTCCCCTCCTTAAAAGGGCATAAAAAAAGAGCCTTATAGGCTCTGTGCTAAATGCATATTAAAAGGAGCAACCTTTCGGTTACTCCTTGAGTACGATTATATATTAAGCTTATTTATGATACCGGGAATATCTCCGATGGTAATGGTCTTTTCTCCTGCCCGTTTTATTCCAGTTTTTAATAGTGTCATTTCATATGCACTTTTTCCAAGATTAGTCTTTTTTTCAGGATTAGTAGTTCCATACTTAGCCACATTTTCTATATCTTCTGCTGCACGATGAAGTGAATCGCATTCTTTTATTATATAGTTTACCTCTTGTGAATCATCATATTCCCCTTCATAATAGCCAGCCCAAAATTTACAATTTTCATCAATCCAAATAATAAAAGTTTTTCCAAAACGATCATAATATAATTTTGTTTGTCCTGGAATTATATATTCATATTCTATTAGGTAATCTGTCAGGTCTTTACCTTTAAGATTTTTCACATACATTCTTGGTATTATAGCATTTTTGCCTAAAGGCATTAATACAGCATTATTTATGTACTTTTTATATTTTTTAAAGAATTTACAAATAACGGACTCTTTGTCTCTATCTACATCATCCATTGTTTTACGAATTTTAGATATTATCTTTTCATGCTTTTTATAAATTTTTTCAGACAAATCTTTATTTGCATAAGCCAACTGGGGATAAGAAAACGGGTTAGAGATATCCAATGCGTATTGTTTCAACACACTTTTTGTATCTTCTAATTTTAATTCTTCGCACTTTTCATATGCTGGTTTTATCACTTCATCAAGCAAATCTTGATATGTAACATGAATAAAATTTTTATTTGCCACAGAAGTATCTGAACTTGCCTTTAAAAGAACATAAACTCTTTGACTATTTTTATATTCTTTTTCACAATAATCAAAATATACATCTGACTGTGGTTTACCATTTTTGGAATTTTCACCAGCTTTAATCTTATTTTCTATAACTAAAGTTAAAGACGTACTTGTACCTAAAATGTCCATTCGACCTTTATTATAAGTTGAAAACTCTGTTTTAAATTGCATATTCTCAACATCTGTTTTATCAATATTAAGTTCTTCGCACTTACTTTCAACTAAATCCAAAAATTTTACTAAAGGAAATTTACCTAGTCCGTGGTTTTCATTAGGGTCAAGTAGCCAACATACAAAATTACTATGCCATTCTTCTCTTCTTTTATTTCCCATTATAGTAAAACAATTTGGTGTTTCATATAGTTTCCTTAACTCTATGAAGTCATTATCATTTTCTAAATCGTCAAGCATATTTTTGATTTCAACAGTACTTATTTCAGACATATTTATCTTTCCCCCTATAATTTCAAATAAGTTACTTTTAGTATATCACACAAATAAAATATATGCAATGAAAATATTATATGTCAAAAGGAATAACATCATCATCGTCAAACCAACTTTCTTCTGCAATAGTTCCGTTAAGTTCAAGAACTCTTTGTACAGTTTCATTTTCTTCTGTATGATTTTTCCAATTCCAGAACCTTTTCGCCATTTGTATTTTCCTCCTTTTCATTATTCTTTTCAGCAAAAGCCCCCGCATCGCTCAGCTTTGTCATACTGCCATTCACGAGATACAGATTTCCACCCTCCTCGTCAGAAATACGGTCGAGATTTTCAAGCTCTCGTATATCGTTTGCCGACATCCATCCGTTTTGCCTTGCCGTTGCATAGCCACTCATTCTGCTTGCATAGTCACCACGCAGAAGTCCATCCACATTAAACTTCACAAAGTACGAACTTTTTTCGTTTCTTGAAAGCAAGGAGCGGGAAATCGACTGCTCCCAACGCACTATCCACGGCTCAAGTGTGTACTTCACAAATTCAAGTGACTGCTGTTCAATATTAGAAAAGCTCGATTTTTCAAGGTCACCCACCATATGCGGAGGCACTCTGAAAATTCGAGCTATCTCATCTATCTGAAATTTTCTGGTTTCGAGGAACTGCGCCTCGTTCGGCGAAATTGAAATCGGTGTGTACTTCAGTCCCTCCTCAAGCACGGCAACCTTGTGTGCGTTTGCACTGCCGCCAAAGGACTGAGTCCAGCTTTCTCTTACTCTTGACGGGTCTTTAAGCGTACCCGGATGTTCAAGCACACCGCTGGGTGACGCACCGTTTGCATAGAACTTACTACCGTATTCCTCGGCGGCAATGGCAAGACCGATTGCGTTCTTTGCCATTGCAATAGGCGAGTATCCGACAAGTCCGTCAAATCCAAGTCCGGCAATATGCAAAACCTCATACGGTGAAAGCCTTACCGTTGCACCTTTCATTGTTCTTGCGTCATCGGAGCTTGTGTTGTACTGATAGTAAAGATTACCGTTTTTATCTCTGTCAACTGCCATTCTGTTCGGCAGACAGGACTTGATAAAAACTGTTTGTAGGTTCGTAAATCAGCCTTTTCTGTGATGCAAGTATCTTTACTCTTTTGTTCAGAGCCGGACACATTCGCACCATATCGGCGGCAACATCAAAAACGATTGACGCCTGTTGTCTGTCGGCAGCCGCACCGTAAACCTCGGCTCGCTGTTCACCATCACCGCAGGTGAGCAGAAGTGCAACAGCCGCCGCTAATTCAGACTTGCCGTTCTTTTTCGGAATCTCAATATATGCAGTGTTGAACTGCCTATATCCGTTAGGCTTTAAAATGCCGAAAAGGTCACGGATAATCTGCTCCTGCCAGTCCATAAGCTTGAACCATTTACCCACCCAAGTACCTTTGGTGTGGCACAGACTTTCGATAAAGGCAACGGCAAAGTCAGCGTATTCCTTATCGTAATAGCTGTCCTTTGCTTTAAATTTTGTCGGCTTGTAATTCTTAAGTTTTTTCAAAATATCACCTCCGATAGGGCATAAGAAAAGCACCCGTCATTATTGACAGATGCTATAAGTCTTAGCTGTTTAAGTTGAATAGTGTATTTAGTGGTCGTTGTCGTAATTGAATTTTATAAAATATTATTAGTTAGGGGATCAGAAGGTCGAAAATATTCATATATTCCTTTTTTATCTTTTTGAATATATGTTATTGAATTATAATAATTTTCTAAATCAATAAACTTTCCGTTTTGTTCTGCATAGGATTTCAGTTCTTTACTACATGTGTGATTCCAAGCATAAATTTCAAAATTCCAAGAAAATTTTTCTTTTATACGTTTTAAATCTGTTAAGAAACCTTCTCCCAATTGCTTGCTAGCACCGTCCCCTGTTAAAATAGCCATAGTTGAAGGAGGATTATCAATTGCAGTACGCAACATCATCGTTTGTAACGACATATCAACGCTTTCTTGTTCTTTTCCATCAGCTGTCTTATTAAGTAATTGAAGTTTTATTCCCATATTTTTTAAATAGTCCCATAAAGCATCACTGGGAGGCGGGACACTTCCAGATAGATAGGCATTATCGACAGGTCTACCATTACAAACTAGTTTAAATAGATTTTTAAAGTTTGTTCGAAAAAGTTCTCTAGGTGCTTGAGGCTCAAGAACTGAACGTATTGCATCAAGACCAGATATGTGAATATTTGAATTATCCCAAAAAATATACATACAAGTTCCTCCAAATGTTTAAAATTTTACAACAATTATAACATAAAAGCTTTTGAAAATCAATATAATTTATAGGTGTTATGAATGATTTTCAAAATTTTCTCCTGCTCCTTTTCATCAACACCAATGTTCTGGAGGGCCTCTCGTGTGCCACAGTCGGGGCAGATAACGGTTAAATTGTCTGCCCTTGAAACTGCACCGTGTCCGGAATAAACCCCGCCGCAGCGATTGTCCTATCTTCGTGAATAATGTGAGTAAAGGCTTTCAATAAAGGCAACAGCAAACCCTGCACTTTCCTAATCATAATAACTGCCCTTCGCCTTGAATTTCGTAGGCTTGTATTTCTTTAACTTTATCAAAATCCCACCTCCTGCGGCATAAGAAAAGACACCACATATGTGATGCCTTTTACACTTTGATATTTAGTTATGATAACAACCAATCAATCAGGTTAATAGATTTGATTCCCTCAAAAGATGTGTCGGAACCTGTATCGAGTGAAAGAATAATTTTTTCGTAATTGTCCTTTATTTTCTGCAACGGTACAAGTTCTCGTTTTCTTACATCTTCGCTTTGCATTGACTCGGTTACCTGAATGTAGATTTTACTTTCGGTATTTGTAGCAATAAAATCGACCTCGGCATTGTCAATCTTGCCGATTGCAACATCATAACCTCTGCGTAGCAACTCGAAATATACAACATTTTCAATAGCGTGACCAGTATCACGATTTCGCATACCGAGCAGATAGTTTCTGATTCCAATGTCAACGATATAATACTTGCCGAGTGTACGCAAATATTCTTTTCCCTTTATATCAAAACGCTTGATTTCGTAAAAAAAGTAGCTTTCAAGCAATGTGTTTATATATGCCTGAACTGTATGCACACTCGGTTTGCCCTTACGACTGCCGTTTTCAAGCAAGCCCTCATTCACAAGTGTATTTCCAATAGATGTTATTGAAACCGAATTGCCGATATTGTCTGCAAGAAAAAGTATAATTTTTCGGAGAAGCACGGCGTCTGTAATCTGTTTCTGACCTTTGCGTTTTTCTCGTTCAAGAATATCCCTTATTACAACTGTTGAATAAATGCCGTCAAGAAAGAGCATTGCTTTCTCAAGGTCCAATCCTACATCAGCAATTCCCGGCATTCCGCCAAAACGCATATATCCGTCAAGCAGCTCTCTCAAATCGTATCGTTCACCGTTTTTATCAATTGCATATCTGCGTGTACCACCTAAAACACTTGGAGTTTCCTTTATTTCAAAATCATAGAAATAAACAAATTCGCTGAATGAAAGCGGCAACATTTTGATTTCAACGCATCTTCCTGAAAGATAGGTTGAGTATTCAGATGATAACAAATATGCGTTTGAACCTGTTACATAAATATCGCAGTTAAAATCAACCCTGAATGCGTTTACGACTTCTTCCCACGAGGATATTCTCTGCAGTTCGTCAAAGAACAAATACATACGCTTATCCGGAATAATGCGTTCCTTAACATAATTGTACACATCATCTGAGGACATATTTTTGAAATCAAACGATTCAAAATTCATCTCTATAATCTGTTCGGGCAAAATACCGTTTTCTTTCAAATGCTCTGCCATCAATTTTAAAAGACTTGATTTACCGCAACGACGAATACCTGTTATGACCTTTACAGGCTCGGTATCCTGAAACGCAATCAGCTTTTTGAGATAAATATCTCTTTTTTTCAGCTTGTGAGAATCTATCATATAACACTCCTCCTGTTACAAATAGCATAGCACAAACTTGCTAAAAAATCAAGTTTGTGCACTGAAATGCACAAACTTTTAAAATTCGACGGTTTTTGCACTGAAAAGTGGTGGTAACTATCTGATTGTCAAAATAAAGAAATAAGCATCAGTTATTTCTAACCAATGCTTGTAGGGTTCTATTTTGTTATGTACATTAGTGATTGCCTATTTTATTCATGGTATTATAAATCTTATATATACTGTTTTAACCACTCTGGCATATTAGGATCATCTATTGTCCAAGATTCTTCTCTCTGCTCATCTTCATGCCAATCATTTTCGTCACCATCAAAAAATTTCTGCCTGTGGCATTTGTACTTAACAACTTCATTTTCTTCAAGCCGGTACTCATTCCAATAATAATTTTGTTTACCATAGCCTTTCCACTCGTTAGTAGTATAGATTGTCATATACATTGTCCTTTCGTGTTTTACATATTTTTATTTGCCTTTATGTAATTAATTATATTATATAGCACTAAAAAATCAACATATTTTTTAAAAATTATGAATAACATCAAGAATTTTCTCCTGCTCCTTTTCATCAGCACCAATGCTTTCGAGGGCATCTCGTGTGCCACAGTCGGGACAGATAACGGTTAAATTGTCTGCCCTTGAAACTGCACCGTGTCCGGAATAAACCCCGCACAACGGGGACAGGTGCGTAACTGAACAAGGTTATCGGTCATTTTCGTACAGCTCCTTTGACTTGTGATAGGCATTGAGAAGTATCTGCTTGTCAAAATAAAAGGTATCGTAACCGTCAAGGCAGGTGTTGAGGTAGAAAAGGCTTGGTACACCGATTTGCCTTTCCTCGTGCATAATGTAGGCGAAGGCGGTAACCGTTCTGCGATTGCCTGTTCTGATGCCCTTGTATTGCACCTTGATATCTCCTTCTTGTAGTAGAAGGTCGGATATCCCTCATAGCGGTCAAGTGCTTTTTCATCGGTCTTATCGACCTCCCAAATTACCACAGGCACAATGGCGTTTTCTTTTTTCTCAATGGTAAGGTACGAACCCGACTTGCCCCCTTTGAAAAGCAACTCCCAGCCGTTCAGCTTTGCCGTACCGAGAATTTTTGCGTTCGGACATCTCGTTTTCATCTGCCTTACATTTAGGTTACTTCCGTAGGCTATGTATAACCTTTTCATAAAATCAATCCTTTCCGAAGATATGTTCTTCTACCACCTTAAGACCGCCGAAGCGGTCGATGGGGCATTTAACCTAATTCCTTCAAGCAACTCTGCCGTTTCTAAAAGCCGTGTCTCCCGAAAGTCTGCTTGTGAACACATCTCTTGCTGTCTTGAACTCGTCACCGATAAAGCCAAGTCGCAAAAGCCAAGTTCTCATTGCGTATTTTGGATTTTCTGTTTGCTGAGGTTTTGCACTTGCCGATTTAACTTCCTTTGCCATTTTGCTGAGTGCCAAGCAAAGCTGAATGTAGCTTTTAAGCTGTCATGCGTGAAGTCCGTTCTGTTTGCCGTTTGATGGCTTGTCAAAATTCCAGTTTGTAGGGATGACATAAAAAAATGAAGTTTAAGAAACAGAGCTTTACCCTGTTTGCCTATACAAATTATAGGACAATTCAAGGTTGTCACAGGCTCGAACCACTAGATTTTAAGGGAAAAGGTGCGTTCCACCATTCCCTTGTACAATGGGGGTTGAGTATGTTTTTCGTTGAACAACCGTGCCACATCGAGAACGTAGTATTGATGTCAAGGGAATAATTAAACAGTCTATAATTCGGCTTGTTTGCTGACTTTTGCAGCAGTTTAAATTATACGCACAACTGCTGCAAATGCTTGGCTGTATCCTGCGGAAACATATCCTCTAATGTTAGGTATCTAAACAGCACAAAACAATTCGAATTAGATGCAGCGGCTCTGTTTTTATCGGGTACCCATATTTATTGACATTGAACCTAATTTTCATATATTTCGTTTTTTCGGGTTACCCCAACTATTGACATAGAGCCGCCAACCTGTTAGACAAACAGATTTTCCGAGGGGTTTTATCTCTAATGAACGCAAAAGAAAAACGCCCTAAACTTTAGCGTTTAAGGCGTTTTTTAAGCTTGGTGGGAGAAGATGGATTCGAACCATCGAAGCGAAACGCAACAGATTTACAGTCTGCCCCCTTTGGCCACTCGGGAATTCTCCCCTATCAAGTTTTTCAAAAATCAAAGCCTACTGCCTAAACAGTAGGCTTCAATGGAGCTGGTGGACGGACTTGAACCCCCGACCTGCTGATTACAAATCAGCTGCTCTACCAACTGAGCTACACCAGCGAATTTAGCTTTCGCTCTTGCATTCACTCTTTAATTTCGAGTGCTTACATAATATATCACATTCTTCATCATTTGTCAACACTTTTTTCAAATTTTTTTAATTTTTTTGAAGCATTTTCATTTTTTGAAGATGTCCTCGAATGAGTCAGCTTGACTATTATATCATCCTCAATCCTATTCGTCAAGGGGTTTTGCAAAAAAATTTTTCATTGTATTTTTCAACAAAATATCCTATGAATTTTTTGTCGCTCCGTTGCTAAATTGCAAACCTTTCGGTGCACAGCTATGCCTCCATAAACGCTCCTCCCTAAAAATGCCCCACAGGGGCATTTTCTTTACGGTCGGCTTCAAATCCCTTCGGATTCTTGGCAAACCAAAACTAAAAGCACCCATGAAGGGTGCTTTTAGTTTTGGCCTGCCCGAAGGGATTTGAACCCCCATTCTCCGGAATCGGAATCCGTTGCGTTATCCAATTGCGCCACGGGCAGATGTATGCGGCAGGGTATTTTGCCTGCCGTTTTTCATTTTTAATTCGCATAATCTTTCATCTGAAAATCAACTGCAAAAACTGCTGTGCAACAGTCTTTAGCTTATATTATGCGGTTATTATACAACAATTTTTTACTTTAAGCAAGGGAAATTTGTCACTCCTCCCGACTGTAAGGCGATCATTCTGCCATACTTTCGAGTTCTTCCCAGATTTCGTACTGCTCCTCCTGCTGTTTTTGCAAATCCTCGAGCAGTTTTGAAAGCTCCATAAGTTTTTCGTAATCTGCGGCAACTTCCTCACTTGAGAGAAGCTCCTGCGTTTTGGCAATTTCTTCGTCAAGTCGCTCAATTTCAGCCTCTGCCTTTTTGAGCTTAGTCTGTCTTTTGCGTTCTTCACTCTGCTTTTGCTTTTGCAAAAAGTAATCATTTTGTGTTTTTTCTTTTTTATCTTTCTTATTCTCAGTCGGAACAGCACCCGATTTTTCGGCTGTTGTGCGTTCAAGATAATAATCGTAATTACCGAGATATTCCCTTACTCCGTTATTTGTAAGGAGTAAAATTCTGTCGGCAATTTTATTTATAAAATAACGGTCGTGGCTGACAATCAGCATTGTACCGCTGTAGTCAAGCAAAGTTTTTTCAAGCTCTTCCCGTGATGATGCGTCAAGGTGGTTTGTCGGCTCGTCGAGCAGCAAAAAGTTACTGCCTTTTAGCATTAGTTTCAAGAGAGAAACTCTCGCCCTCTCACCGCCGCTCATTTTTGAAAGCGGTTTAAACACTTCGTCACCTTTGAACAGGAATGACGCAAGCGCACTTCTGACTTCGGTCTGCGTCATATTCGGGAAGGTGTCCCACACCTCATCAAGTGCGGTTTTTGACAAATCAAGATTCTGCTGCATCTGATCAAAATAACCGATTTCAACATTTGCGCCGTAGTCATATTCACCGCAGTTCATAGGAGTTTTGCCCGTTAAAATTCTGAACAGCGTTGTTTTACCGCAACCGTTGCCGCCGATGATGAACACTCTCTCGCCTTTTCTGATATGTATATCAACATTTTTGAAAAGCTGTTTGTCGTCAAACGACTTGGCAAGATTTTTACAGATTAAAACATCGTTGCCGCTTTCACATCTCGGCTCAAAATGCATACGCATTGTTTCAAGCTCGCTTTCGGGGGCAACAAGCCCGTCTTTGATTCTGTCAGCCTCTTTCTGCTTACTTGCGGCTGTGATAAAATTGTGTGCCTGTCCCCAGCGTTTCTGCTGTTCAACAATGCCCTCAATACGCTTTATCTCCTTTAAATCGTGTTCATATTTATTTTTAAGCGACTCGTTCACCGATTCTTTTTTCTTGACAAATTCCGAATATGAGCCCTTATAGACCATAGCACGGTTGTGTTCAAGTTCAATCGTCTTGTTGGTTACATTATCAAGAAAATAACGGTCATGGCTGATGATAATCATTGCGCCCTTGAAATCTCTCAAAAAGCCTTCAAGCCATGCGATTGCGTCAATGTCAAGGTGGTTTGTCGGCTCGTCAAGGAGGAGCATATTGCTCTGCGACAGCAACAGCTTTGCAAGGCAGAGCTTTGAACGCTGACCGCCGCTTAAATTGCCGACAGGCATTGTAAAGTCATTTTCGGAAAATCCGAGTCCTAAAAGTGCGGAACGGGTTCTGCTTTTATAGGTCAGACCGCCTGCTCTTTCAAACTGTTCAATAAGCATGGTTTGCCTTTCAACAAGCTCGTCAAGATTTCCCGACTTGTTGTCAATCTGATGTGCAAGTGCGGAAATTTCGGTTTCCATATCCGAAAGATAATCGAACACGGAAAGCAGCTCGTGATACACATCTGCCCTCGGATTGTTGCAGGCATGCTGTTCCATATATCCCGGACGGACATTTTTTGAAAAGGTAACAGTTCCCGAAACAGGGCTGATTTCGCCGTTGAGTATCTTAAAGAGAGTTGTTTTACCGACTCCGTTAGCTCCGATAAAGCCCACCTTATCTCTTTCTTCAACATCAAACGAAACATCGGTAAAAAGGTTTCTTTCGATAAAAGTCATTGTAAGATTTCTTACTGATAATGCCGGCAAAACATACACTCCCTTTCAAATTCGCTACCCCTTATTGTACATTAAAATCGACAAAAGAGCAATACAAAATTGAAAATATGCCATAGGTTTACAAGGGCATAAGACACAATTCCGACCGTTAAAAGCATTTCGGCTGTTTTGCTCCTGCCGATTTCGGCAAGCTTGTAAATTAATGCACAACCAAGAATAAGCACAAGCGGCAAAATTCCCTTGATTAACAATGTCAGCCAAAAGTTTTCAAGCACAGGCTGCATAACGGGATTTGCCTCAACAAAATGTCCGCTGCCGATGAGCGCCTCTGTACAAATCCAGTCAATAATATTGAGAAAATAGAGTAATCCGAGTTTGTAATAAAACGAACGGCTCTCATGACCTTTTTCATTGACGATATTATTGACATCAGATTCATTTGCCGATTTCAAATTAAACACAACGGTTTTTTCAAGTCCGGTTTTTTCTGTCATACACAACACCTCAACGGTATTTTTTCCCGCTGAGAATGTTATATTCACACAAAAGAAAAGAGCCTCCCCTCGGAAGCTCAATTTGAAACGAATTAATTATTCAAAGTTAATGTCGCCCTCATATTTCTTTTTGAAAAGCTCAAATACCTTGTTAAGAGTATCTTCATCGTCAATGCTGACATACTCCTCTGTATCTTCGTCAATCTGATTAATCTGAAGAATAACAACCTCGTCTGCATCTTCGTCATTTTCGATGAGAACAATGTACTCTGTACCCTCAAACTCGATTACATCAAGAAATTCAAATTCAACTTCCTGACCGTTTTCATCCTCAAGAGTGATGAGCATACCCTGATCTTCTTCGTTAATAAGCTCGTTTTTTGTATCTGCCATAGCGTATTCCTTTCCGAATGCGTTTAACGCCTCATAAAATAAATTAAGTTTAGTATAACCCAAAACATCGGCAAAATCAACACTTTATTGATATTTTACATTTAAAAGGTAAAAGCCAAAAACAGCTGCGATTGCTCGCAGCTGTCCTTGGGTTTAGAAGTTTTGAAATTAACGTGAAAACCGTAGATATTTAAGTCAGTGTTTTCAGAATTAACCTACTTTGGCGTTACCTGTGTCGCCGAACATATTAAGTCTGAAAAGCTTGCTCTCGTCATTTTTGTTTTCGCAAATAATACTTGCTTCTGCAATCCTGCCGCCTTCGATAAGTCTTGTAAGACCGACAAGCTGGCAAAGCTTGCTGCGGAGATTGAGTCTGTCGCCTTCGCTTGTAACGAGATATACATTGCCCTCGCAGGTATCGAGCACGGCGAGGAATTTGGTTACATCAACATTGTGTAAGCTAAGAATTGGTGTCATAAAATTTCCTCCATTCAATTCTTTAAAAATATAAAGTTTTGTTTTCGTGCGCCATTTACCATTTGGCAAAATCATGATCAATTTATCGACTATGTGATAATTCAATTTTACTCGAGTAAGGCTAATTGGAAATCAGCCGATAGTCAAGCGGACTATTTACTTGACAATTATTATTATAGTCAAACATTCGGAAAAGTCAACAATTTTAGCAATTAATTTTTGTTCACAAATACTTTTAGGTGTCAGTTATGCACAATTAGTTATCGCATTTTTTGTACAATATGCTTTGTATTTGCTTTTATAGAAATATAGTTTTAACACAAGCATAACATTTGATTGTGTAAATTCAACAACTTGTTTCTTTTTCGGCATTATATAACTGCTGTTTTTTACAAACTTAATTTAACAGGCATATTGTGATTTTGCTCATTTTAAGTTATAATCTATGTTATGAAGGCTGATATCAAAAAGGATGCAGGATTGCTCCGAATTAAATTTTCAATAAAAGCAATCATACAAATAAGAAAGGAATCATGAAATGCTTAACGATTTTTACAAACAGTTCAAAAGCGGAACAGACATACGAGGAGTTGCAAGCGAGGGTGTTGAGGGACAAAGTGTAAACCTTACCGACGATGTTGTTGCCGATATGGCAGACGGCTTTGTGCTTTGGCTTTCTAAAAAAGTTTCGAAAAAGCCGAGCGAGCTCAAAATCTCTGTCGGTCGTGACAGCCGTATTTCGGGACCGCATATAATGAAAATCACAACCGAGCGTTTTAAGCGTTGCGGTGCAGAAGTTCTCTGCTGTCAGCTTGCGTCAACTCCGTCAATGTTTATGACAACCGTTGACCTCGGATGTGACGGTGCTCTTCAGATTACCGCAAGTCACCACCCGTTCAACAGAAACGGTCTTAAATTTTTCACCCGTGAGGGCGGTCTTGAGGGCAGTGACATTGAGGAAATTCTTCTCTACGCACAAAACGGTGAACATCCCGTAGAAAGCAACGGCGGAAATATTACGGATGTTGACTATATGAGCGACTACGCAAAGGGACTTTGCGAGAAGATTAAAAAGGAAGTTAATGCAGAAGATTACGAGCATCCGCTCAAGGGCTTTAAGATCGTTGTAGACGCAGGCAACGGTGCAGGCGGATTTTATGCCGACAAGGTGCTTTCTGTTCTCGGAGCAGACACAACAGGCAGCCGTTATCTTGAACCTGACGGAATGTTCCCGAATCATGTGCCGAATCCCGAGGCTAAAGAGGCAATGGATTCAATCTGTGAGGCTGTCAAAGAATCGGGCGCAGACCTCGGCGTAATCTTTGATACAGATGTTGACCGTGGCGGTGCTGTTGACAGCAAGGGCAACGAAATCAACCGAAACAGACTTGTAGCCGTTGCGGCGGCAATTGCTCTTGAGGGCAATGACGGCGGTATGATTGTTACAGACTCAATCACATCAAGCGGTCTTAAACAATTTATTGAAAATGACCTCGGCGGAAAGCATTACCGCTATCGCAGAGGCTATAAGAATGTTATCGACAAGGCTCTTGAGCTCAACGCTCAGGGCATAAACTGCCCTCTTGCAATCGAAACATCGGGACATGCCGCAATGCGTGAAAACTACTTCCTTGATGACGGTGCATATCTCTGCACAAAAATTATTATCAAGGCTGCTCAGATGAGAAAAGAGGGCAAGGAGCTTGACGAGCTTACCGCCTCACTCAAAGAACCGCTTGAAAGCACAGAAATCAGATACAAAATTCTTGAAAAAGATTTCAGAGCCTGCGGTGAAAAAATTATTGCCGACCTTACAAAGTATGCCGAGGAGCAGGACGGCTGGTGTGTTGCCGATGATAACCGTGAGGGCATCAGAGTTTCGTTTGACAAGGATAACGGTGACGGCTGGTTCTTGCTCAGACTTTCGGTACACGATCCGATTATGCCTCTCAATGTTGAAAGTGACAGCGAGGGCGGTGTAAAAATCATCTGCGACAAGCTTGGTGAATTTTTAAAGACTACAACAGGTCTTGATCTCTGATATTGGAATATTTTGCGTTTTTATTGATTTTTATTGTCGCAACTACGGGTTGCAACCGAGAGTTGCGACAATGGAACCCGAAATGTATTGTTTTTTGGGGCAGGCAACCGATATAATTTTCTCACAAGGTAAAACCCTAAAGCAATATTTGAGGAGGAAATTTTATGAACATTGAAACTACCAACAGACTTTTACAGTACAGAAAAAAGATGAATCTAAGCCAGGAGGAGCTTGCCGCAAGAATAGGTGTAAGCCGTCAGGCTGTGTCAAAATGGGAGCGTGCAGAGGCATCGCCCGACACGGATAATCTTATTCTTCTTGCCGATATCTACGGTGTTTCGCTTGATGAATTGCTTAAAGGCGAAAAAGAAACCGAAAGCGAAACACAGTCGGAAGAACCCGAAAATAATGCCGAAAATAATCCCGACAGCGACACAACATACAAAAAATCAGACAAGGTTTCGTTCAAACACGGAATCCATGTTGACTCAAAGGATGGTGATTCTGTTCACCTTAATTTCAGGGACGGAATCCATGTTAAAGATAAAGACGGTACAAAGGTTGATGTCGGCTGGAACGGAATCCGTGTTGAGGAAAACGGCAAAACAAAAGTATATACAGACGAAAACGGAAATGTTATGTATGATGAAAGCATTGAAGAGCATAAACATTCAAAGTCGCATCGCTTTTGGAAGCAATTTCCGTTTTGGTTGATTGCCGTTATCGGATTCCTCGTTTGGGGATTTAGCGGAGTATTGCTCGGTTGGGTACTCAGCTGGGTATGCTTTCTGACAATTCCTCTCTATTACACACTTGTTGACGCAATCTACAAACGCAAACCGAGTCATTTTGCTTATCCCCTGCTTGTCGTTATTGTGTATATGTTTTTCGGATTTCTCAACATCTGCGGCGGTTGGGCATTTGGTTGGATTGCATTTTTAACAATTCCGATTTACTATGAAATCTGCAAGCTTTTCAAAAGCGAAAGAAAAGATTCAGACGATTAAAATTGATTTAACACATACAAAAACACGGCAGTTTTTTATCGACTGCCGTGTTTTTTATCATTAAGGTATATTAAGGAATCATAACTGTGTCTGTTGTGTCGAGCTGTGAAGTTCTCATTGCAGGCTTGCAGAGTTCAATCTGCCTGCCGTCTTTGATAAAGAGCGGAACTTCATTGAGGGCAACCTCAATATAATGAGTACACTTGCTCATTTTTTCTGTTGTAACGCTTGTACCGCTGAGTTTTACAAAAGTCATATCCTCGGGGAGATAAACATATCTTCCGCCTGCATTCTGCTCATAAACAGGGCAAATCATACATTCATCGCCGAGCATAAGCTGTGTTTCACATTCACGGGCAATTTTATCATCGGGATAATCGAACGAGAGCGGTCTGAAAATCATATCATTTTCTTTGCTTGCCTTTTTGAATGTTCTGTAAAGGTACGGAATAAGTCTGTAACGAACCTCAACAATATCCTTGAAATCATTGCTGTTTTCAAAGCTGTAGCACTCCTGATTTCTTGTGCCGAGAGCGGCATGGTTACGCATAAGCGGAGTAAACACACCGAGTGCAAGAAAACGAAGAACAAGGTCACGGGTTGCATTTTCGTTAAAGCCTCCGAGATCTGCACCGCAGTACAGAAAGCCGCACATATTTGCCGACGGGAGCATTTTGAGGTCAAGAAGAATGTGTGACCACCAAGAGTGGTTATCGCCGAACCAAATACCGCTTGAACGGTGAGCGCCTACATATGACGCACGGGAGAACATAAGGATTTTTTCTTTACCAAACTCCTCCGCAAAATATTCGCCGGCGGCCTTTGTCATATTAGCACCGTAAATGTTGTGAACCTGATCATGGCAAACCTGTTTGCCGTCAACTGTATGGTAAATGCTTGAATAATCCTCGGGGCTGTTTGAAAGACCTGCGAATGTGTCCTTGAGCTCAAAGAATTTTGAAAGGTCAAGGTTCTGCCCTTTGAGAGAAGCCGCCTTATCAAGTGCTTTGTTAAGTCCTTTTACCGAATAAAAAATTGCAGGCTCGTTCATATCGTTCCAGAAGCCGTCAATTCCCATATCTGTGAGAATTTTATATTTTGAGCCAAACCACTTTCTTACATCCGGACGGAGAAAATCGGGAAAGCCAACGATACCGGGCCATACACCGCCCTCAAAATCCGTGCCGTCCTCGTTTTTACAGAAGTATCCGTTCTTTCTGCCCTCTTCATAGATATCGTAGCCGTTCTCTTTTTTTACGCCTGCGTCAATAATCGGAATGAGGTGGATTCCTTCTTCCCTTTTCTTTGAAACATAGTCCTTGAAATTCGGAAATTTTTCATCATCAACAGTAAAGTCCTTGTAACGCTCCATATAGTCGATGTCGAGATATACGCAGTCAAGCGGAATTCCTGCCTTGTTGTAACCGTCAACAACAGCGTCAACAGCTTCGGCATTGTGATAGCTCCAACGGCTCTGCTGATAGCCGAATGCCCAAAACGGCGGAACATAGCTTGTGCCGATTGATTTTCTGAACTCTTTTACGATTTCAAGCGGCTTTGTGCCGTCAATGTAATAAATATCAAAATCCGTGCCGTCAATTGTGATAACGGTTTTGTTTGCGGTTGTGTAGCCGATGTCCCAACGGATTTTTGATGGGAAGTCAATAAAAATACCAAAAGTTTTTGAACCGCTGAGCATAAGGAAATTGTGAGCGGCATAGAGGGACGACTTTGTTTCGGTGTGGAACGGGTCATCACTGCAAAAGCTGTTATACACCCAACCACGCTTGTTGATTCCTCTCGGAGCTTCGCCGAGACCGTAGACGATGTCGCTGTCTGCCATATCAAATTCAAAGACAAAATTTCCGTTCTCAAACTTGCCGCCGAGCGGAAATTCCGCAATAGGCAGAGCGTTAAATTTTTCAACAACAGCCTGCGTATCAATCGGGTTGCCCGATGTAAACTTTTTAATCATTAAAGCACTTCCTTCTTTATTAAAATTTTCCGATTTTTTCAAAGCGTTCTGCAAAATCTTGCCGACACGCACTTACAATTTTAGTATAACATTAATTTTGATTATTGCAATGGCAAAATTTATTTTTGTATTATTTTATTTTTGCACATTAAAAAAGCACCTTTACGAGCTTGTAAAGGTGCAAATTTTATTCTTTTACGCTTTATCAGTCAAAAATATCATTCTTGTTTTCAGACTTTCCGTCTTGGTAAATCTTGAGGTTTCCCGTATCATCACACACACCGAGAAAAACATCTTTGAGCCGTTTGCGGTTGTTGTCAAGCTGTTTTTTGAGCCATTCAAGATTAAAACCCGATTCGGCAAGATTTTTCTCGAGAATTTTTCCGTCCGTAATAACCACGGACTCGGGTCGGGTTTGGTGAACAATGATTTTTAAATCATCCGGAGTTGCAGGACGCTTTTTGTCCTTTGGCAGAACCGACAAATCGCCGTTCTGTTCAAGAAAAACCGTTTCGACATCATCAAGACTGAAATATCCCTTTTCACGCATTCGTGTAAGAAATTCGTTTATATCAATTTTTGCAACCGAAAAATTCTTTTTGTACAACTTTCCTCTGTCGAAAATCACAATAGACTTGCCTGTTAAAAATCTTCGTAGCATTGTCGATTTTTGCGAAAGCCACGAACAAAGCATAACAATTATAACATAAACAATGAGTGCCGCAAGACACGCCCAAAAGTCTGACATTTCGGCTGTTGCCATCTCCGCTGCGATTGAACCGATTGTGATTCCGTTGATGTAGTCAAAAAGATTAAGGCTTGACATCTGCTTGTTGCCGATGAACTTTGACAGCAGGAACAATACTGCAATTGAAACGGGCGCCGTTATTAATGCACGCAAAAAGTCCATAATATCCCCTCCGATAGGGTTATTATGGACTTTAAATTATTTTTTATTCCGCAAAATTACCAAGGCTTAACTGTTCCTGTGATTTCCGAAACGCTCTTGATTCCGTTTTTGTCGAGCCATTCGTTCATACCGTCGGCAATCTTAATAGGCGCATACGGATCCGTAAAAAGGACAGTACCGATTTGAAGTGCGGTTGCGCCTGCCATCATCATCTCGATTGCATCCTGCCAGCTTGAGATACCGCCCATACCGATAATCGGAATTTTAACTGCGTTTGCAACCTGCCAAACCATTCTTACTGCAACAGGGAAAATTGCAGGGCCGCTCATTCCGCCTGTGTTGTTTCGGATAATCGGTCTGCGTGAGTTGATGTCGATACGCATACCCGTGAGCGTGTTGATCATTGAAATTGCGTCCGCACCGTTTGCCTCTGCCGACTGTGCGATTGATGCAATGTCGGTAACATTTGGGCTGAGCTTTACGATAAGCGGTTTTTTGCAATACTTTTTGACAGCCGCAGTAATTGCACCTACGGATTCACAGCTTGTGCCGAACTGCACTCCGCCGCTCTTGACATTAGGGCATGAGATGTTAAGCTCAATCATATCGACATCGGTTTCGCTGAGTTTTTCAGCCATTGCACAATAATCTTCGGGAGTGTTGCCGGCAATGTTTGCAATGATAACCGTATTCTGCTTTTTGAGCCACGGCAAATCCTCATTGATAAAAACATCAACACCGGGGTTTTGAAGTCCTACTGCATTCAAAATGCCGGAAGGAGTTTCGGCTACTCTCGGAACAGGGTTGCCGTCACGGCGGGTAAGTGTGATACCCTTGCATGAAATACCGCCGAGCTTTTCAAGGGGATAAAGCTCTGAATATTCCATACCGAAACCGAATGTTCCGGATGCGGCAATGAGAGGATTGTTAAATTCCACTCCGCAAACTTTTACAGATAAATCAGCCATTGAAAACTACCTCCTCAGCGTTAAATACGGGGCCGTTTTTGCAGACATGCTGCATAATTTCTTCACCGTTTTTTCTTACCTTTACTGCGCACACAAGGCATGCACCCATTCCGCAGGCCATTCTCTCCTCAAGAGAAATCTGACACGGCTTTCCTGCCTCTTTGCAAACATCGGCAATAGCCTTGAGCATCGGGGTAGGGCCGCAGGCACAAACCTCGTCAACCTCTGAGATTTTTTCTTTGAGAACATCTGTTACAAAGCCGTGGATTCCCGCACTTCCGTCATCTGTTGTCAGCACAAGCTCTGCACCGGCTTTCTTGAAATCATCCTGAAGAATAATAAGGTCTTTGTTTCTGAAGCCTGTGATAACAAGCGGATTTTCACACTGCTTTGCTGTGTAGAGCATCGGAGGAACGCCTATACCGCCGCCGATAAGGCAGTAACGCTTGCCCTTTTCAATTTTAAAGCCGTTGCCGAGAGGAGCGAGAATATCAACGCTTTCGCCCTTTTTCATCTCGGACATAATTTTTGTTCCCTCACCCTTTACCTGATAAACAAGGCGGAGAACACCGTTTTCGCTGTCACAAACCGAAATAGGTCTGCGCAGAGTTTTTGAAGGCACATAAACATGGGCAAACTGTCCGCACTTTGCAAGCGGAGCAAGCTCGTCATTTTTTACCCTCATATCAAAAATGCCATCTGCAATCTGTTCGTTTGACAAAAGTTCAAACTTCTGAACATCATACTTTTTCATAATATCATTCCTTTGGTTAGCTTTATTTATATAAAATCAATTCATAACAAATCAATTTTTAATCGGAGTGTCCCTATGTTTCATAAAGTTCTATAAAAACAATACGGCACACTGCGGACAAAAGTGAACATCTCATCACATCGCCGTTAATCAACATATTCAAGTTCAACAGTCAGCACACCTAACTCATCCTTGCGATAAACATAACAGCTTTCCGCAAGCTTTGGTGAATAACCGTTAATCTCATTAGCCTCTGAAAACCAGTTATAAAGATAACCGTCATTCATCATCCTGTCATACATATAGTCGAAATCGGTGTTCTTATCAACAACAATGCTGAAATATTCATCTCCGTTTTTTGCCGACTTTGCAAGAGCCTCGCTGACATCATCTGCATTGTCAAGGTCGGAAACAGTCGGGTATTTGTACTTATAATAATTGTACTTTTCAGCCGTGCATTTCGGCACATAAAAATTGCACCATGTATCAACGCTCAAATAAGTTTGTGAATTAAGCTCGGAATACTTATATGACAGCTTATGATCCTTGAGCATAAGGTCATCGGTTAGGTTAAAATAATCGTTTTCCGCATAATTATTTTCGCCGTCGGTATCATTCCATGTAACATCAATTTGGTACCAATCGCCGCCGATTTTTACACCGTTCCATGCGTGATTGTCTGAATCGGCTGTTCCCGAAAGTAATACGCAGTCAATATTCGCCTTGTTGCACAAAAGCTGAAAGGCTCTTGCGTAACCCTCACACACGGCTTTACCGTCAACCAAGGCGCCGTAGGCATCGTTCTCGTTGCCCTCAATATTCTCTGTCTGTGCCGCCGCATCGTCATACTTGCAGTTATCAATTATATAGTTGTTAATGTATTCTTCTCTTTCAAAATCATTGCCGGAGGGCAGTTTTTTCAAAGCAGAAGTAACGGCAGTGTCAAATTTTTTCTTGGCGGCTATAAGCTCATCATTTTGAACAGTATAATCAAGCTTTACGCTTGTTGTGTCACCATACGGAACAAAAAGACTTGACCCCTTGAGCCAAAAAGTTTCGGGGTGGTCGTTTTTGTATGCCTCAACAGCCTGTGTAATCTGATAATCGGAAAGCGAGCCTGTTGTTGTAATGTTTGGTGCATACACGGTATCAACGCTCTTTGCGATTCTCATATACAGTTCTTTTACATAATCATCGGTAAGCGTATCATAGGCATAATCGGTTTTTACATCTGCATAATCCTTGTCGTTTTCAACATCTTGTGCACTCGGAGTTGTAACGGATTTTTCTATGATAGAGCTTCTCTTTGGCTCACTGCTTTCGGAATCATCCGTCAACGAACACGAACAGCCGAAAAATGCAACCGCACAAGTCATTAAACAAACTAAGGCAGTTTTATATATTTTCAAAGAATCATCTCAATTTTATTTTAAATTATTTATTCCGTATACGGAATACGGCAGCAGTCAAAACTGACTGTCGCCGTATGGATTTGTCATGTTCTATTTTACTTTATTTTCGCCTTGCAGTCAATGCAAAATTGAGCATTAAACTACTTTCCCGTAACATGGGTATCACCGAAAGCCTCGGCATAAACATTGTTGTCGAGAATCATTCTTGAAACGGTAAAGAGGTTGTTGCATCTGTTATTGAGTTCGTCAATATCATCCTTGCCCTTTGCACCCTTGAAAGCGGTGTATTCGCCTGTTGACGCATTGTATTTTCCGTTCTGGGAAATCCAGCTTCTGTCGGCAAACACAACGAACGGTTCTTTGTTTCCGAAAACATCCGTACCTGCCAACATTCTGCTGTCATATTCAAGGCCGAGCATATTTGAAAGCGTGGGCAGAATATCAAGGCTTGAACAGCATGTGTCAACCTTGACGGGCTTTTTCATTGAACCGCTCCACAACAGCCATGCATTTTTGTACTGTTCAAAGGTTGTGTCAACCTTGTGCCCCGCAAGTTCGGACACACCGTCAAATTCATCAAGCGAATACGGATAATGGTCGTCCGTAAGGCAAATAAGGGTGTTGTCAAGCTTGCCTGCTTTTTCAAGTCTTGCAAGAAGATATTCCATTGCCTTGTCAAGCTCAATGTTTGCGGCAAGATAGCCCTTGACCTCATCGCTGTATTTCAGGTCTTTTACAAGGTCTGCGTTGCGTTCGCTCATGGTGTTGTATGAATATCCGCCGTGACCGCTGACCGTCATATAATAAACGCTGAAGCTGTCGGAATTTATGTAATCGTCAACAGTTTTCTGCATCATCTTGAGGTCGGAATTCGGCCACACATTTTCACCGAGGTCAAGACCTTTTCCGATTGCAGAGTAGTCATAGCCGATATTTGTAAGGTACTTGTCCCTGTCATAGTAATCATAGGTGTGATTGTGATAAGCGTTAACTGTTTTGTAACCGAGTTTTCTGCTCTGCTCACCGAGAGTGAACGGGAAGCTGACATTATTTTCGGCTGACTTTGAAAAGCTCCACACACCGGATTTTGGAATCAAGCCTGTAAGATTTGCATATTCACCGTCAGTTGTGCTTACACCCCACGCAGGCGAATAGTAATTTTCAAATTGAAATCCCTCGTTATACATTTTGCAGAGCGTCGGAGTCAAATCCTTGTCAATTGCATACTGCGAAAAGCTTTCGGCTGTAATGAAAATTATGTTGTAGCCCTTGAACATACCCGTGTATTCGTTGGTATAGCTCGGTTCTTCGCTGTCAAAATATTCATAAAGCGACTTTAACTCATCATTATTTGTATTCTTTACAAGCTTTGAAAAATCAGCACTCATAATCTGAGCTTTCTGCTCTGTTTTTGTAATTTCATCGGCAGTCGATTCTTTATTTTTCGGCTTGCTGTTTGTGCGTATATTTGATTTGTAACCGAACATAAGGCGGCTGATGTCAAGCCTTTGCATTGTGTAAAGTCCGTAGCGTTCACACACGGCAACCTGTTGCAATTCGCCGTAATAAAGATTGTAATTGCTCTTTGTGTCAGAAGAATCACGGTCAATGCCTACCGCAAGGACAGTTCCAATCTGAAAAACTACCGCAATCAAAAGTACAATCAGCTTACCTTTTAACTTTACTTTTGAAAAGTCAAACAGCTTTCCGCCGAAAATTATAAAGAAAGCAAGCGGAACAAAAAGTAAAACAACAAACACAATTCTGCTTGTTATCGCAGTCATGATCATATCAATTGAATTGAATGCCTGCCCTGCACCGCCGTTTGTAACGCTGCTTACAACAACCATTGTGCCGAAAACATTATAGTATATCATCTGCACACCGTACCATATCGTCAGCACAGCCGTGAGTACGGTTGCAATTCCTCTGTTCACCCCTCTGCGTTTTGAAAAAGAACACAACAAAACAAGTACCGCCGAAAGCACAATTGTGAACAGGAATGTGAAAGCAAAACCGCCGAGCACATCAAACCCCGACGCAAATTTAAGGTCGGTTTCAAGCCATAGAATCAAAAGCGGAAAGTACGCAAAAAATGCGACTCTCTTTGCAAAGCCATGACTTTTTTCAGGCTTTCTGTAGTAGTCAAAATTTGAACTTCCGACTTTTACGGCAGGCTGTCCCACATAGTGATTTCTTCTTGAAAACCCGCTGTTTGTACCGTCTGAATATGTCATTTAATTCTCCTTTCTTTTTCAATGCAGTTATTAAGTAGATTATAAAACGAAAACACCGCCATTGCAATGACAAATTTAACCAAAATTCGCCCTATATGACACATTCGGACTTTTTATATATTGAAACAGTTGACATTTTGTAGTATAATTATAGTTTAATGAGAGGCTTGTGTGAAAAGCTATGCAAATTGCGGTTTTGAACAGGGCTTCTTAATTTATGTATTATTATGAAAAGGAAGATTTTTATGGCAAAGAAACAGTTTAAATCAGAGTCAAAAAGACTTCTCGACCTTATGATTAACTCAATTTATACTCACAAAGAAATTTTTCTTCGTGAGATTATTTCAAATGCAAGCGACGCTATCGACAAGCTTTGCTTCATTTCTCTTACCGATGACAAGGTCGGTCTTGACAGAGGCGATTTCAAAATCGTTTTAAAGCCCGACAAAGAAAGCCGTACTCTTACAATCACGGATAACGGTATCGGCATGAACAAGGATGACCTTGAAAACAACCTCGGCACAATCGCATCCTCAGGCTCACTCAAATTCAAGCAGAGCATGGAAGAAAAGCAAGACGACATTGACATTATCGGTCAGTTCGGTGTTGGTTTCTACTCGGCATTTATGGTTGCAAAGAAGATTACCGTAAACACAAAGAAATACGGCGAGGATACGGCATATTGCTGGCAGTCAAGCGGTGCAGACGGCTACACAATCAGCGAGATTGAAAAGGAAAATGCCGGCACAGAGATTATTCTTGAAATCAAGGATAACACAGACGATGAAAACTATGACGAATTCCTTGAGCAGTACAGAATACAGGGACTTGTCAAGAAGTATTCCGACTACATCCGCTACCCGATTGTTATGGATATGACAAAGAGCAGAGTTAAGGAAGAAACCAAGGACAGCGACAAGCCCGAATATGAGGATTACACGGAAACCGTAACACTCAACAGCATGATTCCTCTTTGGCAGAGAAGAAAGAAAGATGTTACTCAGGAAGAATACGACAAGTTCTACAGCGAAAAATTTATGGCTATGGACAAGCCACTTAAAACTATCGTAACTTCTGTTGAGGGTGTTGTAACCTACAAGGCATTGCTCTTTATTCCGTCTGTTGCTCCTTATGACTACTACACAAAGGAATACAAAAAGGGACTTCAGCTTTATTCAAGCGGTGTACTTATTATGGATAACTGCGAAGAGCTTTTGCCCGAGCACTTCCGTTTTGTAAAGGGTATTGTTGACAGCGCAGACCTTTCGCTCAACATTTCAAGAGAAATGCTCCAGCATGACCGTCACCTCATTACAATTGCTCAGAACATTGAAAAGAAGATTAAAAACGAGCTTACTTTAATGCTTCAGAATGACCGTGAGAATTACGAAAAATTCTTCAACGCATTCGGCAGACAGCTTAAATACGGTGTTGTTTCGGACTACGGTATGCACAAGGAAGAACTTCAGGACCTTATTATGTTCTATTCTTCAAGCGAGAAAAAGCTTGTTACGCTTTCGGAATATGTTGACAGAATGAAAGAAGACCAGAAGTTCATCTACTTTGCAACAGGCGAAAATGCCGCTGCAATCGACACACTTCCGCAGACAGAGCTTATCCGCTCAAAGGGTTACGAAATTCTTTACTGCACAGAGGAGATTGACGAGTTTACTCTACAGTCACTCATGACATATAAGGAAAAGAAATTCTGTTCGGCAATGAACGATGACCTCGGCATTGAAACTGAGGAAAATAAAGAGGATGAAGAAAACAAGGACGCACTTCTTACATTTGTTAAGGAAACACTCGGTGACAAGGTTGCAGAGGTTACCGCATCAAAGAAACTTGTTTCACATCCTGTTTGTCTTACGGCAAAGGGCGGCATTTCATTTGAAATGGAAAAGTATTTCAACTCAGTTCAGCCTGACGCAAATATGAAGGCTCAGCGTGTGCTTGAGCTTAACCTTTCTCACCCTGCCGTTAAGAAGATGGAAGAATTTATCAAGAGCGATGTTGACAGAGCAAAGAAGTATGCCGAGGTTCTCTACAGTCAGGCACTTCTAATCGCAGGACTTCCGCTTGAAAATCCGTCCGAATACACAGACCTTGTTTGTTCGATTATGTAAATTGTTGATTTGCGTTTGCCGCAAATCAAATGGCGATCACTGATCGCCGCTACTGTACGGCAATAACCGCCGATACAGGTGCAAATCACAAATCTCACATTAAACTAAACATTTTACGCCCGATTTCCGACCAAAACGGAAATCGGGTGTTTTGTTTTTGCAGAAAATTCCGCAAAATCTTTTGCAATAATATTGATATAATTTTTGCGTTGTGATACACTGATTTCAGTAAAAGTTTTTTCGGAGGCGGACTTGATGAAACATTACGATGAAAAGCAAATGCAGGAAAATATTCTCTATCTTGGGGCACTTTCGGAGCAGTATCCGAACATTCAGTCGGCGGCGGCAGAGATGATTAATCTTCACGCAATCCTTGATTTGCCGAAAGGTACCGAACATTTTCTTTCCGATATTCACGGTGAGCATGAGGCATTCAGGCATATTCTCAACAACGCATCGGGTTCAATCAGAGAAAAAATTGACGACCTTTTTTCAAATACTCTCACATCCGAACAGCGTGCCGAGCTTGCAACGCTGATTTATTATCCAAAGGAAAAACTCAGTGTTTACAAAAGCGAAATAACCGACATTGAAGAATGGTACAGATTAACACTCATAAGATTGCTTGCAATCTGCCGACACATTTCTTCAAAATACACACGAAGCAAGGTTCGTAAAACTCTGCCAAAGCATTATGCCTATATCATTGAGGAGCTTATGTTCGGTGATTCAGGCAAAAAAGACCGTGAAACCTACCACGAAAATATTCTGCACACAATTATTGAGGCAGGACAAGCCGATGTTTTCATACTCTCGCTTTGTGACACGATAAAAAGACTTATTGTTGACAAGCTCCACATTGTCGGCGACATTTTCGACAGAGGTGCAAGACCTGACATTGTGCTTGATGACCTTATGATGCACCACGGTGTTGACATTCAGTGGGGCAATCACGATATTCTTTGGATGGGTGCGGCATCGGGCAGTATGGCTTGCATTGCCGCTGCACTTAACAACGCATTTTCATACGGCAATCTTGACACAATCGAGGTCGGCTACGGAATAAGTCTGCGTGACCTCTCGCTTTTTGCAAAGGATGTTTACGGCGGCGGAAATGTTGAACGCTTTATGCCGAAAGGTCCTTTTGCGGATTCGCCCTACACCTCAAACGATCCGTTGCTGGTTGCCGATATGCACAAGGCGATTGCCGTTATTCTCTTTAAGCTTGAAGGTCAGCTTGTCAGCCGCAATCCTAACTTTAATATGAACGACAGGCGATTGCTTGACAAGATTGATTTTGAAAATGCGACCGTAACTGTCGGCGAAAAGAAGTATCCGATTTCCGACACCTTCTTCCCCACAGTTGACCATGACTATCCGTATGAACTGACAAAGACGGAAAAACGGGTTATGGAACAGCTTAAAAATGCCTTTATGGCAAGTGAAAAGCTGAAAAGACACATTGATTTTCTGTTTGCCAAGGGCGGAATGTACAAGTGTTGCAACAACAATCTTCTGCTCCACGGCTGTATTCCGATGAACAAGGACGGCAGTTTTATGGAATTTGACACGGGCAACTGTGTGCTTTCGGGAAAAGCATTGCTTGATGAGCTTGAAAAGATTGTTCGTCAGGGACACTCTGCCCCCGAAAATTCTCCCGAAAGGCAAAAGGGCAACGACTATATGTGGTATCTCTGGTGCGGAAAACATTCACCGCTTTTCGGCAGAGAAAAAATGTGTTCGTTTGAGCGTTTCTTTATTGACGATTCCGAAACTCACACGGAAACACGCAACCATTACTACACGCTCTATCACGATGAAGACGCCTGCGTAAGGATTTTGAAAGAATTTGGTCTTTCGGAAAATCACGGTCACATAATCAACGGTCATGTTCCCGTTATCCGCAAAAAGGGCGAAAGTCCGATAAAGGCTAACGGCAAGCTGATTGTGATTGACGGTGGATTTTGCAGAGCATATCAGGACAAAACAGGCACGGCGGGCTACACGCTTGTCTATAATTCCTACGGTATGCGAATTGTCACCCACGAACCCTTTGCGGGAATTGACAACGCAATCAAATCAAACAAGGACATTCTCTCAACAACAAAAGTTTTTGACACCTCGGAAAACCGAATCCGTGTTGCACAAACCGATGACGGTCAGACAATCCGTAACCGCATTGAAGGACTTTCAATGCTCCTCTGCGCCTACCGCAACGGTGTTCTGAAAGAACAGTAATTTAAAGGAGAATTGTTATGTTCAACTGCATTAAATCATTTTCCTACAAAATGAACATTTCTGCCAATCAGGTTTCTAACGCTTTAAGAATGAAGGCTTTGGACAATACAAAACCCGATACACCAAAAATTGCAGGCAATTTTTTTGCGAACAAATTCACAATTCATCTTTCAAAAAATCACCCATTTGGCGGACCTGACAACCAATCTCCCGATTTTGACGGAACTGTTGAAAACTCAGCAAACGGCTCGGTTCTGACATTAAAAATGAAATCATTGAAATATCTGCTTTTACCGATACCTTTTATAATTTTCGTGCTGTTTTTGGCAGGTCTTTTAATTTACGATTATTTTTGTAATGAAAACTTGGCATCGCTGATATTCTCAATTGTTCCGATATTACTGTTTGCAGGTGTGTGGATTTTAATATTCACAAAGCTTAATCGACAATATAAGAAAATGAAGAATTTTATTGAGGAATTTTTCAAAGACAATATAACTACAAAGTAAAAACACGGCTTGTTCGGAAAATGAACAAGCCGTGTTTTTCTGTATCAATTCTGTTGGGGCGTTCATTGAACGCCCGCCTTGATGAAATTTTACGTTTTACAAAAATGTTTTGATATTATGGAAATTATGTATTCATTTGTAGCGGCGAACCGTGTTCGTCAATCGTCACAAGCGTAAGCTTGGGGCAAAATGATTATTTAACAACAAATTCAATACAGATATTTATTGTTTTGTGTTTACACACAAAACAAATGGCGAACAAGGTTCGCCGCTACTGTATGACAATAGCTTTGCGGCTTTTATATAATTTGATTTATTATAAAATTCCACTCGAAAATTTTTACCTCCCCCCTTGACTATGCTTTAAAAATGTATTATTCTATATACATAGACAATCTATGTATATAGAACTGCTAGGTATCATAAAAACAGGAGGGGTAGTATGAAGAATAAATTTCTTGACAAAGTAGCCGAGCAAATTGAAGATGAACTCTCTCGGGAACTAATCACATCAGAGCTTGAATCGCACTTGCTTGATAAAATTGACTACTATGTTGACATAGGCTATTCAAAAGAAGATGCCGAAAAGCGTGCAAGCGAAGAAATGGGCAATCCTGATGACACCGCCGTGCCGTTGAATGCTCTGCACAACAATAACTATCGAGATCTAATATCATTCATCTGTTGCGGTGTTATAATACTGATGTTCTTCTGCACAATATGGCTTCGTGACGCTTTTATATACAGCTTTGAATTACACACATACAGGCACAGCATACTATGCGATTTTGTTTCGCTTGCTTTTCTGATTGCATATGCTGTTATGTTAATAATATCCGGAAAAAAGAATATAAAGATTATTCCGCTGTTTGTCGCAATTTCATTTATTTTACAATTTGGTTCTATCCTTGTGGGTTATGACGAATATCCTGTTTCTTCATCAGTTCCGGCTAATATGTTTTACTTTTACCAACCTGCAATGTATGCAATTGCAAAAATATTAACGGAAGGACTTCATGCATATTTACAATGTATTTTCTTAGGTGTACCCGCAGATTCTGATATATTAACAGGTTTCTGTTTTGAAGTCATGCCGTATATTTTAGGATTATTTTTTATTATTTGGTCAATTCTGCTTTTTGTCAGAATTTCACGAATTGAAACCATTACCAATTACAAGAAGCCAAAAGTTTCGATACACATTATTGAAGCCTGCATAAGTGTATTTTTAGCTGTAAATCTTGTTGTTATGCTGACTACCACATCTTATAAAGCAATTGATGATTTAATAACAGGCAACAGCTATTTGTCAAGTTGTCAGAAAATATCGGAATATGTATTCAATGCAGATTTAACAAAAGAGTTATCGGAAATTTCCGATAACTTAGAATCTCTGGGATATTATCAATATTATAAAGATACAAACAGAGTTACATATTATGACAAGGGCGGTGAAATTGAACTTTCGTCCGAACCTGATATCACAGAAGATTGCATATCGTTGTCATATCACACAGGCGATATTTTTGTTCCCTTTTATCACAGATTAGGCGACTTCACCTATGACAGCGATATATATGAGAATAACATAGCATATGACGAAAGTCCGAAAATATTAGCTGATATGGAATCAATCAGAAATATTGATGTTGGTACAACACTTGAAAGCATCGAGCAGTCAGGATTATTGAAATATGCGGATCATATTAAAAAAACATACTACAGAGGGACTGATAAACTTGAATATCAAATTGACCTTTCAATATACTTGAACAGAGGTGAAAACAATTCCGATTCAAACCATATCCATAATAATTTGCATATAAAAGACGGAACGGTAACTGAATCCTATAGTAGCAAAAAATAGAAAAAGGAGGGATATTATGACTAATGGTTTTATAGAAAAGGTTGCCGAACAAATTAGCGACAAACACTCCCGAACGCTAATTACAGCCGAGCTTGAATCGCACTTGCTTGATAAAATCGACTATTATGTTGACATTGGCTATTCAAAAGAAGAAGCCGAAAAGCGTGCCACCGAAGAAATGGGCAATCCCGATGACACCGCCGTGCCGTTGAATGCTCTTCACCAAAATAAATATCGTGGAGTATTCACATTCATTTGTCTTGTGGCTGTTATCGCACTTTTTATGGCAACTCTAAACGCATCACCGCTATTCTGCTATGTTGCAGAATATTCAAACTTGACGCATTACGCAATGTTTGATTTTTGGTCGCTGATAATTCTTACCGCATATGTGCTGATGATAATTTACAGTCAAAAGAAAAGTCACAAATCGGTTGCAATCTTCATCATAATATCGCTTGGCTTTCAGGTTTTAATGTCTGCAATCTCAATAACATTGCAAGGCTCATTTCTTCTTATAATCAAATTTTCATCAATCTTCCAACCTGCGGTTTATGCGATTATGACTATCATCACAAAAGGTCCGATTGCGTATATTGACAGTCTGTTTGCATATGAAAATATTGAGTATTCGGCAGTCAATGAGTGGTGCTACACGGCAATTCCTTTTATAATTATGGCACTGTTGTTGCTGTGGGCAATTGCGGTTCTGATTAAAATCAGAAAAAACGAGCGGATGAAAGGCAGAAAAATTCATCTGAAAATAACTAAAGTATTTAAAAATATTTTCATTGTATTTCTCTCTGTCAATTTTCTTATCATGGGAATTTGTGCGGTTATTTCAAGAGTAGAGATAAATTCAAAATCTACCGAAATTCTTACAGAAAGAGAAAAAATAATTGACTTTGTGATGAATGCCAATCTAAAAACCACAAGCAATGAATTTTTGGACAATGCAAAAGCAAACGGATTTGACTTTCAACTGAATTTCAAATACGGCAAACATCCGACTGTTGATTCTTTAGACAAAGAGTACGTATTTCGGCATAACGGCAATATGATTTCAGTCAATTCTAATATGTATTTATCTTTAGATTATAACGCTTTAAACACATCAATTTTCTATGATGATTTGTTATTAACCACGAAAGAGGTTGACGCAATAAATAACCTCAAGGTTGGAGATTCAATCAGTAAATTATACGAAAAATATCTTATCTATAAAGCTTCTGCAATCTCAAAAATATACTATGCTAATGATAATCTCGGAAACCCGAAATACAGTCTATACCCCTGTCTGACATTTGTTATCGGCAAAAAGGGACACACATACAAAACCATTGACATAAGTGTTTCGGGCGGTAAAATATCCAATATATGCGAACCTATTGAACATAAAAAAGAATACGAAACCGGATTTAATTTTTTCATTCGGAGCTAATCGGAAAGGAGCAAATAAAATGAAAATCAGTAAAGAACTTATCAAAGGCAGTACAGCAATGCTTGTTATGAGCGTTTTGAAAAAAAGCGATATGTACGGATACAAAATTATTAAAGAGCTTGAATTACAGAGCGAGAGCGTGTTTGAGCTTAAAGAGGGTACTCTCTACCCCATTCTTCACGCACTTGAAGAAGAAAATCTGCTTGAAAGCTACTGGGAAGAATTTGACGGCAGAAAGCGTAAATACTACCACCTCACCCGCAAAGGCACAAAACACCTTAAAGAAAAGCAGGAGGAATGGAAAGTATATTCAAAATCAGTCGAAAAAGTTCTCAGCTTTTCAGGTGTGTAAAACACTTATCACAGACAGACCGTTTTCCGTTAATCTTGAATTTATAGCCCTGTAATGGTAAAATTATCCTATAAACTCAGAAACGGAGATATTATGATGCACAAATTAAAAGTCAGAGCAAATCATACGGTATATATCATATTTGCCGTTTTGTCATTGTTTTCCCTGACACTTATATTTAATGACAATATATGGTTTGACGAGGCGTACACGCTGTCGCTGATTCAGCACAATTATTCAGACATAATCAATATTCTGAAATCCGATATGCACCCACCACTGTACTTTTTGTCGCTGAAAACATTTTGCTGTATCTTTGGATACTCAATAACAGCAACAAAAATATTTTCGGCAATCGGTTACATTGCAACGCTGTTTTTGGGATGCACAATCATAAAAAAGCACTACGGCAGTAAAACATCAATAATTTATATGCTGACTGTCGGAGCTGTGCCAATGATGCTCTATTTCAGCGTTCAGCAAAGGTCATACTCATGGAACATATTTTTTGTTACACTGTGCTTTATTGAGTCCCTGCTTTTTATAGCAAACAAAAAGCTTCATCACTGCATTTTATTTGCTATAGCAGGACTTGGGGCTGCATACAATCACATCTACGCACTTCTTGCAGTTGCAATTATCTTTGCTTTTGCAAATATATATCTGCTCATTAAAGACAGAAATTTGTTCAAGCGTGTTATTATTGCAGACCTTATTATGGTGGCAGGATATTCATTTTGGATAATTCCTCTTTTAAATCAAACAAAATCAGCCTCAAGTAATTTTTGGCTCAGCGGAGTTGAACCGTTGTCTGTAATTGTATTCATATCGGGCATAGCAGTATCTGCACTTGTTCTTATGAAAAAGAGCAACCGAAAATTGTGTATAATTTTCGCAGATGTCTGCGTTATGGGGATTCAAATAATCGGGTTGTTCGTAACCGTTTTTATACGCCCGTTTTACATTGCAAGATACAGCGTTGTAATTCTCGGCATCTTTGCAATTCTCGTTGCTTTCGGCGTAAAAGATATAAAGCCAAAGCCGAGCAAAATAATATGCACCCTGCTTTGCGTTTTAAATATCGGCTGTCTTGTTGCAACAGGATTGTTTGAATATAATCCGTCAATGACAAATTTTCGTGAAAGATTCAGTTCTCAACAGTCAGAATCAGACACTTTTGTTTACTGCGACAGTGCATTCGGAATTATGTCGTATTATTATCCGAACAACACCCACCTTTGCACCTACAAAGAAAACTGGTTTGAGGCATTTGAAAATGTTGAATGTATAAACAAAAATGAAATTGCAGACAAAGTTGACCCAAATCATAAAATTTGGTTTGTAAAAAATGAACTCACAAAAATGCCAAAATGCATTAAAAGTAATTTCAAGTATAAAAAGATTGATTCTTTCCAATGTGACTTCAATAAATTTGACCTATATTTACTTATTCTAAAGTAAATATAGGTCTTTTGTTTAAGGTATAAATGCAGAAATTAAAACTAATTTGCCTCTTATTTTCTGCTTTCGTAGTCCTTATCTATCTCATCACTCCAAGACGATGAAAGCGGTCTGCTTTTTCTGAAATTGCACACGGTTTTCGATACTGCGTCAAAAACAACAGCCGTACCCTGACCGTCAGCGTGATAATTAACGGAGCGGTCGGAATTGATTCCAAAATGCTTTGCGGTTTCAACGGAATCAATGTTAGCTCCGATGAAAAGAAATTCCCAGCCGTAGCGATTTTTTTGACGCTCAATCATTTTCTTGACCTTATTGCTTGAATAGATACGGCTTGCGTTCTCCATTCCGTCGGTCATAATCACAAACAAGGTGTGTTCGGGAACATCTTCTTCTCTTGCATACTTATGAATGTTGCCAATGTGATGAATTGCACCGCCGATAGCGTCAATGAGTGCAGTTGAGCCACGAACCGTATAATCGTTTTCAGTCATTTTTGAAATTTCAGACAATTCAACCCTGTCGTGAAGAACCTCGGTTTCGTGATCAAACAATACGGTTGAAACATAGCACTTGCCATTCTGTCTGCGTTGCTTTTCAATAAGCGAATTAAATCCGCCGATTGTGTCCTGTTCAAGTCCTGACATTGAACCGCTTCTGTCAAGGATGAATACCAATTCTGTAATGTTGTTTTTCATAGTTGTTACCTCCAAAAGTAATTAAGTTTTTTATCTTGACTTAATCATATAACTTTCGGTATAACATATGGTCGCCTGAAATGCGACATTTACTGACCCAACAAAACCTGGTCAAATTCAAATAAAGCCTCGTTTACAGTAAAAATATCATACTCGCCCTTTTGAATAAAATATTCAATGATAACATCAAACTTGTTCGAGTGCGAAAGTGCATAGCCGGCCTTTTGGAGCATTTCTTTAGTTTCATCAAGCGACAGTTCAAGAGCGATTGCAAAGGCAATTGCGGTAGTTTTCTTAGGTTTATAGTTGACATTGTTTCTTATTTTAGAAAACAGCTTGCGGTCAACATTCGCCTTTTTATAACACTGAGAATCCGTAAGACCTTTTTCGTCAATTTTACGCAAAAGCATCTGAGAAAAGCTTTCATCAAGCTGATTTACAACATCAGCTAAATTCAAAGCTGCGGTTTGCATTGGATAAGTCTCCGGCTGTCTTAAAAGACGGGATAATCCACGACTGCGGTTTTCGGAATAGTGCGTTTCAACATAGTGTTCGTCAATGTATTCGGCAATATCACGAACAAGCTTTTTGCTAACACGGAATCCGTCTTTGTCAAACACAACAATATAAACGAGCATATCGTTGTCTGCAAGAAATTTACAGATTTCGTTGATTGCCACCTGTAATGCCTGTTCTTTCGGGTAGCCGTAAACCCCCGATGAAATCAAAGGAAAGGCAACCGATTCGCATTCATAAGCCTTTGCAAGCTGCAACGAGTTACGATAACATGACGAAAGCAGTTCTTCCTCATGATAATTTCCGCCTTGCCATACAGGACCGACCGTGTGAATAACATACTTGCAAGGCAGTTTGTACGCATCCGTAATTTTCGCCTCACCCGTTCTGCAACCGCCAAGTTTTCTGCATTCATTAAGCAATTCGTGTCCCGCCGCACGGTGAATCGCACCGTCAACACCGCCTCCGCCAAGCAACGAATTGTTCGCCGCATTAACAATTGCGTCACATTTCATCTTAGTTATATCATTCCGAACAATCTGCAACGGCATAATAATCACCCTTTAAATTCAGAATTTTAATGTTTTATTACTCTGATATTAATTATATAGCACCGCTCAATTAAATTCAATGCAAAATTAAATAGTATGGTTTGTATTTTAACAGCCAAACAAGCGACAGCTTAATTCCTGTCGCTTGTGATTATCATATATACTATTTTTCGTGTTGTCAGAACTATTGAAATTAAGCTTGTTACTACGCAATCCGGATAATCTCATTATGCTAGGATATTTTGAAATCTACCATCAAAGGAATGCTTCCAGTTGAAACATTTATGGATTTAATTATTCTATATTCCCCTTGCGGAAGAGTAGTCTCAAAATCTACTTCAAATTCATTCGTAGCCTTTGATTCCAACAATATCGCTAATGCATTAAAATATTGTTCATTATCTGATGAATACCAAACTCCATTCTTTTTTTGTTCTATATAATAAGTTGAATCATAAGTAAGATCGGTGTTTGTTTTGTTTGAAATCAGTAACACTAACCCCGAATTATCAATACTATCATTCTTTATCTCAAGCGACACTTCATCATTGACATAAGTTTCTGTTTCGGTTGATTTCTTAGAAAAATTCATACTATTACAACCGCTGATAAAGAAAAAAGCAAGCAGACATAAAGTAAAACATATTGCTTTTTTCAATAGAAACACCTCCTTGTTTTATTATTTTAATAATAAATGATAGTTTTATAGAGAATTTTCGCAAACAAACATTGGAATCAATGAAAACACATGGTCTGATATTAGATGTAGTGCTACCATTACACGCTATGATTATCGCTATTTATTTTATAACTTTTCCTATTCAGTCATTTTCTTGATATCGTCATAGGAATATGTTTTCTCTGTTGTTTCGGAACTGTCAGTAATCAACTGAACAAATTTATTGTCGCCATCAGCATATAACTGACCTGTATAAGAAACTCTTTCATATGCACCGTTCGGCAACGGACTATTCTTAGGAGTTTGAACTAAACACAGTATCAAATCATCCGACTTTTGAACCGTTTTTTCACCGTCAATTGTTTCTTTAAGAAAAGTCGTTTTAATTTCCTCTGCACTTAAATTTTTAAATCGAAACGCATCATTATGTCCTTCAATATGTTCACTAAGCGGAATATATCCACCCAAATTAAATACTGATATTACATCTCCGACTTTTAAATCTCCTTTTAATGTATCAGTTATCAGGACATCTAATTTTGTCCAAGCAACGCCTTCATAGCTTGTATAAGCCACATTTTGAACTGTTACACGGATCACATCATCCGATATTGATATTAATTTCTTAAGGTCATTTTGATAAAGTTCATCAGGTGTTGAAGCAAGTTCAATTACATTGCTGTCAGAATCGGGAACGCTATAGTTCTTTTCCAAATTCACAGATAAATCTCTTAACACTCCAACATTTGCATTACTCGAATTATTGGTGTTATTTGAAGAGTCTTTACAGCCGATGATAATAAAACAAGCTATTATTAACATAAGGAACAATAAAAATGCTTTTTTCATAATTAATTACCTCCTTTGTCTATAAACTGTATTTTTGTGCTTTGTGTAATTTCTACATTTTCATAGTAACGCATAAAGTTAATTTTGTCAACTAATGTTTTTACACCTTAATATGATTAAAAAACAAGCGGCAGTTTAAACAACCACCACTTGTCAATTTCAATTATTCTGTTTTAATGCTACCCCAACTATTGACATAGAGGCAAAAAGAAAACAGAGTAGTCAAAAGACTACTCTGTTGTGGCTCCCCCAACTGGGCTCGAACCAGTGACATCATGATTAACAGTCATGCGCTCTGGTGAATGTAGGGGAATAATTATCTGTCATTTATATTTGTTTTGTTGTGACATTTTACCTTAGGAAACGTACTAATCAAATAGACCTGCTATATATCTAATAAATTTACTAACAAATGGATTTGTACTTATATTCTCAATCACTATAATAGCCACAACAAAAAACAGTATCCATAATGCAGAAAAAATTACAATATTACGAATAACAATTTTTTTACATTTTTTAAATACTTCATCGTTATTAAAAATTTCATTCAATTCTTCTTCTGAAAAAATATCCTCATAATTTCTTCGCAATAAGTTATATGCGTTGTTTGTCTTTTCATACTTATAAATAGTTTCCAATAAGCAAGCTAAAAAATATATTGCAGAACCAAGAAGAATTAATTCAACCAACGCTGTTATATCTTTAGTAAATATATTATCCAACGGATTTTGTGACACTATATTTACCAAAACCACTGTTAATAAAAAGCTAAAAATAGCCAACACATTGTTTTTAAATCTATTAAATAATTCTAGTGCGTTATCACCCAATTTGGCTCCTATGTCACTTATAAATTCAGAAACTTTTGTTTTGGCCTCTAAGTATTTAGAAACATTTTCTTTTAAATATATTTCATAATTAGATGTAATTGAAATTAATGTTCTCGGGTCAACATCCAGTAAACTGCTATATTTACAATGAAGACTAATTATGTTTCTAGCTATAATTGACTTATCAACAGGATTTCCATCAGTATAAATCCAATCATATATATTATATAAAACTCCATTGTTTTCAATATCGTCAATGTCATATTTAAATGATACATTTCTTTGACCGTTAATTGTACATTTTAAACATTCGCTATCAATGGAAGAGATAGATGAAATATATGAAATAGATAATGTTGTATTTATTCTTTTAAATATCTTTACATATGGATTTCCCTGCGTATTAACCTTAATATCAAAATCATCAGGTAAAATACTCAATTCCATACCGCTTTGAAAATAAGATGTTATCTTACATAACTCTATCCTCTCAACTCTCTTAATTGAGGGTGAAAAACAAGAATTCAAATCGTGGGAAAATATCATAGTTTTAGTATTCCAATTTACATTTTCATCTAAAACATTAAATATAATATACTCCAGACCGTTCAAAATTTTACTAAAAATTTGCATAATTTCAAACAATGAGTTATTCAATAAATCCTCTGTAAATTGACTATAGTTATATATGGTAAAATGGTTCTTAATTATATTCTTTTTTATTTCTATTTTCATTTCCAGTGAATCATCATTACACAAATTTGATATATAATTTTTGTATTCTTCTTGTGATGATTTATTTTTAAAGGAAATAGAAAATATATTATCATCTAAATCAACGAAAGAGACTTTTACATCGTTTCCAAAACTAATATTATCAATAAATTTACATAACGTAATATAATCAGGAAGATTTTGAACTAGCGCTTCAAATAAAATTTCACAAGTAAAAATTCTCTCTGAAAAGGAGATTGTATCAATTAAAAACAACTCTTTTATTTCATCCTGTATATTCAAATAATCTCCCCCCTTTTTTATATCATTTTATCCTATTTAAAGCATTCGTATGTATCTTTATCTGTTATTTTTATTTTCAAATATCTAAATCCATCTGTATCTTGAAAAGCTTTAATAACATCTTGCAAATCTGGTATGCCATCTTTAACTTTGAGTTCAATACCAGTATTGACTTTATATACTTTGGCTATTCATGCATTAATAGCATTAGGTACGGAATTAAATTGGCGATCAAATTTGTTTTTGTCTGGCAATTCATATAACTTTTCCTTTAAATTAAGGAATTTAGTCTCATCAAGCTCATAAGGAGAATAATTTCCTACTACACTATCAATCATCGTTTTGTAATCAACATGTTCATTACTCTTAAAATACGAAATAAACGTATTTCTTATGATTGTGTAATCTTTTTTGAAATCTTTTTTCACATTTCTACTAAGGATATTATCTATTGCTTTAAATGCATTAACAGTATTTAATTCATCACTAATTACTTCTTCTAACTCAAGAAATTTTTCACTCCAATACTTTGCCTTTGTATCTGAATAAACTTTGACATCAAAAACATCAGCATCAGGATTACATAAATCAATTAAACAAGATTTCCATATGGTTTTTTTATCTTTTGAAAAACCAGTTTTAAAACTAAAATCATAATCATCTATAAAATCGCTATGTTCAACCTTAGCAAGTAAATATAAATATGTATTCTTGAACTCATCAAATATTAATGCTTGAATCAAACTACCTTTTTTTACATTAATATTCATATTACTCACACGGGTTTGAGCTTCTTTTTCTGTCCTTAATAATCTCTGTGCAATTATATCATTTTTGCGTATTATGCAATCCTCATTGCTTAAATTCTCATTACTTATAGTACTCAAAATATTAAGTACACAAGAAATAACTTCTGTAGAATTAGAAGTTGTTTTGTATGCCCTGACATTTTCATTACTATTTATGTGTGTTATAAGGTCCACCACATACTCATTAAAAGTTTTAGGTATGTTTATGTTATGTATTTTTTCATTAATATAATCAATAACTCTAATTGAATTGAAAATAATTTTCACTATAACACTTTCTTTCAAAATTAATTATAAATAAGCACCAACTAGAAATGGTTGGTGCTTATTTTTTGTTATTCTAACAAGATTATCACCAATAAAGGATAATATACAGTTATATTCTATAAAGCAAGTCTGTTTATTCTTGTACTTTCTTTACTAAGGATCAATTGAATAATTTATTAAATTGAGGCAGTGATTTTAAGTAAATCATAATGTTTTTATGGACATCCTCTGGTGTACCGTTTGCTTCAATAGCATGAAGAGGATAATCCTTCGTAAGTTGTTCAAAAGAATTTAATAAGTTTTTTGTGTTTTCTTCTTTTTGATAAAGTATGTTTTTAAGATCTTTCCTTGATTCATTATGTTTTAATATAGTTTCACGGTTAACTTTTAAATATAATGCTATATCCGGAATTTGACTATATTTATGTAATGCTTTAAGCCATGAATATTCACAACCATAAGCTGTTTTAAATGCAACATCATCAAAAAAATATTTGTCAAAAATCAAAATTTTATTGTCATCCAGTAATGGCTTAGTTACAAATTTATACCATTGCTCAGAGTCATAAAATGATGTATAAGCGGAATAGGATGTAAGCCATTTGTTTCCTGTTGAAATAAATTGTACAAGATCCATTATTTCAACATTTTCCTTTGAGTGCAATCTAAATCGGGTGTGTATAACATCAAATTGTTTCAAGTAATCGTAATAAGATGTTAAATCATCACCTATAGTATAGCGGATATTGGAATTAATATCCTGTACTGCGCCAACACTTAATCCTTTTTTGCTAAAGTATGACAGTAATTTTTTTATTTGTGTTGTTTTTCCTGCGCCATCTGGACCTGAAAAAGAAATTATCATAATATTCCTCCTGAAAATATAGTTTATAGAAAGGGTTAGAGTGCCTTGATAGATTATAATAAAGATATTGATAAAATTAATTTCATTGATAGAAAAGAAATTTGTTCATTAATCAGAAATGCATATAAAGAATGTTCAAAAGACAGCACATATTTTAAAATATTATGTCTTTACGGAATAGGCGGAATAGGTAAAAGTCGAATATTAAAAGAAAATATTAATAGTATGGCAAATCCAATATATATTACTTTGGAAATAACACATCGTGATGATTTGCTTGACATACTCATAAAATTCAGGAAAGCTTTGCCTAAAAAATACTCTTATCCTTTATTTGACTACGCAATGCTTATTTTGTGGAATAATCTGAATGTAAGTCAATTAAATGACGAATTTCTAACCTTTACCAAAAGTAACATTGTAGAGTTTTTAAAGACTACTTTAGATGTTTCCTTAAGTTGGTTTACAGGGTTGTCCATAGCATCAATTATTGAACTGCTTTTTAAAGCCTATGATAAACTTAAAAAAATTTATAATAGCTATCAAGTAAATAAGATACTGGATAATATAAACAATATGCAAACATACGATTTGCTTAAAAGCCTTCCGTTTTTATTGGGAAAAGACATACAAAGAGTTTTCCTTAATAAGTCATTAATTATGGTCGTTGATGCATTTAAAAATTATTCACAAAACATAAATGATGCATCAAGTTGGTTGATTTCTATAATCCAAAATATACACTATGGTTTTTTTATAATTACAAGCCGTGAGAAAATAAATTTACCGAGAAATTTAGAAAAATACAGTATTTGCAAAGAGATTGTTGAATTACCAAAAAATGAGGTTAGGGATGAATTACTTAAGCAATATAAAGAATACCCTGAACTTGTAGAAAACATTATTACGACTACTGATTGTATCCCCATTTATTTAGATTTGGCTATTAAAACAGTCGCTAAAATGAGCGAGAAAAAAATCTCTAAAAATCAAATTTATTTCAAAGAAAAAGATGATATTATTCATCAATTTTTGGTCCATTTAAGTGAACAGGAACAAAAATCCATAATGATATTGTCAATTGTCCAAATATTTGACAAGTCAATTTTTGAATATTTGATAAAAGATTTAAATTTGCAAATTGATGTATTAGAATACGAAACTATTTGTAATCGTACGCTGATAAGGAATCTGGAGAATGACAAATATTTTTATAAGATACACGATATTATAAGTGATAATATCTCAACTGTAGCAACGCCGCCCTATAGGGAAAGAGTGTTAAAAAGTTACCTGAATTACATTCATTTATTTGGTTTAAAAAATTACAGTGATATTCAAATCAATATGCTTTTTAAGCATGTTCTCACACTATTTATTAAATTTGATATTACTTTATCCCAAGAATACAATGAGGCATTACTTGACATTTTCTTTGTAATTAAAGAAGCCAACATACCTTTCAATTGTTTTGAAATTATTGACTTTAACACAAATAACAACTTTAAATACCTTTTTAATTTTGTTAGAGCTGTAAGTGAGGAACGAGCTAATAGTAGCAGTCGACTTAAATGGTTGAACAAAATCAATGAGGATTTATGTTGTTTTGGAAAACATATAAAATCTTTACAACTTATGAAAGGATATCTTTGCGGACTTTGTGACGGAGCGCAAAATTTAAAAAGTACAGTTATAAAGATTAATTCTCAACTTTCTGATTCAGAAGTAAATGAATGGTATTACGGTCAAACAAAAATATTTTTAGGTGACTGTTATATTTCTTACGGATTGTTTAAGAAAGGTCTAAATGAATTAACGGAATACCAAAAAAAATTACAAAATTTAGTCGGAAAAGAAAATCATTCGTTCCAAGTAGTTCGACATATTGCACACGGATATCGATTTAATTTGAAGATGGACAAGGCTGACGAGTTGTATAGTGATTTAATTTATAATAAGAACACATTAGCAACTTCACTGCAAAAAGTATATATATTAACCAACCTTTGTGAAACTAATTGTTATTTTAATCCTGACAAAGTTATATCTATTCAAAAAGAAGCTTTAACATTGAGCAATGCCTTTAATGATTTAAAAAGTAAAGGTAAAATCTATTATTCATTAGCTATTGCTTGGTTAATTAAAAAAAAGTATAAACGAGCAAGAAAATACATCCGTAAAAGTCTTTATTTAAATCAACAAGATGGCTATTTAGCAGGTAAGCTTTATGCTCATATGGCTAATGCATATTATGAATATGCGGTATCTCACCATATCTCGAAAAATACATTGCGCATAATTCGAGATATACTAAAAAAAATTCAAGTATATTCATATTTTGAATTACCTCTTTCAATTATGACTGAGGAATATCATAATCTATTACAAATAAGGCGTTCATATGAATGGCTTGATTTTGATTATACTGTAATTAAATATCGTTCATTTTTGGACTCATTAACTAATTTAAAATAATTATATTAAATTTAGCAATTGAATTTATACCTTTTATAGCTAAACAGATGGCTGTATCTTTTGTTGAAATAGAGATATATCATCTACTGTTATAAATTTAAGATTTGTTTTAATTAGGATGCCAATGCAGATTTCATTAGAGCAAGAATATATTCGTTAAATTTGTAATTAAATACAATAAATATTACTCATAAACATTATACTGCTTTTAATGTGCGCTTAAAAAGTTATATCGGTATATAACTCTTTCAAACATACTATTGTGTATTCAAGTTCTTTTTTTAGTTGCATATGCGCAGATAACTCATTGATTTCTTTAAAACTTATTTTTTTTAGATATTTAAGATAGTATTCATGTAAGTCTATAAGTTTTATATTATTATATTTTTTATTTGCAGATGCGTTGGATTTTGAATGTACATCTAAAAAATAATTCTGACATAAAAACAAAAATTCGTATAATGGGTTTTGGTTTTCTCTAATTTGATTTATTAAATCATCTGCAAAAGAAAAAGCGAAATCAAATCTTAATTTATCCTGAAATTCGTTCTTTTCGATTTTTATATAGAAGTAACTTTTTACTGTTGAATTTATTGAACATAAAGAGTCTGTGTTATTAATCAAATATGTGTTAAACCCAGATTCTGTCATAAAAGAATGTATCTTTGATTTATCTTTATCTGATGCGATAAAATCAATATCACTTAAAATACGGACGCCGCAATCTGCTGAATAAATGGTTTTTAAAAATCGCAGTCCCTTTACTGGTGTAGCCATAATTCTTTTTTGCTCAAAGTAAGAAATAATAGGCTCCGATGCCTTTAAAAAATAATTATTTTGTTTACAGTTGCATTTATAGTGATATTCCATGTTGTTTTTAATAATTGTCGGTAACAGGGGCAATAATTCGAGAATTTGCAAACTTCTGTAAACTAAACACAGCGTTTTGTTTATAATGCATATATTCAGAAAACTATACCAATCAATGCCGCTTTTTAAAATATGGTATATACGAGTTTTTGTAAACTGATCAAAATGTGTTCTTCCCAGTAATACTGCAAAAGTTTCTTCCTTTGTCATATTATTTTTCTCCTATTTAAACATCTGGAAATTATATTTAAAACATATAACTGTATATTATCTTTTCTTCGTTAATTTTTATCACAACCATTTGTGACTGTGTTCTTTTTTATATACTCCCTCTTATGATATTAATTGTAACATAATCCGACAAATATTTAAATAAGTTTTACGCAAATTAGTGGTAAAATTTCACAGTGTATTTTTATGCAGTATGCATAATATAATGTTGTTTGTTCAGTTACAAATAATGGTTTCTAATAAATTTATATAGGCATTTAAATAGACTTTCTTTATTTTCTGTTGCATAATAAATTTATTAAAAACAAGGAGCTATATGCGATGGAAATAAAAAATGTACAAGCAACCAACTTGACAACCGATTACCTAAAATTCTGCGTTTCAAGGAAAAATCTCGATCAAAAAACGATAAAATCATACACTATTGATTTAAGGCAGTATTTTGAATTCACTATGGAATCTGCTATTGAATGGACAAACAAAAAATCCATTGAGCAATACATTGATTTACTGCATTTTAAGTACAAACCCAAGAGTGTGAAGCGTAAAATCGCTTCGCTAAAAGCGTTTTTTCACTATCTTGAAATTGAGGAACTTATTGGAATCAACCCATTTCATAGGATACAAATCAAATATAAAGAACCCTTTATTCTTCCCAAAACTATTCCCATAAATAATATTGAACAAATTATTAAGTTTGCTTATTTAAAACTTACCAAATCTAAAACAGAGTATGCTAAAAAAGTTGCTCTGCGGAATGCACTCATACTTGAGTTACTGTTTGCCACCGGAATGAGGATTTCAGAATTATGCACACTCACGACTGAACAAATTGATTTTAATGATTACATAATCAAAATTTACGGAAAGGGCTCAAAAGAACGCCTGATTCAAATCTGCAATCAAAATGTTCAGGAGTTGCTCAAAAAGTATAATCAATCATTTAAATTTGAAATAGCAAACAACAAATTTTTCTTTATAAATAGACTCGGCAACCGTCTATCTGAACAATCTGTTCGTAATATGATTACCAAATATGCAATCGGTGCAGAAGTGCCGCTGCACATTACTCCGCATATGTTTCGTCACTCTTTTGCAACTCTACTGCTTGAAGAAGATGTTGACATACGCTATATTCAACAAATGCTGGGTCACAGCTCCATTACCACAACGCAGATTTACACGCATACGAGTATCAACAAACAGAAGAATATTCTGTCTTCCAAACATCCGAGGAATAAACTTGAAATTGGGATATAATAAAAGCCTTGCGGGATTTTTTAACTCACAAGGCAATCAGAATACTTTATTCACTTTTATCAAAATCATTTTCTATTACATTGGAAATGAGATTTGAAAAATCGACGGCATTTTTTGAAGTAATCACAGGTTTTCCTGTTCTTTCCTCGATATCTTTTCGTGCATTTCCGGCGACTTCTCCGCCCTCTTTTGCAACACTTCTGTTTTCAGAAAAAGATTGAGGATTTTTCTCTTTGGAAATCTCAGTTGTGGTAGCTTCTGCCAACATATTCAGTACCAACTCAAGCGTACTCATATTATCTCTCAGGTTTTCCTTTTTCAATCCTTTGAGATTTTTATACTGGCGGGTTGTCATTCCTGACCACGCTTTTGTAATTTCATCAGTCAGAATTGCATATTCTACACCCTGCTTTACACCACGAGAATCCCATTCATCAGTAAGCTCTTTTCTCACCTGTATAGCCTGAAGTCTTTGATTTATCCACTCTCTGCTATATCCTTTTTTCAGGTATGTTTCAAGAGCTCTCTCTATGGTAAGTTCGGGATCAATAGTTTCATCTATTCTTTCTCTGCCAACTTCTGCAAGCCACATTTTAAATGGTTCTGCTTTTGGTGACGGAATAGATTGAATTATTCTCAAAAGTTGCTCTGTATTTGCAACATCCGTCTTGTAATTTTTACCATCCTTAGGAGATTGCATTTTCAGTTGTACGATATTTTCGTACAACTGGTTTGCTCCTTCAGCTTTAAGCTTTCGCTTAAGATCGCTCCAGTAACGACGAGGTTCGTTACTGTCAGTCAGAACTGAAATTACATCAACTATGGAAAAATACCATTCTTCTTCCGACTCATTCCACGCAGTACGAATCTTTTTATCTTCAAAAATTTGTATTTTATTTTCTTCGCTCATATATATTCACCCACTTCCAACCTAAAATTATTATAGCAGACTGAGTTTACAAATTCAATCTATTAAGCTTTATAGAGATAGGAATTGTTCATAATTAAGGTCGAAGACAATCTCTAATTCGTATCCCCGTGATACTTTCACTTCTCTTATGAGCTGACAAGCTATCATTTTCTTCTGTTCCATTGTGGAGTTATCAAACTCATCAGCCCAAGTTCTGAATTGTTAGTAATAAAAATCAAGCTTACCCATCGCATTTTGCTGATTGGCAAGCTTGAACTTTATATCATTTAATTCAGTTTCTTTTTTATGGAGTAAATCGTTTGTATTATCAATAGAAGCTGACAGTATATCGGGAGCGAATCGGCTCTCACCAAGTAAAGAGCGTCCTATTTCAGCAGATAATTCAATTACCTGTCTTTTTAGTTTATCAATCTCTTTTTCAATCTTAGTTTGCTTTCTCTTATATTCCGATATTTCTGACTTATAGCGTTTTTCGAGTGCTATATCTTTTGGTGTTGATTTGATTTTAGCGAGATAATCCCTTAGCGTTACAAGTACGGCACCGTCAATTTTATGTGCTACATAAGCTGACTGTCCGTCGCATACACCTCGTTTCATTGCTTTATTTGTGCAAATGTATCTCTGCCTGCGAACCTTATACTGACTGCCGTCTGCCATGTCGTATCTGTCGATATAGCTTGTTGATACCATCTTCTGACCGCAGTAGGCACAGTATATATTTCCCGACAGCAATGTACTGCCTTTGGTAGTCCTTGCTATCTGTTGCTTTTCCTCATTCTTTGATGAGCGTTGTTTCAGTATAAATTGAGCTTGGTCGAAGATATTTTCATCAATGATATGAAGTCTTTCAATATACGGTGATTCAACACCGCCTGACACAAGATAACCGCAGTACAGCCTGTTCTTTAGAATACGATTAACTGTATTACATTGGAATTTACTGTTATTATGAGTTCGTATACCATGACTGTTCAAAAAGTCAGCCATTCGATATGAACCATAACCCTCTTTAACTGTCATCTCAAATATCTTCTTGACTATCGGAGCCTCATCATCGTCAATAACTATGTCCATAAGCTCTTTTCCCTTTTTATTGATTTCACCGCTTTTGATAAGTTTGTAGCCGAATGGTGCAACACCTCCAGTAAATTTGCCGTCTAACGTCATCTGGTTAAGGCGAGTTTTAACACGAGCGGACGTTTTCTGGCTTTCACCGTTGGCTTGCCAAAATCGTATGTAATTCATAAGCTTATCCACATGATTATCCATACGCTGTTCGCCCTCGTTAACGCTCCACACCTCTATGCCGTGCTTGATAAACCATTCGACGACAAACGGGGTTTCATCATCAATTCTGCCTATTCTGTCGAACATAAAGACAAGTAGGACATCGAATTCTTTCTTTTCTGCGGCGGCTTTCAAATCCTGAATAGCATCTCGGTCGCTTGCCGAAACCTTGAATCCCGACACGCCTTTCTCCTGAAACTCTTTCAGAATGGTCCAACCGTTACGTTCTGCAAATTCTCTGCACGAGGTTTTCTGCATTGGAATATCATCTTTATCAACCTGACCTTTGGTTGATACTCTGTACAAGCAATATACTCTTTTCATTTCATCACCCTTTCATACGATTTTTGCAAACCAACAATACTACATAATTTTTATAATATCCAGCGAAATCCAAAATTAAATTGAAAGAAATTCAGCATCCAATCAGAGATTTCATTCTGTTCTCAAATGTATCCAAAAGATTTTCGAGAATATTCCTTTCAACATGGTTATTTCTGTTTTTAGAAAAGTAGATTGTGACCTTACAGTCATTTATAACAGATTCTATTTTGTGTTCAGAATCAATTTTATTTTCATTTATATAGTTTTCGTTCAAATTACCACCTGTTCCTTATTTTTTGTTTTTGTCGTTTATATGATCTTCCATCTGCTCATCAGCTTTTGCCGCTGCATTGCACAGGCACATAACGCAAACGCCGATAAAAGCACCGACAAAAAGACCAATCATAAATCCTAACATTTTAACACCTTCTTTCAGTAATTTTCTTCTAAATACCCCGACAGAAGAAAACAAAAAATCTTCTGCTGTCGGGATAATATCAATCGTTTGTGGATAGCTCTAATTTTCACGCTATCCTGTTGTCGCTATTTATCCTCGATGCCCTGCGACAAGGAACACATCAGACGACTATTGCATAATAGCTCCATTGGAATTTCACCACCGTGAGGATCTCCCACAGCCGCCATCTTTGGTTACGACGGTTTTATCACGCTCGACTTTTGACTTGACGGAAGTATCATTATACCATCTGCCTGTCATCGCCCTCATTGAATTTGCCTTTCAATGTCTGAGTCCTGAAGTTCTGTATAGAAGTTCGCTCATTTAGCTTGTCCGCTCGAACAGCAGAAGGAATGTATCTGATGTGCTGATATTCAATTTTCAAAGAGCAAGACCTGTTCTCTGAAAAAAGAAAATAGGCGAAAGAATTTTTATCCCTTCACCTGTTTCCTCACTTAAAAGCTAAAACACACCCCTAATTTATAAATTTTTTATAAATTTTTTAAAATATTTTTGATTTTTTTCACTGCGCGATACACGGATCTTTGAATACTTTGATAAGTACAGCCTTCTTCAAACGCTATTTCGTCAAAAGTTTTTTCTTCAAAATAATACTTTTTCAGTCTGCGTTTCTGCACTTCCGGCAAATTTTTTATCGCCATGTGCAAATTTTCCATATCCTGAGTATTATCCAAGTATTCTTCCATACATTCAACATTTATAGCGCCTCTTTCGTGTAATGTGCTTTCGTATATTTCAGAGTGTTCATAATGCCTGTCGTATTCATTCATCCAAGAAATATCTTCAAGCTCAAATTTATTAAAACTATCAAATATTTTCTTAGATATTAAAACTTTTTGAATACAATTATTAGCATCTGTAAATGAGATATAGTACTTTCCCTTTTCTGTATGTAATGTGTAAGGATTATACTTATCCTTTCTTCTTTTGGGACGTTTGTTGTCCATATTTTGTCCTCCAATCAATCTGAATTTAAAAAATCAAATTGACTGGAGGACTCCTGCTCTTGTATAACAATAAAGTCCTTTCTGCTTTCAATGCAAAAAAGAGCATAAAAATGCCGACAGGTAATAGCATTAAAAGCTAAAACCTGTCGGCATTTAACAAGCACATATTAAATATCTTCTTATTTTTTCTGTTTTTGTTATTTCCCGTTCTCGAACACATACAGATACAAATCCTCAAGGGTTGCTTTTACGGATTGTATTTTATAGTTTTCAGGTGGGATATCAGTTACTAATCTTACAATGATTTTTTCGTCGTTATGATAGAGATTTGACACACGGTAATTATCTTGAAAATATTTAAGTTCTTCCTTATTAATTTCGACTTCAAATACCTTATTTTCAATTTCTTTTGTAAGGTTGGTACAGGTATCATGCGACACAAGCTGACCGCTTTTGAGTAATATAATCTCCTTTGCAATAAACTCAATGTCCGACACAACGTGGGTTGAAATCAATACTATTTTATCCTCCGCAATTTCGCTTATAAAGTTGCGGATTCTTATCCTCTCTTTCGGGTCAAGCCCTGCTGTCGGCTCGTCGAGAATTAAGATTTCGGGATCATTTAAAAGGGCTTGTGCAATTAAGGCTCTCTGCTTCATACCACCGGAGAACGAGCCCAATTTTTTATGTGCCGACTCTTTAAGATTGACGGTTTCAAGAAGTGAGGCAATTTTTTGTTTTGCCTCTTTCTTTTTCAAACCTTTTAAAGCCGCCATATACCACAAAAATCGGTTGAGCGTAAAGTCATCGTACAAGCCCTGTTGCTGTGGCATGTAGCCGAGAACTGTTCTGTAGTCTTTGCCGAGTTTTTTAATTTCCTCGCCGTCATAGAGAACTTCTCCGCGGTCGGCGTTCAGGTTGTCGGTGATGATATTCATAAGGGTGCTTTTGCCTGCGCCGTTTGGTCCGAGCAAGCCATAAACGCCCGGCGTTAAGGTCACACTGAAATCATCAAGTGCCTTAACTGCACCTTTTTTATATGTTTTACATAAATTTTTTATTTCAAGCCTCATTTTTACACCTTCTCATAGCTTTAAATTCAATATTAGAAAAGTTAAATGCAATTATAGTTAAACAAATCATCAGCAGGAATACGCATAATACTATCAAACTCGGGACAAGCCACATCCAACTGCCGTTTTGAAAGCTTGTGTATAATCTTATATCGGTCAAATTCATACATAACAGGCACGGAAATAATACTATCACCGCCCCGACAATCATAGACAATATATTATTCTTTAATACTTGAGAAAGCATAGCAACCGCCGTCATAACCGAGACAGCCTCCGCTATATGCACTGCCGCCGTAATAAAAATCATACTGTTTACGGAAATTGTACTGCCAATATTTGCAAAGTCCTGCATAAATACAACAGGAGTGTTTAACGACTCTGTTCCGAAGGTTTTTATAAAATTTATATAATAAGGCAAATAAATTAAAGTATATGATATAAGCGTGGTAAGCGAAAGTGTCATTACTTTTGAAAGTACAAGCCTCAGCTTGCCCTTTTTTGTGCAGCGAATTAGATCAATCATATGCTTTTTATGCTCATATGCAAATATATCGGACGATATAAATATTATTACTGCCATAAGCAAGGTAAAATACTGCCATTCTCTTGATGGATTTTGGGCAAGTCTTTTATAAACAATATAGTTAATGAATATGGGAGTAATATGATAACGCTCTCCGACCTCTTTTATGTACGAGGCTTGATTTGAAATCTCCTCAAAGGCGGCGCCCTTGGTTTTCAAAATCGAATCTATAGCCGTTATCCTTATTTCTTTTTCTTCAGCCGATAAGGACATATCAGTTGAAATGGTGTTAAGCTCTTCATTCAGTCCGTCAAAATAATCCTGCTGTCGCCGCAAATAATCTTCTTTTTCCTGCGTAAGCTCGCCCTCAAGCTTATCAATATACGCGCTGTATGCACTTTCCTGAGCCGAACTGTATACAACCGAAATATCATCAGTAGCATTACCGTAGGCGACAAAAACAAGCAGAATAATCGCTATTATTGCCATTGAGCCTTTGTAGTGCTTAAAACATTCGCCTTTGAATATTGAAACGCTGCCTTGAATTTTATAAAACCTTCGTCTGAATTTTTCAAGAATTGGCGTAAATATATTGTTTGTCGTTATTTGCGCGGATTTTACAAAAGACATGCAAATTACCGTTACGGAAGCAATAGCGATCAATATCATAGCTATAACGTAAATCAGGGTAATATTTACAGTATGTGAAAAAATATTGATATTAAGATAATTTCCGAAAATATTATTTCCGCTTAAAAAGTATAAAAAGTTTATATACTTAAGCTGATTTAGGGGAGAATTGCTTCCTATTGCAAGATAAAGAACTCCTTCAATGAAAACCCAAAATGCGGTAACGGCAAAAACCATTCCCGTATTTTTTACTAAAACAAATATAAACGCGATAAAAAGGGCAAGCACGCACATCGTGATTATTTTTGATAAACCCCACAAAACAAGATATTGCCAAATTTGCAGATTTAAATTACAATTCATAAAAAGCTCGCAGGACTGAATATTCCTTGTCATATCGCCGAAGCCGCTGTACAATCCGCAGAGTGCAATATTTGAAGAATAATATACTGCGCATATTAAAATCGTAAAAAAGATAAGGACGAATAATTTTGAAATAATAAGCGGCATACGTCCGTATTTTGCGGTTCTGATAAGCCCGTATAATTCCTTGTCCCTTTCCAATGTAAAAATATAGATGCACATTAAAAATACAAGCGCAAATACGAGCAAATCGGTCAGAACAAATGTTGTTGAATTTTCTACGGCAAAATTGTTTCCGATTTTAAGCTTTGTATTATTAACATCTTTAAAATCCTCGGCGGTTTTTAATATGTTGTTGTATGAAAACGAACCTTCTTCCGCAAAAACCGAGAACTTTGTCTGCGTCTGCGCGCGCTCATCCATATCGCCTATAAAAGAGCTATAATCAACTAAAGACTTGCATTGATTTACCAAATTTGAAAGATAGGTTTGTTTATCAAGAAGCTCTTGTTTTGTATAATGTAACGCCCGCGCCTTTTTGTATTCCTCCGGGTTCTCCGCCTTATATTGTTCGGTAATTCGCCCAAGATTTTTTAGATCATCGCCGTTGCTGTTATCTGCCGTTCTGTCAAATTGAAGAGCGATTTCAACTGTTTTTAATTCACTTTCAAGTTGTCGTTGTGCTTCAGTCGGCACATAATCTGAATATTTAGATATTATATTCTCATAATCAGATAAATTAGTATGTACTGTTTTTACTTCAAGATTATTTGATTGAGTGTAAACCAAAAATATTGAATTTGCAGAAAAAAACAAAACAAGGCATATTAAAAACAGTTTTTTGCTGAACAGTTTGTAAATCTCGAACATAATCAATTTCATATTATTACAACCTTAATTAAATGAGTAGATTTCTCCGCCAAAATCAGTGCTGTTAATTGGCGAAATAGGTTCATTTCTTATAATAGAAACTAACATATCTTTAATTTCTACGGGAATTTTATCAACAGATACAAAAGCTACATATTGACCATTTACAAAAGAAAGAGGATTTTCTTTAACGAATTTTTCTGCATTAGCTGCGGTTTTAAATTTCAATATTTGAAAATTTGCAGTATAATTACCTCCGTCACCCGCCCAAGATAAAGTTACTGAAAAGCCACTATTGACTTCATCAGAAAGCGTTTTGTCATATGATGTTGAAATCTTATACAACTTATTTTGTGTATTTTCAAAAACATTTTTCAATTCATTATCATTAGTATCAATTTTTTCATTCTCATCTATTTGGCTTAATGCGTTACTATTTTCACCCTCGACATTCACGGAACTTAATAATGTTTTATATTCCACTGTTTGTCCTGACAGAGATTCTGTTTTTGACTTATCAACAAAATAAATCTCGCAATTCATATTATCCACCTGTTGAACAAATATGAAGCAATCTGAATCCTGGGGAATGTTTAACACTGAACATTCAAAAGGTATTAAAAACGAACTTTTTTCATTAAATGAAGCGTCAAGAGACTTAACATTATCTCCGTCACTTTCAGTTGCTGCGTTTTCATCTGTATCTTCACTAAAGTTCTGTAAATACAGCTGTGATTCATTTGCAAACAAATTATCGCCGTAATTCATTTCCGTTAAAAGTTTAGGATTGCTTCCGTCGAGTTCACTTGTAAAATATTTAAACTTACCGTTAGTATCCGAATTATCAATAAGATATGTTAGCTGTCCATTATAGAAAAACGGCGAGCAAACATCACCTTCATCATTTCTAATTTGGTTTATTTTTATCGTATTGATATTAATCGAATAAAATTCCTGATACGTAGAAACTGTTACCTTTCCGCTTTCTTCCTGCTTTTTAATTTCATCTTCTGAAATAGGAAGAACCGGCACATAAATATAGTCATCATATGCGGTAAATTGGAAAGTACCTCTAAGATTATCACTGTAATTTTTGCTGTTAAAGATTTCCTCCGGCTTAGATTTAATGTTATTTATTTTATATCTTTTTATCGAAAAGCTGTCATAAACTGAGGACGAATCAATATCATCGGCAAACTTATCCTGTGAGAAATAAAAATAACCTTTATGAATCAACCAATGCGAAATGCCGTCTTTAAATTCAATCAGTTTTTCCCTTGTTGATCCATCGGGTGTAACTTTGTACAATATATTTCCGAGAAAATTACCCATAGCATCTTCATCTTTTACAACAATATATAAATTACCATCATAATATTGCACAATATTAGCTGATTCTCCTGATGCATTTACAAATAAATTAAAGTATGCATTACAATCAACGCTGTTATGCGAACAATTAGGCTTGTTACATAGCGGTGTTGCCGCCTGTGATTTACGGTCAATATAGTAAAGGTAATTATTAGGCAAAAACACATAGTACCCTTTTTCTGATTTTGTCACAGGAAAATTTATTCCGTTCAAGTTACTGTAATAATATTGAAAATTTGTTGTGTAGTCAAATGATAATTTATCATCTGAAGTTTTGCTTGCGTCATTACATGCAGACATCAACATCATAGTCGGCAACAATAAAGCAATTAGTAACGCACTTAACAATTTTTTCATTTACTGTATCCTCCAAAAACAATTAAAGAGTTATGCAATATCAGAATGTTAAAAACAAACCATACCGACATAACTCTTTGATGAATATTTGCTTTATTATAGAACTATATAAGGAATATCATATCCATTGGTATTACCTTCACACTGCGCACTATTCCATGTTACATAAGAACTAATGCGTACTTTATGATAACTTTTAGCACTTTTCAAAGAAACCCCGTTCTGTGCTGATACAGATGTTTCAGCATAGTTTGAACTGGAATCGGTACAACGATTGAAACTATTAGTGTTATAATTTCCACCTGCTTGTGCACTAAGACTTGTTAACTTTCCATTTGCAGTAGCAACATAGTTTGCCTTAACTATCTTACCCGCTCTTGCAAGTTCGCAATACGTTAACGAAACAAGTGTTTTACTCGTCAATGTAAGTTCACCATATGACATTTCTTGATATACATAATATGTATTTGTTCTTGCAGTCTTTGCTGAAGCTGTAACAATACATGTTGATGCAACTGCAATCACAGCTAAAAACGTAGAAATTGCCTTTTTAAATTTCATTATCATTACCTCTTTCTTTTTTTAATTAGTTTAATATTTTGAGTTGGAATATGTGATTCAATTTCAATTCACGCTTCCCTCCTTTTTGATAACATAGAACACAAATGCAACTAAAACGTTAACAAATATTGTACCGAAATTAAATATGCAACTACTAAAAGTATGTTACATAAATCCCATAGCTACAAAAATACAATTATTTTTAGTTTTATATTTTTATGTATGAACTTTCGACATCTGCACAAATGAATCAAACATAAGATATACAAATGCCAATTGCTGTAATCCATATAGTAGAAAGTATCATCTGATAATTGGATTTCTCGTATCATCTTCTATTGCTTGTCTAGTTTTTCAATATCTTTTACATTAGAAAAATAGGCTTTAAGCACTTCAGGCTCTTTTGGCTGACCACTACCATACCAGGAAGCCGTTCCTGAAGCCTCTTTTGCCGCAATCATAACTAACTTTGCAACAGAATGTACGATAAAAGATTTAATTTTCATTTTTATTTCTCCTCGTCAGACATACTGCTAAGCTTTTCCGACAGCGTTTTGTCAATGTAAATTCCGCTGTCCGGTAAAATTATTTCTGCCGATACCATTTGTACAAAGCTTGATCCGCACAAACCTACAGCTAATGCACATGATACAATAGTTTTTATACCTTTTATTTTTCCATTTTCTTTCTTCCTCCTCAAAATGATATTTTAATAAAATTTCTAAGTTATAAGAATTTCATTCTTTATATGATTTCTTATTCTTTATAAAATAGTTTCTGAGTAACTCAGGTTCTTTGGGCTGGCAAAAGCCACATAATGATGCTGCCCCACTAGCAAACTTAGCTGATTTAACAGCAAAAAATCCAATAATTTTTTTTGCCATTTTCATTGATTTCTTCATTTTTTATTTCTCCTTTTTGATAAAATTACTTCAACAAGAACTGATATATCTATTACAAAAAAAGTAGGAAATATTACCAGTGCCTGATAAAAATGAAACATACATAAAATCAAAATTGCAACAAATGAACTTAACACTATTTCTATAATTGAAAGTCTTTTAAACTTTTTTTTACTCTTTTCATTAATTTTTTTATTTACATTTTCTACAGGTGCATACAACCAAATAATGATTATAGATATAATCATTATTATTAAACAAAAATAGTTATTAAAAATTAAATATTGCTTAGAAAGAAAATTGTAAAATTTTATAGTACACAAATAAGAAAAAATATAAATTAAATTACACTTAAAATATGTTGGTGCATGATATCCCCCTGTACACGAACGGATAATAAATAACGTTATAATATAAAGTATGCCTTCAAAAAAGCGCCCGATCATAAAACTAATTATTAAAATAGCTACTATTCCTATTAATGATGAAAGGCATATCTCAATGCCATAGATATATACTTCTAAAGGAAATTTATCATTGTCATCAAATAAAAAAACTGCTATATTTCTAGATAAAGAATGTAACATAACTCATAAGCCTCAACATATTCTTTATTTAAATATAGCAGTTTTTATTTATTTTTGTGTAATGTGGTAAATATTACTTGTTTTTTGGTAAATTTTGTTTCTTTAAAATTATCATTGAATGAAAGTACCCATCTTTTTCAAAAAAGTTCACCTCTCCATCATATTTTTTTGCAACAGATTTTAATATATCTATACCCTTACCATGATTTTCGTTAGTCTTACTTGTCAATAGATTTGGATTCTCATTTAAAATAGATTTTTCTACTTTATTAACACAGTCAACTATATAATGATTACCGTGTATATATATTTTAAGCCACATTTTTCGATTTATCTTATCAATTTTTATTAAATACTCTATTGCGTTATCACACATATTTCCAATAATTGACACAATATCGCTGTTTTCAGAAAATTCAATCATTTCATCGGCAATTTGAATACTAAAATTAATATTCAAAGCAACTGCTTTTTCTTGCTCAACATTTATTACCGCATTAAGCAAAGGATTTTTTGTGTCTATAGGGGTATAAATAGCTTTCAGATTTTTAGAAACCTCACCACAAATCTTTTGGGCATCTTGATATTTCTTGTTTGAAATAAGATTATCAATGCACAAAAGATTATTTTTCATATCATGTTTTATCCTTGAAATTTTTTCAATTTGCACATTGCTTTGTAAAATGTTATGTTCATAAAGATCGATTTGCTGTTCCATAAGCAAAAGTTTTGTACTTGCTTCATTTTCCCTGCTTATTCTTGATACCGCATACCATACTATTGCAGTAACAGTAATCATACACAGGCATATTACAGAAAGATACACCATTATATTAGCCTCATATTTCGTGATTACCATAATGTAAAAAGTGCAGTAAACGATTAACAAAACTATAACAGGAAGGATAATAAAAGCTATAACATCTGTTATTTTTCTTAAATTGACTTTATGATTTCTAAATTTTACAAGCATTGAAAAAACTAATACATCAGTCAAATTGATAACCACTATACAAATATATCTGTAAATCGTAGGTTCAGTTACCAATTCATAGTGTGTATATCCTGTAAAAAAGCTTACAAAATAACTGAAAGCAAAACTTATCACTGTGTTAATCAAAAAGGCAATCAAAGGCATAAATATTCTGCTAAAAATATTGCCACGCAAACATAATAGGGAGTAAATTTCCAGTACTGCCAAAAACATTAAATCATTTATTATCATATAGTATTCTACAAGAGATGAATACAACAAAATGCCAAACATTACTGTACTGAACAGTAAAAAACAAATTACATTTCTTTTTCTGTTATCGGGTTTCTCCATAAATAGATATAAAAATCCACAAAACATCAGCGGCTGAAATAAATCAGTCACTATTTCAACAAAAACATCAAGCATACTCTTTCACCAACCAATCATAATAATTTTTCTTTGCAATATCTTTATATTTTTTGCTAATAATAAATTCCTTTCCACAGTCTAGGATCACCCTGTTCGTTTCAAAAGTTGAAATATGTTTTGCATTCACAATACAACCAATATGAATTCGAATAAAACCTTTGTTGTTTAAATCTTCATACTTTTCATCCATTGTACTTCGTTCTTTGTATGCCAACTGCTCGGAGTAAAAGAAAACATAATTTTTTTCTTTTTCAAGATATAAAATGTCATCCAAATTCAAAAGAATAAAATCTCTCCCACTTTTTATAATATAGTCATTACTTATATTTTTTAATTTACTAAAAATAAGACTTATACAATCAAATACATTATCGTATAATTCAGATTTTCGTAAAAATGTATATGGTTTTTGCTTTAGTGCCTTAAAAACCATATTATCCTTGCTTGTAAGAAAAATAATGTATGGTATATCTGCTACACCTTTGTTTTTATTGATCTTTTCACATACTTTTATTCCGTTTATCATAGGCATATCAATATCAAGAAAAATGATATGATACTTTTTATAGTTTTCAAGTAAATCATATCCATTTGAATATTTATCAATCGTGCATTCCATCTCCATCTTTTCACAAAATTCTGAAATTTTATTAATCAAATTGTTAATAAAAATAGTTTCGTCATCAACAATAGATATATTTAACATATCCTCACCACCATTTTAATTCTAACAAATATTAAAATGTTTTTCAATATACGCTTAGATAATTAATTGTTTAAGTTTTTACTATAAATTTTATAAGTTAACGAGCTATTACCGCCGTTATCTCTGTATCTTTGCTTGGTTACTAGCAATTTGGCTTTTCTTAAATCCTTAATTGCCCTTCTTACTGTAGCAGGCGACAGCTTTATGTCGTCTGCTATTGTATTTACGGAGGGCCAACATTCGCCGTTTTTGTTTGCTCGGTCGTGGAGGTCGGTATATACGGCAACGGCTCGGTGAGGTAAGTCCATTTGATACAGAAAAGTTAATTTACTCATTCTTCTGCACCTCCTGTGACGGTCGTTCGGTTCTTATGACTACTTTTCTTTGCTTGTCTGCGCTCTGTTCAACGCTTGAATTTTCAGGTTCTTCTGTTGGATCATTTTGCTGTTCTGAATTAATAGTATCTTCACTCTCGGTCTGTTCTGTATCTGGCGAGGTATTTAGGTTTTCATTTTTCTTCTTTTTCTCACTGCTTGCTTCATCAAAATCCGAATCAGTAACAGTCTGTTCAAGATAGTGAGGATAGTATTTCTGAATTATGTTGTTGAACAACTCAGAACGATTGGCATAGTGAACCTCACGGTTGCCGTTTTCCATGACCTCATATTTTTCCTCAAATTCTATTCCCCATTTGAAAAATAATTTCAATTTAACTTTCATCGGATAAAAGCCTGTTTTCATAACAACAAATGTGCCTTTCGGAAGTGACTTTAACTCATCGGGAGTCATCAAAGGTCTTTCTATCATCTGCAAGGATTGCGACGGATCATTTTTGCTTCTGCTTACAGAGCCTGACATAACAGTTTTTGAACCGAGTGCTTTTGATAGGACTTCCGCACTTGTGCTGTTCGGAGCAAAGCCGCCGAAAATGGTCAGCTGTGTGTTATCTATGATAACATCAGCACCCTCTTTGCCGTAATTTTTCTCAAGTTGTGCAAAGGATTGAATTATTGGCACTATCTGTAAACGCCTTGAACGAGAGGCAGAGAACATCATCTCTGCCGAATCAATCTTTGGCATGGTTCCAAATTCATCGCAGAAGAACACACAACGGTTTTTCAGTACACCTCCGTTTTCATCTGCAACGGACAGTATTTCTCGGTAGAGCTGTTGGATAATCAACGAAACCATAAAGAAAGTGTTGGGATTTTCCTCAGGCATTACAATGAATATCGCACACTTTTCATTGCAGAATTTTTCAGCGTCAATCTCTGTATCAAAGCACAAAAGCTGTTCAAGCTCACTGTCAAGAAAAGCGTTGAGCCTTGACAATGCCGTACTCATAACGCTTGACATACTCTGCTCGGCTGTGTTGAGAGCCGCCCCTGCAAACCATTTTGCCTTGTGGTCGTCGGGAAGATAGTCCATTAAAAGTTGAAACTGACTTTTGCCTTTCTTGTTGGTCGGAGCAAGTAACTCCTGAATGATTTTGAATACCGAAACAATATGCCGTTCTTCGTGTTCGCAGAATTCCGAAACAAGCAGAATAGTTGCTGTTAAAAGTCCCTCTGCCGCATCATAAAAGTAAGCGTTCTGTCCGAATGAAGCCGAGTCCATACCTGAAAGAATAATCGTTTTTGAAATAATTTTTGCGTATTTTTCGGCTCTTGCCTTGTAAACAAGCTGTTTGGAATTTGCTTTGTATAAGTCCATATATTTATTTACGAGGTGGAGAAGATTGTTACCGTGGGATCGAGTTGGATTTCGTAAATCTATGACGGATATTTTGTACTCATAATACTTTTCTGCAATCGTTCCGTAATTGCGAACAATATCACCTTTGGTGTCGGTTGATAAAAATGACATACCCGTTGCACAGGCATATTCAATGCAAGGATAAAGCCAAAATGCAGTCTTACCGACACCTGCCGCACCAATCATCAGAGCGTGGACATCTCCTGTATCAATCAATGCGGTTGTTCCTTTTCTGCTGTTCCTACAGCCAACAACTATTCCTTGTTCAGTTGGTCTGCTTTCAGGATTATTTCTCCACTCGTTAGGCTGAAAATCAATTTGCATATATGTTCTCTTGATTTCCTTTTTTGTCGCCCAACGAGCCGTTCCGTGTTGACCTTGTCCGACTGTTTTATTCTTTATTCGGTTAAGTGAATAGTAATTGCCGACCGTAGAAATGATTATGAACAAAGCAAACATTGAGCCTGTCACGATTATCAAAGTTACAATGCCTGATGGCATATTCGTTCATCTCCTTTTTCTGAAAAAGTTAAATCCTCGTTCCAGTCTTTGAGGTTGGGAACGAGGATTTCATTTTGAATATTCATCTTGTTTAGTTTGTTGGCTATCCGTTTGTTTGCTGTCTGTCCTGCCTCGTCATTGTCAAAGCAGAGAAACACATTTTTGATGTTTGGATTATCTTTAAGACATTGAAAAAGCACCCTGTCCGATACGGAGCAGGATGCCGCATAGCTGTGTTCTTGCCAATTTTCTTTGTGCATACTTATGAACGATAACATATCTATCGGAGCTTCAAACAGATAGATTCTGTCGCTTGTGCCGTACCAATGAAAGCTGAACTCCGGCTGACTGCCTGCAACATTTCCCCTATACGAATTACTCGTCACCGTTCCCCTTTTGTGTGCGTGGCAAGGTTTGCCGCTTGAATCGTAGCCTACAAAGACAGCGTTGTGATAATCGGCAGATTCATAAATCATTTTGTTTCTCACGAACTCATACAGCACATCTTTATCAATGCCACGAGTCAACAGCAGATAAGAAAAAACTCTGCTCATTCTGTCATTTCTCGGCGGCAGTTCAAAGGGTTTGTGACTTATTTCTATGGGAGGTGAGGTTATGATTTGACCGCCACAGTTATTCAAAAGCATTTCTACCGCTTCGGCATAGTCCTTGTTGTAAAATCTGCGGACGAAGTCAACCGCATCGCCGCCTATCTGTTCGTACTGATGATACCAGAGGTGACCTCTGATTGTAACCTTTTGCGAGCCGTCAAGCCATTCGTATTCTGAGCCTGAACGCTTGACTTGCTCACCCTGACTGATTAAAAAATTTGCAAGGTCTGTTCTCCTTGCCTGTTCTCGCTGTTCTTTTGTAAAATGAATGTAGGTTGATATTTTAATCACTTCCTTGTATATATTTTTCTTTTCTGCTGTAATATCTTATAGTGGGTAGTTATTCTCTTATCACTGTGACAGGTGGCACCTGTCAGCGTTTTGGTGCAGTTACTCCTTGGCGGGAATTAAATATCTTTCTTGTTTAAAATAACATACTGTGCTATAATTTTATAAAAGCATTGAAAGGTTGTGAAGTGATGAATGGAATAGAAAACAAATTTGCTAAATTTTCTAATCGATTAGATAAAACTCTTGGTATCAAAATCTTTGCTCTTATATCATCAGTCCTGCCATTACTTTTTTATGTTAATTCTTTTATGTTTTCAATTAACTGCCAAAATTTGTACGGCATACCATCAAAATATTTTAGTATTACTATGCACGATATCATGCCATATGCTATCCTATTTTTCTTTATTGTTGTTGCCTTTATTTATAATTATTTCTTCTATAAAAACAATAATTTAGGAAACAATCTATCAAGTAAGATTTTTTATTTAAATGGCGCAATAGTTCCTGGTCTTGTTTTCTCTATAATTGAATTCACGCTTTTTTATATATTTTCATTAAAATTCAATTGGATTGAAAATTTTCTAACTCCTCTTTTTGTAACAGTAATTTACATTGTAATGCTTATCGTCAGCACATTCTCGTTTGTGAAAATTCCAGATAGTATATCAGGACACCTGAAACTCAAAAAAAGAATAAAAAAATCAACTGTATTCTTTTCTGTTATTATATATGCATCTATAACAATAAGTTATATTTTTCTATTTTTCAATGCAACTCCAATTAGCAAATCATATGAAACAACTACAATAAACAATAATAAATATGTTATTTTATCCGAATATGAAAGCGATTATTTAGTTGTAAAATATGATGATACAAATGAAACCACCATATTTTTTACGAGTGAATATCAACTTGTAAATAAAGAAAATCTAAATATAAAACCTTTAAGTTTCCCAAATATTGAGTATAAATAAGATCTTTTTTCGAACTACTAATGTATCCCCAATCCCTGCTTTTTATCATTAATCTTCTGTTGTAATTTTTTATCCGTCCTTTGCGCTTTCTGCTTTTCTTCAAAGCGGAGTTGATTCTGAATCATATTGCCGAGGTAGCGCAGGAGATAAAGAGAAGAAACTGCAACGCTGTTGCGGTTGGTTTTAATTGAATAATGAGGATACAGAACACCTTTGTCTGAATCAAAAACTGATTCGGCAGAGGTGTTTTCTTCATATTTAAAGGGACTTGAAACAGATTCATTGTCCGAATTTTCGCTTTTCTCAACCACATCTTCAGTGAGATTTAGTTTCAACGCTTCCTTAATTACAGCGTTCTTGATTGACTTAAATTCCTTGTTTTGGGCAAGAGGAATCCTGTCAGGCATTTCATCTGTGTAGGTGCGGATTGTATTTTCCTTTTGCTCGTACCAGAGGTCATACAGCTTTTTAATTCTATTGTCGTTGGCAAGCTCATCAACAATGGAATCAACGATTGCTTTTACATCGGGTTTCAGATAACCGTAAACCTTTTTACCTTTCGTTTTTGAAAGCCTGTCGGCAAGCTCTAACAGCTTATGCTGAATTGACGCGCTGATATATATTTCAGAGTTAATCTTTGAAACCAAATCCTCTACTATGTCACGAGCCTCAGCACGGAGCCTATCTCTATGTTCGGTTTGCTTCTGATAAATACTTATCAAGTCCTGACGGAAGATTACCTTTGCAAGATTTGACTTGATATTTTCAATGCCATTTTCCGTCAGGTACGCTTCGTTCGGTTTTGTAGAATATGCAATCATATGAATGTGAGGATGATGTCCCTCGTTATGAAATGCCGCATACCATCGGAAATTTTCGGGAGCGATTTTCATATTCTCCGCTATCATATTTCGCTGTGAACGAATTAGATTCATCCAAGCTTTTGCATTGTTGTAGCCCAGCCGTTCCGCATCTTCTCGCTTTAGAGAAATGATATGCGTCCACACATTACTCTTGCTTTCTGCAACCTCTTTCTGCACATCAGATAAAACTATCGGCACACCGCCATCGGTAAATAAGCCGTGTGAAGATATTTTCTCGACCCTCGGTCGCTGTGCAATGTAGCTTATATATTTTTCTCGGTCGCCGAATAGTTCAGCGTGAGCTTCGGCAATCCGCAAAATCAATTCATCTGCATTACCTCTGTTCGGCTTATCAAGATAATCCTGATACTCATACAAGTCCTTTGAGTCAGGATAATCTATCAATAATTTATTGATAATCTTTTTCTGAACCAAAGTCGCTTCCATAAACTTTTGTGTGCTGTCAGCCATTTCAACTCCGTCACGAGTAGCAATATATGAAATATAATTTCCGATATGAGTTTTAGAATTTGGTTTGATATACGGTGATTTCATAATAATTCTCGGCATAACTTACCCTTTCTGAAACCTGACCGCATCATCAAACTTGTATTTACCGCTGTTTCGTTTGACCTCATCAACACATATTTTTCTTAAATCTCTCAGCTGACCTTCGGTAATCTCATTGGTCGCCGCAACAACATGCATCAGCATTGCAAGCTCAACTCCTTGCTTGAACAGCACTCTTGCAATTCTATCCTCGGTATCAAGAATTTTTGAACTGATGACGGATTCAAGTGCAGGAGTAAGCACTTTACTTATGTTCTTTGAATTAAGCCACGCAATGTAAAACTCTATTGCGTTGGAAATGAATTCGCTTCGTGATGTTGCGTTGGTTTGCGCTATGGCATTGTCACAGGCTTTGAGTAAATCCTTACCTATATACAGTCCTATTCTCTTTGAGTCGTTGTCCATTTTTCATCTTTCCTTTCGGTAACACTTGGAGTATTCAGAAAAAACCTCTTAAAATCGGCAAAATCGGGCAGTTCGGAATACAAGCGGTAACACAACTTTAAATAAGTAACACCTTTGAAAATCCCCGAACGGCGTTGCCGGTCGGTGTGTTTCGGCATCTGTTGCTCTGCAACGGAATACGCCTTTATCCTGCTTGAATACCTACCCTTGAAAAACTGCCCGAAATGCCGCAACTTCGATTTTTCACACCTTGCCACAAATCGTCCTGTTCCGATTTTCTTTGAATTCGGATACTTTCCCGACTTCTCCATTAAAAGCCGACACGGAGCGAATATGGCGAGAATACCGCCGTTATTCTACTTTTATTGATTTACCGTTTATCACTTCAAAATTGCACTCTGTATAGGACAGTCCGTACTTCTTGACTTCACGGTTCAGAATATCAAACATTGACTGCTCAATACTGCGATGGGATAACTTGACTTCATCACTCAAAGTGTCATAGCAGATCCATTCTTCACTCTCGGGTTTGTCCTTTACAAGAATATCAAAGCCGAGGAGCATTTTATCGGGTGTGGGAAATACTACTGCATTGATTTTCACACAGCCGACTGTGAGTGAAGCAAAGAGAGTGTCATGCTTGTCCTTTGGATTTTCGGAAAGTAATTTCTTAACTTCGTTTACCGACAAATACATTTTGAAAATATATTTGTCACCGAGTTGCTTTTTCAGTTTCTTTCTCTCGTTCATAAACTCATACCGCCAATCTCATTTGTAAAATTTTCGACCTCATCTTCATCGGGTAAATCAAACAGATTATTCTGTTCAAGGTTTTCGTAGAACTTTTCTGCACTGTCATTTACGGCTTCGTTTAAAACTTTCATATCAAAACCGCAGTCCTTGTAACCCTGTGACACTGTATCGTAGTAGCTTGCACTGGGCAATCCGAAATTCTGATTAAGATTCATAATGTAAACCATTGCAGTCAGTTCTGAACCGTTATTCAGTTTCACAAGTAATTCCTGCTTTAAGTAGTGTGACGGATAACCCTCGTAGCGGTCAAGGAGTTTTTCATCTCTCGGCTGAAGCTCCCACAGTGCAACGGGAACGGACTTGCCACTGCAAGGTGTGATTGTCGCATAGGAGCAATGAGGCATACCTTTGAACTGCAATTCGTAATTTTCGACTATACCCTTTCCCACAAGTTTTGCTGTGGGGCAACGGTATTTCATATGTTTAAGATTGAGGTTACTGCCATAAGCAATGTATAATTTTTTACTCATAATAGATTTCTCTCCTTACATACTCATAATAAAACCCGAAGTTTCTTCCTGTTCATCATTTGGGACAAGATTGACTTCGGGTTCGTTGATATTTATATTTTCGTTTGTGTTATTAAGTTCTGCGGCTCGTTTTTGAGCAAGTCTTTCCTTTTGTTTGTCAGCCTGAGCAGGATCCTTCCACGCAATGTTGCCATCAAGATTTTTCAGCAGATGATGACGAGCTGTCTTGAACTCGTCACCTATCAAACCTAATCTCAAAAGCCAAGTTCTGAAAGTGTACTTTTCATTATCCGATACAGTTTTAGCGTGTCTTGCAGACTTCTGAATCAACGCCTGATGACTGATTGCAAGGCAAAGCTGAATCGCACTTTTGACCTCTCCTGCGTGTAAGGTGGAATTGAACATTCTCCATTCGATTGTACCTTTATTGAACACGCTGTGAAGATTCAAAGCGTGGTAGCGTGTGTCATCATAATGTCTGTAACTGTAATCCTCGCCGTCATACCACATTGATTTTATCTGCTCCATTGACATCGGAGGACTGTTATTGATTTCATCAAGGAAACGAGTGTTCATCTTCTGACAGTAATGCTCCCTTGATACATTCACTTTTAAAGCCTTGTATAGCAAGTCCTCTTTCGCCGCCATAATGTTTACGATGTTGCGAAGTGTTTTCGGATTATGCGGAGCTGCATTAATATGACAATGCAAACCACAGCTTGAATTTACTCTTGCTCCTGCACCACGAAGCTTTCTGACAAGCTCCTGTATGGTTTCAATATCATCATACTTACAAATCGGAGTGACAAATTCAACCGAGTACAGAGAGCTTGCATTCTGTCCCGAACGGTTTTCACATCTAACGCTTGCGTCACGCATAATCTTCCACATCCTGCCGTCATTATCACGGACAGAATAAGCGTCATAACAGCCGCCGACATGAGTTGCGTCTGTATGAAAATAACCGGCATCACTCGCAGTACTGCGAGTGATGCCGGTCATTTCTATTTCTATGCCAAAATTTTGCGACCTCAAGTCTTTTCCTCACTTTCAATCTTTGGTTTTTTAGGCTTTGGTGGTTTCACCTGTGAACCTTTCATATCAATAAACTCTCTGACATTTGCAGGAACATATTTAGCGTACAGAGAGTCCACAGATTTTTCAAGTTCTTCCTTGAAATCTAAATCACGCTATTCCATATACATTTTTACTGCATTCAGTTTTTCATCTTCGTACATAATACTTACGCTTGTTTTCTTCATAAAAAATCACCTCGTCAGTTCTTGTTGCTCTGATTTACATATTTAATATTCGGTATTTTCAACCACTTTGTCCAACCTCGCCCTGAGAGCTGAGTTTTGACAACTCCGTAGGCTGTGCCTTGTGCCTCGATGACTTCTCCGTTGCCGATATACACTCCGATATGTCCGTCCATCCAGACGGCAAGTACGGGAGTATCGGGCATATTTGAAATCGGTCCGCTTTCAGTAACGCTGCTCCAAATGGAGTTTGCATCGCAATCCGTAAACCCGTTTGAACCTGCTACAATTTCTCCGCTGTCAGAGTTGTACCAAGCATATGATTTTATCAAACCTATGCAATCACAAACTCTCTTGCCGAGCCATTTTTCACCAACCTTTCTCATCTCACCACCTGCCTCGTTATTTCCGGAAAACAACGACGCCTGTTGGTCGAGATATTGTTTTGTGCAGACCTGACCGTAACCGCCGTACACATAACCCCAGCCATTTTTGTATGCGTTCTCGCACCACTTGACAAGGTCGAGATTATTTTTCGTGGTCTTGTCGGTAAAACCTGCTGTACTGATTTCCGCTCCCTTGATTGACTGCATCATCTTTTGAAACTCGTCATAATTAATCTCTGTTCCGAATTTTTGATTGACGGCATTTATCAAATCCTCATCGGACTGATTCTTCTTGAAACAGGAAACGAAGTTTTTTACAAAGTCCTTGTCATCTGATTTATCGGACAAGGAGAACAGATATATAACCTCTGCCTGCGTGTTATAGTCGGACAACTTTTTATTTTTCAGTTGGTTTTCAACCTCAGTCATCGTGTCGTTGATAAGCTTTAGATTTTCTATCTGCTCTGCAGAAATATTTTCTTGTATGGACTGATTGAGCTTGTCGGTGTCAATATCCATACTTCCGTTGAAAACTGACACAACAGCAATAATCGGCATAACCACAATTATGATTATGCCGATTATTATACCGCCTATTGTTTTTATTACCTTTTTATCCGTGAGCAGTGCAACTGCTATTTTCTTCAGTGCCGCACCTATGGTAGCACTCATTAAAATTCACCTCCTAAACGCAAAAAAGCCAACTGAATTATAGCAGTAAATGCTATAACAGCTGGCTTTATTTAATATATTTATTTTACTGTATTTATCAAAATCTTAAAAAAACCAGTATTTGTATTATCAATTTCACTATACGGTAACCACTCCATTTTATAATGACCTGATAGTTCTATGGGCTTTTCACATCCCTTTTTTGTGCCATCACTTGTCCCTTCTCTCCAATCCATTATTCCAGACTTTATATTTTCATCATGTAACGAAAACTGACTATATACACAATTATCTTTTTTGGGTGGCTTAGTATAAGACATTTCATTTGTAACAAATATTGCATATCCTTCTGAAAAGCATACAGACTTTTTCTTGAATGATTCTATTCTTTCCAAATCCTTTAAATACAAGTAACAGCTAATATCTTTTGCACCATGATTTTTGAGATTAAATACTTCATTATCAATAGTTTTTTGACATTTTTTAGTCTTGTATTTTAACTCTATTGGAATCCATTTATTATTAATAATCACAAGAATATCAATATGCATATTCAAATCAAAATAAGGGCAATATTCTAATCGAACAATTGCATTTGGATAGATCGTTTTTATCGCCCATGCTAATTCTAATTGAAAATCAGCTTCTGATACAAAAATCTGTCTTGTTTTAGATAATTTGCTTAAAACATATTTTATATCAATTAACCTGTTGGAATCAATATCCGATTTATTCATAAGTTATCCTCCCCAAATCAGTAAAATAATTATATCACAGCATAATCATCTTGTAAATCTGTTATCTTCCTCCTGCACTACCGAAAATTTCAGCTTTGTATTCGGGAGCCTGAACAAGTAGAAGATAGCGTTCATTACCGCACCTATACAGGCAAGTTCCTCGCTCACCGAATTTGATTAAGGCATACTCATTTGGCTCTACCATAAGCGCATCTTCAAAGTCCTTCGGATTGATGTTGCCGTGGAAAAATAAGAAGTGGTGAGTCGGGATTGGAAACAGCGGCTTGGTATATTCCTTAACGCTTGAATCAAGTCCGAACTGCTGTGCAATTCTCGGAACTTCGTTTGATGCAAGCATTATTCCAAGTCCTAAAAGCATATTACCGGGGAAGGTTAGCAACCCGAGGAACAGCAGAGTTGTCTGCATAAATGCCGTAAGGCACAGTGCCGCTATCTGTTTCATCCACTGATTAAAGCCGTCCTGATATCCTCTCGGAATGCTGAACATATACAACGCACCTACCGCCATTTGTATGAGCAGAATTCCTCCACGCTTGATGTTCGCAAAAAAGATTTTTATTACGCAGTAGGCAAAGGCTATCATGCATAACAGATTCAGCAAGCCGAATGTTGTCTGTGTTGCTACTGCAAAACTACCCTCTAAAACGCTTGTGCTTTGTCCGGCTAAATCAAGGCTTTGCTGTCCTGCCATTATGGACGACAAATCCTTTGAGAATATGTTTTGCAGGCTGATGCAAAATTTATACAGTTCCACAGGCGCAACGCCGAACAGCGAACAGGCAAAGAAACCTTTTAAGACATTAATTGCGGTTGTTTTGATATTTGCTCTGCCGTTCTGATATTCAACAGCCACATCAAATACGGCAACGACCGTTCCTGCGACGAACAATGCCCAGCCAAAAAGCGTAAACAGGTTTATTGTCGCCTGCACCCATTCAAGGTCGAACACATCTGCTCCCATATTTCCCATCATTGTGAAGAAGTCGGCAACAGCGTTGTAAATCGTTTCATAAAGCCACTGAATCATTGTGTTCCATATAGCATTTGAGATTTGCTCACCGAGGTAATCGAACACACCTCCTATGGCACTTCCGATACCACCGATAAAATCTCCTAACCAGTCAAAAATATAAATCACCCCCTGTCAAATGGAAAGTTGAAAACGGGAAGTTGAAAATTAAGCTGTGCGGCTTCGCCGCAATTTTAAATAAATTCGGGCAACAAGGCTTTTTATCATTTCAAACCATCTGCTCGTCCGAAATTTTCCATTTTACATTTTCCATTTTCAATTTTATAGTACCGTCCAGATGTATAGCGGTGCTGTCAGAGAGAACACAAGACAGCCGAAAAGAACTGCCGGTGCGGTGAACTCAAACTGCCCATGCTTTCGGTAGTCCATATACGCCGTTGCGAGCTTTACAAAGAAAAGTATAGCAAGTATCATATCTACAGCAGGAAAAACAACATTATTTACAACATTTTTAATCTGTGTTTGTGCAGAGTTCCATGTGCTTTCGATTGCAGATGACACATCTCCTGCTGCAAAGACTGTTACTGCTGATATTCCGAGCATTAACATTACGATCGCAATGCCAATAAAAAATTTAAGTATTTTAATTTTGTTTGACTTTATCATTTTTTACCTCCGATTTTCTTAAATCATTCTCCGATATATATCTGACTTTGATGTTCAGCTTTTCGGCAAAGCGAATCTCTGTTTTCATACCCTCGGTTATTTCATCACCGAAAACCCAGACCGCATCGCAAACCCAAAGCATAGAAAGACCTGCAAGCATACCAAGGTTTCTTTCTTCTTCATCGTCATCATTCAAAATCAGCGCATAAAAATGCGGTATGAACGGAGCCATACCGCACTCTAACGCATATCGGGCATATCGTTTTGCGTTCTCTATATTTGCAGATACATTTCCGCCCAAAGGCGAACAGATATACGCCCTGTGCATTATTCATCATCCTCATCTTTCTTCTTGATTTTGATGATAACCACAGAAACAAGACCGCCAAGCGCAACTGCATCTAAACCAATCCAAAAACCGATATTTGAATTGTCGCCTGTCTGCGGTTTTTCAGGTTCAGGCTGCGGATGAATAGTTACAGTCTGATCCTTGTCATCAATGTCAGCGTGAAGAGCAATTTCCGTTTTATCACGATAGAGAGTTTCAAACACAACGATTTCTGTATCTTTGGTAATTGCAGAGCCGTCAAAGGTAAAGGATACTGTTACTTCGCCGTCTGCTGTTTCGGGTGTGAATGTTACTTCGGAGCTAACTTCTTTTCCGTCAACAAGGAATGCTTTTCCGGTTGACTTATCCATAAGTACACCGCTTACTGTGTATTCTTTTCCGACAGTCAGGTTTTTGTAAGAAACAACATCGCCGTTAGCTGTAAATTCCTTTTTGCCGTCAACGCTTGCCTTTGTGCCGATTTCCGGGATTTTAACGGTTACGGCCTGACCTTCGTCCTCAATATCTGCGTGAACTGCAAGCTCTTTATCCTTGCTGTAAAGGCTTTCAAAAACGACAATGTCAGTATTTTCCTTGATATATCTTGCGTCAAGTTCAAAGGAAACAATAACCTCGCCTGACGGTTCATCAGGTGTAAATGTGGTTTCCGAACAGATTTCTTTTTCATCAATTAACAGTGGTTTGCCTGTTGCCTTATCCATCAGAATGCCCTTAACCGTGTACTCTTTGCCGGATACAAGATGCTTATATTCTACAACATCTTCAAGAGTAAACACTTCTGTTGCACCGACTTTCTTTTTGCCGTCAATAGTTGCAGTGGTTTTCAACTCGGGAATTTTATCGTTCTCGACTGTTATTTCAATAATTTCTTCGTTATTGGAAATTGTTACCTGATAGTTTTCTTCATTAGGCAGATAACCCTTGGCAGGCTTTAACTCACGGACAATGTATTCTCCGTAAGGCACATTTTCAAAAGTGAAGATTCCTTCCTCATTTGATTCGGATGTCAGAATTGCAGTTTCTTCTGTAAATTTGGTTTCAGTAATACTGAACAATCCGAATAATGCGCCTGTGATATTTTCGCCTGTTTCACGATCAATCTTCAAGCCTTTGATTGTGCCATAGATGATTTCATTTTCAATCGGTTCACCGTCATTTACAGAAATATGAACAGTTGCTGTATCCTGTCCTGCGTATTCAAACACAACAGGGTATTTTTTCTCAGATAGGATATAGTGGCTGTCAGTGCTGATTTCCTTAACATAGTAACTTCCAATCGGAAGGTCGGTTTTGAAAGTTGCTTTGCCTTTTTCATCGCAAGTAACTATTTCAATCAGTCCGTTCTCCGGAATGACTGTGCCGTTTGAAGCCTTTAAATCTTCATCAGCGTAAAGTCCGAATGAAACATTCAGAATTTCGTCATTATTGCCGATATTGAATTTCTTGTTCTGTTCCAGCACTTTGGTAAGGTCGATTTCAACCTTTTGTCTGTCGTTTGTAAATGAAGTTGAGGTGTTGGTCAACTTTTCATTCTGTCCTGAGTAGGTAAGTTCAACCGTATGAGGTTCGGGATTGATAACTGTTCCATACGGAGCAACGGTTTCAACAACACGATATTTACCGAGGTAAAGCTGTTTGCTTGTTGCTGTGCCTTTCGAGTTTGTTTTCAAAGTTGCGACAAGCTCGTCTTTCTTTGCTCTTACTGTTCCGTCAGTAGTTGTGATGTCATCATCAGCATAGATTTCAAACACAGCATCCGACAAACCGCTTACAGAATATTCAGACTGATAGATGGTCGGAAGTACGACATCATTTCCGTTTTCATCAGTATATCCACCGCCGATTGCCGTTACGTTCGAGAAAATCTCACCTGTCTTTTCAACGGTAATTGTACCTTTCTGAGGGGTGTTTTTCTTCTCTGTTTTTACGATTGTAACGCCGTTTTCTTCACTTGTGTTTTCTGCCGTAATGTCAAAATATACAGGTGTGCTGTCGAGAAGATATCCGTAAGGAGCCTGCACCTCAACGACTGAATAGCCTTTGCCGTAGGGCAGAGTTTCAGGTGTGATGAGATAACCATCGCTGTTCGTGTAGAATGTGTCAATCTCTGTAACATTCGGATAGGTGTATTTCATTGTTACCTTGTTTCCGTTGGAATCATAAATCTGAAACCCTGCGCCTGCATACGGGATCTGCTTTCCGGTTTCGCTGTCAACCTTTACTATCTTTACATAGCTTTCAAGACTTGCGTTATTGATGAGGTACTTGTAAGTCTTATTATTTTCAGAAATAAACACATCAAAATCAGCAATGAACTCCGTACCGTTCCAGCCTTTTGTTTGGTGAACTGTGTATATGCCATATGGCAAATCCTTTGTTTCCGCAAAGCCGTACTCGTCACAAATAAGCGTATCTCTTTCGGATTCTTTTGCTTTTGTATAGCTTCCCGATGATTTCAGATACACCTGAAATTCTGCACCAACTTCGGGAGTTTCAATTTTTGTACTGCCGTCATCGGTGTGCTTAATTATTGAGATTTTGCCCTTTAAAATATCCTCGGTTACTCCAATTGAAACGCTGTTGTTTTCAAGTGTATATTTTTTCGCCTCTGCACCGATATGATATTCGGTTTCGTCAAGCAGATAACCCTCGCTCGGCTCAATTTCTTTCAGAGTCCAGTTGTCACCGCACACATAGTATGAAGTTGTAAAACTGCCGTTCTTGTCTGTGGTGTATTTGTCAACCAACTTGCCGTTATTGTAGATACCGTAAACTGCTCCTGCGAGTGTTGCGTCACCCTGTGCAGACTTTGTTTCAGCGTCTGTTTTTGTAACAGTAAGATTCCACTTTTTAAGCACATTTTTAAAGGTCACCGTTGCAGTTTTACCGCTTTCAACCTTAACGGTCTGCGATTTCTGGGGTTCGTACTTACTGTCTGTAATTTCGGTAACGGTGTAACTTCCGGGAAAAAGGTCAGTTAATTCAAATTCGCCCTTTGAGTTTGTCTTAACTGTCTTACTGTAACCATCGCCTTTTACGGTAAACTCAATATTTGCAACATTGCCGTCCTCGGAGGTTTTGACAAGCTTTAGGTTGCCCGAGCTTGTCTTGACCTTGAAATATGCCCTTATCGGGTCAGCGTCGTTTTCAACACCTGTGATTACATCCTGCAAAGTTGCATCTCCATATGGGATAAGGGTTGTATTTTCTACGCTTGGCATTGATTTTGCAGAGTTGAATGTTACTGCATCGTTGACGTGGAAACTTGAAGTCAAAGTCAGCTTGTTGCCTGATACCGATGCACTCACACCGCTTGTTGTCTTGAAACTGAAATCCGAAAGAATACTGTTGCTGTCTGTAAGTTTTAAAGTATATTTTCCGTCTGAATACTTCATCTCATAGGTTTCAGCCTTTGAAGCGATTGCCGATGCAAAGCTTGGAACAATTGAGTAATTGGCAAGGCTTTTTGAGATAGCATTGTAAACTGACTTAACTCCGGGATTTGCTCCGCCTGCACAGATACCGTCAATGAACTTTGTATTTGTGCATTTATAGCCTTCGTTTGTAGAACGACAACCTGAAACAAACTCCCATACAATCAGCTGAGTTGCTATCCATTTCTGATCCTCAATTCCGCTTAAGCTTTTTCCCGAACCGGGCTTGCCATAGAGCAGAGCAAGATTGATTGCTTTCTGCTTTGCAGAACCTAAATTCTTCCAGACGGTCGAGCCGTCCTCGGTCAGCGTATTGCCTGAGTAGAGTGTATGACCGGGTTCAATGCAGTAGGCTTCTTTGCCATCTGCAAAAATCTTGCACAACTCTTCTCCGGGAGTTCCGACCGTGTAGCCGTTGCTGACTGTTGTCTGCTGAAATTTGATTGTGTTTCCTGTACTGTCATAACAGTAGTCAAAGGTAATTGTAACTTTATCACCGCTTGCTGCACTTACAGGGAGCGAGAACATTGTTCCGAATATTACGGCAACCACGAGTAAAAGTGCAGTTATTCTTGTGAATTTCTTATTTCTGATTAACTTAGTCATTTTAAAAATCCTTTCATAAAAAATATGGGGCAAGATTTTTCACTTGTCACGATTGATGTCTTATTCTGTTTTAAATACAATCATAATTTCATCGCCTGCCCTTCATTGAAATCTTCATCTATATCATCGGACTGCTCACTGCCATCCGTAATATTTACATATTCGCCGATAATGTTCAGCGCTTCGCAGTAACTTTCCGAACTCGTAACACGACAGCACATTTCTTTTGCCTCGTCAGCCATACTGTTTTGCTTTAATGTACGGCTTGCAATTCCTAACAGATTGAATATATTGCCATCCTGACCTATCAACGCACAGTCAGGTTTGACCTTTTCTGCTTTTATTTGCTCATCGGTAATAAAACCACCGAGCTTGTTTTCCACATAGTCGGAAAGCCAAGTTCCGGCAAATGCTGTGTATGACTGTAATCTCCACATTGCAAGCTTGCCGATATCAAGGTGGACTTCTTCAAATGGATAAAGTATATAGGTAACGCCGTCATTTTGAAACACAGAAACATGCTCAAACTTTGTGTCGTCAAGAAGTATTCCTTTGTCCGTAAGCATTTTATTGATGCCGTCCATCCATTCTTTAATTTCACCTCCACAGCCCTGCAAGATAAGACCTTCCTTGCCGTTCATACGGCGGAGGTCTGAGAGTGTTATACTATTGATTTTCATTGTCATCTTCCTTTCATAAAAATAAGCACCCACAATGAAGTGAGTGCCTTGCTTAATCGTATGCTCAACAGTAGACTACATATATTTTGTTGTTTTCTGCAATTACATTGAATGATAAGTCTCTCGTAGCTATGCCACTGCTTTGGTAGGCGGTTGCGTAGGCTTCTGCGTCGGCTTTTCTGTAGGCTTCTGCACAGGCTTTTGAGTAGGAGTTTCGGTTTCTTTTTTAGCAGTCGATTCTGATTTAGACTGATTACTATTCACTGTATTCTTGCTGTTGTTCCGAACCTCAGTTTGCGTTTTCTGAATCGGATCCGTTGCCGAAACAACCGCCGAATTTTTCCCACTGTCGGCTTTTTCTTCGGTTTTGGCATTCTGTCCCGAAGGCTCTGTTTCTTTTGAAACTGTGGCTTTTTCGGCTGTTGTTGTTTCAGTTGTTTTTTCTGTTGTTGCCGTTGCAGAAGTTTCCCCAGATACAGAAACACCCACGGAAGTTGAAACCGTGGGTGATAAAGAACTATTATCCATTTTTTCTTCTGCCGTACAAGCTGTGAATGTTCCTGCCATTAATATTATGCTTATCATTATTGCGATTTTCTTTTTCTTACTATCGCCGTCCTTTCAGCAACAAGTATATCCAAAGAATTTGAAATGTCCAGAGATTTTTGAATACCAACTGATAATCATTTCTTTTTGGCAGACGCAAACGGTAAACTAACATTCTGTTTTTCCACCCACTTCAAAGAAAGATGAACAAGTGCATCTCTCTGTTCTTCCTCTGACAGGCTGTCGAGGAAATCCTCAAGGGTGAAATTTTCCTCGAAATCTTCTTTGAGATCCTTGCAGTTGTCGCAGATTTTCTCTCGTTTTATCAATACCGAACCATCATCCTGCTGTGCGAAAGACAAAATGTCATTGTATTTGAATCCGATTTGCTTGCGGATTTCGTAGGGAATTGTAATCCGTCCTCTCTCACCGAGAACTCTGTACATTTTTATCATTGCTCGCACTCGCTTTCTGCTTTGCATTCATCACAAATGCAGTCGCAAATATTACAATCATCATCGCACCTCTCAATCAGAATTGCTCCGTCCACAGCTGAAATCTGCACAGCACAGTCGGATGTGATTCCTGATACAATAAGGGCATCAAGCGGTATGCTTACATAAATTCTATTTTCCATGATTAATAATACACTCCTTCAAAATTTGTTCTAAATCAATTTGTTGTTCGGTTGTCAAGTCAAGTAGACTTAACTGCAACGGCTTGTTTCTCTGCCGTTCATACATATCGTAATTGCCGATAAGCAATTCGGGGAATTGTTCGCCTGCGTTTATTCGCTGTTTCATATTGTGCAGTCTTGTAAAATCAAAGAAAGAACAGCCGTCATACAAATTGCGTATTTCCTCACAATCATTGTATGACACAAGCCATTTGTCTCTTGCTTTTGCAAGTGCGTTTTTCAGCCTTATATGGTCATCCCAAGTGAAACCGCACTGATAAACATACTCACTTGAAAAATAAGGCGGATCGCAGTAGAAAAAGGCATTTTCTCGGTCATAATGCTTGATTAAAACCTCAAAATCCTGATTTTCGATTACCGTATTTTCAAGTCTTTTACCAACTTGTTCTATCAGTTGAAAAAGGCTCACTACTGAAAAAGGCTGACAGGCAAATGATTTTCCGCCACTTGAATAACTGTATCGCAAGAGTTTAAGAAACATTACGGCTCTGCGCAAATCGTAGTCCTGTTTCATTCTGACATATAGCTCTATGATTTCTTCTGCTTTCAAGTCAGGCAGGATAATCTTCGTCAGTTCCAATTCTTCATCAAGGTACTTATCGTCAAACTTTTCCTGTTTAAAAAAGTTCTTTATGACATTAAAATCATCCCTTGAATTAAGCGGATAAAATCCGAGTTCTTTTATGAACGCCATTGGTCTGTCACGCATACAGCGAAAGAGGTTTACAAGATTGTGGTTGTAATCGTTATACACTTCAAATTTATCAGGTTTTTTCTTGTCTAAAAGCACCGCACCCGAACCTCCGAAAGGTTCAATATACCTTTCGTAATTCAGAGGAAACAGGGCGTACAAAATATGAAGGACGGAAGTTTTGTTTCCCATCCAACTCACAGGGGTTTTAATAAATCCCACCTCCAAATCAAGCCTTTATGAATTTATCAATCGCCCCTGAAACGACAAAAAGCCGTTGATTAAGTATTTAACTCAACCAACGGCTTATATATATTGAAACCAATATCAGTCGTTTGGAACGATTGATATTAGTTGTTGTTATTTAAATTTTACTGTCTGCCTTGTTAATAATCTTACCGATTTCAGAGATTACATTTACTGTCACAGCATTTCCTGCCATCTTGTAAAGTCTGCTGTCAGATAGTCATGTTGCTCTTGCTTTATCGAACTGTTCGTCCGTAAAGCCTTGCAATCTCCAGCACTCCCTCGGAGTAAGCTTTCATTCTGCCTATGTGAACTTCACCGTTTGGCTCAACAAAGGCTACTGCAAACTTTTCATTGCCGTCAAGAACATCTGAATTTTCTTCAAACACCCCCGAATGTTCAGCTTTTCGGTTACTGATTCCCGAGTCGTGCCTTGCGGTTATGCATCTTGCAATTTCTGTCAGTTTCGGGTCAGGGTTAAGGTCAATAAAATAGTACGCCTGCGTTGCTGAGGTTGTTAGAGTATGTGCTATCTGATTGCCGACTCTGCCACGCCTTGAATTTTCTCCCGAAAATGCAGTATCAATACTGTCGCCGGGATATGCGATCTAATAACCGTCTTTGGTCTTAGCTTTTATCAGCAAGCCGAAATTTTCAGTATCTTCCATGAGATAAAGTCCCGAATGACCGCCGAAACCACCCGAACCGCAAGTGAGCGTACAGCTCAGTCCTGTTGATGAGTAGATTCGCTCACCTTGTGTGGGATTTTCTTTGTATAAGAGCTTTTCCGCTTGTTTGCGTGAAAGATAGTACTTCTCCGGCACATTTTCCTCGATTATATCCGATAATGAACACTCGATTTCGTGACTGGGGAACTCCGAAATTTTTGCTGTTAAGTACCTGACAGCACACATCATACCCCAACTCATCCAACGTACGGAGGATTGTTTCAAATGTCCTGCCTTCGTCGTGGTTAAGCAGACCGGGAACATTTTCGAGGAAGAGATACTTAGGTTTTTTAACGGCAGCAATTCGAGCAATTTCAAAAAACAGCGTTCCTCTTATATCATCAAATCCTTTTCTCGCTCCTGCGATTGAGAAGGACTGACAGGGAAATCCTCCAACAAGAAGGTCGAAATCGGGTAACTGTTCGGGTACAATTTTTCTTGCGTCATCAAAGTAAAGTTCACCTCCGGTATCGTATATTGCTTCATATGCCTGCTTTGCATACTTGTCGATTTCGCAGTATCCGACGCACTCAAAACCACCTATGGCTTCAAGACCTGAACGAAAACCGCCGAGCCTACAAACATATCAAAGAATTTGATGGACATAAATCTTCATTCCAAACGAAGATTTATTGATTAAACCTCACCTCACATTCCCATAGTCATTCCGCTATCCTCATCAGGAGTTCCATTTTCAACTTCTGATTTAGATTGGTTTTCTGCTTCAATTTCTTCCTGTGTGAGCTTTCTGAATGAGTCCTCACCGGGAACTACGCCAAGTGAACGACCGTTGTCCCACTCGGGGAATATTGTTCCCATCGAATCAACGAATTTTACTGTTCCTCTTGTGCCTGATGGAACAGGTGCGTAGGAGTCGCTCATACTTAAAAGTTCGATTCTTGTACCCGGCGGATACAATTTCTTTGTACTTTCAGCGATTCTGCGCTGTCTTTCATATTCGTTCAAGTTATACATCTCCTATTTTTTTAGTTTTGATTCAAGCAATATCCATTAGTAGGACTCCTGATTTTTATAGTCATAAAATCAACCCCTGTCTTTCTTGTTTCTGTTTGTATTAAGTTTTTTGTTGTCAGAGAAATGTGCAATCTCGCTTTCATTGTTATCATCATTATGCCTGTCAAAATTAGGTTTCTGGCGCATCTCTCTTTCAAACTTTCTGAGTTCGGGTGTGTCGGTAAAATACATTTAAAATCATTCCTTTCAAATTTTTTGCAAATAAAAAAGGCAACCGTTCTAATCAAAAAAATTAAAACGATTGCCAAATAAAAAAAGAGCCAATTACTATATCTCTAAAATAAGAAATATAATGATTGACTCATATATTTGATAATATTAAATTAAGCAGATTAGCGAAAGTAATCAGTTTTCTTTACCGTTAACTAAATTTTGTAGCTTTTCAACAGCTTCATCTTTAGTTTCAGAATCCTTCACTATTTGGATAATTGAGTTCATAAGAACATCAAATTGTTTGTCTGTCATATTTTCGAACTCCATATCTTTTCCTTTCCGATAAATCAATTATCACTTCTACCGGAAATAAATTTTGTATATAAGTAATTGAGGCTCATAGAAAAACTATGAGCCTCTTTTGGCTCCCCCAACTGGGCTCGAACCAGTGACATCATGATTAACAGTCATGCGCTCTACCGACTGAGCTATGGAGGATTATACAATTTTCTTTGATTTTGCTCAAAGATTTTTGTTAAGACTGCACAAAGAGCAATCTTTTTTGTTACTTAAATCCCCGGTAGTGGATTTAAACAACATATTTAGTTGTTCCTCAGGCTAAGTAATAGTTTCCGGTACATTTCTGTACACTCGCACTACCGACTGAGCTATGGAGGAATATAGAGCAAAACACCCGTTTGGGTGTATGCTTTGTGTTGGCATCTCCCTATCTTCCCGGGCCGTCACCAGCCAAGTATTTTCGGCACCACTGAGCTTAACTTC